>WNFR01012006.1_pt1 | contig 24023 bp, 21 predicted proteins | sample 5400221 | NCBI WGS metagenome assembly WNFR01 (sample SAMN13153357, study PRJNA577476) | soil metagenome | isolation source: 40 cm soil under Madrone tree | place: USA:California | collected 2016-06-14 | reverse complement strand
ATTTCTCGTACGGTGTGTGGCTATTCGCGGCGAAGTGGGGGATTACGACCGGAGAAACCGCTCGTCGCCGATTCGGATATGTGTGCTTCGCGATGGCCCTTGGACTTGTGGCCATCGGCATGGTGAGTATGTCCGGCTTTTTCAGAACCCCGTATCATCGGTGGGACTCGAATTCTTCGACCGACAACATCGTAATGCGCTGACCGGTGGGCTCGGCCCGTCAGTAGGACTTATACAGAATGGCAGCAACTCCGAAGATCGTAGTGGTGGGGGGCGGACTGGCAGGCCTAGCGGCCGCCATCAAGATTGCCGAGATGGGTGGCGAAGTTGACCTGTTCTCCGTCGTTCCTGTAAAGCGTTCGCATTCCGTATGCGCGCAGGGAGGAATCAACGCCGCCAAAAATCTTAAAGGTGAAGGCGACTCCACCTGGCAGCACTTTGACGACACCATCTACGGCGGAGACTTCCTCGCGAACCAGCCTCCTGTAAAAGCTATGTGCGAGGCTGCACCCGCCATCATCGACCTTCTCGATCGCATGGGCGTTACCTTTAATCGCACTCCCGAAGGCCTGCTCGACTTTCGCCGATTTGGCGGAACTTTGTATAGCCGAACAGCTTTTGCCGGTGCGACGACCGGTCAGCAGCTTCTCTATGCGCTCGACGAACAAGTCCGCCGCTACGAATCCGAGGACAAAATAAAGAAGTACGAGCACTGGGAATTCCTCTCTGCCGTTCTCGACGGCAATCACACGTGCCGCGGAATTTGCGCGATGGATCTTCGCACCATGGAAGTGCGCACTTTCCCTGCCGACGCGATCATCATTGCGACCGGGGGCATTGGCGCGATCTTCGGCAAGTCCACGAACTCCGTTGTGTGCACCGGATCGGCGCAGTCCGCGCTCTATCAGCAGGGCTGCTACTACGCGAACGGGGAGTTCATCCAGGTCCACCCGACTTCCATTCCCGGAGAAGACAAGCTCCGCCTCATGTCGGAGTCGGCTCGCGGCGAAGGCGGACGCGTCTGGGTTCCGAAGACTGCGGGCGACAAGCGCGATCCGAAGAGCATTCCGCAAGGCGAGCGCTGGTACTTTCTGGAAGAGTGGTATCCGAAGTATGGCAATCTTGTACCGCGCGACGTGGCGACGCGCGCCATCTTCAAAGTTGTTTACGAGCACGGACTCGGGATCGATGGCAAGCCGATGGTCTATCTCGACCTGACCCACATCGACCGCAAGATTCTTGATCGAAAGCTCGAAGGCATTCTCGAGATCTACGAGAAATTCGTCGGCGACGATCCGCGCGACGTCCCGATGAAAATCTTCCCGGGCATGCACTACACCATGGGAGGCCTGTGGGTGGACTACAAGCAGGCGACCAACGTTCCCGGCATCTTTGCGGCGGGCGAGGCCGAGTATCAATACCATGGGGCTAATCGCTTAGGCGCAAACTCGCTGGTGTCATGCATCTTTGGAGGATTTGTCGCAGGTCCCGCAGCCATGCAATATGCGCGTGGGTCGAAGAAATCCGAAGGCACCAGCCACTTCGATTCCGAGCGCAAACGTCAGCAGGAAATCAATGCCGGCCTGATGAGCTCGGACGGCGAGGAAAATCCTTTTCTTCTCTGGCGCGAGTTGGGCGAGTTGATGACCAAGGACTGCACAGTCCTCCGCTACAACAAGAACCTTGTTCAGACCGACGCCAAATTGGTGGAGTTTCTGGAACGCTTTCAGCGCATCAACCTGAGCGACCGTACACAGTGGGCAAACACAACCGTGGCGTTTGTCCGTCAGCTCTACAACATGCTGCAACTTTCGCGAGTCATCGCCCAGGGCGCGCAGCGTCGGGACGAATCGCGCGGCTCGCATTACAAACCCGACTTCCCCGAACGCGACGACAAGAACTGGATGAAGACAACGAAAGCGAGCTTCGCTCCGGATGCGGACGAACCGAAGTTTGAGTTCGAGGCGGTGGATGCCTCGCTGATTCCTCCGCGGCCGAGGAAGTATGACATCGCAAAGTGATGACACAATTTATCCATCACATGCTCTTCAAGAACTGTCATCCTGAGCGAAGCGAAGGATCTGCTTTCGTCCGCTGCATAAGAAAACGGGTCCTTCGTTCAGGATGACAGTTCTGAGAATATTCGGAGTTCCACCAAGGCGTCCCGATAAGGCAAGAACTAATGGCTAGCACCAAAACCGTCACCATAAAAATCAAACGCCAGCTCACTCCCGACGCCAAGCCGACTTGGGAAGAGTTTAATGTCCCCAACCATCGAGGCATGAACGTCACCTCCGCACTGATGGAGATCGCGGCGCACCCCGTCACCCGCGACGGGAAAAAGACCACGCCGGTCACCTACGACGCGAATTGTCTGGAAGAAGTCTGCGGCTCGTGCGCTATGCTGATCAACGGCAAAGCGCGCATGGCATGCTCTGCACTGCTCGACAAATTTGAACAGCCCATCAGGCTGGAACCACTATCGAAATTTCCACTGGTCCGTGATCTTTCGGTCGATCGCAGCGTGCTCTTCGAGAATCTGAAAAAAGTGAAAGCCTGGGTGCCCGTCGATGGAACATATGACCTCGGGCCCGGTCCGCGCCTGACCGTGGAGGAGCAGGAAGAATCGTATCCGCTCTCGCGTTGCATTTCTTGCTGTTGCTGTATGGAAGCTTGCCCGCAGTTCAACGAGTCCACCGGATTCGTGGGCGCGGCTGCCATCTCGCAAGTACGGCTCTTCAATACCCATCCCACTGGCAAAGCTCTGGAGCGCGAACGACTTTCAGCCCTGATGGGCGATGGCGGCATCCACGAATGCGGCTACGCGCAGAATTGCGTCGAGATCTGCCCGAAGGACATTCCGTTGACGACGTCTATATCGGAAATCGGCGGCCAGGTTATGAAACAGGCGATAGTGGACCTGTTCCGCAAGTAGAATCGGCCCTTTTTTTAACGCTATGAGCCCAAAGCCCGTGCCCAGCAACTCATCTCACCGGTAACCTGTTACTGGTAACTCTCGTCCGTAACCCTGCTCGAGCAGATTCCTTTACCGCTTGGTTGGCCGTCAGGTTAGAATGGCAACTCCTGCTGGGTTTTTGGCTTCCAAGACCAGCAGCTTCCTCGAATGACGAAGGACCTAACGCGGTTCAAGTCGCTGTTGACGGTTGTGGTGGCCCTGCTTCTGACACCCGGCGCAGTGTTTGCGTTGCACGGAACGGAACCGAATCGAGCGACTGCCGTCAAGTCTCATCGCAAATCAAGTCACCATCGCCGCCTGCGGTGGAATCCCATGTTCCGGCCTTCGCACGACTCACTGCTACGCCAGAATCAGGAAATCGACCGCATCGAGTTGCCTCGCATCCAGGACGATGACGAACTGCAGGCGTTGGTGGCATCGAACGCGCTGGTTCCAATTCGCGAAAGCGTGACGGTGAAGATCGACCGTAAGCTTGATCCTGCTCGCCGCTATTGTCGTCCCTGGACGCGCGATTTTGTCGAAGATCTCAGCCAGGCTTACTACAATCAGTTCCACGCACAGATTCAGGTGAACTCTGCGGTGCGGACGGTAATGGTCCAGAGAAAACTACGCCGCCACAATCGCAACGCGGCCCCGGCGGAAGGCGACACTGCGTCTTCGCATCTGGCGGGCCTCACTGTTGACCTGCAGCGGCGTGGTATGACGAAGCAGCAAGTGCGCTTCGTGGAACGTTATTTGTTCTATCTGCGCGAGCTTGGACTCGTCGAACCTGAAGAAGAGCGCCGCCATTGGTGCTTTCACGTTATGGTGTCCGATCGCTACGTAGACTGGCGCCAGAGCCAGACTCTGTTCCCCCGTGTGCCTGCGCAGACTGAGGAAGTTGCTGTCACCGGTTCGAACTAGCCGGCCGCGCGAAACTCCAAGTCTCACCTATCATCCTCATATGATCATCCTCATGGCCGGTCTTCCCGGAACCGGCAAAAGCACGCTGGCGCGCGCGCTTGCGGAGATCACTGGCGGCAGTGTGCTGAGCAAAGATCAGATCCGCGCTGCGCTCTTCGCGCCAGAAGACATCGAGTACTCGACATCGCAGGACGATTTCTGCATGGAGGTCATGCTCCAGGCAGCCCACTTCCTGCTCGAGAAAAATCCGCGGCGCAAGGTCTTCCTGGACGGGCGGACATTTTCCCGCCGCTACCAGATCGACCGAGTGCTCGCATTCGCCGCCGAGATTTCGCAGCCGTGGACGATCCTGGAATGTACTTGCTCAGAAGAATCGGTACGCCGCAGGATTGAGCACGATCCTTCTCATCCAGCGCGCAATCGCAATTTTTCTTTGTATCTTGACGTGAAGGCTCGCTTCGAACCCATTACCTGTCACAAAACAGTCATTGATACCGACCAACCGCTGGAGCAGTGCGTCCAACAGGCCATCACCGCATTGTCTTGAAGCAGCACCTTCTCGTATAGAATTCTTCTTCACCAATACCTATGAACAATCGAATGTTGTGGCTTCCGCTGCTGCTCCTCGCTTCCCTCCTTACTGCTTATTCGCAGGATGCCAGCCCCACCGTCAGCGCCAAGGCGCGACAAATTCACGAGTCGGCGCTGGTCGTCGACACCCACGCCGACACTCCGCAGCGCTTTCTCGACGAAAACTTCGATATCGGATCGACCGATCCCAAAGACCACGGGCACCTCAGTCTCGACAAAGCCAGGGCCGGCAATCTGGGTGCCGAGTTCTTTTCCATTTGGGTCGAGCCGGAGACGAACCAGGGCCATTACGCTCGTCACACGCTCGATCTCATCGATTCCGTCTACGAGCAGGCCGCGCGGCATCCCGATCGCATGATGATGGCGTTCAGCACCGATGACATCGAGCGCGCTCATAAACAGAAAAAGCTGGCCGCGCTAATGGGCATTGAAGGCGGTCATTCGATCGAAAACGACATCCACCTGCTGCGCGATTTCTACCGGCTGGGCGTGCGCTACATGACGCTGAGCTGGTCGAATACAAACGAATGGGCCGACTCGTCCGGCGACATCAACAATCCCAAAGTCGAGCACCACAACGGCCTCACCGAGGGTGGCAAGCAGATCGTCCTCGAGATGAATCGACTTGGCATGCTGGTGGATATTTCCCACGTTGCCGACAAGACTTTTTACGACACGATTGCGGTTACGAAGGCTCCAGTCATCGCGTCCCATTCCTCCGCTCGCGCTTTGACGAATCATCCGAGAAACATGACCGACGATATGCTGCGGGCAGTCGCCAAGAACAGCGGAGTAGTTCAGGTCAATTTCTACAATGCCTTTATCGATGAGAATTATCGTAAGGCTGCAGAAGCGCAAAGCAAGGACCGCGACGCGGCGGTAAAGGCATTCGACGACGAAATGAAGGCCGCGGGCAAGACCGTGACGTATCTCGATAACGACCGCATTGAGCGCGAGTGGGCGGCGAAAATTCCGCGACCAGCGTTCGCATCGCTGATCGATCACATCGATCACATCGCCAAAGTTGCCGGCGTCGATCACGTCGGTCTGGGATCGGACTTCGACGGCGTCAGCGGAGCGACCCCTCAAGGAATCGACTCAGCAGCCGATTTGCCTAAGATTACGCAAGCCCTGCTTGATCGCGGCTACAGTGCGGACGACATCCGCAAGATCTTGGGCGGGAATGTGATGCGCGTTTTCCGCGAGGCCGAGCGCGTCAGCGGCGAGATGCAAGCCGCCCACCAGCACTAGCACGTGTAGCGCCAGCATTCGCAGGCCGTCTCGCGGGCAGCTTGCGCGCGTAGCAGCTTGGTACAATTACTGTTTGCCAAAAACTCATCAAGGAATGCCCATGCGAACGCTCTTCTGTTGTACGCTAGGTTTGATTGTTTCCGCTTCCCTTCTTAGCGTCGGCCAGGCCGCCGCTCCAGCGAAGCCGCCGGTTAGAACACCGGCTGCGTCGACCGCTTCCGGACCGTCCGCGGTGATCCATACGACTGCCGGCGATATGCACTGCCAGCTATTCGACAAGGAGGCTCCAATCGGCGTAGCCAATTTCATCGGACTCGCGAATGGCACGAAAGATTGGACGCACCCGGTCACGCGTGTGAAGAAGCGCGGCGTGCCGCTTTACGACGGCACCATTTTTCATCGCGTCATTCCAGGTTTCATGATTCAGGGCGGAGATCCCGCGGGCAACGGTATGGGAGATCCCGGCTACAAGTTCAAGAATGAAACCTCTCCCAGCCTGGCGTTCGACCGTCCCGGGCGACTGGCATATGCAAACGCTGGTCCCGGCACCAACGGCTCGCAGTTCTTTATCACCGAGGTTCCTTATCCGAGCCTCAACGGCGGCTACACGATTTTCGGCCAGTGCGATCCGGCGGCAGTCGAACTGGTCAAGCAGATCGCTCGCATGGCTACCGACGGCGAAAAACCCCTTCGTCCGGTAAAGATCACGCACATCGAAATCCGCCAAGCCGGCGCTCCAGCAGCTAAACCGGCAGCGCCCAAGCCCGCAGCCGGAGCCAAGAAGTCCACGCCCGCAAAAAAGCCGGCGTCATCACAGTAGAACAAGTCACCAACTAGAAACGCGAGGAAATTTATGGCACGAACGCCCGGCACGTATGCCGTTTTGAATACTACGGAAGGCAACATTGTTTGCCGTCTCTTCGAGAAAGATGCGCCAAAAACCGTTTCCAACTTTACGGAACTGGCTGAAGGCAAGCGCGAGTGGACTCACCCTGCCACACGCAAGAAGAGTAAAGACCCGCTCTACAATGGAACCATCTTTCACCGTGTCATACCCGATTTCATGATTCAGGGCGGAGATCCCCAAGGAACCGGCACAGGCGGCCCCGGATACCAGTTCGAAGATGAAACAAAGGGCTCTTCACATCGCTTCGACAAAGCCGGAAAACTTGCCATGGCCAATGCCGGTCCGAACACAAACGGTTCGCAGTTCTTTATCACCGTCGGGAACACTGACTGGCTCACCGGCAAGCACACCATCTTCGGCGAAGTGGTGGAAGGACAGGACGTCGTCGAGAAGATTTCTAAAGTGGCACGCAATCGTCAGGATCGCCCCAACAAGGACGTTGCGATCACATCCCTGACGATTGAACGAAGCTAGCTTGTATCCGACATGTCACCCAGGTTCATGTCAGGCATCGCTTCAGCGAGCCGTCAGTCGCATGTTTTCCGAAGACGCCTTCGGCGGGCGGAAACGTACCGTACCGCGTAATTCTTTATAATTAATCCCTTCTGGAGGTTGGCAATCATGGCAACGTACAACGGAGTACCAGTCCCCGCAGGTGGCCAGCCGATCGAGTACAGCAATGGCAAATACCGCGTGCCGAACCGTCCCATCGTTCCGTTCATCGAAGGCGATGGCACAGGTCGCGATATCTGGAAGGCATCCGTACGGGTGTTCGACGCCGCCGTGGAAAAGGCCTACAGCGGAAAACGCGCGGTGGCCTGGTACGAAGTTTTTGCCGGCGAGAAAGCGAAAGCGCGTTTTCAAAACTGGCTCCCTGACGATACTGTCAGTGCCATCCGAGAGTTTCGCGTTGCCATCAAAGGTCCGCTGACCACTCCCGTTGGAGGCGGAATCCGCTCGCTGAACGTGGCGCTGCGCCAGATTCTCGACCTCTACTCCTGCGTGCGTCCGGTGAAGTATTACAAAGGCGTGCCTTCGCCGGTGAAACATCCTGAGCGCATGGACGTTGTCATCTTCCGGGAGAACACCGAAGACGTCTATGCCGGAATCGAATGGGAACAAGGCACTCCAGACGCCGCTCGCCTAATAGAGTTCCTCAATAGAGATATGTTGAAGGGCGGTAAGAAACAGGTGCGGCTCGACTCCGGAGTCGGCATCAAACCGATCTCAGTCACCGGCACCAAGCGCCTGGTACGGATGGCCATCCAACACGCTCTCGAAAACGGCCGCAAGACGGTCACAATCGTTCATAAAGGCAATATTCAGAAATTTACCGAAGGCGCGTTCCGCAAGTGGGGTTACGAGTTAGCAACTGAGGAATTCCGCGACAAGGTTGTCACCGAACGCGAAAGCTGGATCCTCGACAACAAAGACAAGAATCCCAGCCTCACTGTCGAACAGAATGCGAGCCTCATCGAGCCGGGCCTTGAATTCGCCACTGACGATTTTCGGCAGGCTTTGTACAAAGAAGTAAAGGAATGCCTGGACTCGATTTACACCAGTCACGGTCATGGATCCTCCAACATCGGTGACGGCTACGCGATATTCGAGGCAACCCACGGTACGGCCCCCAAATACGCCGACAAGGACGTCATCAATCCCGGTTCGGTCATGCTCTCGGGCATGATGATGTTTCGCTTCCTCGGATGGAACGAAGCCGCTGACCTGATTGAGCAGAGCCTGGAACGCACCATCGAGCAGAAAAAAGTCACCTACGACTTCGAGCGGCTGATGGAAGGCGCCACGAAAGTAAGTACCAGTGAATTTGCCAGCTACATCATCGAGAACATGGGCGCAGCAGTAGCGACCGCAGCGAAATAGTGCGGTTGGGTTCTCCCCCCGCGCTCCCCGTGGTAAGGATTTCGCAATTACATCGAGAGGATCTACATGCGCAAGAAAGTAACCGTTATCGGATCTGGAAACGTGGGCGCGACCGCCGCCCACTGGATCGCCTCCAAGGAACTCGCCGATGTCGTGCTCATCGACATCATCGAAGGCGTGCCTCAGGGCAAAGGTTTGGACCTCCTCGAAGCCATGCCCATCGAGAAGCGAGATTCGTTCATCCTCGGCACGCAAGACTATGCCGACACTGCAAACTCCGACATCGTTGTAATCACAGCCGGCATCCCGCGCAAACCCGGGATGAGCCGCGACGACCTCCTGAACACGAACCACAACATCATGAAGGACGTAGTCGGCAAGGCGGTGCAATACTCACCCAACTGTATCCTGATCGTCGTTTCTAACCCGCTCGACGCCATGGCCCAAGCCGCCTACAAGATGAGCGGCTTCCCGCGCGAGCGCGTGATTGGGATGGCCGGAATCCTCGACTCCGCGCGTTTCCGCGCGTTCATCGCAATGGAACTTAAAGTCAGCGTCGAGAATGTGACTGCATTCGTGCTCGGCGGACACGGAGACACGATGGTCCCGCTACCTCGCTACTCGACTGTCGCTGGAATTCCGATCACCGAACTGATGGATGCCGCAACCGTTGAACGTCTAGTGCAGCGCACTCGCGACGGCGGCGCTGAAATCGTGAAATACCTCAAGACCGGATCGGCATACTACGCGCCTTCCGCGGCCGCCACCGAAATGGTGGAAGCGATCTTGAAAGATAAAAAGAAAATTCTGCCTTGCGCGGCATACCTCAACGGCGAGTACGGTATTCGCGGCCTGTATGTCGGCGTACCAGTGAAGCTAGGCTCCAAGGGCATCGAGCAGATCATCGAGATCAAGCTGACCACTGAAGAAAAAGCAGCTCTCGACAAGAGCGCCGCAGCAGTGAAGGAACTGGTGGGGGTAATCAACGTTTAGTTAGCTCGTGCACTGTCATCCTGAGCGGAGTAGGACTCTCGCCAAGCGAAAGTCCTACGGAGTCGACGGCCCCCTACACCGCCTTAATTCTCTCTCGCTTCATCAGGGAACTCTCCCTGTACTGAGGGATGGTCGAAGCTGCGCATCCCCGAATCCCTGCAGTAGCATTTTCCATTATGTGTGGGGGGCCTTCGACCGCGCATCTCCGCCCGCTTCGCAAGCGGAGATACTTCGCTCAGGATGCAATTCTGAGAGTGACGACTCTTCGAGGGTCTCGTATCTGGTTACTTCCAGCCCTGTCCTCTTGGTTACGCTCTTTGTGTCTGCCCAACCCTATAATTTTGTTCATCCCTTCGCGAAGAACATGGATAGCCAAATCACATTCGAGCACTCCGGTGCACGCTGGATTCACAATCCAGCTCTCGACCTCATCGTCGGATGCGGCGCCTGGTCTTTGCCCCTGATTCTGCTGGGGTACTCATCACTCTCCAATTCGCCGACCTGGGCCGTCGCGTTTTATGGGCTGGCCCTGTTCCTGAATTATCCGCACTACATGTCAACGTTGTATCGCGCGTATCACAATGAGTCCGACTTCCGAAAATACCGCATTTTTACGATTCACATCACCGGGCTCGTTCTGCTGACCGTACTCCTTTCGCACCTGCGATTTTCGCTCCTGCCTTGGATTTTTACGCTCTACCTAACCATGAGCCCGTGGCATTACTCGGGCCAGAACTACGGGCTGTTCATGATGTTCGCGCGACGCGCTGGCGCTCAGATTGAAGAGAATACCAGGCAGGCTATCTATTCCGCATTTGTTCTTTCATACGCAATCCTGTTCCTGAATCTGCATACGGGTCCCTCAGACCGGCTGTTCCTCTCCATCGGCATTCCGGAAAAGACCGCTCTGGTGATCAAAGGTGTGTTCGCAATCGCCTTCGTCGGCTTCTCGATCTTCGGACTTCGCGGTCTGGTTCGACAGATCGGCTGGAAGGCGATGACTCCGCCACTGGTGCTGTTCTCCACGCAGATCCTCTGGTTCTTTGTTCCGGGATTGCTGGCCACACTGAAAGGAATCAGCCTGCCGCAGAGCCGCTACAGCACGGGCGTGCTGCCGCTCATGCATTCGGCGCAGTATCTGTGGATCACCAGTTACTATGCGCGCCGCGAATCGATCGCTGAAAAGAGACCGTGGCGTCCCTTCGCTTACTTTGTTATTCAGATCGTCGGAGGTGTCGCGTTGTTTGTACCGGGGCCGTGGCTGGCCAGCTACGTTTTTCATTACGACTTCACGGCCAGTTTTCTGATTTTTACGGCTCTCGTGAACCTCCACCATTTTATTCTCGACGGAGCGATCTGGAAGCTTCGTGATGGGCGAATTGCAGCCCTCTTGCTGAACGCTCAGGAGCGCATCGCATCCGCCGCCGGAGCAGCCGCTAGCACTGCAGGGCCGGTCTGGGCGTGGGCGCGAAGTCGGGCGGTTGTCCCGCGCGCATTTCGAATTGCTACTGCCATCTTCCTGCTTGCGCTCGCTGGACTCGACCAGACGCGCTATGCGTTCTTGGTTCACAGCGACAATTTGAGCTCCATGGAGAAGGCCGCCGCTCTTAATCCCTTTGACGCCTCGCTCGAAATGCGGCTTGCGAAGAAACAGTCGGAAGTTGGCAAGCCCGATGCGGCCAAATCTGCCTACGAGAAGGCGATCGCGATGAATTTATCCGATCCGTCGCCGCGAATCGTGTTTCTGAAATACTTGACCACTCACCAGCGCTTCGCGGAAGCTGATAGTATCGCTACCCAAGCGTTGGCAAAGTGGCCGAATGATCCGGACTTGTTGGTGAACCATGGAATTCTCGCCGCCTACTTTGGCAGATCGGCGGAGGCGCAAGCGAATTGGGAAAAAGCGATCGCTGTCGATCCAGCGCAAACCTACGCTCATCTTTACCTCGCCGGCCAATTGGACAGCGAGCAGAAGTTTGATACCGCCATTCCGCACTACATGATGTTTCTGGAGATCGCCGCCAAGAGCGGAAGCGCGCCCGACCCCAACGTGGTGCTGCCCGTGCTGATGCGGCTGGCAGATTGTAACCTGCGGGCCAATCATCCTGACCGGGCGCTGAAATTATATGCGTTGGGACGAACCATTGCGTCCGAGGCGCACCAACCCAGATTTGAAAGCGTCGCTTCCGTGAATCAGGCGATTCTCGAATCGAAGTCGGGTCGACTGAACGACGCCCTTGGCCTTTATAAAACTGCGCTGAAGCTGGACCGCTCCGCCAACGATCCGGCTGCTGAAGCTGCCGACTGGCAGGCCTATGCTGTCTTCATGAATGAACAGGGCTATTCGAAGAATCTCGTTTACGCCGCCCTGGTGCGAGCCGAGACTCTTCTGCGCGACACATCCATCGCTCCGTTGCCCAAGACGCTACAACTCCGCCGGGAGCTGGAAGCAGCGCTTGGCAAGGCCTCGGCAGCGATCCGCAAAGACCAAGCTCCTCTCCTGGAACAAGCTCTGCAGCTACAAAGCAAATAGCGTTTTCCCGCCGCCACGAGGGTATTAAGGGCGCTGTCGGCGCCACCCCCTTCCGCACCGGCGCAATGCTGGATATAGTGTTTTAGGCCCATTCCTCAACATGGACTTCGATCAGCTCGAAATCTTTCTGGAAGTCGCTCGGCTGTCCAGCTTCTCGCGCGCAGCCGAGAAGCGCTTTCGCACGCAGCCGGCAATTTCTTCACAGATCCGCGCGCTCGAAGAGGAAGTAGGAGCCCGGCTGCTCGACCGTTCGGGAGGACGGGTTTCCCTGACTGTTGCCGGAAAGCTTTTCTTTAAGTATGCGGAAGAGACTCTCGAAGAGCGAAAATCAATTTTTACCGCAATTGCCGAGACCGAACATGTGCCGCGCGGAGCGATCGTGGTGGGAGCGAATGAAGGCACATGCCTGCACATCCTGCCTGAGGTGTTTGCCCAGTTCAAGCGCAACTATCCCGATGTAGCCGTAAATATTAAACGCTCGGATTACGCGAAGATCCTGGAGTCGGTCAGCGATAATTCGGTCGACTTCGGAGTGGTTTCGTTGCCGGTCACCGACAATCGCCTGGAATGCGTGCCGATCCATCGCGACGAATTGGTCGTCATCACTCCTCCCAATCATCCACTGGCCGCGAAGAAGACTGTCACGGTGGCCGAGGTTGCGGCCTATCCTCTCGTTGTGCCGAAAGGCGGACACACTCGTGACGCACTTGAAACCTTGTTCTACGACCATCACCTCAAGCCGCGCTACGCGATGGAACTGGATTCGAGCGAATTGCTGAAGCGCTTCGTGGCGGCGGATGTAGGCATAGGATTCATTGCGCGCTCCAACATTCAGGAAGACATTCTCGCCAACGCTTTGGCCGCCTTGACGTTGTCCGATGCACAAATCCGGCGCGACCTGGCCCTCGTCTTCCGCAAAGAAAAGTCTCTCAGCCGGGCTGCCAAGGCCTTCATTGACATTGCCGTCAAGCAGAAGAACTTTTCAACCACCGCCGCCCCCGCCAAACGTGGTCGATGAAGATGGAGATGAAGAAAGCCGCCCTCGTTTTTCTGATTTTGTGCTCATGCTGTATAGCCAGCGCGGCGGCCCAGAAACATGCAGGCACCGCTAAGACCTCGCCCGTGCTCGCTTACAGGCTCATCGAGCTCAAAGTAAGCGGCAGCCAGAGATACACAGAAAAAGAAATGCTTCCGGCGAGTGGTCTCGCGCTCGGACAGAATGTCGTTGAAGCGGACTTCAAGGAAGCAGCTCGCCGCATTGGCGATACCGGCCTGTTCTCGGACGTTGCTTACTCTTTTTCGTATTCCTCGGCCGGCACCAAACTGGAATTGCAGCTCACCGACGTTGACGAGAGCAAGCTGGTTCCGGCACATTTTGAAAATTTTGTCTGGTTCACGGACGCGCAGCTGCTCGCCGAAATCCAGAAGCGCGTTCCTCTATTCAAGCCGCGTATGCCGGTCTCAGGAACGATGCCGGACAACGTCGAGCAGGCGCTGCAAGCCGTGATCGACGAGAAACAAATTCCGGCGCGAGTCGACTACCTTCGCGAAGCTCCCGAGAAGGGAGGCGAACTGATCGGCATCGCGTACCGGGTCGAGGCGCTCGAGATAAGAATTCGCAACGTGGAATTTCCGGGAGCAACTCCGGACCAATTACCGGCGCTCCAAGCCACCTCCCGCAAGCTCACCGGAGCCGCTTACATGCGTTCGGCGTTGGCGCAAGTCGCCAGCATCGAGTTCATGCCGGTTTGTCTGAAACGTGGATATTTGAAAGCTGCGTTCGGCGACTCCGAAGCGCGAGTAGTGACGCAATCGGAGGGCGCAGTGGAAGTAGACGCGATTCTGCCTTTAACACCCGACAAGGTATATTCCACGTCGGCGGTCGAGTGGAAGGGCAACACCGTGATCGCCACGGACAATTTGCAACGTGTCCTTCATCTTCCAACCGGGCAGCCCGCAGACGCTATTCGTCTCACCAGCGATCTCGAAGAAGCGGCAAAACTGTATCACTCGAAGGGGTACATGATGGCACGCATCACGCCTAAGCCTCTACTTGATGATGAACACAGCACGGTTCGTTATGAACTGAGCGTGCAGGAGGGTGATCAGTTTAAGATGGGCGAGTTCGAAGTCATCGGGCTAGACTCGCAGGCCAAGGCTCATCTTCAGGCCGCGTGGAAGCTGCGCGAGGGCGACCCTTATGACGGCGAATATCCCAAGAGGTTCTTGAATGAAGCGTCTCGTCTTATCCCTCCGGGGATACCGTGGGCAATCGGAATTCATGAAGCGGTCAACGAAAAAGATAAGACTGTGGATGTCACTATTCGTTTTTCAGCGAAGTAAAATGGTGCGGTGGAGTCGTCAGTAAGCATGAAGCGATGCCGCATGGTTCCGGTGCTTCTCAGGCCGCGTAGCAACGTAAAACTCGTACAGCAGAAAGTGCCCCAATTGAAAATGAACAAGATTGCTATCAGCGTACTGGTTATCGAGATCCTTGTGGGACTCGCAGCAACTCCTGCATGGGCTGGCGACACCACAATCAACGGCAAGGTTAGCGACGCCATGTGCGGAGCAAAGCATCAGATGGCCGGCAATGACGCCTCCTGCACTCGCACCTGTGTAAAGGGCGGTTCCAAGTACGCGCTGGTTGTTGGAGACAAAGTCTATACACTCGAAACCTCCGACAAAGCGGCACTCGATAAACTGAACGAACTGGCAGGCGCCCCCGCAAAGGTAACGGGCGAGGTCAAAGGCGACACGATAAATGTGAAGACCGTGGCCGCGGGATCCTGAAGGTTAGTTCCCGGCATTAGAGCTCCGTAGTCCGCACTCGAACCGAGGTATTTCCCGATGGTTGGCATTCGCACTCACGACTTGCGGAAAGTCTATAACTCCTCGCCGCCCTTCGCGGCTGGCGGCGGGTTTGGCGCCCCTACAAAATTTGGAAAGCGCAGCAAGCAGCCCAAGCCAGAGATCGTCGCCCTGGACGGTTTCACTCTTGAAATTTCGCCTGGGGAAGTTTTCGGACTGCTGGGTCCGAATGGCGCAGGCAAGTCCACGACCGTGGGAATACTCACAACGCGGGTGCGGCCGACGGCGGGACAAGCATGGATCGGCGAGTACGACGTCTGGAAGGAACAGGTCGCGGTCAAACGTCTGATCGGCGTGGTGGCGCAACGTCCAAACCTCGATTTTTCGCTGACCGCGCGCGAAATTCTACTCTTTCACGGCGCATATTTTGGATTAGATTCCGGACAACGCGCCAAGCGCGCCGACGAATTGTTGGAGCGCTTCAAACTCCAGGATCGTGCCGATCAGATGGTTCGCGGATTCTCTGGCGGCATGATGCAGCGTCTGTCAATCGCGCGCGCTATGATGCACGACCCTCAAGTGCTCTTTCTTGACGAGCCCAGTGCCGGACTCGATCCGCAGACGAGATTGCTTCTATGGGAAATCATCCGCGAATACAACCAGAGCGGCAAGACGATCCTGCTGACCACCCACAACATGGAAGAGGCTGATGCCCTGTGCCACCGGCTCGTGATTATTGATCACGGACGCAACATCGCCCTCGGAACTCCGGCTGAGTTGAAGAGTTCAGTGCCAGGAGGATTCGTATTGCGGCTGCGATTCGCGCAGCACTCCTCGACTCTGCTGGAGGGATTGCGGTCCCTCGCTGGTGTCCGCGAGGTGCGAGTGAATGATCAGAGCGGCGCGGACATCTACGCAGACCGCGGAGGGTCACTGATTCGCGAGATCGTCACCCTCGCGTCAACCGCAGACGTGGACCTGAACGATGTACACATCTCGGAGCCCAGCCTCGAGAATCTGTTCCTACACCACACCGGACGGAGCTTACGCGAATGAACTGGAAGTGCTTTCTCGCCATGCTTGCGCGTGACGCACAGGTAGCTCGCCGTAACTTCTTCGCGCTGATCTTACAGACTTTCCTGCAGCCGCTGATGTTCGTCTTCATCTTTGGGCGAGTGATGGTGCGCAGCGGATACATGCCCGAAGCGTACAAAAGCCTACTACTGCCCGGCATCATGGCGATCAGCATGGTCTTCACCGGAGTCTGGGCAGTCGCGATGCCGCTGATTGCGGAATTTCAATTCACACGTGAGATTGAAGACCGCCTGCTGGCGCCGATAGAAATCTCCTGGGTTGCGGTCGAGAAGGTACTCGCGGGCACGCTGCAAGCGCTGATCGCAGGCCTGGTCGTGATTCCCCTGGCATGGCTGATCCTTCGGCCAGGAGTGACATTCAGTCTCCGCAGCCCTGTCGCATTCGCCTGCGTGACGGTGCTGGTAGCGCTGTTTGCGGCGTGCGGCGGACTCGCGCTCGGCTGCAGCGTAAATCAAACTCATATCGGGCTAATGTTCAGCATGGTGCTAACACCGATGATCTTCTTTGGCTGTACGTACTACCCATGGAGTGCGCTCAACAACTTCCCCATCCTGCAAAAGGCAGTGCTGATCAATCCACTGGTGTATGCGAGCGAAGGACTGCGCGCAACGTTGGTACCGCAGTTTCCTCACCTTTCGTTGCTGGTGGTCGTGGCGGGATTGGCGGTCTTTGACGTGCTGTTCCTGGCGTTGGGGCTGCGGCAATTCCGTAACAAAGCGGTGAGTTGACCTGACGCACGAGCAACATCGTCAAATTCCGATGTGGAAACGACATACTGCGGCTTTGCCGGAAGAATCGTACCGATCTCTTCCTGTGACTTTTCGATCCGGTCGGGCGTCTGCGGATGCGTAGCGAAAGCGCGAGCAAGCGTCCCCGGTTTCCTCTTCTCTTTCGCCTGGAGCTTCTCAAAGAAACTCACAAACGCCTGCGGATCGTAGCCCGTCTTGTACATATACTGCAGACCGAGATAATCGGCCTCCGATTCAAATCCACGAGAGAAACTCAGGAACGTCATGGGCAGCGCCAAGCTTGCAGCCGAGCGAACCGCGTAACCAATACCACCGCCCACAAAGATCAGCGGAATCGTGCCGATGTTCGCCCAGTTCCCGCGAGTCATCTGCTTGGTGGCGTGCCGGGCCGCAACGTGCGCGATTTCATGCGCCATCACGCCCGCCAACTCAGCTTCTTCATCAGCCGCCAGAATCAGCCCGGAGTTGACATAGAAGAACCCGCCGGGAAGCGCGAACGCATTCACTTCGTCGGAGTCGATGACCTTGATGGTGAACGGCACCTGCGCGTCAGAGTTTCGAACCAGATTCTGTCCAATCCGATTGACGTATTCGGTCACCATCGGGTCCTGCACCAACTTCACGCTGGCCTCGACTTGCTGGGAGTATTCCTTGCCCATGCGAATTTCAGTTTCCAGCGAATACCAGTTCCCGAGACCGCGCCCGCCAATCTTGCGGTTGCCGATAGCGTCCACGTCCCGCCGGCTGCCGTCGTGTTTCACCTTACTGTCGTCGGGTTGCTGGATCGGCGGATCGGACGGGACCGTCGCGGTATCGGCCTTGGATGAATCCTGCTGGGAAGTCGGGTCTTTTTGAGAAGTTGGGTCTTGCTGAGTGGGTGAATCCTGGGCCAGCGACGCCGGCACGATGAGAGCCAACAACGTTAGCGAAATCAGTAATTTACGTAGTGACATGTGAACTCTCCCATCGAAAACCGGCCCGGTTGAGATGATTATACTCCGCACCGCAAGCCGAACTGGCGGAAATTCCCTTGCTGATTGGACGCTGTCATCGGGCAGAAGGTTACTTGAGTTCGGTCAGAAGTTACACGCCAATGACAACTCGCCTCGCGGTATCGTAGCCAGCGAGAGAATATCGCCGATCCGTTATCGCGCTCTGCCCGCGACGGTGTACTATGGCCCGTTTGCCGACCAACGGAACCCTCTTATGATCAATCGTCGCGGCTTTCTTTCGTCGTCGCTGGCCTTGGGCGCCGGCCTGACTCTTCCACAGAACCTTTGGGCGCAACTTGGCTCCCTGCCAAAGCAGTTGCCCGATCGCTCGCTGTACGACTCGAATCAGGACGCCTATTGGCGCGAACTGCGGAAGCAGTTCCTGATACCCGCCGAGGAGGTATACCTCAACAATGGCACCGTCGGCTCCAGTCCGGCGCCTGTACTGCGTGCCATCTTTGAGGGGTACGAGACCTGCGAGAAGCTCAACGAGGCCGATCCCGAAGACTATCCCATTTGGGGATACGCGTCCTGGAACCAGTTCCGCGATCCGCTCGCTGCCTTTGTGGGCTGCGACCGCGACGAGATCGCGCTGCTGCGTAATGCGACCGAAGCCAACAGCTACATCGCGAACGGCGTGGATCTGAAACCCGGCGACGAAGTACTCATGACCGACCAGGAGCATCCCGGCGGAGAAATGCCATGGCAGCTCCGCGCGAAACGTTATGGCATTGTCGTCAAGAAAATCACGCTGCCTCGGCCCGTAGAAAATCCCGCGCAGGTGCTGAACCTGTTCAACGATGCCATCACGCCCCGAACGCGCGTATTGTTCTTCAGCCATATCAGCACCTTTAGCGGCGTCGTTCTTCCCGCCAAGGAATTGAGCGCCCTGGCCCGCAGCAAAGCCATCCTCTCCGCCGCCGACGGCGCACACACACCCGGCATGATGAGTTTCAATCTGCACGATCTCGGCTGCGACTTCTATTCCTCCAGCCCACACAAATGGCTGCAGGCGCCCAAAGGGTCGGGATTCCTGTACGTCCGCAATGAAGTGATTGACCGCGTCTGGAACACGATCGCCACCGAAGGCTGGGACGATCCGAAAATTCGAGCCGAACGCTTTCAGCGCATCGGCAGCTCGAACGTACCCGCGCTGTGGGGACTGCGAGCCTCTATCCAGTTCGCAAACGATATCGGAATGGACCGGATCGAAAAGCGACATCGTGAACTGTGCGACTACATTCTGGCCGCGATGCTGAAACGTGGTGCGCAGTCGTGGACGTCGCCGGACGCAACCATGCGATGCGGAATTGCGACCGTCAACGTTCCTCCACTTCCGCGGATGGAGCTGGAAAAGTGGTTGTGGAAGGAAAAGAAAATTCGGATTCGCGGCGCGGACCCGCACAAGCTGCGATTGTCGACGCCCTATTACCTGCCGAAGGCCGACATCGACCGTTTCCTCGATGCGTTTGACGAGTATCGACAGAAAAAAAGTGTAGCGTAATGTACGTCGGATACTCTTGTCCGACGCCTTTGGGTTTGATTTTGACATTGACTCTAATTGGCCGTGCGACCTCGCTGTCAAGCCGAAATCAGGACTCAGTCAACCTCAAAAGCGTCGGACAAGAGTGTCCGACGTACACGCGTTAAGGGGTGTCTCCCCGTGATGGAGGTGCCGGGATCGGCACGTCACCCTTCTCATTTCGCCACAGGATTCCATTCAACTGCGCCGCATTGGCCGCATCCGGTCGCGAGAAGTCCATCCGGGAAGATTCTTTCGCTCCCGGCGCGGTCTTCGCGTTCACCTGATAGATCATCCCACTGCGGAGGTTCTTGTCGTCGGCCTGAAAGGGTGGCTGCGTTCCCGGACCCGAAAACAGCGGAGCCATGAGCGGCGCGTGGGCGTCAAACAAATTCATTGGCGGCAAGCCTAAAATTTCTTCCATGGTGTGGACCATGTTCACGGTTGTGTAGAAGTGCGAGTCCACAAATGGCTTGTCTGCGCGCGGCGCGTATTTGCTGATCACGTACGCTGTCGAGCGATGCGCATCCACGTGGTCAGCGCCGTCCTGAGCATCGTCCTCGATCACAAAGATTGCGGTGTCGTCCCAGTAGGCACTGTGCGAGACCACTTCGACTACGCGTCCCACCGCAAGATCGTTGTCGGCAACCGACGCTCGCGGCGTCGGTCCTCCGGGACGCGTGCCTCCCGTGTGATCGTCGGGAAGATAGAGCAGGATAAATTGCGGTAGCTCTTTGGGCGTGCCTCGCGCCTTCACGAACTCGTCGAACTCGCGCAGGAACTCGTCGGTTCGCAACTGGTCGGGGTAGTCGGTGTTGAAATCCGGGAACTGCGGGTCGAAGTGATCGCGCAACGCCGCTTTCGTCGGACGCATCCGTTTGACTTGTGGAACGGCCCACGGCCATGGACTCGGCCCGCCGCGTGGATTACCAACATTGGGCGGCAGCGGCTCGCCCTTCTTGATATCCGCGACGGGGCAGGGCTCAGACGTTGGAGACGGCGTTCCCTCTTTCGGCGACTTTGCCTTCTGATCCTTGCACCACACCGCCTGGATGAACTCTCCGTAGATTCGATAACTCAAGCCGCGCTTGGCCAGATTATCCCAAATGAAACCAGTCGCAGGATCGTCGATGTCAGGGATTTCCTGCTCGAGCGGCAGCTCTTCTGCCATGGTGCCATCGGCATCATAGTTGCGCTCCTTACTTCGATAGCCGATCGGCCAATTTTTCTCGTTGTAATCGGTGGTAATGGCCGCAGTCGACCAGATGTGGCCGTCGCCGGAAACCTCTCCGCTGTCGTAAAAATTGTCGAGTACGCCGAATTGCAGCGCGAGCTTGTGCTGGTTGGGTGTAACGTCAGCGCCGTAGAGAGTGAGCGATGGATCGCCATTGCCCACCGGCAGATCGCCCAGCACCTGGTCGTAGGTGCGGTTTTCTTTCAGGATGTAAATCACATGACGGATGGGATTCTTGCCACCAGCAAACTCGAACTTGCCAGGATCGGACCGGAGCAGATTGTCTTCTTCGACCTGCTTCGTGTAGGCGGGAAGATTTTTCTCGATCTCAGCAAGCTTCAGGCGGGCGATTGAGCCGCCGATCAGAGTTGGAATGTATGGATGGTCTTTTCGCTTGCGTTCGCCTTTCAGCGTGCCTTTCATGTTATTGGGACCACTGCCTTGGCCCTTGGCGGTCGCGATCAGCAGATCATTGCCGGCAATGGCGAGCGCGCTGGGATACCACTCGGTGGGGATAAAGCCGAGCGGGCGGGGCTCGTGTCTCACATCGGCTGTATCGAGTACTGCGACCGCGTTGATCGAAGCACTCGCGACGAATAATCGAGTGCCGTCCGCAGACAACGCAATCGCCTGTGGGACCGAGCCCAAATTGAGGTGGTCATCGAGATGGGTGTGGTAAACGTGAGGTTTTTTCGCGAGTGCGATTTGTTCTTGTACGTTCTCGTTTCCCGTGGGAATCCCAAAAGATACCACCATATCTGCATTACTCAGTGCAGCGTAGAAGACGTCCTCGTTTGGGCTCAATGCCATCGCTGTCGGATGAGAGCCAGGTTGAATGGAATCCACGTGCGAGAAAAGCGAGACAAAATCTACGTGTCCGCCCTTGAGGTCCAAAACCGCAACCTCTGACGAGTTCCACAGAGTACAAAACGCAAGAGTGCCCGCCTTGTTCGCAATCACGGTGTAGGGATAGGCAGCCGGTACATAACGACTGTGGCTTAGATCAAACGACTTCTGAATCGCACCCGAGTTCACATCCAGCATCACCACGTTGTCCGAAAGGTTGTTGGCAACGAGGAGACGATCCCCTTTCGCTCCCTTCAGAACTGCAAATCCCGCCGGATACGGCGGCGCTGTTCCTGCAGGAGTCGTCCGAATTCCAAATGCCACCTCCTTCCCCTCCGCCAGCCGCTGCGGAGGAATCTTGATGAACCGCTCAGGCGTGACTTGCCCCGCTGCGAATTTGTACACCGCGATCCCGTTGCCCGTACTCTTCGGCAGCGTGCCTTCAGGATCGGTAATCGATCCCATCGACGCATAGAGGTGTCCGCCATCACTCGAGAATGCCAGGCCGATGAAATAGCTTTGGTGGGTCGAAGTCTCATCACTCAGCCGGTCGTCGGGGAAATCGTGCAGCTGATTGTTGCTGAGATCGAGGATCGCGATGGACTGGCGCGCTCCCGTTTCCTGCGTCCCATAGCCCTGGTTGAGCAGCGCGGCGTAGCGGCCGTCGGGACTGAGCGCAATCGTCGCGGGAAAGCTGTTGGTGCGGCCAAGATAGCCGGGGACTGGAAGCGTCAGGCCCTTGCTGGTCGGAAGATTAATTCGGCGCGAACGCTCAGCGGCCCGAGCGGCCACAAACACAACAAAAAACGCGGCGAGAGCCAATACGAAGAGAGTGACGAGCTTTTTCACGAACGGAGGCCTCGGGAGGGTTGTACCATCCGCGCAGTCGACGAGGCAAACGGACGGAGGTTGATTGAACTCGAGACCCGCACGTTGTCAGCGCATTCCAAGCAGCACCGAAAGATACTGGCGTACTTTGTTGACCATCGCAGGGTCAGCTTTTGAGTGGAATTCTGCCTTGCGGCCAGCCCAGTCCGTGCTTTTCAATTGATCGACCAGGACAGCCCCCTCTACCCTGTCGAGGGTAATGGGCAAGGCAAAGGGATAGGGTTTACGCTTGCTCGTCAGCGGACAAACTACTGCGAGTCCGCTGGCACGGTTGTAGCGCTGATCTGTCAGCACCAATGCTGGGCGTCGCTTGGCCTGTTCGCGGCCAACCTGTGGTTCGAAATCCATCATTGCGATGTCTCCGGCCTCTGGCACGTACGAAATCACCATTCCACAACTTCCTTTCCCACCTCCGCGCCGGTTGAAATCTCAGCATAGCGGTTCTCGGTAGTGATTCGCGCGACCAACTGGGACAACGTAGGAATCTTCGTGGTCCGGCGCAGCTCGACCAGCCCTTCAGCGGCGGCCTCTATTTCCAGAGAATCGCCTTCCTTGAGTTTGGCTCCATCAACGATAGGCTTGGGGATCCGCACGGCGAGACTATTGCCCCACTTGACCATCTGTGTCTTCATACGAAGCTTCCTTTCGATTAATACACAGTATAGTCGGAACGTATATACAATGTCGATACAATTGAGCATTTGGGAACAGTTCACGGAAGAGAGGAGACGTCACTTATGGCCTACCGTTTCGGCGAATTGAAAATGGCGAACATGGCTCCCTGCGGATCTGCGATAACTGCCATCCGTCCGACATTTTCGATCGTCATCGGCGCCACGTAGAGCTTCGCGCCCAGTTGCTTCGCCTTGGCTGCCGAAGCGTCCACGTCATCCACCCAGAAATACGCCAGCCAGTGCGGAGGCACGCCGGGCTGACGATGCGCGGCGGGCGGAACGCCTCCAATGAACTGCTCGCCGTTCTTGATGTGCAGATATCCGGATTTGTCTTTCTCGTCAGCCATGATCTGCCATCCGAACAGTCCTGAATAGAAATCGGTCGCGCGCTTCGCGTCCGGCGTACTGAGGTCGGCCCAGCAGAGTGTGCCCGCAACATGCGCGATGCCGATGCCCGCATTCTTTGCGGCTTGCCAGACGCAGAAGTGCGCGCCGGTGGGATCCTGGATCACGGCCATCCGTCCGAAATCCATGACGTCGAAGGGCGGCATCACAACCGTGCTGCCGAGTTGCTTGGCCTTGATAGCAGCCTCGTCGGCACTCTTCACCGCGATGTAAATCATCCAGTTCGGAGGCACACCCTGGGCGCGCTGATCTGCGCGGAGTGTGTATCCGGCGGCTGCGTCGCGACCGTCTAGTTTGAAAATGGTGTAGAACTCGCTTGGCCCGATGGGAGAGTCGTCGGCAGTCCAGCCAAAGAGAGAGCTGTAGAAATCTTTGGCGGTGTTTTGATCGGTAGTTGCAAGTTCTATCCAGCAGAACGAGCCGGGAGAGTGCTTATCGATGTGCGTCATAGCGGCAAGAGTTTACATCAATTGCCGCCTGAAAATGTCAACGCGAGGTGAAACGAAAGTCGTCACGGAGAAAGAAACCGTCGACCACAACAGACTGTCGTAGAGACGCGGCTTGCCGCGTCTGGCTGGCGGCGGAATAATCTCATCGGTTCGCAATTGCGGCAGAAAGCAGACGCGGCAAGCCGCGTCTCTACGAGAGGTTCTTGCTTGTCCAGTCTTCAATTCGCGCCAATGCCGTGCTCAGGTTCTCGAGTGAGTTGGCGACACTGAATCGTAGATACCCTTCACCGTAGGCGCCAAAGGCAGTCCCCGCCAATGCAGC
>WNFR01011644.1_pt1 | contig 24032 bp, 18 predicted proteins | sample 5400221 | NCBI WGS metagenome assembly WNFR01 (sample SAMN13153357, study PRJNA577476) | soil metagenome | isolation source: 40 cm soil under Madrone tree | place: USA:California | collected 2016-06-14 | reverse complement strand
ATACCGTCAAAGCCGGGCTTGATCTCGCCATCGTCAACCCAACGCATATAACCCCCTACGCGGAAATTGATGCCGAGCAGCGCCAGCTTGCCGATGACCTGATTTACAACCGGCCAGATGCACTGCCGCGTTACATCGCCTACTTTGAGGAGCACGAACCGCAAGCGGACGAGAACAATACCAGGGTTGATCCAACAGAAGGGATGAATACGGCAGAGCGTATTCACTGGCAAATATTGCACCGCCGCAAGGAGGGCATCGAGCCACTGATCGAGCAGGCGATTGAAGAACGCGCCTCGGAACTGGGCGTTTCACAAAGCGAGGCAGCCGTAAACGTACTCAACACCGTGCTGCTGCCTGCCATGAAAGATGTTGGCGACCGCTTCGGCGCGGGCGAACTGATCCTGCCTTTCGTACTGCAATCTGCCGAGGTCATGAAACGCGCCGTGGCTTGCCTGGAAGGCTTCCTGGAAAGAAAGGAAGGCTATACGAAAGGCAAGGTCGTGCTGGCAACCGTTTTCGGTGATGTGCACGATATCGGCAAAAACCTGGTCAATACGATTCTGAGCAACAACGGCTATACCGTTTACGATCTCGGCAAACAGGTACCCCTCAATACGATCCTGGATAAGGCTATCGAGGTCAACGCTGACGCCATCGGCCTCTCCGCGCTGCTGGTCAGTACTTCCAAGCAGATGCCGCTGTGTGTCAAAGAACTGCACAAGCGAGGTCTGAATTTTCCAGTAATCGTGGGTGGAGCGGCCATCAATCGCTCTTACGGGCGTCGCATTCTTTTTGTTGATGAACAGACACCGGAATCAACGCCGGTACCGTATAAGCCCGGCGTATTCTATGCCCGCGATGCTTTCGAGGGCTTAGAGATTATTGATAAACTGACAAACGCGTCCCAGGAGCGTGCAAGCTTTGTTGAGCAAATCATAGCAGAAGCAACCAGGGAACGGTTCAAAAAAACCACGACGTCGCCAGGCGTTAGTGCTAATGGCGCTGTTAAAGGTCCCGATCTCCCCTCGTCCAGCATACAACGAGATATCCCCATTCCTAAACCACCGTTTTGGGGGCCGCGCGTGCTCGAACGTATTGGCCTCGAAGACGTCGCGGCCTGCATGGACCTGAAAACGCTCTTCCGTCTGCATTGGGGCGGCAAGGCTCATGGTGAGGAATTTACACGCCTGGTCGAACAGGATTTTCGCCCTCGCCTGGAGCGTATGCTGCGCGAGGCACGCCAGCAGCGTTACCTGCAGCCTAGAGCAGTCTACGGTTACTTCCCGTGTCAATCAGATGGCAATGAACTGATTATCTACGATCCACAGTCACATGCAGAAGCAAACAGCAAGCAGCGCGAAATTGCCCGTTTCCACTTCCCAAGGCAAGACCAACATGAGCGCCTCTGCCTCGCTGACTACTTTGCATCAGTGAAAAGTGGCAAGGTAGATGTGGTGGCTTTTCAGGTTGTAACGATGGGGCAAGCCGCCGGTGACGCAGTACACCGGCTCCAACAAGCGGGCAACTACTCCGAAGCATACTTCACGCATGGGCTGGGAGTCGAGATGGCAGAGGGATTGGCCGAATACACGAACCGGTTGGTGTGCCAGGAACTCGGGCTGGCAGGGCAACGCGGGCGTCGCTATAGCTGGGGCTACCCGGCCATTCCTGATCTCGAGGATCACGTAAAGGTCTTCCAGTTATTGCCGGCCAGCAGCACAATTGACGTTTACCTGACCGAGGCATACCAGATGGTACCTGAGCAATCAACTGCCGCGATTGTGGTACATCACCCACAGGCAGTCTACTTTGCCATAAGAACACAAACGGCGGATGCAGTGACAACATCATAAGTACAACAGCGTCTTATCTACCCGGGCTGGCGTAAGGTTATGCAACCTTGCGCCACTTTCTCGTTGGGATCACCAGCCCTAATCATGACCGATCGTTTACCTTTCAGGCCGTTCATCAGGTGGATCGTCGTCGTCAGGCCCAGTAGGGCTGGTAATATTCTGCTCGCCCTTCTCGTCTCCATCACCCGGACTCACAGCGGTAGCTAACATCCTGGATCTCCTCTCTTAAAATCACTAAAGATTTCAAAATCTATGATATAAAATACGTTTTGCAAATTATAAATTACAGGATGAATTAATGAGCAAAAAAAATCACGCTTAGCTATTCAAAGCAGAAAAATAGGGAATAAGTCTTTCGTCTTATATATAAGACACAGATCGACTCAAATATTTAAAAAATTGCAGAGGCAACACCCTTTGCTCATTTGACTTCCGATTCCATTGTGAGTTGACACAGAGCCGGGTGTTGCATCATATGGTATACTATGGTCACAAGCACCGGGTAAGCCTGAGCTAATTTGGAGTAGATTGTGAACCATTTCAGCCATCAAAAGCGCTATTGCACCTGTCCTGGCGTTCGCAGAGTAAACGTGGGTAGCTCAATCCTCTGCGAACGTAATGACGTGTCGTTGATTCTACGCTAGCAAGCTCGTTTTTTTGCACGTCCCCTGTCTGAGCTACTACCCCGAACACATTGGATGACACAAAACTATACGCTACAGGAGATATATGCTCATGAGCAACATTTCGGACAGGCCGATTTACTTATACAACACACTGACCAGAAGTAAAGAACTGTTTCAACCGCTCAACCCGCCAAAGGTGGGCATTTACAACTGCGGTCCCACCGTCTACAAAGATATCCATGTCGGTAACTTCCGGGCCTTTATGACAACGGATTGGCTGCGTCGTATGCTCGAATACAACGGCTATGATGTGTTCCTGGTGCGCAACATAACCGACGTCGGGCACTTGCATGATTCCGATGTTGCGGAAAGTGGCGAGGATAAATTAGAGCACGAGGCTCGCGTAACCGGCCGCTCAGCATACGAAATTGCCGCTTACTATATACAGCAATACCTGGCAGATTCAGCTGAACTGAACATCCTTCCTGCGCATATCAATCCCAGGGCTACCGAACACATTCCAGAGATGCAGGAGATGATAGAAATACTGATTGAGCGAGGCCTGGCATATGCTGTTGACGGCAATATCTACTACGATGTCAGCCGCTTCCCCAACTATGGGCAACTCTCGGGTAATACCGTCGAGAATCTACGCACAGGTGGAAGTGGCCGCGTGCAGTTGGAAATCGCCGAAGATAAAGAAGCGCCAGAAGACTTCGCCTTGTGGAAGCATGGGGATGCAAGCCGGCAGATGAACTGGCCCAGCCCCTGGGGTATAGGCTTTCCCGGCTGGCACATCGAATGCTCCGCCATGTCCACCGAATACCTGGGCGAGCAGTTTGACATTCACACTGGCGGTATCGACCTGGTCTTCCCGCATCATGAAGATGAGATTGCCCAGAGTCAGGGTGTGACTGGCAAAAACCCTGTACAGTTCTGGGTGCACAACGAATTTCTCATCTTTGGCAGCCTCAAGATGTCACGCTCAAAGGGTAACGTCATCCTGGTAAGCACGCTTAAAGAGCGGGGCATTGACCCGCTGGCTTACCGCTACTTGCTGCTGACTGCGCACTACCGCTCGAAGCTCAACTTAACTGATGAGTCAATCACAGCGGCGCAGAATGGCCTCAACAACCTGCGCGCCGATCTTGCTGAGCTTCCTGCTCCTGGCGTAGATGACTTTCAGAGCGATTGGTCGGAGGAAGCCCAGCAGGTACGTGATGCATTTCACCTGGCCATCAACGATGACCTGGAGTTACCGACAGCTCTGAGTATTACTCGCGAGGTTGCTCGCAACGGCAAGATCGCCCCGGCGGAACGACGTCGCCTGGTCCTCGACTTCGACCGGGTGCTTGGCTTGCGTCTCGACGCCATTGAGCCAAAACAGCCTCGCATTATCAGCGATGAAGTGCGCGCATTAGTACACGAGCGTGACGTAGCCCGCGCAGCTCGCGACTGGAAACGGTCCGACCAACTGCGTGATCAACTAATCGCGCTGGGCTTTGAGGTACGCGATACCCCTAACGGGACCGAATTAGTATAGTTGTTTATGATGCAGCGCCAAAAAAATATTACCGCGCAAAATGAGCGCTATTTGCACCCTATCATTAGTCAGGCTGCAAGGAGCGCTAGCCCCTAGGCGCGAACTTAAGGAGGTCAGGGCGACCGCCAGGCTCGTCCCACCTCCCCGCTCGATCGGCCTGCCAGGCCCGTGTATAGTAGGGGCGGGGCTTGCCCCCGCCCTGGAGTGGTGTGGGGCCATCGCTCGCGAAACGCTTCAATCCGCGCCTCTGGGGCTTGCCCCCGCCCTGAGGTGGAGTGGGGCCATCGCTCGTGAAAAGCAACCGCGCACAGTTGGCACAGCCAGCACTGTTCTGCTATACTTATACAGCAGAATCGACCTGCTACTCAGGTTCCTTATCAGTTTAGAGCACTTGCCATAGTACCCAAGCAACAGAAGGAGAGCAACCCATGGCGTCCTGGTGGCAAAAAACTTTAGCGACAACTGCTGGCTTCGTGGGAGTGGCCGGCGGCATATACTATACGTTGATGCGTCGACCACTCCCCAAGACAAAAGGCACACTGCATATGCAAGGGCTACATGAGCCAGTTGATGTGATCACAGATCGCTACGGCGTGCCGCATATTTATGCCCAAAATGAAGACGACCTGTACTTCGCACAGGGCTTTGTCCACGCACAAGAACGCCTGTGGCAGATGGAATTCAATCGACGATTAGGTTCCGGTCAGCTCGCCGAAATTTTTGGTGAGGTAGCTCTCGAAATCGATCGCTTCACTCGCAGGCTGGGGCTGCGTCGCGCCTCCCTCAGCGCAGTAGAGCATCTACCAGAGTATAGCAGGCGTATCCTGGAAGCCTATGCGCAGGGTATCAACGAAGGCATTGACCACAACAGAAATAAACTCCCCATCGAGTTTACTCTGCTGCGTTTCAAACCAACTCCCTGGCGCATTACAGATAGTATTCAATGGTCTAAGATGATGGGCTGGAACCTGAGCGGCAACTGGGAAACCGAGGTGATTCGTGCTCGTATCGTTGCCAGGTTAGGTGCCGAGCGCGCTGCCAAACTGGAAGCAGGCTATGATCCCAGCCACCCCCTGATCATTCCGCCCGGCGTCGAATACCGGGGCATCAACTCCGGCTTGCTGGAACAGTACCAGCAACTCAAGCAGTTGAGTGGCTTTGGTACCTTAGGTGCCAGCAATAACTGGGTGGTTGACGGGACAATGACTATCACCGGTTCACCCATTCTCTGTAACGACCCACACCTGGGTCAGGCCGCTCCATCAATCTGGTATGAGTGCCACCTGGTGGCGGGCGATATAGATGTGATTGGAGCCGGCTTCCCCGGTGCCCCTGGTATTGTGATTGGGCATAGCCGGCACATAGCCTGGGGTCTAACAAATGCCATCTCCGATGTTGAAGATCTGTACATCGAGAAATTCAATCCGCAGAACCCCAACCAGTACGAATATATGGGTAAGTGGGAAGAAGCGCAGGTGGCACGCGAGGAGATCAAAGTAAAAGGCGCCAAAGCTCCTGTGATCGAAGAAGTGCGTATTACTCGCCACGGGCCAATTTTAACGAGCATACAGAGTTCCTCCTCAACTGACCGGTCTAGTCAGAATGGCGCTAAGGCTGATTCAGGCGAACTACAGCTTGCTCTCCGCTGGACAGGCCTGGAAAAACATGCCATTATATCAGCACCACAAAAGATGGCACGCGCTACCACTTCTGAAGAGTTCCGGGCAGTGCTGCGTGATTGGGACCAGCCGCCACAGAATATAATATTTGCCGATACGCATGGCAACATAGGCTATGTGATGGCTGGAGCTGTCCCCATTCGTGCCAAAGGGCAGGCATTGCTGCCCTCTCCTGGCTGGACCGGCGAGTACGAGTGGACAGGTTATATCCCTTTCGAGGAACTGCCACAGGCTTTCAATCCCGAACGGCATTTCATTGTCACCGCCAACAACCGCGTTGTAGACGATAATTATCCCTACTATATCACTCATGAATGGCTGAACGGCTACCGCGCACAGCGTATACGCGATCTGTTGACCAGCAAAGGGAAGCTGGCGCTCTCCGATATGGCAACTATTCAGGCTGACCAGTACTCACTCCCGGCAGTTGAGATTGTGCCGCATATGCTGAAAATTCAAGCCAATACTCCACTTGAAAAGGACGTGCTGGATGTCTTACGCACCTGGAATTATATCCTTGCTCCTGACAGTGCTGCAGCGGCGATCTACACCACGTTTCTGTACAAGCTAGAGCGCATCATCTTCAGCGCCCTGCTGGGTGACGATGAAACGCTAATACGGAGCTATCTAGGCGCGGGCTCGACCATGCTAGCACCGTTGAACGCCTTTGCCAGCAGGAGTAAGCCACTACTGATCCGTTTGCTAAATGAGCATGATGACAACTGGTTCGCTGACTCAGTCGTTCCTAATAGTCCAAAGTCATGGGACGAGGCACTAAGCAGCGCTTTCGATGCTACGGTCGAGGATTTGCGAAACAAACTTGGAAACAATGTTTCACGCTGGAAGTATGGCGCAATACACAAAATGACGTTTGCCCACCCGCTAGGCAGGGTCAAGGCGCTCGAGAGCATTTTCAATCGCGGCCCATACGCTGTAGGCGGCGATATCGATACTGTGAATACGGGAGCAACACTGCCAAACCAGCCGGAAACCGTTGTGACAGTACCCTCGTATCGCCAGATCGTAAACCTGGCCGATCTGAAAGCCTCGCTTTCTGGGCACGCTCCGGGACAATCCGGTCATCCTGCAAGCAAGCACTACGCAGATTTCATCAAACCCTGGTTGAACGTGGAACACCACCCACAACTCTTCGAGCGCCGCATGATCGAGGAGAACGCAGCAGGTGTTCTACAGTTGATGCCCGGATAAGCGGGGATCTCCTTCTCTCCCAAAATCACCAGGGCGATCACAATCGCCTACTGAGCGGTGATCCTTACGCTTTGGAGGTCTTTTCGGGTTCTTTGCGTGCAACAATGCGTTCTAAAGGAGGCTTTGCTTGCGGTTTGCGCGACTTTTCGCGCACTACTTTTTTCTCAAGTAGTTTTTCTTCGCGATGCCACTTCAGAGCATAGACAAATAATTCGCGAAATGCACGCATAATTACAGAGGGTTTCGCGCCTGTAGCCCGGCCTCCTCGTCGGGGTAGATGGCGCACGCCAACCTGTGTGTAGGTATAGCCGGCCCGGACGAACTTGTAGAGAATCTCTGTATTGATCGTAGCTCCGCGAGTCTGAAGTTTATATTCACGGAAAAAGCTGGCCGGATAGAGTTTGAAGGCACAATCCACGTCGCGCACATGGACGCCGAAGACCATGCCCACCAGTATTTTCCAACCCATTCAACACTATTTTTGCCTCACAAGAAAGCTGGCCTGCTATCATCGTTTAGCTTATCTCCGCTGCTAAATACAGGCGGCGGCATGGGTTCCTGCTGTTCAAGCCTACCTTCGCGAGCCGCCCGCACAAGCGCCCAAACCTTTTCTGGCTTGAGTGGCATATCGATGGTTTTAATGCCTAGCGGAGCGAGAGCATCCAACACAGCGTTGACAATAGCAGGTGGTGCACCGATGCAGCCTGCTTCTTCATACAGGGCCTGCCCGATGCCTTGTGCCAGCGCACCATGTACCTGGGCATCGACGAGGTAATGGTTCAGGATGCGCCCGCAGTCATCCACGGCCACAAATTTGAGTACATGTACCTCGCCAGTATCGGTATTTACCTCAACTACCGCGATATGGGCACCAGAAGAGAACGTTGCGCTCGGTGGGTAGAAGTCGCGCCAGGCTGCTAACCCTTCGATGGGCTTGCCGTTGGCAGGATTGGGTGGCTCATGCTCGATTAGATCAGGCTGTTCTTCGACCAGGCGGGCAAGTTCGCCCAATTCAATGGTGCGGGCTGGAACACCCTGCACCATCACTTTCCCATTCTCCATGATCAGGTCTGCCGGGTCTGCTTCCAGGAGCCGTGCCGCGACCCGCAGCGCTTTATCGCGGGCGGCTTCGGCGGCGAGCAATACTGCGGAACCGGCTATCTGCAATGTGCGGCTTCCGAATGTGCCATATCCGAAGGCCGGGAGATCAGTATCGTTCATGCGAACTTCTACCTTTGAACCAGGGAGTTTGAAGGTTGTAGCGGCAATCTGTGCAAAGGTGGTGAAGTGTCCCTGACCATTGGTAGCAACACCGCTCTGCACAAGGATGGTTCCATCCCGGAGAATACGCACTGTGGCAGACTCCTGTGGTACACCAGGCCTGTTTGGACCAAGAGCACCACCGGAAATTTCGACAAAGGTAGCTAGCCCTATTCCAAGCAGCTGCGCATTCCCTACAACGCGACGTTCGCGCTGTTTCGCTCGCCAGCCCTCGTAGTCGGCCAATTCGAGCGCGCGGTCAAGGGCAACCTGGTAATTACCACTGTCGTACTGGACGCCTGTGAGCGTCTGATAGGGAAAAGCGTCCGGTGCAATAAAATTACGGCGGCGTACCTCGGCAGGATCAAGTCCTAGCTCAGAGGCGATGCGATCCATTGTTCGTTCCAGGATATAGGTCGCTTCGGGCCGACCTGCTCCCCGGTAGGCTCCGGTCGGCACTTTATTGGTGAACACACCCACAACCTGGCTGTCCACTGCCTGTACCCGGTACGGACCGTTGAGCATGGATGGTGTACCGTTAGGCACCATTGCCGTCGTAAATGCAAGGAAAGCGCCTAGATCGGCAATCGTGCGTACTTTGAGGCTGAGCAACTGCCCATCATTCTGGAAAGCTGCCTCGATGTAGTTAACCTGGCCGCGCCCGTGCGTTTGAGCCTGCAAATTCTCGCTGCGGGTTTCGATCCACTTGACTGGCCGCCCGTATTTGACAGCTAGCAATGCGGCGACAATCTCTTCACCGACGAAGCCAGTTTTCGAGCCAAAGCCACCGCCAACCTCGGCGTTGTACACCCGGATGCGGCCGCGGTCAATACCGAGTATTCCAGCCAGTGTTTCCCGTGCCCGGTAGATGGCTTGAGAAGATACCCAGGCAGAAAGCTGGCCGCCGGCCAGGTCGAAGTCGAACATACAGGCACGCGGTTCGAGAGAACTGGGCGCGAGACGTTGGTTGACCAGGCGCAGCTTGATAGTGTGGTCGACATTTGCAAAAGCAGCCTGGGTATCGCCTCTGCCCGACTGTGAAAGGAAAGCGGCATTCGAGCCAAAGTCATCGTAGAGGAGCGGCGCGCCCGGAGCAAGTGCCCCCTCTGGATCGACCACGGCAGGCAGAGGCTCATAGTCTACTTCAACCAGGTCGCGAGCATCTTCTGCGATAGAGAGGCTTTCGGCGAGTACGACCGCTACGGGATCGCCCACGTAGCGAACCTTTCCCAGGGCCATTGGTCGGCGTTCCGGCTTCTTGAGGCCGGGCAAGAACATTGTATCCATAGGGCGCATGTCGCTCACCAATTCCGCACTTGCAAAAGCAGCTACAACACCTGGCTGCACCTTCGCTGCGTCCAGCCTGATGTTCTTAAGCTCGGCATGGGCATAGGGACTGCGCACAACGGCCATATGCAGCACGGCGGGTCGCCCTTCTGGCGGCCTCAAATCGTCCACATAGTGAGCATGACCGGTTATTAGCGGATAATCTTCTTTACGACGTTCCAAGACAGTTGGTATATCTGTACCTGGCATGTTTTACTCTTTCAACCAATCTAAGGATGCAACGATGGAGGTGACCTAAATAAACAATGTATGAGAGATTGTAAGTCTCCCATTTATTTTGTCACATCTATCATTGCGCATTCATCTTCATTGCCCGGCAACTGCACACATACCTCAAAAAAAGTCCTCATAGAAAGCGCGCCAGGAAGCCCCATCTCTTCAGAGCGGGGAGGAATGGCGCATTCCTTATTTTGGGGCAGGGGAGCAGAGGCACCTGCTTGTCTGTCAAGCAAGGGCATACTCATACCCATCTGCTCTCTGCACCATTTGACAGTACGCCGCTCCAATCCCATCAACGGAGCCGACACGAAACGACCCGCTTTTGCGCACGCGCAGACGTCCCAGGTGGGTTCCTGCTGTCTTGAGGGGCTCAGGCACGACCGCCCGCACCCGGTCTCCTGTTTGAAAGCCACGGACGCGTTTCTGGCGCATCAGGTAGCCCGCCGGGAAGCCGTACTTGTCCCAGTTCGTGCGGCAGTGTTGTCCCCGACCAGTGGCGATGATGCTGAGCGTTTTCAGCCTGCCCGCCGCAACGGCCGCCATCTGGCCTACACACAGGGCGTCGAGGGCATGCGTCTTCTCGATGCCGAATCTGGCACGATTCCAGCGGGTCCGCCCGCCCGTCCAGGTACCGATGGGAAGCCCGCAGACCCGCAGGGTCTCGACCAACTTGAAGCGCGTCGCATTGACTGCCGCTGCATCCTTGAGCGGGTGTTGCGCCTGGGCCTCTACTTCCGGGTGGCCCCATTGGGCAGCCGTCTTGTCCCCTTTGGCCTGATTGCACGCATGGCACGCCAGACAGAGATTGCTGACCCGGTTCGACCCGCCCCGGCTCCTGGGCACAATGTGGTCCAGTTCAAACGGACAGTCCGTCTTGCCGCAGTAGGCGCACCGAAACGCATACTTGATGAGCAGATAAGCGCGCGTTTCCCAGCCAGCAAGGGTGCCCTGCTGGTAGTCCGTGCCCGCAATTTCCGGATGTTGGAGCAAGTGCGTGTCGAAGCGGACTCGCTCCACTTCGATGCGGCTTACCGGTGCGAAGCTCCGACACCGCTGCGTCCAGGTGCGCATATTGCCGATGCGGGAACGCAGCGACGGCGGCAGCCAGCCCTTGGGGAGGCTGCGGTTGGCGAAACGAGCAGCGCGATATCTGAGATTGGCGCTTCTGCGGCGGCGGCGGGCGTTCCTTTGGGTCTGTTTGGCCTCCTGAACCTGGTCCCCGCGGTGGGTGACCTCAGCGAGGAAGACGGCATGATGGGCTTCCCCTGCTGGCGTTGCCTCCACACGAGCTAACGCCATGCCGGTCGCTTTGGAGCCAGGATCGATCTTCAGCGCGAGGGGTTGCAACGTCGAGTCTTCCACGCGCCGGTCACGCAGCCGGATGACGAACGGTTTGACCCGATGGACCACCGCCCGGTCACGCGTAAGCAAGAGACGTGCCCGTTTGGGGGTACAGGGCATCAGCGGTTGTTTGTGTCGGTCAAGGACGAACACCATGGTCGGTTCCTTTCGGAAAATCCCCGTAAGGGGCTGTTTGACGGTCCTGAGACAGCTTTCCCAGGACGCTCCTCTCGCCCATGTTGGATCGGCTTGTGCGGCTCAGAACACACCTCCTACCCCGAGAGAGCTTTTAATCCTGAGTGAGAGAGCTACGCATTGAGGAGGCGTGCGTAGGTCTCATGACCGATCCAACGGAGCGCCCGCACCTGGCTGCTTACACCATTGGGCGTTGAGGCTGGACATGATCAGGGCTTGCACTCCAGAACCCGTGAGTTCCGGCTGCAAGCCCCCGGATGAACCAGGGGGTTCATGACTGTCTCTACCCATCAACGATTGACTGGCCCGGAAATAACATCACCGTTGCGAAAACATATACCTATGCGACCATTTTGGGCAGTTATTTTATGAATCGGCAGGCAATGCCGGGGGCGGATCAAGTTGCAAGCCCATCATATACACATCAACGAACTGCCCGTGCAATTGAAACTCGCGCGTGAGTCGGCCCTCCTGGACAAAACCATACTTCTCATAGAGGTGGATGGCGGGGAGATTATCAACGCGTACACGTAAGTTGATCTTGCGAATCGTACTGGTTTGCCTAGCCCAATCGATCAAATACGCTAACATGCGACTCCCGATCCCGAGATTCCAGTATCTGCGCAAGACAGTTGTCCCAAACTCACCGGCATGCAGGAGGCGGGGACGCTTGCTCGTACTGAAGGTCAACGTTCCTGCGATTTCACCTGCGACTTCTGCGATGATATATAAGCTGGTCGGCGACTCTGTGGTTTGCTGGAGAAACGCACGTTCCTCCTCTACGCTCAGTCCAAACTCACCGGGGCCGAACGTGATATTCTCACTCTCGCCCGCCACTTGATCGAGAAAAGTCAGCACCTGTTCGGCATCACGCGGCTCCGCGCGCCGCAGCGTGAGCGGGAGATTGTTTTTCAGCGTAGTGTGTTGTGCCACTCCTGCCTCCTTGAAATTCACCAACAATACCTCTCTTTCGTGAAGGTTGAGTGTATCAAGCGGAGCAATTGGAGGAAACGATCCAGCATTGGCTCAAAAAGATCAACCACCAAGATTGGCTCTACTGGCTTCATAAGGGACCTTCTTTTCCTCACATATCACTTGCTAGAACAAGTATCTCATAAGGTTGGGATATTTTTCAACAAGCCTTTTTGCTGGGATTAAGTTTGCGGCAGGTGGGTACGCGGTGCCTCACCAATTAGTTGGGCGAGATGTTGAAACTGGTCATATGACATGTCCGCGGTTGCGCCACTCCACAGTTTCTGGCTCAGGGTTTGCATGGCGGGCTTGACTCTGGCATGGACATCAGCGTCACTGATGACGGTGCCGAGTTTATCGTTCCATTCTGAGAACATGCCTCCTAACAGGTGCGGGTCGCCTGATCGCAGATTTAGACCCGGATCGGAGAGGCTGAAAATATACGGCTCCCATTGCTCGTACAGCACGCGAGTATCTAAATGGTCATGGTAGTAGCCAGCTTTGGGGACGATGTAGAGGAGATTGTCATTGGCGTTGATGATAGAGTATCTTTGATTCACCATGTCCACTGGGTTGGCCCAGCCATTATTCCAGTCGTCGATAACAACATCGGTATTTACCTTGATATCACTCTGCATCTCAGTCAGGGTGCCCCACATCCTGATGGTCTTCCCTTTGCTTCTCAAGTAAGCGTCATTGGTGTTAATGAACTGCCTGTATTTGTCGGCATCACTAGGAGGGTATTCATCCGCACCTATATCTACCTGCTTGCTATCAAACCAGGGAAGAAACTCGTCCCAGATAGCATTCATGAACGTGTAGGTGTCGGGGTTATTCAGGTCAAGAAACTCCTTTGAGTAGTTCTGGCTGGCCAGGTCCGGGCGGTATTGTGTGAAAGCCAGGTCGTGGGCCGGTGCGTCAATTTCTGGTGTAATTGTGACGGCATATGCTCTGGCAATATCTTGCAATTCGCGGATATCCTGCCTGGTATAAGAGCCATCTCTAGCCGCCAGACCCGGGAAGCGGCTGCTGTTGAGACGAAAGGCGGCATATTTATGCATCCAATCTGAGCTATCTCCACCACCAAGTTCATTGTCGTTGAAATGAATGTGAAAATCATTCATTTTATACCATGCCATAAACTTCACGTAGTCTTCCAGGAAACGGATGGAGAAAAACTTGCGCCCGGCGTCAAGCATGAAGCCGCGTTCTGCATACTGTGGATAATCTCTTGCTATGCCTTTGGGAATATGCGCTTTAGCGACGTCCTGGAGTAAAATTTGCAAGGCGGTGCGCGTGCCGTAGAAGACTCCGGTGCCTGTATGTGCACTGATCACGACTGTGTCGTCCACCTGGAAAAGATAGCCTTCGTTTCCAATACCAGCATCCTGGTTGTTTAACGTCAGGAAAAAATCGCCCGCCCCCAGGGAAATCGTCGTCACCATAGGAAGTGTATGTCCGGTCACAGCGAATAGATCGTCTTGAAACACCTTCGCTGTATTCTTCAGCTGTGCAGTATATGAAGGATCAATGGCGATGCGTGAAGCTGAACTCAGCGTAAAGAATCCGCTGCTCCCCTGCCATTCGCGCAGACTGGGAATGACCTTCGGTGCTGAGTTAGGAGCTACTTGAGGAGCCAGTAATATAGCTCCACGTGCAGAATCAATCAGGTGCAGAGGGGGCAAATACATGAAGATGATAACCATACCAAGCAACGCACCTATACAAAATGCGGCTATATTTTTCCTCACGAACTGCACTCCTTCAAGAAGGCTTCTCGCGACCAAGCTTTACAAGTATCCTGCTTTATTTGATGGAGCGATCTTCTTGTACATATGTCAGAAGATGCCATGTCAGTTCAGTATATATCTCGTAGAGCAAGCGGGCCAATGTATCCATGCGAGGTGTGACCAAAGGGCTATGAGTTATGATGATGGTGATGGTTCGCCGAACGTTTATAGAACAAATGTACCATAAAAAGAAAGGGAAAGCAAGAGGCTCCTGCTGAGCAGGAGGATGCGTTTCTTTTTTGCATTCACTCCCTCTTTGGGTCGGCGGCATGGGCAAAGTCCAGGATGCGCGCCCCATAATGGGGTGCTTGACATAGTCGTATTCGTTGTTGGTCTATCAAGGTGACAGCGTGACCCCTCGGCTTCTTTCGATGGCTTCCAATCGGAACGGTGTCAGACTTGCACGCATCTCCTGCGTTATCCCTCGTAGGCGTTGGGCAAGGGTGATCACCTCCTGCGCGAATCCTTCAGCGAGGCGGGTGAGTTCCTGAACTTGTATCCCTGTCACGTTCAAAGAAGAGCGCGCTATGTCCACAGAACGTGCTGTGGTAGCAAGCTGATCCAGCGTCACATCCACTTCAGCAAGCTGTTTCAGCGTGTTCTTTTGTATCGTCTGCGCTTCTATTCCTAGTTGTCGCAGCAGCTCCCCAAGCGCGTATAGGTCCTGTGCCGGCGTTCCTCTTCCGGAGTTGCTGGTACGCGCATTAGCAGCCATCTGCTGGCAGAGTCGAGATGCCTGATCCACCAGCTTCTGCAACGCAGATCCATCCTGCTCAACGCCCTGGCGTGTTACAAGCTGCACTTGTTCGCGTAGACGATTCACATGCGTGATGATCGCCGCATTTCCTCCGTCAACGCGCTCTGTTCGTTGAGCGTCCTCCGCATTTCCCTGCGTGTGCCAGGAATTACCGGCCGGGAACGGAGTGGATGAGGTTACGGTGCGTGGCTCACGCAGGAGATTGCGAGCAGTAGCAAGGAAGGTATTGGCGAGCTCCATCTCTTGCTGAGAGATCGCCTCCAACGGTTCAATCGCCCGCTTCGTTCGCAACACGAAGCGGTGGAAGCGGCCAATCGTGAAGTGAATTGCATTTCCTAACATACTAATCGGATCAGTGTTCACGGCAGCATTCACATCAATATCGGCGCCATTGGCTAGGCGTATATCAGAGAAGAGACGTGTGGCTGCTTGCATGAGTGCATCCCGCTGCGTGCGCGTCTCGTCAAGGAGACCCAAAATCTGGTCCAGCATGGCGTTCACCGATGACGAGACATCGGTCACTTCATCTCGTCCATCTACCCTGGCACGGCTCGTCAATTGTCCCTCCTGAACGGCTTGTGCGACACGCTGCAACTGGCGTAACCGGCGCACAAGTGTCCCGTAGATCAGTCTGCCAATCACCCCTATAGCTAGCAGGACAAGCACAACGGCGACCAGCGTGGTGATGAGTTGATTTCTTTCCTGAAGAGCGGTAGCATCCTGCACGAAAGTGGTCAGGCGTCCATTGAATTGGATGAGCTGGCGTAACGCACTTAATGCATCAAAATACGTCGGCTCGCCCTGTAACCGTTCTAAGGTTTGCGCCGTCTGAACATTGCCTTGTTGGATATCCTGCATGACGGCATTCAGTGCAGCGCGTTACACGTTCCAGGTGCGCAGAGCGCTACTCGCCAGTACGCTCTGTTGAGCCGCCAGCCCTGTATGACCCGCCTGCTCAAATAATGCCGCTTGATCAGAATGCTGGGCAAGCAAATCGTTCTGCACATAGGCTCTCAGAAGCGTATCGTACCTGGTTGCCAGTCCTTGTAGGGCCTTCTGATCCGTCGTTAACTGGTCTTGTGGAAGATGTGGCTTCAACGCATCCGTAATGGTTGCATGCACCTGAAAATCCATGAGTTGGAGAAAATCGTTCCCGGTCGTCAAAGACGAATAGCTCTGAAAGAGGTGTTGATAGAAAGCAGATTCCTGGCTGAGTAATTGCGCGCTCTGAACGCCGATGACACCGGCAACCAGCGCGGCAATCAGTGCTGGAATCAGGAATCCCAGCACGAGCCGCGGTGCAATTGGCACATGGATAAGCGGGTTACGACTGCGACGAGAAGGTTGCTCCCTCTTCGGTCGCGTCGAATCAAGACTTTCAAGCACGAAGCCAGGTGTTTGCTGCTGAGAAAAACTCATATGTGATTCCTATTGCCCGCACGGTAGGATTGATCAGGGTGGTCGTCACATAGCCAATGGCACCGCGTGTATGGGCCACCACATGGAGGAGGCCCGCGGAAGAATCGCTGGTGAGGGGAACGCCACTTTCCTCTGCTCCTCCCAGGACATACTTACGGAAGAGGGCGCGGGTGCCGGAGGTGCTTGGCCGTATCACAGGGGTAATGGGCAAATCGGGACCGCCAACCACTTTCCAGTTTGTGATCTTCCTGGTGAAGATTGCGAGAATCTGCTGGGTGGAGAGGGAAGAGATGTTGACTTGAGGATCGACAATCAGCGTGAAAGCGACCACGCAGATAATATGGTCGGTTAAATTCGGATCAGGGTAGAGCACCGGATCAGCGTAGATGTCGGAGTCACCAATATCGACCCGCTGATTGACGACTGCTTGCAGTCCCGTGACACTTCCTCCACCTTTCACATCAACCTGTACGCCAGGATGGAGTTGGTGGAACAGACCAGCTGCTTTCGCAACCAGCGGTAAAAGTGCGGTCGACCCGGCGATATGGATAGATCCATTCAGGTCTCCGCCGGCATCGTGCGAAGCCGTCGTTCCATTGCTCCCATTGTTTCCGCCAAGTATACCGCACCCGACCGGCAGGAGAGCGAGCATAAGCAGCGTAACAAAGATAATTAAGTGCCGTAACCTGAAACGCACCTCCTTATTAGGATCACTTGCACTGTATGAGCCGAATGAAAAGCTGCCTCCTTGCTCCATCACCCTGCCAACTGATGTATGGTTCGCTCACCTTTTAGAAGAGAGAGCGAGAATATCTCTTAAGGAACTTCAATAGTGTAGCAGAGATCACTTGTTATGTACCACTTATGCAATAGAAACAGTACTTTTAGGCTGAGCTGACAAACCTAACGAAACGGGGTGTAAGTCTTTAGTGCCCTTGACAAATCGATAGCAAACAGCTATATTGGATATAGCAAATAGTTATGCGAGGATGGCTATGAAACTCTCAGAGAAAATCAAACACTTACGGGAAGTTGAGGGCGAGTTGCGGGGTCTTAACCGGCCAATGACGCAGATAGAAGTTGTCAAAGCTATGCAAGAGGAATTAAATGAGAGTATCAGTCAGGCATACCTATCGCAATTGGAAAACGGCAAGAGAGTTCACCTGACGGCATCAAGTCGAGATTTACTCTCGCGCTTTTTTGAGGTGCAACCGGGATACCTGGTCAGCGACCTTCCTGATTTTAGTACCGACCTCCTTACGGATATGGACTATGACACAGACCGTCTTAGCACATGGTTAATGGCGAGTGCAGAAGAATGGCGTGTTGAACCGCTTATACAGGAATTCTTTGAGCGTTTGGCCAATGTTGAGGACCCGCGTCGTTACATTGAGCTCTTGAATGAATTGATGGATCTCCCGGTAGAAGAACTGGAACATACTGTCCGAGCTATCAAAACCAGTTGACGCTGCTGATATTGTATTTTTCTGATTGTCCTGCGTCTATAGTAAGTGTACTTTGCTGAGTGCAGAGTAACTTGTGCAAGAGTTGGTGCCAATAAAACTATGTTGAACTTTACGGAGCGAACAATGATCCAGGGTCAATGTAACCCTCCATCTGGCCGGCAGCATTTCCTGACGCCGCGACGAGACCCTTTATTACAGCGGCATCCTGTACTGATACCCATTGCACTTCTAAGCGGGGCGGTTGTGCTTTGCATCGCAAGTTTCTTTGCAAGTACACTATTTCCTGTAATGACTCTGCTCGGGATATCTGCTGGATCGCTGTGCCTTTTATTCGCATTTGTATCAGGTATAACTGGTATTCTGACCAGCATTATTGGCCTGATCGAGCGCATTGACCGTCCTCGTTTACATGCTGAAATGTTTCCACAACCGAAGGAGGGAACATAGCTCATGATTGCAACTGATCCGCTTTCTCTTTTATTCACCGCTTGTTTTCTGATCGGGTTGGTATACTTTATCGTGACGGCCCTTTTGGGAAACCTTGGGCATGGTTTCGCGCACGGTACTGCACACCATGTCGATATAGGTCATCACGGCGGTAGTATGCATACCGGTGGTACGCATACTACGCATGCTGTTAGTCACGGACCTGCTCACACTTCTGGGCATGCAGCAACTTCACACGATACACAGGGCCATCAACAATCCCTCCTATCATTCGTCAACCCCACATCCATCATGCTCTTCCTACTTGGATTTGGCTTTTTCGGCTACCTTTTCCACAATACAATCCATTTCGTGGCTGCACTTACGCTGGTCCTGGCGGGTATTAGCGGAATCGTTATTGCTATGCTGCTGCTGATCATGCTCAGCCGCTTTTTCGGTGACAGCGAGGAATCGACGGTGCAGGATGTCTCGGATCGCACGGGTCTGCTTGGAAAAGTCAGCATTACCATCCAGGAGAACAGCTTAGGTGAGATCATCTATGTATCACCCGGAGGAATGCGTAAGAGCATCCCCGCGCGAAGTATTGATGGACGTCGGCTGGAACGTGATCAGGAGGTAGTTGTCGTGAACTACCAGCACGGGATAGCGGAAGTCGATACCTGGGATCATTTTATCAGCGAGGAAGGGACCCAATCAGAAGTATCCGTCTCAGATGAACTTGAAAAACTTCGCACATTGCTTGACGAATCCAGTAAGTCAGATTCACAATTGGTTACGCGCAAAGAAACGCAAAAGGAGTAACACAGTATGGACCCTCTTATTCTTCTACTCATAGGCGTCGTCGCTTTAGTTGTGGTTCTTTTCATCCTTATCCAAACCTGGGGACGATTGCTACGTAAGGTAGGACCCAACCAGGCATTGATCGTCTATGGAGCTGTACCAGGAGGCACCAAGGTTATTACGGGTGGCTCAAAGTTCGTGGTTCCACTATACCAGCGTGCCCAAGAATTCTCCCTCGAGCTGATGTCCTTCGACGTTGCGCCTGCACAGGACCTGTACACATCACAGGGAGTGGCCGTGAATGTCGAGGCCGTCACACAGATCAAGGTGCGCTCTGACGAAGAGAGCGTGAAGACCGCTGCCGAGCAATTCCTCAGTAAAAGCCAGCAGGAGCGCGAAAGCCTGATCCGCCTGGTAATGGAAGGTCACTTGCGCGGCATTGTTGGCCAGCTCACAGTTGAAGACCTGGTCAAAGACCCTGAGAATGTCGGCTCGAAGATGCTCAAGACCGTCACTCCCGATATGGAGAAGATGGGCCTGGAAGTCATCTCGTTCACGATTAAAGATGTACGCGACAAGAACGATTACATCACCAACATGGGCCGACCGCAGATCGCTGAGATTAAGAAACAGGCTGACATCGCTTCGGCCCTGGCACAACGGGATACACAAATCCAGCAGGCTAACGCCTCCCGTGAAGCAGCCGTCGCCAAATCTGCCGCCGATCAAGTGCGGGTGAAGGCCGAGGCAGAATCGCTCGCGCTGCAAGCAGAATCACAGCGTAACCTGTCCTTGAAAAAAGCCGCGTTTGATGCCGAAGTGAAGAAGCAGCAAGCTACCGCTGATAAGACCTATGATATTCAGTCTAATTTGATGCAGCAGCAGGTCGTTGCCGAATCTGTGAAAGTGACCGAAGTTGAGAAAAGCGCGCAGATTAAAGTGCAACAGGCCGAAATACAGCGCCGTGAATTGGAACTGCAGGCAACGATCCAAAAAGCTGCTGAAGCCGAGCGCAGGCGCGTTGAGACTGTCGCAGAAGCCGAGCGCCAGCGCCTGATCCTCGAGGCGCAAGGGCAGGCCGATGCCGCCAAGGCAAAAGGTTTTGGTGACGCTGATGCCAATCGAGCTCGCGGTTTGTCTGAAGCCGAGGTAATTCGCGCTAGAGGGCTGGCGGAGGCTGAGGTAATCCGAGCTAAAGGTGAAGCTGAAGCCGATGCCATGAAGGTCAAAGCGGCTGCGTTCCATGAATACAATCAAGCGGCTGTACTTGATAAACTGCTCACGGGCATGCCTGAGATCGTCCGCGCCATCTCCGAGCCACTGAGCAAGGTGGACAAAGTGACCATCGTCTCCACTGGCAGCGGCAATAGCAACGACGGGCTGGGCGCCAGCCGTCTCACTGGTGATATCGTGAACATGGTGGCACAAGTACCCGCGCTTTTCGAGCTGCTCAGCGGCACGCGCATCGGTGATCTGATGAACCGGGTGCCTGCATTGTCTAACCAGGACAACCAAGTCGGTACGAATAACGCAAGCCCCAACGGTACGAGTTCTACCGTTGAAGCGCCTTCGAGCGAAAAGTAGCTTGGTTTCCTGTTAATCCTTGATATAAGGCTGTCTGGCATCCAATTTGGATGCCAGACCAAATCTTTTTATTCAAGGTTCCACGTGGCAAAGATCTCAATGCCTTATCGAAAGGTGTAACTAACTGATGACTGTGTGAGGTCGCCAGGGCAAATTCACAACCTAGAGGGGAAAATATAGATGAATCTGCTGGAACGTGTGCTTACCTTGCTGCGGGCTAATCTCAACACACTGGTTGAGAAGGCAGATGACCCGGAGAAGGTCTTGCAACAACTTCGGCTTGACATGCGCAATCAATTGATGCAGGTTAAGACGCAAGTCGCCACAGCCATTGCCGAGAGTCGTAAACTGCAAAGCCGTATCAAGGAGAAAAAGGCTGAGGCCGAAACCTGGCAGAAGAAGGCGGAACAGGCAATCCAGCAGGATAATGATGCCGCAGCACGCGTTGCACTTACCCGCTATAACGAGTTCACAAGGCAGGTTCAGCGTTACCAGCAACAGCAGAAGGAACAGGAACAATTAGTTTCTACGATGAGAGGTGTACTAAGCCAGCTTGAGGCAAAAATCTCTGAGGTTGAAACCACTATTGATCTGCTTGTCGCACGCAAGCGCAACGCGTTACTGCAACAACGTGTCTTCGATACGCTCAACAATAGCGGCGCGGGGTCGAAAGACAGTGAGCGTGCCAAACGAGCGCAGGATGCTGTAATGGAAGCTGAGGCCCGCGCCCGTGCAATGGCCGACCTTCACAAGCGCGACCTGGATGTACAGCTTGAGCAACTGTCCCATGAACAGTTTGTCGAAGAGCAATTGAACGAACTCAAAGCAAAGAAACGCTCGGCAAAAGAGCCTCCGCTGCTGCACGAAGGCAATCCTCACCTGTCAACCCTCATTCCTACACCACCACAAGATAGCGCACCGGCGAAAAAACGCGCTAGTTCAAAGTCAGAGCAGCATGAACCACCCGTTACGGAGCCCACTGCAAAGGAACTGGAGATTGAGAAACTCAAGAAATTAATGGAACAGTAGCACAAAGACGATGATAATTACCAGGGCAATCACCATGCCAACCATAAATGAAAAGCGGTTATTTTTCTTTTCCTCTTCAGTTAGCGGTTTTTTTGTTTCACTCATATTTAATACTCCTAACCTGATTCTAGCAGGTTTTTCATCTTTGCAGGTGAATTGGAAAGTGAGGGTCTTCCCAGCAACCAGCTTACAGAGCTGATGCGATGGCAGGTTCGACGTTTGCCATTGCTTCCAGGCTTTCTACCGGATTAGCCTCACGGGAGATAATGAGAACCTGAAAGGTATCTCTATTGCTACCGACAAGACGCAGCAGAACATGATGAGTGGCGCTTGTAATAAGCGAGTGCTCGTAATAACCCCAGGCTCCCTGGTCCAGCGAGAGAAGCGTACCCCGCAAGATACTGCTGAAGTATCCACACATTGGCGAAATATCGAGATCATCTACGGCAACCTGAGCAATGGGTTGTCCTTCCAGGCTTACTACCGCGGTGGCAATAAAACCAGGGGTAGAGTAACCTAACGTTTGCAAAGCCATAACGACAGTGGAGTAATTGCGTTTCGATGCACCTTGTGAGCCTGTGTCAGTTTTAGTGTGTTCCCAGTACGGCGACTGTTTTTTCTTAGGTCTTATAGTTGTGTTTCCTGGTAAAAAGTCTGTACTTAAAGCTGAAGCATCTGTGGCCGGTGGAACACTCACCTGCCCCGCAGCAAACGAAGAAAGATCATCCGTCTTACCTGCTAAGGTCAAGCTTCGTAACTGGATACCCTGTGAGTCTGTTGATCTCGGCTGGCTCACGCTGCTATCCTCTGACACTAGCGATTCAGTGGAACTTTGTTGCTGTAACGTGCCGGCGATGTCTTGACGGCCGGTTTTGCCTGTACATGGTCTGTACCGGTAAGCGACGTCAAGCGCAAAACGGACATATCCGCATGGGTTGGTTGGTCTATCAGCCAGGATGGTAGATCGGTACGTGGGCCTGCAGGGGCCTTATGTACAGTTTTTGAGGGCATATCGGCGCCAATGGAGTTGGCATCGCTGGTGATACGCGAGCCATTAGTAGATGGCTGATCATTAGCCATCCATGATTTGGCGGCTAAGCCATTGTCTACGGGTTGATGCGAGCGCGTATGGGAAACTGGGTTCTGCCACCATTCCTTGGGCTCATCTATCACCTGTGGTAGAGGTGTTTCTGGTGAGTGCTCCTGGGTTGCCTGTTGTTGGGCATTTGCAAGGGATGGCTCTGCGAACAAAAAGGGACGATCATCATCGTCTCCGGGTAGTTCGATTGAGGAGACTGTAGCTGGAGTAACTGCAATTTGCTCTCCGCTGGGTTGTTGAAAGTCTGCATACTTAGAGCGATATTGGAGTGCCTGGAAAATAAGCCTTGAGAGAGGTTGAATGACATTTGGCGTTACCTGTTTGTTCCACGGTTGATGTGTGACTGTCCCGTTTTTATGCGCCGCGAGAGCGAAAAATGCCTCTTCTCCACGTAATGCACCATACTCTGCCCAAACCAGCTCTCCCTCTTGAAAACCTAGCAACCCTTGTTCTTCCAACCCTGTATGTACCATCATGGCTATACTTTTGTGACTCATATTGACGATTTGAATCACGTCCAATAAATCAAATGAGTCCAGGTTGGCGGAAAAGCCGGTTTGCTGTAGTAGGCGGCGCAGTTCCTCTTTGAGAACATGGAGATCGATCGGTTTTTCCAGGTAACTGACAACCCCGTTTTCAAGAGCCTGGGTGCGTGTGACAGAGGAACCGGCGCTAGCCACCATAATCATGCGCGTGTTCGGGCAATAGGTGCGTATCCACTCAAGTAAGTCAAAGCCATTTGAATCGGGCATCCTCTGATCACTGATGACAACACCGTAATGCTCGGCCCAAAGTAGACGTATTGCTTCAGCACCACTGGCAACACCTCGAACAGCATATCCATCCTTTTGGAGTGAATTTACAATACTTCGATTAAGTTTTTCCTCATCTTGAACTACGAGAATACGCCACTGTTTTGACATCGTTACTATCACCAGAAAAATACTGCGGCACGTTTTTATTTCATTTGGAGAGTTTATCACGATAGCATTAGAATGACAAGTGTGGCACTCCCCGGCTGAAGCCGTGGAGGTTATACCGCCGTGTGATAATAACAGGAATATTTGACGATGCGATACAATACAATCAGCATTGAAATGTAATGAGTTGAGCCTGGCTGAGACTACGTTACAGACGGTACTGCATGAAATACTCTGGGGCGTAAGCGCCTATCCTGGCCTTGAGCAATGGAGGAGGACAACTATGGAACGCAATATCCAGCAAGACATGTGGAAGCACATAGCAGGAGTGGAAGCGGTGAAATTGATTGAAGATGGCATGGTGCTCGGTATCGGCACAGGTACGACTGCGGCACAGATGATCTACGCGCTTGCGCAACGTATACGAGAAGGACTTAGGATCAGAGGCGTGGTTCCTACTTCGCAAGCCAGCGCAGAACTTGCTGACAAGCTGG
>WNFR01002459.1_pt1 | contig 24036 bp, 19 predicted proteins | sample 5400221 | NCBI WGS metagenome assembly WNFR01 (sample SAMN13153357, study PRJNA577476) | soil metagenome | isolation source: 40 cm soil under Madrone tree | place: USA:California | collected 2016-06-14 | reverse complement strand
CGCGAATGGTTACGCCGCCCGGGCCTGCCACCAGGCCCGCATTGTTCATGTTGATCTCGCAGTTGTTCACCTCCACTATGCCGTAATTGGGGTTATTCGATACCGACTCGGCGAGGATTCCGGCGTTGCCGTTAAGGGCTAAGACCGAGTTGCTGACAATCACGCGCGTGCGCCCCACTGCATGCAGTCCGTTTGAGGCGCTCCTTTCGAGGCGAACGTGGTCCAGTGTAGCCAGGACCATACCAGAGGTCGTGTTGAGTCGAATGGCTGAGCCATTATTAATGTCACGAATGTCGGTATTGTGGACCACGAGAGAACCGTTGCTGCTTAGTTCTACGTCGATTCCATTTTCCCCAAAGCCAAAGATATGGGTGTTCTCAACTCTTAGTTCTTCCCCTGCGAGATACAAGATGCCGTTGATGCCGGGCGAGCCGGTGGACCCAAGCCCGTTGATGGCAAAGTTCCGAATGCTCACCTTAGCGTTCAAAGGGGCGTTCACGATTATGGCATTTGTCGAGGCCACCACAATCCCGGCAACGTTAGGGCCGACGCCGCCGTCAAGCGTAATGGTTTTAGTAATGGTAACTGCGCCAAACCCGCCGGGGTCCAACGCGTCAATTTCGCCGCCGGCGGCTGTCTTCGAAATCGCGCCCTGCCAGGTTTTACATGGTGCTGTGCGACTGCATGGGTTTACATCGTCGCCAACACCGGATATCCAGGTACGCGTGGCCTGGGCCGAGGCCGAGATCGCTCCGGCAGTCAGGGCGAGAACTGCCGTTGCGAAGACTCGTTTAATTACACTGTTAAGCATCTAGGTTCTTCTCCTTAGTAACATATCTGAAGGTACACATGTAGAGGACAAGGTCGCTGAAACCTTATTGAACACTATCTAACCAGTGATTGCTGCAAGCAGAAATCAAACCCGCAGGCGAAACTGTTATATATGTCGTTAAAAACAGGACGGCAAGGCCGGCAGAACTCGCATAGGATAACATCTTAGCAAGAAAGATTATAAACTGGTCCTGCCTTTTTGGATTCCCGCAGCGGCAAACGAATGGCTGGGAGACCTTCCATCCTTTAGCCGAAATGATACGGAAAAAGTGTTTATCCGTTTCGATTTGAGAAGAAGGCCGGAATTCTGTTGTCAAACTGTTCTAATCAGAAGGGGGCGAGGTGCGGAAATCGGCGTCAGCCTTTCGACTCCCCTGGCGGCTCCCAGTCTTACCTGGAGAGACGACGTTCATTACGTGACATGATTGCACAGCAAACAAATGGGTCGGGTTTGTGTGTTTATTTTGCGATACCGTATACTGCGCAACAAACGCTAACTAAGAGAATAACATGACATTGAATCAAACCGTGGCCGTCTTTGGCGCTTACGGACACACCGGACGCTTCGTTGTTTCAGAGTTACGCAAACGCGGATGGACGCCGATCCTATCCGGCCGTGATGCTGATAAGCTGAACGCCGTCGGCAATGCGCATCGCGAATTGGAGGTCCGGGTCGCTTCGGTCGACGATCCGGCGTCATTGGATCGAGCAATCTCTGGCGCACGGGCAGTCATAAACTGCGCGGGGCCGTTTATCGACACGGCGGCGCCCGTCATCGAAGCCGCGCTTCGCGCAGGTATTCACTATTTGGATGTGGCTGCGGAGCAGCTGGCAGTCCTCGCCACCTTCGAGAGGTTTGCAGACGTCGCGCGAGATGCGGGCATTGTAATTGCTCCTGCGATGGCGTTCTACGGCGGATTGGCCGACCTCCTGGCCACGGCGGCGATCGGGAACTGGGCTGCCGCGGACGAAATCTGCATCGCAATCGCGCTCGACAGTTGGGAGCCGACGCGGGGGACGCGGTTGACGGGCCAGCGCAATCCAGGTCGGCGCTTTGTCTTTTCGGATAACAGGTTGGAGCGCGCTGATCCACCACCGGGGCGCACGTGGAATTTTCCAGCGCCGTTCGGACCACAAGATGTCGTGGGTCTCTCTTTAGCCGAGTCGATCATCATCCCACGCCACCTGTCGACACCTGAGATTCGTGCGTATATCAACCTTGCGCCACTCAAGGACCTCCGGAATCCTGACACACCCCCGCCGACCGCGGCGGACGAGAGTGGACGCTCGGCGCAGATCTTCCTTGTGGATGTGGTCGTACGCAAGGGAGAGGAAGAGCGTCACGCGGTGGCACGCGGGCGAGACATCTACGCGATCACCGCACCTATTGTGGTGGAAGCGACTCAACGTGTCGTGAACGGGCTGGCCAGGACAATCGGTGTCGCCGCCGCCGGAGACCTCTTCGACGCGCGAGACTTTCTGAGCTCACTCTGTCCAGCACATCTCTCGATTGAGATTCAGTGATGCCACACTCAGGCCAATGCAGTACCAGGAAGGTTGTCCAGCAGGCCAGTGTTACCGGAGGTCAAGATGAAACGCTTTTGTCTTGAGCGGCGACCCTCACCCATCGGTACTCTGTTGCTCGTCACTGACGATGATGGCGCGCTTCGCGCACTAGACTTTGGCGACTACGAGACGCGCATGCACCGGCTATTGCGTCAGCATTACAAAGTCTACTCGCTCGAGGACGGTCCAGCGCCAGTTACCGTGGCGAAGGCCCTCACCGATTACTTCGAAGGAGACATGAGCACCATCAAAGACATTTCGGTCATCACTGGGGGCACTGCGTTTCAACGTGAGGTTTGGAAGGGGCTGCGCGGCATCACCGCCGGCGCCACAAAGAGCTACGGACAGCTTGCGGCACAACTCGGTCACCCCGGGGCCAGCCGGGCGGTGGGACTCGCGAACGGCGCCAACCCGGTTGGCATAGTCGTGCCCTGCCACCGTGTCATCGGAGCGAACGGAGTACTCACTGGTTACGGCGGTGGGCTCATGCGCAAGCGCTGGCTGCTTGACCACGAGCGCCGACATTCCGGAGCGGAGTTTCAGCAGCACCTGCTTTCGAGGGATAGGTGAATGATCAAAACCAACTCGCAAATCCTGATTGGTTCCGGCTGCAAAGACGTCTGTGCTTGCAATGCAGCCAAATGTTAACGATATAGTGCTCCGATTTCTTCAGACTAACCTCCTCCTTCTCCACAGAGGTCAAAATGTCAGTTTCGTTCCGCGCGTGACCGATTGCTCCGCTTCACCCATAAGATGTTTGGTTTCATTTTGCTGAAGACAAAGTCTCCGGGTTACGTAATCGTCGACCGGGCAACCAACGGCCAAAAAATTCTGGCTGATATCCCTGTCCCGAAATGACGCACCGAAGAGCGCCAGGTCATCCATTTCGCACCTTTGTTTTCGGCCCATAGTTAGTTCGTTTTTATGAAGCGCTGACAGGGCGGCGGTGGTTGGCGCCCAGAAGGCTCAATGATGAATCTATCCGGAAAGATTCCGGACGCAACGCGGATGTGAAGAAACCCTGCGTCTGATCAAAATCGTCGCGAAACCTACAACTGAAAAACGGGTTTCGGTTATGTACTTTGGAACATTTCAAACGGCCAGAGCTGACAAAAAAATGTCACTGTGATGGGTGGCCGTTGAATTTTCAGGCAAATGCTCCACACGCAATTAAAAAAAATGACTCCAGGGAGGAGTCGTTCTTTACGAAACGGTGCATTTTTTTATGGTGCCGGAGGTCGGACTCGAACCGACATGAGTGTGACCTCGCCAGATTTTGAGTCTGGTGCGTATACCGATTTCGCCACTCCGGCACTCGAATTCCGAATGATAAAGTTGCCGAGCCATCTCGTCAACCCATGGCGCGCCTTTTGCATCCATTATGAAATGTTGGAACTGGATTATTCCAACATTTGTAAAAAGTTGTTTGCCAACTGAATGGTTTTGTGTAGAATAATGGGGTTCATGCTTTGGCGCGAGCAGTTGTAGGGTGCCCAGCCCCAAATCCACAATGCCATATTCTTAGGCTGTTCGTCGCCGTCTAAAATCCCGACCCTTCTTTAAATGAAATGGATGACATTTTGATGTTAGACGATTTGTCCAATAATCGACCACGGATTCTTATCGTTGATGACGAACCGGAAATTCGGGACGTTTTATGCGAACTTCTGGGGACGGAATACGATTGCTCGTCTGTTCGATGCGCAGAAGAGGCAGTTACTCTGGTGAGTGCCAAACGATTCAATCTCGTCATCAGCGATATCACTATGGGAGAGATGAGCGGACTTGAAATGATTCCGTTCGTTCTTCAAAGTTCTCCGGAAACCGTTGTTGTAATGATTAGCGGAATGCAGACGGTCGAAAGTGCTATCGAGGCACTTCGAGTCGGTGCTTTTGATTACATCATGAAACCGTTTGACCTCAGACAGGTTGAGGCCGTTGTCAGACGTGCGATAGAACACCACGATCTGAGGTGTGCCAAGCAGCGATACGAAAATCATCTTGAGGAACTGGTGGAGGAGAGAACGGCACAACTGGATAAGGCACTCGATTCACTTGAGGATGCTTATCGGTCTACACTCAAAGCCCTTACTTCCGCTCTTGAAACTCGCGACCTTGAAACACATGGTCATTCAAGGCGTGTAGTGACGTTTAGTCTGCGTCTCGGCCGCGAACTCGATCTTACGCCCAGTCAAATGCGTGCATTGGAGTTTGGCTCGATGTTGCACGATATCGGCAAGATCGGTGTCCCGGATGCGATTCTTAGAAAACCGGCAAAACTCAGCGACGAAGAATGGATTTCGATGCGCCAGCATCCAACACACGGTCAAATGATACTTGGGGGAATTGAGTTTCTTGAGGGGGCAGCGAAGGTTGTTGCGCAACATCACGAGAAATGGGACGGATCCGGTTATCCCTTAGGTCTTAAAGCCGAGGAAATCGATCTCAACGCAAGAATCTTTATGGTAGCCGATGCGTTCGATGCCATGATAAGTGATCGAGTTTACAGGGCAGGACGGCCTTATGAAGCTGCGGCTGAAGAGCTTGTTCGCTGTGCGGGCCAACATTTCGATCCGCAAATAGTCGAGGCATTTCATCGTGTTCCAAAAGACGACTGGGCGGAATTGCGCAGATTATCTTTGCTGTCGCAGGACGAGGAACCTTCGAAGAATCATCCAATCCTGATGGAACTTGAACCCAGACTCTCAGCGTTGATCGGCTAGAGCTTCAACCTGGAATCAGCAGCGCAGCGCAACAGAATTTTTTGTTGCGCTGCGCTTTTGCTTTTATTCCGACGGCTTTGCCGTATAACCATGCATCGTTCTAAGCGTCACTCCGCTACGTCGTGGAGCAATCTCGATGCGTCTGTACTCTCCTGGTACTGCTTCTGATAGAGGGCGTTTGGGTCTGTATGTAACCACATACTCGGCGCCTATATCGCGAGCGACGATGGCGCCCTGGTTAATCAATTCATCTTCAGTGCCAGGAAGCAGAATTCGCCCTCCGGTTTCACCAGCAAGGGTCGTCAGCCATTTTTCGCTGTTTTTTACATCAGTTTCATATGCTGCGCGACGTCGTCGCATTGCAGGATCGAAATTGATGCTGAATCCCCCAGTCGAATTCGCCATCGTGCCGCGATACGTACCAGGAGGCATGGAGGTATCTCTGCCTGCGTTGGCGATTATATCTGCCGACCTTTGCTGATTTGCCAACACGCTCGGTCTTTTGGACGGAGCTTTTTGCTGCACCAGGTTTGTATAGCTGATTATATGAACAGCGGCGCGAACTGCCTTCAGTTGCTTTACCGCGTCGTCGACGCTCAATCGGGCATTTTGGGTTCCCACTCCGTCCGTAATCAACACTACGTGACGGCTTCCTTCCGGGCGTTCCTTTAGGGATGCAACGGCCGCAACGATTGCTTCGGGAAGACGAACTCTTCGCCCCGAATGGAGCTTGCGCACCAATGATTTGTCCGCTTCCTGCTTGTCGAGGGTCCAACTTTGGATTAAATCGACGGTGTCGTTAAACCCGATAATGGATATAGCGTCGCCTTGTGGCAAGCGGGCGATCACCTGACGTGCAGCCTCGCGAGTCGTCCAGGTCCGTTTTGACATTCCCCCCAATCCGACACCATCGCCACCGGTGTCCAGAAGAAGCAAAACGCTCGACGGGACGTGACGAACACTCTTGACCTCCTGGGGAATACTATCTTCAAGGATCAGAATATCGTCAAGTTCGAGCGACGGATCATAGTGCCCGTACTCGTCCAGAGCGAGAACAGGCAGCCGGACCTCTTCAGTAAAGACCTTTAGCGCTTCCTGGTCCGGAGGGGGACTTTGATCCCTTGGCGCCGCGGACTTGCTTCCCTGAGCAACCGTGGTAACAAAGGAAGAGAGTAACAGGGCAAGAATAGGAAAAAATCTTTTGCGATATGACTTCAACTATAAACCTCAATATGCCAAATTTGAGATTTTAGATGCCCCGGCAGCGACATCAGATTGCCAGGGTCACATGCCTTCCCCAGGCATTTGCGCCTGCACAGCGGTAATTGCGACTGCATCAACGATGTCTTCCGCCTTGCAACCGCGCGAAAGATCATTCGCCGGCCGGTCCAGACCCTGCAGAATTGGGCCGATAGCGACAGCGCCGGCAAGCCTTTCCGTTAACTTATAACCAATGTTGCCGGCGTGTAAATCAGGGAATATCAACACGTTAGCGCGCCCTGCCACGGGCGAGCCCGGTGCTTTGGAATGCCCAACTGCGGGAACTAACGCTGCATCTGCCTGCAATTCGCCGTCAACCAGCAGCTCAGGCGCGCGGGCGCGAACTGTCTTCGTTGCCTCGACCACTTTGTCAATCAGTTTATGGGTCGCACTACCCTTGGTAGAGAAAGACAGCATTGCAACCCTTGGCTCGGTTTCAAGCAGCACTCTGCAGGAATCGGCGGAGGCAATGGCGATTTCAGCAAGTTCGGCCGCATTTGGATCAACGACGACTCCGCAGTCGGCAAAAATCATTGTTCCATTTTCACCAAAAGGGGATTCTGGCAGGGCCACAACGAAGAAACTCGAAACCAACCGAAAACCCACTTTGATTCCGATGCAGTGCAGCGCCGCACGCACGGTATCTGCGGTTGTGTTAGTAGCTCCCGCGACGGAACCATCCGCTTTCCGCATCCGAACCATAAGATTGCCATAATATAAAGGATCTCCAACGGCGGCTCGGGCTTCGTCTGCCAGCATGCCTTTTGCGCGTCTGAGCTCATGGTAAAAAGAGGCCATTTTGTCGAAATCGGCGGCCTTCCTGTGGTCGATTACTTGAACGCCACCAAGATCGACCGCGTTTGATTGCGCGGCCGAACGTATCTTATCTTCGGCTCCCAATATTGTTATCCGAGCAATCTTCTCGCGTGCGCAAATCGAAGCTGCGATCACAGTCCTTGGATCTTCGCCCTCCGGAAGTACTATATGTTTTAAGTTAGCGGCTGCCCGTTCGCGTATTCTCTGAAGAATTGACATAATTATTTGATCCGTTTTCGTTTCGCTTAAACTCTTGAAAGCAACTTGCAGGCTTCCTGAGTCTAGCCGAGGGTAGTGGCAGTAACAAGCTACTATCCTGGTCTGCCTGGCCAGTCTGATATTTGAAAACGGACATCATTGCTCTCCCACCGTATAAACAGACACTTTTTGAGGATTAATGATGGCACGGATCGAATTCAAAAGAAGAATGAAAAGCCTGCTCATGTTCCTTCCGAACATGGTTACGATGTGCAGTCGATTGATGGTGGATCCCAGAGTTCCAAAGACCGACAGAGTGCTTGTCGCGGGAGCAGTTGTTTATGCAATTATGCCCCTCGACTTTATTCCGGACTTTCTTCCGTTTATCGGGCAGGTTGATGACGTCTATTTGATCTCATTGACTTTGTTGCGATTGGTGAACAGGACGGATGCGGCGATTGTCAGGGAGCATTGGCGTGGAGGCGGAGATGTCGTACCGCTACTTGAGTCGGTGGCGAATCTGGCTCCTATATTCCTGCCAAAGCCAGTTCGCCGGGTCCTCGAGTCCCAGGTTGAATTGACGCCAAATGGAGTGACGGAAACTGCGATCACATTGTTGAAGTCGGAACCGATTCTGGTGGAATTTAAGAGCGAGGAAGATGGCGGCGGCAAAATCCGGTAACTGTAGACGCGACATCCGTTCAAGGGAGCTCCTTGAAATCAGTTCAATTTACGGTTACGAAAGGTGAGCGATCCAGTACGGAAACGGGCCGCACCTGTTTTGGTTTGAATTAAAGAGGTACAGGGATAGCGGTTACCGAAACGGTGTACCGACTGCGTTCGATAGGCCTACCACTGACTGACCGGTGATGAAAACTGAGAGGCAAAAGACCAGGGGCAGGTGAAATTGTCAACTATCCGCTGCTAACGAAGCGTGGCCGTTGTTTCCAAGTACGTTCAACAATTTCTCGTGGATTCCGCCAAAGCCTCCGTTTGACATAATTGCTACCACGTCACCGGGGCGTAATTCGGCATTAAGCTTTGCGACGATATCGTCAACCGCATCAATTGCAAAAGCCGGTTTACCCTGTGCATCGATATCATCGATCAGCTTCCTGGTGTTTAAAACGTCGCCCTTTTCCGTGGCCGTGCGGCTATCAAACACACTCGCGATGATGACGAAGTCAGCCGCTTCGAACGATTGGGCATAGGGCTCTTGAAATACGGCAAGCCGAGAGGACCACGAACGGGGTTCAAATACCGCGACTAATCGTCGGTCCTTATATTTCATCTTCAAAGCCTGGAGGGTTTCTTTAACGGCTGTCGGGTGATGTGCAAAGTCGTCGATCACTGTAACGTCCCGAACGCAACCTCGCACCTGCATTCGCCGCTTTACGCTTTGAAAGGTAGCGAGGGCTTCCTTGATTGCAGCAAGCTCGACGCCCCACGCCTCCGCGGCGATTATTACCGATAGACAGTTTCGAACGTTGAATTCACCAATCAATGGGGTCTCAAACTCAGCCCATTCAACTCCTTCGCGGAAAACCTTGAAGCGCGACAACTGCCCGGAAAAATCCAGGTCACGAGCTTGCCATGCGGCGCCGTCGGATGTCCCGAAGGTCTCTACTCGGGTGAAAAGCCGATTGCCCATCTCGGCTACGATTTCACGGACATGAACATTGTCCCATCCGGCAATCAACCGCCCGTTACCTGGCACAGTGTTGATAAAGCGTCTAAACGCGAGTTTGACGGCATCAAGGTCCCTGTATATGTCAGCGTGATCGAATTCGACATTGTTGACTATAGCCAGCTCAGGCAAGTAATGCATGAACTTCGGCCCTTTGTCGAAATAGGCCGTATCATATTCATCGCCTTCAATCAGAAAATACGGGCTGTTCGTAACCTTAAAGCTGCTGCCGAAATTCTGCACCACACCACCGACCAGAAAGCCCGGGTTCAGTCCGCCGACAGTCATTACCCAGGAAGCAATGCTGGTGGTTGTGGTTTTCCCGTGGGTGCCCGAAATCACGAGAGAACGGCGTCCCCTGATGAACTCCTCTTTTACGACTTCAGGTTGCGATCGATAGAGCAGCTTCCTCTTTAGCGCTTCTTCAACCTCGGGATTTCCTCTGGGAATTGCGTTACCAACAACAACGCAGTCCGGAGTTGGGGAAAGGTTCTCGGCACTGTAGCCTTGTCGGACGGTTATTCCCAGGGACTCGAGCATTGTCGACATAGGAGGATAGACATTCACGTCGGACCCGGTCACACGATGACCACTCGCCTGCAACATACCCGCCAGCGAACCCATTGCTGTCCCACAAATCCCAATCAGGTGATAATGCATTCTTCAACTAATGAATATGGCCAAGCTGCAAACCGGCATACTCGATTCGCTTTCTTTGAGATTTTTACAGGAAATCCTCACGCAAGCCCTGCCCTGTTCGCTTTTCAGCACAGGCAAAGCTGCTCGAGGATTCATTTTCCTGTTTACTGTTGGGGCGCTCGAATCAATCCTAGAATATCACAGCCACGCCAATTGTGGCTCGGACCGCACCCTTGATTTTCAGCAGGACCGACGAAAAGCGCCCAAATTACATACTTCACACGTTCAATTCAATCATTACGGCGTTTAAGTGTCTCCGCTATTTCTTTTGCATGTCCCTGGTCATCGGGGCGCCTGCTTTTGGAAATGTCATTTTCCAGTCAGAACCCTCTTTAATGAAATCCATTTGGGACCACTTCCCCTTGTCGTTAAGATATTCAAGTGTGGCTGTTTCGCCATTGATCTGCTCATTGCGGCACTCGTCTGTGGGCGACATTGGTTGATTCATCATTTCGCTCAGCGATTCATCCAACGTCTTCTTTTCTGCCTCTCCCATCTCTTTAAAGAAACCCAGCAGATCTTTTGAAAGAACGTGTTTCAACCCCGCAATATCCTTCTTTCTGCGCGCCGCGCAAGCGGTCTTATAGGTTTCCGTCGGTGTAGCCAGGGATCCACCTGTTGCTTCGGTTGCCGCTGGTTTCGTCGTTTCGGATTTTATTACCTCAGTTGGGCGTACGCTATTCGCATTGTCGACAACAGGCTTAACTGTTGCTGTGTTTTTCTGCTCCGGACTGACTTTACAGGCCATCGTACTTGCAAATACAAGTAATATTGAAAATGTAAGGCATAAACGATAAGGGGTTGTTTTCACTATTAGTCTCCTCAAAAACTGCAGATTCGTAAATTTAATTCATTAACTACTGGATTAGATCCTGATACCGCGAATTTTTTGCGGTTTCTCTTCTGATTCCGGTCGCGCAAGCACCGCTTGTTGCTGAGTCCTGTGCTCATGGGCGCTGGCAGAATGCCAATCGGCCCATTCATTGGGAGCATCGAACGTTTCACCACCATGTTGGGTAATACGGGGCCGGATTCGGCACATTACCGGAGTATTGACGGCGACGCCGCAAATAATTGCCTGGCCTTTCGTCAACGCCGGCAATTCGTCAAGTAATTGCCTACCGGCACCCTCAACCGACTTCGCAATCGTGTCCTGATCGATTGGATTCACAATCCGCATTATTATCTGAGTCATGCATTGTGAGAGCACGTCCTGGTCCAGTTTTCCCGGCCGCTGGGTAATCAACCCTATGCCGACGCCAAATTTACGACCCTCGGAAAGAATCTGCTTTAGGATATTCGTCGACACCACTGTAAGTCCCGCTGGTGCATACCGATGCGCCTCTTCGAGAAGCGTGAAAACAGGGTATGGAAGGTGCCCATCGGTACCGGGTTGTGAATCTCCGCGCACCGTTGCCATTCGCGCCTTGTTCACCCTTCTCAACAGCGTAGCAACGATTACCTGTTGTTCATGCTGTTCTATGTCTGAGAGTTGAAGCACAGTGCAGCGGCCGGGACGAAACAGGTCATCGAGTGGCAGATGTTCGTGGTCGTGAAAAATCGAGTCAGGCCGATCGAACCTGGAATCCAGGCGCCATAATAATCCCTCGATGGAGCTGGCGTTGCTGGATTCATTGCGGTCAGTTGATTCATACTTTTGCCCTTTAACTGCATCCCGTAGATCCTGGTAACTCCACAGCTCTCTTGCTCCGCCGACACCGGCCAATAGCTGTCTGTAGGCCTGTGAAAGAAAGTGCAGCATTTTGTCCGAGGTTCCCTCCGGCAGCAGGTACTTGATGTCAGCCTCGGTTAACGTCGAGAATCGGACTCTGATGCGATCCGGAGTGAAGACCTTGATTTCAGGACGGTATCCGTCATTGGCTTGAAACCGCCGATCCTCCTGGATCGAAGCCAGGGTGTGGTACTCGCCATGAGGGTCAACGATCAAAACAGCGGCTCGATTATTCGGCGCCATTAGTTCCTCGACCAAAACTCCAGCGGTATATGATTTGCCGGAACCTGTCGAGGCAAGAATTGCCAGGTGAGTCGAAACCACATCTTTGACCGACAGTACAATCGGAACTTCGTCAGCTGAACGTGTTAAAAGACTCCCGATTTGGGCAGAACCGATTTCTCCAGCATGGCGTGAAGAAAGGACATCGGACAGGATCTCGGAAGAAGCAATGTATACACTGTCACCGGGAAATGGCGGGATTCTCGGATTTACAAAATCACCCAGTTTTCGAGAAAAGTAGCCGATCGTCTGGACCGTGATCTCATACAGTTCGCTATATTCGCCATTAAGTCCGATAAGTCCGGATATTTCCGACGGCTGGGTTGACGCGTCGGAGAGAAACGCATCCGGCAGTTGTCTGACCAAACGGCGCGACGTGATGTTGCCAAGGATTGAGAGTTCATCAGGACCGTCGTTCACAAGGTAGTAGACAAACTCGCCGATTCGTGTCCGCTGTTTGTCAGCAGTTACGAACAGGTATTCATGGGGCAAGTCGCCGGGCCCCTTGACCGTGCCCATCGCGACACTCTCTTTGAATTCAGTATTACGCAGTTGTGCAGTCATATAGCAATAGAATCCTCAACTCGAAAGCCATCCAGGATGATGCGCAGTCTAACAGAAGCGGACGGACTAAAGTGGCTGGTTAAAATGATTCCCTCAGAACAGATTCATCTCGCTTTCATTTGACTCTACAGAGCATCCTGGGCATTGCCATCGCCTAAGATTTCACGATGAAGAGTTGACCTGGTGATATCCGCATCTCGCGGAACTTCGAAGGTCGATGCGGGGGGACACCAAACTGAGGGTGGGTAATATCCCCCATGCCAAGTTCATCTATCAACTCTTTGATGAAGCCGACCATACCAAAGTCATGGCTATGAAATTGTCTCCTCAGTATATTGGCTTTTATCTTGGAGATTATTCTTCCGGCTAATGGCAAACGCTGCGCAATCCAATTTCTCTGGAGTCTAAAAGTAGCGCGGTTTAGAAAGTAATTTGCGGGATGATTGCGTTTCGCACGTCCGCTATAACCGACACCATCAATCCAGTTGTCCCAGTATCCGGTACCCCAATCCTCAATAACGTAAAGGCCACCGCATTTCAGGTGTTTGTCAAACAGGTGCCAGAAACTGGCACGCGAGAGAACGCCGATGTGTGAACAATCGTCGATAATGATGTCGAATCCGTCAGGAGCATTCTCGCTGGCAATTCTATCTAGCAGTTCGGGATCTTGTTGTAGTCCCTGATAAGTGCGAATCCTACCGCTGGGATCATGAATTTTAACAGGGTTAACGTCAATTCCCACGATTATCCCGTCTTGAAAGAAATCTTTCCAAAGTAGCAAGGAACCACCTTCGTGGATCCCAAGTTCGAGTAGACGAATTTTTTTTTCACGCAGCCCGCCAAAGTGCTCTTCATAGTTGCGCAGATAGTGCACGTGAACACCTTTATCCGTATTGTATCTGTTGGCAATATCCTCGAGGTCATTCATCAAAAGTATTTGCGGTTTCACCATTAATGTTTAGATCAATTGAGCAAAGTAGCGTTACAGGTTACGCGTCGGTGTCACTTGCCGTAGACACATTGATTGGCGTTAATTCCAAACCCTCAGTACCATTTGTCCGAATCCGGCTCAACACAGCCTTATAAGGAAGAGTAACGTCCCGAATCTCTGCCGGTAAAGCTACAACTCTTCACTCGATATATACAAATGTGGAAGTGCTACAATTTCTGAGTCCGAAAGAACACATAAACAATTCGTCTTATCCCCACTGCATGAAGTGGTTATGGTCAGAATGTCATACCGCACGGAAGTTATTTCGGCGGGTCCGCTTCAAGTTTTCTAAATGAGCAACGTACTACCAGACCACAATCGGCGTGCAAATACTAAGCGATCCGTAGCTTGCGTGAATTCCGAACTTGCGCGAAGATTCGTCGCGACTGGACAAAAATTCGATTGACGAAAATCCGTGCAAACTTTCGTTTGCGGAAGAATGTGGAGACTGTGCTTTATGGATCGCCGAATTACTGGCTGGTACAGCCATAACCTTGGTATGGAAATGCCGATCGTCGGCTATGGATATGCGGGGCCGCCGTTACTGATGTTTCCGACCGCAGCCGCGGACTATCTGGAATATGAACGATTTCAGCTGGTTGACGCGATCGCACCATTCATCAACTCCGGAAGGCTTCGAGCTTATTCAATCAATAGTGTTAATCGTTATGCTTTATTGAACGAACGGGCATCTCCTGCTCTAAAAGCGGATTTGTTGTCGAGGTACGATCGATATGTCGTCGATGAAGTATTACCCTTGATCCGCGATGAAAGTAACTATTCAGCGAGACCGATTACGACAGGTGCAAGCATGGGGGCGTATCTAGCGGCGAACACCTATTTTCGGCATCCCGATCTGTTTCGAGGCGTGATTGCAATGAGCGGCAGCTATGACATACGTCCTTACTTTAATGGTTATTATGATGAAAACGTGTATTTCAATAATCCCGCTTCTTACCTGCCGAATCTAAGCGATGACTATTATCTCCCGATACTTCGATCCGCGGAAGCAATCGTGATCCTGTCCGGACAGGGCGCGTATGAAGCACCTTCTCGCAGCCGGCAGCTTTCTGAATTGCTGAAATCAAAAGGCATTCCTCATAAGCTTGATCTCTGGGGACACGACGTGAATCATGACTGGCCATGGTGGCGAAAGATGCTGCCGCATTATTTGGATAAACTGTTTTGATTCGGGGTTAATCGGCCGGGGCTGGAAAAATTTTAGGGGTAAAGTATTGCCGGAGCTTCCGTGCAATCCTTTACCCCTTTTTTGTGTCAGGATAATTACGGCTCGTCGTTGCCTTTTTTGCCCTTCTTCTTCTGTGGCTCGACCTCTCGCGGCCGGGTTATACCTGGTGAAGTTGTCGAGCTGTCGGATCTGGGAGGCAAAGTCGTTTCCAGATGCCTGGGTGAAGGCTCAGTTGTCGCCTTGGGCGGCGGAGGAGCATCCTCACCCTTGGGAGGCGGAGGTAAAGAAACCTGGTCGGATTTCGATCCGGTGATGACGGAGGGGAGCAACGTGTCACTGTCGTCATCCTGATCCGACCGTTTTGCAGCCATCTCGGCACGTTCCTCGGCCAATTCGCGTTGACGCTGTTTGAACAACTCCTTCATATCTTCAGGCATGCCCGGGGCCTTCTCGAACTGCTCTTTTTCCTTGCCCTTCATGAAGTCTTTCATGAAATCGACAAAGAACGGCAGAGCTCCATGGCCACCGGTCATGTCATTGCCAAGAGGTTTTTTCCTTCCCGGATACCCCATCCAAACGCCGGTTACATAGGTGGGCGTGTACCCGATAAACCAAACGTCAGTATGGTCATTGACGGTCCCTGTTTTACCTGCGACTGGCACTCCGACCGCCTGTGCGGCGTTAGCAGTTGCTCCCGGTATCTCCACAACCCCACGCATCATGGACACCATTGTCAGGGCTACGTACTCGTTTACTACCTTATAAGTTGTATTCTGAAATTCATCCAACGAGACACCGTCGCGATCAAGAACGCGACGAATCATGTGCGGTTCGACACGAATACCCTTGTTCGGAAAAGCAGAATAGGCCGACACCATCTGGATTAGAGGTACTTCCGTGGCCCCAAGCGCCGACGGCAGATACGGGGCCATCGGAACCGTAATACCAAACCGCCGGACCATCTGTGAACCCGTCTGAATGCCAACAGTATCCAAAAGGTGAACTGCCGGCACGTTCATGGATTTTGCCAATGCAATCTTCATCGGCAAATCACCGCAACTGGTCGAACCATCATAATTATGCGGAGTCCAGTCGCCCCTGGTGATCGGCGCTCCGCTGACGATTGAATCCGGTGTCATGCCCCACTCAACCGCGGCGGTATAAATGAAAGGCTTAAAGCAGGAACCAGTCTGGCGGTAAGCCTGTGTCGCATTGTTGAATTTACTACTATAGAAATCGTAACCGCCGACCATCGTGATGATCTCGCCCGTTTTGGCGTTCAACGTCATCATCGCACCCTGGACGCCCGGCGTCTGGGTAAGTTCGACTTGCAGTTTCTGGGTTTTTTCGTCGACAGCCTTAATTTCAAATTCCGCGAGATCGCCTTTCTGAAATTCGGTTTTCGGCTGACGCTTTCCCCAACCCATGTTGGCGGTCGTCAATATTGCGGTATAGGTTCCAAACCTTACAGTAGCTTCATTCTTTTGTGGTTCGACCTTCATGATGAGGCCCATCAAGCGCCGCCCCACCGTAAAATCGTTGCCGTACCAATCAGGGTGTTTATAGCCGTCCAGCTGTTGCTGTGTAACAGCACTGGGGCCGCTGCTGGCAGCGGTGCCAATATTTGTGTACGTACCGCGCCAGCCGGCATGCCCTTTGTCATAAGCCCTTAGGTGTGCCCGAACTACTTCCACAGCTTTCTTTTGCGCGTCCACGTTGATCGAGGTGTAAACGCTCAAACCACCCTGCGCCACGCGAGTAGTGTACTTATCCTCAAGTTCCTGCCGAATGTATTCAACCGGGTAATTAAATGCGCTGGACCTTTGCTGGCCTTGATAATAGGCTGTGTCGGCCAGGTCTACCGGTTTTCCTTTGGCGGCATCGACCTCACTCTGTGAAGCAAAACCGTACTTTGCCATCTGGTCGAGCACGATATTCCGCCGATCCTTTGCAGCCTGCGGATGGCTCGTCGGCGAATACTCGCTCGGAGCCTTAAATATGCCCGCAAGCAAGGCCGCCTCGACCAATGTCAAATCCTTTGCCTGTTTACCGAAATAGGTTTCGGAACCAGCTTCTACACCATACGAATTCGCTCCCACAAACATGTGGTTGGCGTACATTTCCAATATCTGTTGCTTGGTATAATAACGTTCGATTTCGAGGGCGATCAGCCACTCGTTGAATTTGCGTTTCAAGGTCTGCTCTTTTGAGAGAAACAGATTCTTTGCCAACTGCTGTGTGAGGGTTGAACCGCCTTCACGCGACCCCGTTGTCACATTCTTAATTCCCGCACCCACGATACGTATCGGGTCAATGCCCATGTGATCGAAAAACCTTGCATCTTCGATTGCCAGGATGGCATTTCTCATTACCGGGGGAATTTCGTCATACTTGAGAGGGATGCGCTTTTCGAGAGCAAACTCGCCAATCACCGTTTTACCGTCGTCCGCATACACTCGAGTTACGACGCTCGGCCTGTAGGTGGCAAGTGCCGCAACCTCACTGGCGGCTCGAGAATAGTTCAACTGATACGCGGCGACAATGCCCGTTAAACCTCCAGCTGCCAGTGCAAGCATCAACACCGCCGGAAACCAAAGGCGGTGTAAAACGTTACCACTGGGACCCTTGTAGCCATCATCAAACCGAGCTTGAACATTACGAGATCTGTTTTCAACCATAGGAGTGGTCCTTAACGACAAAATTTCGCCTTCCCAATTGTGACCGGTGCCTGGAGTTTAGTACGACAAGTTTAACGCGGGGAGCCAACTGCCGGAGCCAAATTATACCGGAATCAAGGAAAAAAGAGCAGGGCGCGGGGGCATTCCAGGCCGCCGATCGTGGCCGGAAAGAACTGATTAACGCCCCCCTTCATTCCCTAAAAATTATGCTTCAGGATCCGGGCGGCCGGCGATCACGGACCAAAGGCCGTCGAACGAGTCCACTCCGGCGGCGCTTTGAACCCCATGTAAACTTTGGTGAGTTGGACCGAAGATGAACATTCTTTGACCAACCCGCGCCACGTGCGTATACTAATACGTTGGGTTTTCGGGGGCGACAGGCTTCGACAGGAGTCATGAACGCCGTTTGGATGCATGCCGGGCTTTTCTATGCAGCTCGTTAAAAAGCGTAGGAAAACACAATTGCCAATAATCAAGAATTGGCTCTCGCTGCCTAATTAGTTAGGTAGCTTGCGTGTCGCCGCAAGTCGCTCAAGCGCGCGGAATGACATGTCACTCAGTTGAGCTGGCCTGCTCCTTCGGTCCGTGGGAGCGGGTGAGATAAAGTCGGACTAGCCCGCCGTCGCGGTCTTCGTCGCTTCACTTACGCGACAACGGGCGAAACAGGAAAGAGAAGCGGCTAAGCATGTAGATTTCATCGACGTCGGCTTTTGGATCCGAGTTCGATTCTCGGCGCCTCCACCAATTTATTCCCGGTTTTCCTGGTTTAGCGGCCTCGTGGTAAGCGGGCCGCTATTTCATTTTGTATATCTCGCCGTCAGTTTAAAATTCGCGGCTCCTCGGCAAACCCAGTCAGGTTGTGATGAACAGTCAGGTTGTGATGAAATAGGTTCCGCCATTACTCCTTCAGTTGATTTCCGGACCAATGCATTTGAATCGAAGTCTTCCAATTGGAATATTTGACAGCGGCGTAGGCGGTTTGACCGTTTATCGTGCCCTTCATGAACAACTCGACAATGAGCGGTTCATTTATCTTGGCGACACTGCGCGGGTCCCTTACGGAACAAAGTCGCTGGCGACCATTGAGCGGTATGCAATTGAGAACGCCCGGTTTTTGGAAACAAAGGGAATTAAGCTACTGGTTGTGGCATGTAATACAGCATCTGCTCTTGCCCTTCCGGCTATTCGGCGGTCGGTCAATGTTGAGGTTGTCGGAGTGATAGAACCGGGCGCTGAGGCTGCCGTGAAAGCTTCGAAAACTGGTCGCATCGGTGTAATTGCTACAGAAGCCACTATACAGAGCGGGGCCTACAAAAGAGCTATTTCAGCAGTCGACAGTTCAGCCCGGGTTACGATGGAGGCCTGCCCTCTTTTTGTCTCTTTGGCGGAAGAAGGCTGGGCTGAAACTGAGGTTGCAAGGTTAGTGGCTGTAAAATATCTGGATAGGATTCGAAACAGCGGCGTCGACACACTGGTCCTGGGGTGCACTCATTACCCTATCCTGCGAAATGTAATTCAAAACGTGATTGGCGACGTTTTACTCGTCGATTCGGGCGAAGCCGTAGCATCTGAAGTTGATGCACTGCTTCGAAAGCGGGCTTTGTGCAGTACACTTCGTTTTGCCGCGGACCGCGAGCGAGAGTTGTGTGATGACCTTGATCATTTCTATGTTACTGATGCGGCGGATCGATTTAGCCGTGTTGCTGAACTTTTTTTAGGAACCGCGCCTTCTGTACTGGAAGCAGCGGAACTTTGGGGGCACGATGAGCTCATTTCTACGTAACAAAGGCCAGGGATGGGTTACGGCAGAGTATTCCATGTTGCCACGGGCAACCAATCAGAGAACGCCGAGGGAAACCGGCCGTGGGGGTCCGTCCGGGAGGACACACGAGATTCAAAGACTGATTGGCAGAAGTGTGCGCGCGATTGTTGACATGAAGCGAATCGGCGAACGAACGATCACACTTGATTGCGATGTCATTCAGGCTGATGGCGGAACGAGGACGGCTGCGATAACGGGGGCGTACGTCGCACTCGAACTCGCCTGCCGCAGATTACTTCAAACAGGTCAGATCAAACGGTCGCCTATGCTGGATCAAGTCGCCGCCGTGAGCGTCGGCATCGTTGGAGGTAGACCTCTGCTGGATCTAAAGTATGACGAAGATTCCGGGGCAGAGGTCGATATGAACGTGGTCTGCACCGGCGACGGCAGATTTATCGAAGTTCAGGGGACCGCGGAAGGCAAACCTTTTTCCCGAATAGAAATGGATCAGCTGTTGGGTCTGGCGGGCGAGGGGATTCAGAAACTTTTGATTCTTCAAAAGGAAGCACTTGCTGCAGCCGAAGAGCGGAGCAACGGATAAAGGGCAGTTCGATCGTTTTCCGCCCGGAAGCTTTTTGAGGGGTTGGTTCCAGGATGTATTGAGTAATGCGGTTTGGTTGGACTTCTTTTGATTAGTTGGACCACGTAATGGGAACGAGTTACATCGAATACAGGCAGGAGAAGGCGGTACACTCCCAAATACACTGATTTATCACTTTTTCTTTTAAGGAGTCTAATTGAATGCGAGGCCGAACGTTCCTCCTTGCGGTGACGCTCTCGCTGGCGTTTGCCGCAGTTGCTAATGCACAGAGTTTCGATAATCCAAAGGTCGAATATACCCTGGATATGCCATCTCCAAGCTGGCATCTTAGTAGTGAACCTGACGATGTCAGCCAGGCCGTGGAGTTTATCAATGGCCAGGACAGAGGAGACGGGTTACTGAAGATTCGGAAGATGGTTGTTGAGGCGGGTGTTACGGCGGACCAAACTGCGCGCAACGATAAGGACCAAAACCTGCGATACCAACGGGGTTATGTTGATGGTAAGCAGGATAGTTTCTCGGGACGAGTCAAAGGCGTGGTACTGTCGTATGAGTATACAAATGGAGGCAAGCCAATGGCCGGCCTGATTTATTACCTCCAGACCGACCCTCGAACAATTTATACGTTACGGTTTACGGGCAGACGGGATAAACTCTTATTGCTTCGAAATCAGACTGACCTGAGTGCCCGAAGTTTTAAATTGAAATAAGTATTAATGAAATTTGCGCCGGGACTTTCAATTGGCAGTTCGACAATCAACGGCAAAGGCTGTTTTGCCACGACCTTATTTAAGCGGGGCAGAAAGATCGCGGAGTATTCCGGCGTAAGAATCACAAATGCAGAGGCAAAAAGGCGTGCGCACCGGCGTGTGTTGCGGACTTGCTGGCTTGATTCCCGTTGGAGCCTTGATGGTAGTCAGAATGGTAACGGTACTCACTATATTAACCATTCCTGTGAACCAAACTGCTACATGAAGATTCTGTATCACCACATCCTTTTTATTGCCCTGCGCGACATCGGGCCGGGCGAGGAAATAACGCTTGATTACAAAAGGACACTTCATTCGGACAAGAAAAGATGTACTTGTGGGGCGAAATCGTGTCGTCGAACGATCAATAAACTAACGTGACGGGAAAGAGAAAGAAGGTTAAGGGGGATAGGGGAAGGGGAAGGCTGCGCGCTGAGAAAGGCAGAGGTTAGATGTCAGAGGTTAGAGGCTAGTGAAGGCTGCGCGCTGGCGCGCGAATACTTTTACAGACTGTTAGGGTGAAGGGTGACAAGAAGCTCGGGTGCTAACGACCGCTTTGTTTCTAAATCCGCGCATTAGGTAAACGAACGGAGCGGAAAGCAAACTCATCGCAGTTCCCAGGATATCTTCAGAATCACCTATCGGACTTTGACTGGTCGAAAGTGTCAGAGGCGTGGAAGAGTGAAGCTAAATCTTGAACCGCGGCCAACCTCTGATTCGAGAGAAACCGCTCCGCCGTGTTGCTCGACGATTTCACGAACAAATGACAGCCCCAGTCCAGTGGAACCTTCTTCTTTTTCATGACCGTCTCGTGCAACACGATAAAATTTATCCCATACTCTGTCGATAGCCTCGGGCGGGATGCCGAATCCGCGATCTTCAACACTGACGCGGACGGTGTCTGCCTCAAGTTGCGCCGATACCATCACCGTCGTTCGCTCTGGACTGTAACGAATTGCATTGTCGACAAGGTTTGTCACAACCTGCGTTATCAGGCTCTTATCAGCGGCGACGGGAGGTAAACGACTCGATGAACCCTCGACCAGTCGTATTCGTTTCTTCTTTGCAGACGAGTGCAGGTTCGCAATAGTCTCACGCACAACGTCATCCAGCTTTAAGGGAATCTTCAAAACATCCTGTTTGTCACCCTGTTGAAGCTGGGTAACAGCCAGAAATGTATTAATCATCCGCACCAGGCGCTGCGATTCCGAAACGATGATGTTGAGGAATTCGCGCGATTCTTCGGGAATCGAATCGTCCAATGCAAGGAGTTCCGCAAATCCGTTGATACTGGTTATCGGAGTACGCAGTTCATGAGACATTAACGAAGCCATGTCACTTCGCATCTTGTCGTATTCCTTCATCCTCGTTACGTCGCGGACATTTACTACAATGCACAATGGCTGGGCCGCTTTCTCGGTCGTCAGGTTCCTTTCGGTCGCAAGTCCAATTCTAAGGCCGAGCGTTTGATTTCGATCAGGGTAATTCAGTTCCCGTTCGTACGCGGTGCCGGTCTGAAGGACCCTCCTAACAGCAATTGATGGTTCGTCGAAAACACCGGTGCGGAATCGATCAAGAAGCGTAAAGAGGTTGAGATTCCATCCCTGGTTTTCTTCGATCTGCGCCGCCTTTATCATCTCGGGGTTTACATAGGCAAGGGTACCGTCGAGATATGCCACAGCATTTCCGTCCGATACCTGGGACAAAACTTCGGCCCCGAACCGCTGTTCAGTCAACAGTCCACTTACGACGCCAAAAGAACCCAGCCGGCGTTCGGCTGCGGTGACGGAGAGAAAGGAGACCAGATCGTTGCTCTGTGGATGTTTTCGCGCTTCATCGCGCTGAAGATTTCGCGCCAGTTGTGCACCCACTGCCGCCAGTAGAGGCCTATCGTTCTCATCAAACTTCTCACGTAACCTGACCAACAAAGCCCCAACGTCGTGCCCTTCATGTCGCAGGGGTAACGCGACGGAAGATTGTTCAGCAGACTCGCTCACCAGGGTTTCACCGATCTTAATTGCCTTTTCGCATAGCTGAACTCCTTCGCGCCAGACAGAATTCCTGGACATCTCTGCCATTGAACCTCTGTGGCGCAGCCGACCTCCCGGTGCGAGTTTCTCTTCCTCGTCGAATTTGAAGACGATAGCTTCATCCAATGGCAAAACCGTATCAAGCAACCTTAATCCACTTAGCAAACGTTCCTCTGCCGATACGCCCTCGAGAGCGTTAACATGCGAAGCAGAAGTTCGAATGCTGAATGCCAGTTCTTTGTCCAGCGTCCAGAGCCGTCGAGCCTGAACCATACATGCCGAAAGCATTGCCGAAAGCCAAATCGGGGCGAAAAGGATATCAATAGCGAAAAACCATGCCGCAGCATAGTTTATGCCCAGAAACAGGCCAATCGAGGCCGAAAGAGTCAGGAAAGCGCGTTTACCGCCCTCGCGCTGGACGGCAAATCCGGAACACAACCCGGCCGTGGCGATTAACAGGCCAGCCAGCCAGATCTGAGGCTCGACCAGGTCTCCAATGTACGCAGGCTTTGAATAAACAAATACAGCTTGAATGGAAGCAAGCAATCCAGTCACCCACAAAGCCCAGACAATAGCAGCCGCGAGTAACGAAATGGCAAGAGAAACAAAAATCGAACTGATGGAATGGACGGTGTGCTTCACTGTTAGTTGTCGAAATGTGTAATGCTGGAAAGCTGAGAGGACGCGCGGTTACTCCAAGGTCAATCACTCAGAGACTCCAGCATTATACAATGACAAACAGGGATAAACGCAAGTTTGAGATGAAAATGATGAGGTTTAGAGCTTGAGACAAGCTCTGGCGATAAAATCGACAGCAAACCGAGCGTATGAGAATCTTAAGCCCGAATGGAACTGAGCACCCCGAGCAGCAGTGGTTCCTCGTCTGTGCTTACGGTGCGTAAATCGAGACGGACTCGACCTTCGAAGATTTTCGCGATAACGGGCGGGGAAGAGGTGCGAAGCTTTTCGTCAAAGTCCTCTGGGGACAGTGTCTGATGGCGAATTGCGATCTCGCAGGTTGGCAATCCAGTGGTTGGGGCTGCGCCCCCTCCAACTACCGAATCACCTGTGATCAACTCGCATTGAAGATAACTATTCGCTTCGTTGAGTTCCTGTACAAATTCTACCGCCCTAAAGCGGACCGCTTCGTGGGTGGCGGATAATTTCTGCAAAGTCGGAATATCGTCGAATTCGGTTCCTCGACAATAGCTTGAAAGTGTCCCTTCGAGCGCTGCCAGCACAAGTTTCCCTGCTCTTAAAGCCCTGAATAAAGGATGTCTTCGAATTCGTTCGACGCTTGCAACAGTGCCGACGATAATTCCGGCCTGGGGGCCACCAAGCAACTTATCACCGCTGAACGACACTACATCCGCGCCTGCCGCGATCGAGTCCGAAATTATCGGCTCATCCACGATTCCATGACTGCCGAGGTCAATAATTGCTCCCGAGCCGGCGTCTTCGAAAAAAAGTACCCCGGAATTGTGCGCAAGTTCTACCAGTTCGGAGAGCTTAGGGACTGAGGTGAATCCCACGATCCGGTAATTCGAAGGGTGGACGCGCATGATCAAACGTGTCCTGTCATTAATCGCTTTCACATAATCGGATAAACGAGTTCGATTTGTTGTGCCCACTTCGACCAGATGCGTTCCCGACGCTGCCATAACATCAGGAACACGAA
>WNFR01001821.1_pt1 | contig 24036 bp, 24 predicted proteins | sample 5400221 | NCBI WGS metagenome assembly WNFR01 (sample SAMN13153357, study PRJNA577476) | soil metagenome | isolation source: 40 cm soil under Madrone tree | place: USA:California | collected 2016-06-14 | reverse complement strand
GCAACCCGTCGCCGTCCGGCCGCCGGGACCGCGGTACCCTGAGAAGTACATCGTTGAGTACCGCATGCCCGTTTATGTCTCGCCGGGGCAACTGCGGCGCGATTGGCATGGTACGGCCGTGATCCTTTTGTCCGAACCCGTCCTGACGAACAAGCACTCTCGTCACGGGCCGCACGTAACATTTCACAGCAACTTCGAGCCCTTCAACAACCATGTGCGACGCGACTCGATCTGCTCCGGCAACGCGTGGGCGGTGGCGAGAGACCACGGGACCTGGCACTTCATCATCTCGATGGGTGCGATCATCAACCAAGACGAGTTCGTCTGCGCCGACGGCGGGCATATGAACCGCGATGCGTATGACGCTTGGCTCGCGAGGGACCGAAAGCCCGTTACCAACATCACGTGGCCGCTCGACCTGTTAAGCCGAGGTTTTTCCGTGAGGCTGGCGCGTCTACATCCTTTTACTCCGGAAACATCTCCGGATGCCACCGAGGGACAGGACACAACCATCAAGATCACCAAGATGCCAGTCAGGCTCGACATCAAACCGAAGTCGTCGGCCCACGCCTCCATCGTCATCACCCCGAAAAAGGCATGAGTTATGGACTACTTCGCGCGGCAGGAACTGGTCCTTGACGGTGAGACGGGCAGCCGCATACGGCAGACCCGAGTCCTTGTCGTCGGCGCAGGCGCGGGCGGGAACGAAGTCTTGAGGAACCTCGCGCTCATGGGCTTCGGGTATTTCACCATCGTAGACTTCGACCCGATTGAGTCGAGCAACCTCTCGCGCACAACGCTCTTTTCGAAGGAGCACGTAGGGAGGTCCAAGGCGGAAATCGCAGAGGAGGTTATCAACAAACTTTCGCTGCACGAGAAGCCGTACATCACATCCTATAACCTGCGAATACAGGACCTGGGCAAGCAAGTCTTTCTCGATAACGACATGGTCATCTCTTGTGTGGACACGAACGACGCCCGGGCCTATCTGAACGAGTGGTGCGTACGGCTCAGAAAGCCGTTCCTGGAGATGGGGTTCGAGAAGTTCGTAATTCAGGTCTGCTTCTTTCCGAACGCAGCGCGCGGGGACGCCTGTCTGAGGGAAGTCATCGGCTACGGTGAATTCAGCGGGCAGCGACAGAGCTGTTCAAGGTTGAAGATGGCTGACACCGAGTTGCAGCACATCCCGACGATACAAGTGTCTTCGGCCCTCGCAGGCGCGTTCGTCGCTACCGAAGTGATTCTTTACCTACAGGGGAGAAGCCGAATCGGGAACAAGATTCTTCAATACTCGGCCGAGCACCACAGGTGTGCCGTCTTCGATGTCCCGCAGAGCGAACAGTGTCTCCTCCATCGGGACGGCGATCAGGCGCTGGTGGAAGCCGGGCTCGACAGCTCGGCGACGGTGCGTGCGTTGCTCGAGCGGATGAAGGAGGTAACAGGCGAAGAGTGCATCCTGCGCCTGCCGGACGAGTTCATCTTCACGATGGAGTGCGAAGGCTGCGGCCAGGAACTTTTGATCGGGCGGTTCAAGGCCGACGTGTACGACAAGGAAAGGTGGTGCGCTGACTGCCTTGCGGCCGGCAAGTACGAGGAGGTGGCGGTAAGCAGCAATTGGACCATGATTCGGGAAATGAATCTGCTCAACCAGAAACATGCCGAGTTCCTCGAGCATAGGCTCGCGGACTTCGCGGTGAAGCCGAAAGACCTCGTCCGTGTGGACTCACTTAACGACCTGAGTAAGGGTTGGGAGGCGTTCCTCAATCACACCACGGAGATTTACTCCCGCACCGGGCACGAGGGGCAGGGCATCTTCGTCGGCAAGTACTTCCGTGACGAGTTCGGCGAGTTTGCCGTGGCGACCGCTTACTTCGGGGGCGAAGGGGAGTCATCGCACTCGCACGTGGAGATGTCTGAGGAATGCCTCTCGCGGATCTCTAAGCAGTGCCTCGCCGCCGACCTCCTGATGCTGATCTGGGTGCACACTCACCCGACCTTCGGCGCGTTCTACTCCGGCACGGACGTGAATTGCCTGAGGACTAACTTTCACATGCCATTCCAGATCGGCATGGTGGTGGACATCGTCAGGCGGGAGCTGAAAGGCTTCCGGATCCGCTCGGGCGAGATTTTGGACTTCAGCGATTTCGCCGTCTATAACGGCCAATCGGCGCACATCTTCCAACCGTATGAGAATGACGGCGCGCTGGCAGTGCGGGCGCAAGGAATTGAAATCCGGCGGAAGAGTCCAGAGATGGCCCATGCGCCAACGGACGAAGTCCTGCGGGAAGTTAAAGCCATCAACGCGGTGCTCCCCACTATCAAGGTGCTGCTGGGTGATCTGCTCGCGCGCGCGCGGGCCCCGCGGGAATGGGCCGCACAAGATGCCGTCGCAGAAGAAATCGACCAGCTCCGTAAAGATGTCGAGTTCCTCATGGAGCGCATCGGAAAGGGTGAGCCGGCCCAGACCCCGTTGGACTTCGCGGGCTCGCTCAAGCCAACTCTCGAGCGCATCGAAGCGGAGGTAAAGCCCCTGGGGCACCTGTCTGATAAAGCTGCAACACTTACGGAAGCCGTTCAGAATCACGCAAAGCAACTGAGATGGCAGACCAGGCTGCAAGTCGGCATATTAGCCCTGGCAACGCTGGCCCTCCTCCTGCTCGCTTTCAATCTGACTATCAGGCCTTGACCAGAATCCATCAAAAAACAGCAACGGGCAGATGCACTGTCTGTAAAAGAAAGAAAGGCGTCGCCATCGCCGAACAGGCGGCGAAAGGTGAACCGTGTCCCACGAAGACGTGCGAGTTCGCCGCAGAGATTGCTGCGGGGATCGAAAACAGGAACCGACTCAGAATCGTCCCGAAGGAAATGAAGAAGATTCAAATCAGCGAGAACCAAAGTCCGAAGATCAACTTCGTCAAGCGCAAATAGCGGCCGGACAATTCGATGCGAATCAGGGAACTATTTTCACCGCGGCGCTGCCGGTTCTGTAAGCGAGGGAAGGAGCAGGCGAAGCAGGAGCAGGTGGCAAGAGGCGAGTTCTGCCCCGGGGGGGAGCTGTGCCCCTTTCAGGCTTATATGACCGCGGCGGTCAAGGAGGCTTGGAAGGCCGAGCTGCTGAGTTTCGATCTCTCAAGTGAAGACGTATTAGAGGGCGACGCGATCACGGTTAGCTGGCAGACGAAAAATTGCGCTCGTGTCTCGATAACCGATCACGATGAGCTTCCAGCGTCGGGCACCGTCACGTTGGAGGCGACACCGCAGATGCGGCAGGTCGAACTTCAACTGGTAGATCGCTTTGGCGAGGTATCCAACCACACCCGGCACGTAAGAGTTCGGCGCAAGCCGAGGCTCCAAGTGATGGAATACAACAACCGTGTGCTGGCGGGCGAACAGTCGTTAGTCCGGTTCAAGGCGAAGAACGCCAGGCAGATTCTTCTCCGCGACCTATTCGGCGGCCCCACACAGGACCTTACAAATGAAGAGTTGTTCACCACCGAGCCTTTAACGCAGGACGCGCGGTTCGCGCTTTGCGCCATCGGCAGGGACGGCGGCGAAGCTCGACAAGAGATAGACATTCGTGTGTTCGATCCGCCGCTCATTGACTTCTTCCGAGCGGACGCCACCGAGACGGTTGACACGCGCCCCGTCCACTTCTCCTTTGAGTATCGCAACGCAAGTCGGGTGGAGATTTTCCGCGACGGGGTGTCGCTGGCCGACGTGAGCGGCGCGAAGGAGTTCACCTATGTTGCCGAGAACAAGACGGCCGCGGTCGCCGCGCACCGGTTCGCGCTGGTCGTGACTGGGCCGACGGGGGCCACGGCGGCGCTGGAATTGCGCGGCGAGTTATTGGTCTACCCGCAGCCCTCGATCACACAAATCAACTGCCGGCCCGGTGGGGTCATCCTTTTCCCACAATCTGCGACCTTCACGGCCAGCGCAGACTTCTGTGAAAGAATATTGCTCTCAGACGGACACAATATCCGCATCGTCGAGCCTAACGCCCCAGTCCGGGTGCGCCCGTCGTCCGACACGCAGTACATCCTCACGCCCGTCGGGAAGCTCGGCTTTCGAGGTCGGCCGCGGAGGACCACGATTCAGGTGGTCTATCCTGTCGAGATCGAAGCGACCGCAAGTAGAAAGGTAACGCTGCCCAATCTGCCCGTTACCATTTCCTGGCGCGCGAAGAATCACACTCGTATTGTTCTTGAGCCCGGCGACATCGACGTGACGAACCTCGCTTCGTATGACCTCAGGCCGGAGAGCAAGACGGCCCTCAAGGTATGGGCCATCAACCAGCTCGACCGAAAAGCCGCTGATCTCTTCATAGATGTCTTGAGCTACCCGCGGTTCAATGGGCGGCTGTTCGGCGGTTTAGCGTCGCCGGAGCTGGCGCTCGCTAAGATCGCCCGAGCCACGCTGCCGGCGCTCACGAGGCGCATGCCACGGCAGCCCAGGATCACTCTCAGGCCGCGCCGCTGCCCGGACCGCCCGCGCGCGTTTCCGAGTTTCTCGGCCAAGCTCCTCTCCTCGCTCAAGCGCACCATTCCTCGAAGCGGGTTCAGTCTGTTCCGAAACCTGCGGCGCAGGCTATACGAGGAACTCAGGGCAACAATGGAAAGGAAGTAGCAGCATGAAGTATTCAAGGTTTCAGTATTTCTTCTGGCTCATCTCCGGCTCCGAGATTTCGGTGCTGCGGGAATGTGAGAACGAGTACAATCGCCACGCCAACATCGGCATGATGATCCTAATCACGGCGATGTTCGCGTTCTTCACCGCCTACGTGGCGGGCGCTACCTTCGCTAGTGGGAATGCGTGGGCCGTGCTTGGGTTCGCAACCGTCTGGGCGCTGCTGATCTTCGCCATCGACCGCTCGATGGTGAATTCCATTAAGAAAGATCCCGACGCCGCGAAGCAGCCGTTCTGGTCTTACTTCTTCCCCCGCCTGCTCCTCGCTACGATCCTCGCTTTCTTCATGTCAATCCCCTTGGATCACATTGTCTTCCCCGAGGCCATTGAACGGCAGATGAAGCTCAACGTTCACCAGGACTGGTTGCGGCGGCAGGAAGAGTTGACGCGAGGCTTCAACGTCGCCGGTACGAACACCAGCTTGACGAATATGGATACGGAACTCGGGGGCCTCCGGGCAGGTCTCAACTCCGACTGCCCGCTGCCCAACTACCGGGACGCAATGCAGAACCTCAACCAGTGCACACCGACACTCGATCAATTACAGTCCGATTACGAAAAGAAGAAGACAGCCGCAGCAAACTATTTTAACCGGCTCCCCCTCACACCCCGTGGGAAGCGCATTGTGGACCAAACTTACCAAGCCTTGTGGCGGCAGAGGAACGACGCGAAGGCCGCTGTGGATCAGCAGAAGCGAACCTGTGACGGGTACCGGGACGAGGCGCACCAAATAGACTCGGACTGGCGGGCGGCGAAGCAGAAGGAGATCGACGACAAAGCCTCACAGCGGTCGAAGACACAGGACAAACTGACCAAAGATCAGGAAACCGTGAGGACCGAATCGGACACCTTCAGGGAAGAGCTGGCGGCGATGAAGGGCTTCGACACCAAGTTCACGACGCTGTTCCTAATGCCGAGCTGGGGCGTGCAGGTTTTGAAGTGGGCCATATTTATGGCGCTGCTGGTGATCGAAATTCTCCCTACCTACTTAAAACTAAAGACTCCCATTGGTCAATACGACATGAAAATGCACGAGCGCGAGGAGATTACTGGAAACGAGATTAAGGCGCGGGTCGCCTCGGAAAGGGATATTACGACCCAAACTGAAGCGCACCGCGTGTCCGCCGAAGTCGCACTGAACAACGCTGTCATTGATAGAATCGCCGAAATAGAATTGCGATTGGCGGAAGAAATGCTCGACGAGTGGGAAGAGATCGCGAGAGCGGAAGCGCAGCGAAATGTGCGAGAATCGAATCAGCTGATGACGGTCTAAAATGTAGTAATGCGCATGGTACAGGAAGCGAGTAGCGATTTCTCATCTGCGGCAACAAATTGGTCGCGAAAAAATCAAGAAACCTCAGATTTACAGGACGCCTAAGTAGGCTTGACACGGGTTGAGGTCTGGAGTTCAACTCGTCACCCGGCTACGATTCTTTTGCTATCCCAGCTCACGAACATCAGTCCAGGTAGACCCAATGCATCACGGCACTTATGACATCAGCGCCCCCACGTTCTTTGCACCCAATATCGGATAGAGCAACCAAATTCCCATTCATAAGCTGGAACTTCAACCGCAGTGCGGAATCATTTCGAATACAGACTGCGCTCTTGGCCTGTACAACTGGTTGCCTGTATGTAAGTATCCCGAGAATACGGACCATTGAAAAGTAGAGGTTCCGGGGCAGGATACAGCGGCGCGGAGGGAAACCCAACCTTGGGAGGGCTGGGCGCTGCAACTGAAAGCCTTCGCGTCTAAAAATTCTCGAGACGCCGATGAAGATTCAATTAAACACTGGCGCTTTTCTCGTTACTGATTCGACTCAGGTTGCTGGCATCCCGGCCACGACGCGGTGACCGCGGATGCGGTGATTGAGTATCTGAATAAGAATGTCAGGAACGCGCAGGTCATCATGCGGGCAGCGGTCAAAGGTCTGGCGAGTAAGCCTCGCGCATATAAATGCGGATCAGCTTTGAAGCATGCGATCTTTACCGCGCCTGATTTGTGGCCGGAAGCAACCACGGCCAAGCTCGCAGCCATCATTGGAAAGTACCGAAGCTGAGTTCGAGTTTCACAGTTGAATTGTAAGGGAGTAAAAGTATGAAAAAGGTTTGTTTAATCACTTCGATTGCTTTCACGCTTTTCGTCATGACTCCGGCAGCTGCGCGGGGTCAGGGTGGCGCGAAGCAAGGTCCGGAGATAGTGCGCGATGCTGACATGGAGAAGGACTCGCTGCACAACCTGGAGGTGGCGCGTCAATACTTTAAACTGAGAAAGGCCTATAAGGCATCGCTGGCTCGCTGTGAAGAGATTATCGCCGGCAATCCGACGTTTTCAAAGATTGACGAAGTGCTGCTAATTGCCGGGGAAAGCAGTCTGCGTTTGTCGGAGAACAAAGGTAAGCAGTCGGTAAAGACCACGACTGACAAACTGCGAGAAGATGCACGTGACTATCTTTCTATGCTGGTCAACAATTATCCCGACAGCCGGTTCAAGGATGAGGCTCTGGAAAATCTGAAGACTCTTGGTGGTCCGAAGGCAAAGGACAGTAAGCAGTGAGCAGTGAGCAGTTAGGCAGACGATTGCCTGCGGTCTTGGCCTGGTCGCCGTCTAAGTCAATTCAAATTGCGGACTAAAGTTCTGAAATCTCAAATCTGAAATCTCAAATTCCAGATATCTAATATGTCATTACTCGTTGTAGGTTCAGTTGCATTTGATGCGGTCGAAACGCCATTCGGAAAACGCGGACGCATGCTGGGAGGCTCAGCCTCGCATTTTTCGATTTCGGCCAGCTTCTTTACCGACGTGCGCATCGTCGCAGTTGTCGGCGGCGACTTTGGGCAGGCTGAAAGAGATGTCTTTGCTCGCCATAACATCGATACGAGCGACCTGGAAGTCATTTCTGAGGGCAAGACATTTCAGTGGCATGGCCGTTATGAATACGACCTGAATGTGGCGCACACGCTCGATACGCAATTGAATGTTTTTGCCGGCTTTGAGCCAAAACTTTGCGAGAGTTCGAAGCAGGCTCGTCTTGTCTTTCTCGGCAACATTCAGCCGGATTTGCAGCGCGGCGTGCGCCAGCAAATTCCCGATGCCGAATTGGTGGCTCTGGATACAATGAACCTTTGGATCGAGACCACGCGTGATTCATTGCAGAAGACCATCGAAGTTGTTGACCTGGTTATTATCAACGATGCCGAGGCGCGCCAGTTGGCTGAGGAGCCGAATTTGATAAAAGCAGCTCGCAAGATTCTCTCGTGGGGACCGGGCACTCTGATCGTCAAGCGCGGAGAATACGGCGCGGCCATGTTCACCAGGGACGAATACTTTGCGATTCCCGCTTATCCGTTGGAAGCGGTCTTTGATCCGACGGGTGCGGGAGACACTTTCGCAGGTGGTCTGATGGGTTATCTGTCGAGTCAGGAAAAGCTCGATGCCGGCGCTTTGCGTCGCGCCATGATCTTCGGGTCTGTGATGGCGTCTTTCAACGTCGAAGAATTTGGCACCGAACGGGTGCAAAAGCTGACGCATGATGAGATCAACCGACGGTTTAGTGACTTCAAACGCTTCACACATTTTGAAGAGATTCCGTTTGAGCGCGCAGTCAGCGCCGTGAAATAGCGCAAGTTGTTAACTTTCACAGCGTCGCGCAAGATAACATCTTGCGTTACAATCTCAAGTTATGTTTTGTCCAACCTGCGAGTCCGAATACGAACCGGGAATTACGCGTTGCACTGACGATGGCGCGGAGTTAGTCGAGCGTCTTAGTATAGATGACGGCGCACAGGACGGCAGTGAAGCGCGGTTCGTAGCGCTGCACACTTTGTCGTCGCCGGCCGAAGCGGAAATGGTTAATGACATCCTGCGGCAAAACGGGATTCGCTCGGTCGTTCAGTCAGGAGCGTCAGATCAATTCTCGCCCTTGTTTTCAGTGATGTCACCCGGCGCTCAGGTGCTGGTTGATGAACGCGACCTGGATCGCGCCAGAGAGCTCTACGCATCTTTCTTTGGCGATGACACTTCGCCGCTAACCGGTTCCGTAGGGGACGAAGATGAAGACGAATCGGAATAAATGACACAGACTTTAGTCTGTGATTAATCGCGCCCTCATCACAGACTGAAGTCTGTGCCACCTGGTATGCGCGACAATTTCTCAGAACCGATCGTAGTCCTGATGACCGCGGCCAACCGCGAAGAGGCCGGACGCATTGCAGAAGAGCTGGTTAGCGCACGTCTCGCCGCGTGCGTGCAGATCCTACCTGAAATTCAATCGATCTATCGCTGGCAGGGTGAGGTCGTGCGCGAGATGGAAATCTTGCTGTTGGCCAAGACGACGAAAGACCAGTTCGACGATTTAGTCAGCAGAGTTACCGCCCTACACAGCTACCAGACACCTGAGATTATTGCGCTGCCGATCACTGCCGCTGCCGAACCTTATCTCAAGTGGCTGTTGGGTTCGCCCTCGGAAGGATCGTAAACCCTGACGATAGAAATGATTTCCTCCGGCGAGTCGGTCACGTGCAAACGCCGGAAATCGTCTTCGACGATCTTTCCTTCGGTCAGCATTCGACCTCTCAGCCAGTCCAGCATTTCCTGCCAATATTTTGAGCCATAGAGTACGACAGGGAAGTTATGAATCTTCTGCGTTTGGATCAAGGTCAACGCTTCAAAGAGCTCGTCGAGCGTGCCAAAGCCGCCGGGAAAAATGATGAAGGCGTTACTGTATTTGACGAACATCATCTTGCGGACAAAGAAGTACTTGAACCTGAGTGAGAGCGTCAGGTAAGGATTGGAACCTTGCTCGTGCGGTAGTTCGATGTTGCAACCGACTGAGGCGCCTCCCGCCTCAAAAGCGCCGCGGTTGGCGGCCTCCATGATTCCTGGACCTCCACCGGTGATCACAGTGCATCCTGCGCGCGCCAGCATCGCGCCGGTTTCCTGCGCGGCCTTATACTCCGGATGATCAGGGGGTGTGCGAGCCGAGCCAAAAACAGATACCCCATTCTTGATGTGGGCCAGATCTTCGAATCCCTGGACGAACTCGCCCATGATGCGAAAGACACGCCAGGTATCGGTATGCAGAAACTCATCTGCGCTCGGCGATTCAAGTAGACGTTCGTCCTGGGTACCGCCAGGTGGCTTAGTTTCGTTTTCGTCTTTGTTCATTCGCTGTGTGTCCGACAAACTTTCAAAGTTTGTCGCTGATTCTGAATTAATAACAACTTGCGCAGGTCCCTTACATTTCGCCAATCCGGCAAAACGACAAACTGAAGTTTGGACATTTTGTCCCGCTACAGCCCCATGATGTTATAGCCGCAATCGACATAGATCGTTTCCCCGGTAATGCCGGATGACAGCGGGCTGCATAGAAAGAGGGCAGTATTGCCCACCTCGCGCGGTTCGACATTGCGGTGCAGCGGCGCGCGTTCGGCGTGATGTTTCAGCATCGTGCTCAGGCCGGATACGCCGCGCGCGGACAGTGTCTGGATGGGTCCGGCGCTGATCGCGTTGACACGGATGTTGCGCGGGCCCAGATCGGCGGCGAGATAGCGCACGCTTGATTCCAGCGCCGCCTTGGCGACACCCATCACGTTGTATCCCTGATAGACCTTCTCAGCTCCGTGAAAGCTCATCGTAACGATGCTGCCGCCATCAGTCATCAGCGGAGCAGCGGCGCGAGCAAGTTGCGTCAGCGAGTAAGCGCTGATCTCCAAAGCGGTGAGAAAGGCTTCGCGATCTGTCTTCAAGTATTCGCCTTCCAGGGCCTCTCGGGGAGCGAATGCGATGCTGTGAATCAGGAAATCAACCCGGCCGAATTCCGTGGCCAGGCGCTTGAAGGTCTCGTCAACTTCGTCCTGCCTGGTCACATCGCACGATAGCAGAGGCGAATCCGGCATCTCTGCTTTCGTCAGACCCTCTACGTTATCTTTCAGGCGATCGCCTTGATAAGTGAAAGCGAGACGTGCCCCGGCCTGGTGCAGTGCCTGCGCCGTGGCCCAGGCGATCGAGCGTTTGTTGGCTACTCCAAAGATGATTCCTTGTGTGTTTTGCAGCATTCGGATGTTCCTTAACTGTGATCGAAACTAAACTCCGAAAGTATTGAGTAAGTAAAGGCGAAAGAGCAAGTAGGGTTGAAGCCCAGATCGCGGACATCCTATCCGCCAGCGTGGCGCAGCACGCTCAGCCTAAGCTGGCCGCTTTCAAACTATGTTCGCGCTTCGCGCTCAGGCGGACAGGATGTCCGCGCTCCGTCCCGCTCCTAGTGCTTGAAATGCCGCACGCCGGTAAAGACCATTGCGAGCCCATACTCATCAGCGGCGGCGATTACTTCATCATCGCGCATCGAGCCACCGGGTTGAATGACGGCAGTGATTCCGCGCTGCGCGGCTTCGTCAAGCCCATCCCGAAAAGGGAAGAAAGCATCAGACGCTAGAACAGATCCGGCGGTCGGCAATTGCGCGCGCATGGCGCCAATCCTCACCGAATCCACGCGCGACATCTGGCCCGCGCCGACGCCGATAGTTTGCCGGTCGCGCACATAAACGATCGCGTTCGATTTAGTATGCTTGCAAACCGTCCACGCGAATAACAGGTCGTCAATCTCCTTGTCTGATGGCCCTCGTTTGGTGACGACTTTCAAGTCTTCGCGTTTCAAACGATGGCTGTCGCGTGTTTGTACCAGCATGCCGCCCGAAATTTGTTTATATTCGAGACCTGCAAGCGGTTCAGGCTTGCCCGCGCGCAGTACGCGCAGGTTCTTCTTCGTTTTCAAGACCTCCAATGCGGCCGGTTCATAGTCTGGCGCAATGATTACCTCCGTAAAGATCTCGGTCACTGAGCGGGCCGCGGCTTGATCGACGTTGCGATTGAAAGCGACTATACCGCCGAACGCGGATACGGGATCACAAGCGAGCGCCTTTCGGTAAGCTTCTTCGTTCGATGTTCCCAACGCCACACCCGCAGCATTCGTATGCTTGATGACGGCGCAGGATAGGTCGTCAAAGTCGCAGACGAGTTGCCATGCCGCATCGGCATCAACGTAGTTGTTGAAAGACATTTCTTTCCCGGAAAGCAGCTCCGCTCCGACGATGCCGCTGGGCACCGGCCCTTCGGAAGCCTCTTCATCGCGAAATGGATCCTGCGAATAATAAAGAGCAGCCTGTTGATGAGGGTTTTCGCCGTAGCGGAGATCTGAAAGTTTGTGTAACACCACCGCGTCGCAATTCAAAAGCGCATCCGTCGAAACCTCTATCGGGAATTCTTTAGCTTCCAGCTCATTTAGATAGGTGAAAATCGCTGAATCGTATGCGGACGTCTTTAAGAACGCTTCACGGGCAAGCTCTTGCCTCAGTTCCAACGTGAGGGCGCCATCATACTGACCCATTTCATGAATGATGAATTCATAGTGTCGTGCATCGGGAACGACTGCCACGCTCTCAAAGTTCTTGGCGGCCGACCTGATCATCGCCGGCCCACCAATATCGATTTGTTCGATGGCGGTTTTCAGAGTGACATCTGGGCGCTTGATTGTTTCTTCAAATGGATACAGATTTACGATGACCATATCGATCGGCTCGATCCCGTGTTCTCGCATTGCTGCCTGGTGTTCAGGATTGTCTCGCAGAGCAAGCAATGCTCCATGAATTTTCGGGTGCAGAGTCTTAATTCGCCCATCCATCATTTCCGGAAAGCCGGTCACATCAGAAACGTCCTGCACTTCGATGCCGGCGTCTCGAAGGGCTTTCGCTGTCCCGCCGGTGCTGATAATCTCCACACCGAACCGCTTTAGCTCGCGCGCAAAATCAACGATGCCGGTTTTGTCGGAAACGCTAATCAAGGCACGGCGAATCTTTACCAGTTGTGATCGGGTCTCCTTAATCATGGGCCGGTTTCAGACTATAGCTGTTTCTGAGTTGATGTACTTTCAATTTGCTATTCAAAAGGCCGACAGCAGTGCGATGTGGCTGTCCGTCCCGCGATGCGTCGCCCGGATAAAAACCAATCACATATTGGCTCCGCAAATCCTCTTCGATAGCGGCGAACACCGGGGTTAGATCGACCGGAGTGTTCGGATTGAGCGCTGATGCCGAAGTGCCGGCGACGAAGAATCTGCCCCCTGTTTTCTCCGCCAGATCACGAAACCCTTTGGCCGCGGGACGGGGAACCAGACGCCCATCGCTCGGAGTGAACAACGGCAATTCAATCACGTAGAAAGACACATTAGTTCGGTTCGCGGCCGCGATAACCTGTTGGGCGTTTGCCCGGCTGGCGGTATCAAGTCCATCGCTAATCAGAATCGCAATCCGCCGCTCTGGTGAATTCTCAGCTCGGCTCGCATAAGCCTGAATCGCAACTATTGCGGCGTCAAAGATCGCTGTTCGTTCGCTGAGGTTCATGGCAACGCCAAAGGCTGCCCGAGCGCTGTCCGTTTCCCTGGTGAAAGGCGCCACCAATTTCGCCTGTTGTCCGAAACGGATCACAGCCACGCTCGAGGCCGGGCCGAAGCGCGAAAATAATCCCAGGGCGGCGTCGCGCTGACGCGAGAGTTGCTCGCGCAGGCTGCCTGAATCGTCCAGCACAAAGGCCAACGCGATTCGTTCTGCCCCCGAAGCGAAGTAGTCAATTCTTGCGTCGCGGCCATCATCGGTCAGAAGGAAATCGGCCTGCTTCAAATCAGTTATGCGGCGACCGCGCGAATCAGTCACCGTCACGGATACCGCGACGAGATCGGTGCGTACAGAAATGACATCGATCGGTTCGGTCTCCTGGGCCTTAGCTAAAGATGATAAAAGCAGCAGACTGACAGGTATCGCCAAAAAGAGTGTGATTCGCGATCCGCGCCGTGTGTGCGGTGTTTGCAGGACCATGCTCGGGCGGGCTAGAAAAGAAAGCGCCCGAAGAGCAGGATGCTCAGGATTATCAGGACAGTGATGACGATGATCTTAACGAGACTCATAATCGCTCCTCGTTACCTTTTGAGGAAGGGTGATTTTATTGTGGTTCGCCCGAGACTGTCAATACGGGATTGCCGCCTTTTAGGCATGGCGTTCAGGGGGTCAGGAGTGCCCACTGGGAATCCAACCATTGCCGGCACGCTCAATGGAAGCCCGAAACTGGAAATAAACATTAAGGTTGAGCTTTCAACCTGATTGCGATAGTCCTCTTTCCGGCTCACCACGATCGCAAAGCGGGTCTGTGAGAGGAAGTTCATCGGCCGATCAATTGCACCGCGCCGGCGATGAATACTATTCCCGCAATTGCCGCTAGAGAAACCGTCAAACTCGGTGAACGCCGGTGAGCTTCGGGCAGTAGGTCGCTTGTGGCCGTGTAAAGGAAGAACCCGGAAGCGAATCCCAGAAAGATTGCCAGTGCAGCCGGCGGTGGCAAAACTGCCAACGCGAGCAGACCTCCAACGACCGGCGCAATTGCGTCCATAACCAGAAAGACGACATCCCTACGACGCACCTCTTCTCCATGAGTGACCAATAGAATAGTATTCAGACCATCACTCATGTCGTGTGCTATGACCGCCAACGCAACCAGCAAACCCGTTCGCCAGTTCACCAAAGAAGCCGCGCCAATCGCGGCTCCGTCAAGAGTGCTGTGAACGATTAGGCCGATTGAGCCCAGCCGACCGACGTGTTGGTGAACTTCATTGGTGCAGTCACCTTCAGGGCAGGAGTGCAGGACAAGTAGCCGCTCGACCAAATAGAAGATAAGGAAGCCCGCCACAACGATGCCGAGGACGAATCGAAAGCTCCAGCCCTGCGCTGTGGCTACGGATAGAGACTCTGGCAGCAGATCGAAGAAGACCGCGCCCAGAAGGACGCCCGCGCCGAGTCCCATTAACAAATGAATCCGATGCCTTGCGACAATCGCGATGTAACCACCGACTAACGTTGAGCACATCGCAAGTAATGTAAAGAGAAGTGTCGACATTAGACGTCGCTAATCTTCGCTTGGATTCCAATATGGCCTACACTGCTCCGTTACGAAAGTGTAGGCCACTCTGTTCTGGGCGGGAATTCGTTTCGACCGCCGCCGTCTCCATTTCGAGCCCTAGCCTTTTTTACTCTATACGGCAACCGTCGACCTCTCACTAGTCAGGCTTACCCCCTAGTTCGAAGGTGAACTTGACGACTCCACCGAGGCGGTTCGTGGAAGACGTGAGGCCAATTGGGACGCCGAATAGAAGTTCGCCCCGCCTCGCAAAGCGCCAGACGTATGACGGTGTGAACGTTATCCGAGTCTCATCTCCGCCGTTCCAGCGATTGCTGCTCGTCGAAATTTCGCCGACCGCCCAACCGCTTCCGGCATGAAGCGACATCCCGCCGTTTGAAAAAAAGGAATGACGTTGCGATTCCTGGAAAGGGTCGAGGCGCCCGCGAGCAACGACGAATTCGAACCCGGTAGTAGAGAAGAGTTGGTACTTGCCCCGAAGCAGTTCGCGAGAGAGAAGCATCGAAGGACTAATGGTATACGCTCCTTCTCCGAGTCCGCGTCGAGGGTTGCCGGTGGGAAAACCTGCATCGAGCGCGATAGCAATATGTGTAAACTCGCCGCCTACGGTTGGCCACGTATACCGTGCGCCTATTTCGATGTCGCCTATCCCAGTTTTCGTCGAGCCGATTGCGTTAGACCTATTCACCACCTGCATTATTGTTGAGACTTGAAGTTCGTCTGATATACCCCACTCGATCTTTTGCGTCACCGACGCATGATGTGAAGCGTCCTTTCGGAAATACCACACACCAGTAGTCAGCATGGTCTCCTGTCGATCCTGTGGGACAATTGAATCGGCGTAGACCAACTCCAAAGGCTGGCGCTGCTCAAGCGATTTCTGCTGAGCATAAGCCGGATGTGTAATAAAGGCAGACTGTAACAATAGCATTAAACAGGCTCCAGTCTGGACGACAGTTCTGCCCAAGATCTTTAGCATAGATTTCAAAAAGACCGCCGCTCCCGTTCGCTTATGGACACGGCGGTCTCTCGTTATCGGTGTTCGCGCCCGTCGAGACTAGAAAGTCATGCCTGCCTGGATCTGGAACGTGCGCGGCGTTACGAAGTGTGTACCGCTAAAGGTTGAAAGGAAGTTATAAAGCGCCGACTTGTTTGCGATATTGATTGCCGTAAATCGCAAGGTCAGCTTCTTATGCTCGGTGCCGAGCAGATTGTCTGTACCGACACTGAAGTCGAAAAGATGACGTGGAGCAATGCGTGGCGGATTGGTGTCGTCGTTCTCAGTCCCATCAGCCGGAATGCGCACTCGTAAAGCACCGCGATTCGCCGAGGTACACGAGAGAATCGGCTGTGTCAGCGTGGCGAACGTGCTGCCGCAGAACAAACCGATTTGCGCTTGCTGATCCGGGGTGAAGTCCAGGGCCGAAGCAAAGTCCGGAACTGATCCAGCAACCAGACCACTATCGTAACGCCAGGTGAAGTTTACGTACGGCGCGACTTTCTTCCAGTGCTCAAACTGATATTGCACTTGTGTCGTTTGCTCAAGCTTCTGATCGTGATCTATTCGGAACACACCGCCCGGCAGATCGGAATTGAAGAACAACCCGCCAGTCTCGGGTGGAAAGAAACGTGCCCGTGTATGTCCGGCGACAATAAACGCCGACAGACCTTTGTAATTTGTCAGGTTGAGACGCAGGGAAGCGCCATCAACTTTCGACTTCTGCCATGAAATAGGAAAGGTGACGGACGTGTTAAAGAGCACGTTGAAATCGTAAGCGTTGTTGGTCCGCTTGATGAAGTAGTCCATATCCAAAAGCAGATGTTTACCGAGCGATTGCTGAAAACCCGCATTGACCTGTGTCCGTGCGCCTGGCCGCAACGGTAAATTACTAGTGTCGCCAAGAACGCCGTTGGCCAAGCCACCCGCGCCCGTTACGCTCGAAAGGATCAGGTTTTCATTGTAAGGACTTTCGAAGCTGCGCATGAACGACCCGCGCAGGACCGTGCCGGTACTCTTGATGTGATACGAGAGCCCAAGTCGCGGCTGCAAGAGGTTTCCCTTAGTAATCCCGTCGTAGTTGTCGAACCGAACACCCAATGACACCGCTGCCTGACCCAGAGTAAGGATGTCCTGAGCATAGAAAGCCTCCTGCTTGATGTCCGTGTGCCCGCGGAAGGTGAACTGTTGGCCGCCACGCGTCAGATCGAACGGCAGCAGGCCGGGAAGGAAGTCCGGGCTGGCCGGATCATTGAAATCAGGATCAGTGATGCCGAACTTGAAGGATTCGTTCAGGAATGTGTGTGAGAGTTGCACGCCGAACTTGGCGTTATGTCTTCCCTTTACATAAGACAAGTCCGCTTTCACGCCGACGTTGTTTAATCGCCGTGACTGGCTGAAGGTCATTGTTTGATCCGAGAACGGATTGGGGCTGGCGAAGTACTTGACGTTATCCAGACGGTAATACGGGTTAATCGAGAGCACAGTGGTCGCGCTGAAAATGTGAACATAGCCTGGCGCGAGGTTGAGGCTATGAACAACCTGTCGTTGATCCTGCCCGAGGGCCTGCTGATCAAATTGATTTGGCGTCTGGAAACTGTTGCGCGCGAAGAACAGATTCAGGTGAAACGTGTCTTTGGAGTTCGGGCTGTAATCGATTCGATCAAAAATGCTGCCTGCCGAGCCCTGGTCATGCAGGACGGTGAACTCGGGCGCATCAAGGAATCTACGCGACCGTTCGAAGTTGAACGTGATGAAGTTGCCGGCCTTTGCATTACCATAAGCCAGCGAAGCATCCTGGCCAATTGTACCGAACGTGCCATAGGTCGTGCTGAAGTCGCCCGTCGGTTTCTTCTGATTCAGACCTGACTTGGTAATTGCGTTCACGACCAGACTTGTTTTGTCGCCGTACTCGGCGGGCGTCGACCCGGTAATTATTTCCATCGATTGAATCGCGTTCGGCGGCAGTTGCGTCGAGAAGGCTTTGCTTTGTTGGTCAGAGACCGGTTGGTTATCGATCGAGTAGGATGTTTGCGCGTGATCCCCGAGCGGGTGAAAGAATCCATTGGAATCGGCCACAACGCCAGGCGCGGCGAGAGTCACCACATCACTTAACCCGGATCCCACCGACCTGACGGGAAGCCGGGTAATCAGTGATTGATCGACATCGGTGTGCGTGGTCGAGGTGTTCTCCAGGACCTCGGCGGTGTTCGAAGTAATGGTGACGGTTTCACTGGCGGTGCTTACAGAAAGTGGAATCTTGATGGTGATCGGCACTGACGTCCTGACTGTCAGGCTTTGCTGTTCCGACGAGAAGCCTGGAGCCGACGCTTTGATTTGGTAGTTATTGGGCGGAACATTGTTAAAACGAAAGGTGCCGTCTGCGTCCGTCGTGGCAGAGCGCGTATATCCGGTTACTGCGTTAGCAATCGTTACCGAAGCGTTTGGTACTACGGCGTTGTTGGGATCTGTGACGACACCGGTTACGGTGCCGGCGTTAAGCGCTTGTGCATTCACGCCAACTGACACCATTGAAATGGCGGAACAAGAAATTAGAAATGCGAACGAGATCTGAAAAATGCTTCTTCTCTGAGCCTTCATGACTGTCTCCTATAAGGTTTTGATTGCCAGCCGAAGCGCTCGGACTTATACCGCTCTTGGTGAACGGATGTCGCCGGCTTCGAACAATGCGCAGCTCGAGATTAAAAATGAGTGCGCACCCTATCAGCGAGCGGTGGCTTAGAGAATTGAAGGCGGAGCGCGGCCCTGGCCGGTGGACGCGAATTCAGATAGCCGAACGACGGCACTTGGCGGCGTCTTCAGACGACTTGTTTCAGTCGGCCCGACGCCGGGAGTATGGCCTATTTCGCTGGTGGAAAGGTTTTGGTGTAGCTGACATATCAAGCACTGGGCGCCAGTCTCCGATTTCGAAGAAGCGCCGCCGGTTTTGCTTGAACTGATGCTTGTTGAAATCGCTTCCGCGGCGATCGCCGCTGGCGAAGTGCTGGAAAGCGAGTCAACCGATTTAGCGCTGGAACCGTGATGGTGGGTAAATTCAACCGTGCTGCCCCAGGCAATCGCAGCCAGCAAAAGCATTGCCAGCATGCGGGCTCGTTTGACTGGGCTACGGAAGAACACTTGTGCTGTGGTACGGATCACGGTTCGTTAGTTTGATGCTAAACTAAACTCGTAGTGTAGTCACGCCTGAAAGGCATGTCAATCCAACTTTTCCAGAGTCTGAGGAGCGATTTGTCCGTAACTTCATTTCCGCACAACCATGTGTGGGCCCAAGCTTGTGAACCAATTGCTGCCGCTGATAATGTCTTAGGTTGGTTTCGCGTTTGTTTCCCGCTCAGACAAGAACCATCCACGAAATCACACGACACCGCACGAACAACTACCGCTCAATTGAAAGCCCGGTTCGGTCGACACTTCGTGACAGCGCTTAGCTGTGTCGCTGTGCTGATCTGCCTGACCTCGATAGCCGGTGCGCAGCAAGCTAGAGTTGAGATTCGAGTGCTTCCGAATTCGACCGGTCGGATCATCGTTGATGGCAGCTGTGCGCCGGCGACCGCGTGGTCATTTCGTGATACTTACGCCGGGGTATTGAATCTCGGCAGCAGAATCGAAGCGCTAAAATTGTTCGACGCCTCGGGCAGGGAAGTCGCCTACCGAAGCATTGCGCCCGGCCAATTCCAGGCAGCGACCCCGGCAACGAAGTTTCGTTATGAAGTCGGTCTCGCTCCGCCCGGGCGAGCCGCGGATGCCGCCAGGGTGTCGTGGTTGAACTCGGAGCGGGGCTTGTTAATGTTAAGGGATCTGTTGCCTTCATGGGTGTCGGGCACCCAGGCAAACGATAGTGTTGCAGAACACTTGACCGTGCGGCTCAGCCTCCCACAAGGTTGGAGCGCACATTCGAATGAGGCAGCGAATGTTGGCGGCGAATTCGAAATCGCTGATGCCGATCTCGCAGTGTTTGCCGCAGGCGATCATCTGCGGATCTCAACCACCACCACATCAGGAATGACGTTGAGTTTGGTGGCCGCCGGTCAGTGGGCGTTCACTGATAATGAAGCGCTCGAACTGGCGAGCAAAGTTCTTAAAGCCCATCGGGATGTATTCGGAGCTGCGCCGTCGCGGCAGGCGACCTTGATTCTATTTCCGTTCCCGCAAAGCGGAGCGCCGGACAAGTGGAGCGCCGAAACGCGCGGCCCTTCGGTAACGTTGTTAATTGGAAATCTACCGTCGAAGGTTGCCGCGCTGGCGCAGTTGAGTGTTCCCGTGACGCACGAGTTTCTTCATTTCTGGGTGCCGAATGGGTTGGCGCTGGCGGGCGACTACGATTGGTTCTACGAAGGGTTTACGGTCTACCAGGCTGCCCGAATTGCTGTGCGTCTGGATCTATTGACCTTTCAGGAGTTTTTGAATGCGATCAGCCGCGCCTACGATGGTTACACTCTCGGGCTCGATCGTGATCGCTGGTCACTGGTGGAGGCGTCAAAGAGAAGATGGACGACCGGAGAATCGTCCGTCTACTCCAAGAGCATGGTGGTCGCTTTTCTGTACGACCTGAATTTGCGCAGTCTTAGTCGTAATAAGCACTCGCTCGATGACGTGTATCGGAATATTTTCCGGGAATATCACAACAAGGAAGCGAGCACGCGCGGCGCGGGAGTTCAACAGGGGCAGGGAAGTGACGGCACTGAGGCCACTCTAAAGGCGCTTGGGTTTTATTCCGGGATGCAGGATTTTGGACGTACATTTGTAAGCAATGCCGCCGCGATTAATTTGCCGGAGCGGCTTGCCCCATTTGGATTGCGGGTAGAAACACTTGGTTTGCGAACGCGCATCACTGTGAGCGAGCCTCTGACTCGCCAGCAACGCGATTTGTTGCATGACTTGGGTTACAATGACTACGTTCGTTCACCGAACCGCAGAAAATCATCCTGAGTTCAAAACGGTCGCAAGAAGATCAGATTTCGCGGGCAATTATGGGATTTCGCAAAAGCATGAGAGATCAAAGACGACAGGCAATGCTCGGAATACCATCAGTGCTGCTGGCGGTCTTGCTCGTGGGCGGGTGCAGCACGCTGGCGAGTCGCAGCAATACTGGTGTGGTGGTTACGCGCAGCGCGCAGATTCGCAGTTCGACGGCGGTGGTGGCAGCTGACCTGCTGGAGGTTAACCGGGGCGACACTATTGATATCCTCGATTCAATCGACATCCCTGATCCCAGTGACAACAGTAAGAGAGAGCGTTGGTATCGAGTTCGAGCTCACGACGACTTGAGAACCGAAGGCTGGATCGAAGCGCGTAATATCATGCCGGACAAAGTGCTCGAGAATGCGCAGAAGCTGGCTGATGAAGACAAGGGGACGCCGGCCCAGGCGACCGGTCAGCTGCATGCGGGATCGAATCTTCGTCTGACGCCCGATCGCGGCAATAGCGAAAATATCATGATGCGGCTCGATAGTGGTTCCAGCTTCGAGATCATTGGATGGAAGCGCGTCCCGAAGCTTAAAGGATCTGATTCGACCGAAAGTGATACCGCGCCCAAGCCGGGCAGTGCAACCTCGGGAGCGAACAAGGGACCACAGGCGGACGAAGACAATCCCGAGGAGCAAGAGACAACTGAACTCTGGTACAAGGTACGTCTGTCGCCTTCCATTTCACCCGCGCCCGAGGGTTGGATTTACGGGAAGCAGGTCGAATTGATGGTTCCCAGCGACATCATCTATTACCGAACGGGCCGCGAGTTTGTGGCGTGGCGCCGGCTTGATGATGACAGTGCTGATGAAGGATCGGCGACTAAAACGAAGGACGTGGCAAAGGAATCCCGGCCCGGCAGTTGGGTGATCCTGGAGAGGAGTTCTTCGAAGGAGCCCCACAAACTCGATGAACCGGATTTCGATCGCATTTATGTGTTGGGTTACGAGAAGCACGATCAGGATCACTACACCGCATATCGCAGTCCGGACTTGGAAGGTTATTTGCCGTTGCGGATTGAGGGACGGGGATCAGAAAAGAGTTTCTCAGTGAGAGTGAAGGACGATAGCGGGAAGATGACCGAGGCAAAGTACGGTTTGTATCGCGATGACCGCGGAGTAATGCGCGTCTCGGCGCCGGGCGAGGTCAGGGGAAAGAAACGGAAGTGACCAAGCGATGCCCACTGTCTCGCGAATTGGACCTTATAGGTTCTTCTTCATAGGTTCTTCTTCTACGCGGGTGATCGCGACGAACCAGAACATGTCCATATTGAGCGCGACGATCAAGTTGCCAAGTTCTGGCTCGATCCGGTGAGATTGCAGCGCAGCGGTGGTTTTGGCAGTAGCGAGATCAATCGAGTCCAGAAGCTAGTCGAAGACAATAGAGAAGACTTGATTAGGAGTTGGAATGAGTACTTTAGTCGCTGAAGTCCGAGCCCAGAGTCTCGTCGTCACGGATGACAGCTTGATCGTCGATCTAAGCGACGGTCGCTCTATTACCGTGCCGCTGGCCTGGTATCCGCGGCTTATTCACGGCACGACCGAAGAGAGAAACAACTGGAGATGGATTGGAGACAGAGAGGGAATTCATTGGCCTGAGCTGGACGAAGACATTAGCGTTGAGAATCTACTCATCGGGCAGCCTTCAGGCGAGAGTCAGGACTCGTTTCGGCGGTGGTTGGAAAAGCGCCGGCATATAATGATTTAGTAATACTCAGCGAGTCATTCTCGGTTTTCAAACACAGCTTGGAAAAGTTCTTGAAAGATTAGACATGGAGACCGGCTTATTCCGGGAACTCGAACATCATCTCAAACAAGGCCGAGATCACGAGGCCTTGCAACTTGTTCACATCGAATTATCAAAAACTCCTAACGACTGGAACTCCCTCTACTTAGTTGCATGGGTTTATCGTAGTCTTGATCGCTATGCCGAAGCCGAGGAATATTACAAAAAATCACTTGCCGTTAAGTCTGATGCATATCCGACTCACTTGGGATTAGGAATCACTTACCAATTGATGGAAGACTAGGAAGCCTCACTACGTTCTTTGAAACAAGCAACACATCTAAATCCGCGCTACGTCGACGCGTATAATAGTTTGGGAATAAGTCTAGAAGGCCTTAATCGCCATAACGAGGCTTTCGACGCTTATAGTAAGGCTGCCACGATTCTGACCGAAGAGGCGTATTCACAAGTCGAGAAGGATGGTGGTGGTTGGCTGCTAGTCGAGCGGTCGGCGGAAGGCCATCAAGTCGGAGTATTTAACGCGGAGAGGCTGTCAAGGGTTCATGAATGGCTCCGTTCTACGAATTTGTTTTCTATTGTGAGAAACAACATGGGACGCTGTTTAGCAATGCTAGGGTACAGCAACGAGGCTAGGAAGATGTTTGAGGAAGCAATAGAGTTTACCCCGGATGGCGTGGAGTTCTACGCTCCTTATGAGGGCCTCGAAAAACTTGGCGAAGGCGATCTAGGCTGAACCCGATATTTAGCAAGGGAGTTCTGTGGAGAGATTCGATTCGATTCTGAGCGTATTAAAGCGCGCTTCGATTCTCGAAATATTCTTGATTTCGTTTGTGCTGCTGCCGTTTGTGTTTGAGGTCTGGCTGAGAATACTTAGGGACCTCGGAATACGAAGGGAAAATATAGAATTATCGCTTGGAGCGATCTGCCTGTTGTATCCCTTGTTTCTTGGCTTGATGCTCATTGATAGAAACCGCAAAAGAAGACGAGAGTTGGCTAGGGACCAAATAGTAAGCTATTTGCAGTCGAAGGGTTTTACAATGATGACTCTCTCTCGTGTACGCGAGTCAATTAACGCCGCATACAGCGATAGATTAGTCGAATCTGTTATTCAGCAGTTTCCAAAGCATGCGCTACGCCCGATTAAAAGGTGGAAAAGAAGGCGTAGCCCGCATCCCGCTAGAGCAGAACATAGAAGAAGAAGGCTAGTTCTGATGGACCTACCGGAAAAGAACATTGGCAACTATAAGCTGGCGTGCTCGTCTAAGCTGGGTCCTTGAAAAGCGCCGGCAATCCTCATGGTTGACCACATTGAAGTTAGCGCGGCAAAGGTTAGCTCCCGGAAGGTTAGGTCCCGCGCTTGACACTCGCGAAAGGTTCGGTTACTATCCACGATTGCTTAAGGCAAACCCAGGCTGTCCGTAGGGTAATCCCCACAAGACAAATTGGATTCGATCTTTGAAAACTAGATAGAGCGTGTCCGTCTCAAGACCTTTGAGAGTCAAAACGCGAACGATAAAGTTCGCGCAAAACTCGAAAGAGTCATTACAGAGACTGAATACGAAAGTAACCAGTAACTGATAATGTTCCAGAGAACAAATTCTTAACGAGAGTTTGATCCTGGCTCAGAATCAACGCTGGCGGCGTGCCTCAGACATGCAAG
>WNFR01001544.1_pt1 | contig 24050 bp, 25 predicted proteins | sample 5400221 | NCBI WGS metagenome assembly WNFR01 (sample SAMN13153357, study PRJNA577476) | soil metagenome | isolation source: 40 cm soil under Madrone tree | place: USA:California | collected 2016-06-14 | reverse complement strand
CCGTATTTGGTCGAGACGTGGTCTTTGTCCTTTTGGATAATTGAAAACTGACCCTTGGGTGTATTTAGACCTTCGCGTCCGGTGGAAAGCTGCGAGATTCCCACGAGCTGACCGCTCCTATAAAAGTAGGCGCGTTGTTCGCCGAGGCTGATTTTCACGGAGGGCTTGCCGCTCATTCCGTCACCGTCCCAATACGAGATCGTGTCCCGGGGCGGGCCTGCCGGGGCGGCGCCATATGTGCCCCCGAGATAGGGGACCGCCGGCGCTGTCTCTTCGCAGGCGCCAAAGAAAAGAGTCGCCAGAGCAACGATTATTGGAAAAGCCAAGCGAAAAAACGAACGCAACATAGAGGGTTTTTTGGAAAAAAGTCTGTAGCGCTCGTGCCTGGCAAAGTCAAGGAAGTGGGCATCGTTTATCGCGCACGGCTGGTCGTTTTCGTTTTGTCGGTGCGGCTTGAATTGTGCTTTCTTTAATGCAACTTGCGAGCGGTCGCCCGCCGTTACTTTCTCCCGCTATGCCTACTTACGAATATCAGTGCGAAAAGTGCGGCAAGAGTTTTGAAGCGTTTCAATCCATGCGCGACGAACCATTTCGCGAATGTCCCAAAGCATTGTGCCGGGAAAAGAAGTGGGGACACGGCAGAGTTAAGCGATTGCTCGGCACCGGCGCGGGCCTGATTTTCAAAGGAAGCGGGTTTTACACGACTGATTACCGAAGCAATTCCTACAAAGAGGCGGCGAAAAAAGAAGCGCCCGCCGCAACCAGTTCGGAAAAATCGGGCGGCGCCAAGGAGACCGGCGCGAAAACTCTGGCAAAGTCGACATCTTCGGCCGAGAACACATCCAAGAAAGAAACTGCCGCATGACGAAATTGATTTGCCCGGAGTGCCAGCGCGAAAACGAGCCGGAACGAATTTATTGCCACGATTGTGGCGCGAAGCTTGATCGGACCGCGGTCATCGCATCGAAGCCGGCGGATGCGCGCGACAAAGAGCGGCAGCGCGTTCAGAGCATGTTCGACCCGAACCGCTTGAAAATGCGGCTTTTGTTTTTTCGGATTTGCAGGTTAGTCCTCGGCGCCTTTCTAGTCGCTGTTCTGATCCAGATGCTTCTGCCGCCCGACGTTGCGCCGGAGAAAAAGGCGCTCATCCTTTCGCAGCTCGGCCTCGAGGTCGAGAACGCCGTCACTTATCATCGGCCAACTCCGCTTCAATACACGGAAGACCAGGTCAATGAATATTTGTCCAACGCTTTGAAAAGTAAGAAGGCGTTGAATAAACCATGGCTCGACTTTAAGCGCGCCATCGTTGGATTCACGGAAGGGAAATGCAGCATCACGGCAGAACGCTCCTTCTTTGGTTTCTCGGTTTACACCACCACCTCATTTGCGGTGCAGATTGCAGACGGTGCCGTCAACGCGTCCAATAGGGGAGGCGCCATTGGCCGATTCCCGATCTATCCTCAAGTCATGCAGTATCTCGATATTGTTTTCGAGGATTTATGGACTGCTCTGGATCGGGAACGAAAACTAGTGGCCAAGGCAAACGCGATCGAATTCCACGAGAAGAGTGTGATCCTGCAAACCGCACCGGTACAATAAAGGGAGGCGGCCGACGAGTCCGCCCTATGGCCACCTTCGGACCCGCCGGCCCAACCAACCGAAAATTGACAATCAACTGTGCCCGTTAGCCCAGGCCCATCGTCGCAATAAGCGAGTTGCTGATCGTGCCATTAGCCCGCAGGCCATTGCCACGTTGGTAAGCGCGAATTGCCCGGCGCGTTTCAGGTCCCATCACGCCATCAATTGCCCCGCGATAGAGACCAGCGCGAGCGAGGCGGGTCTGCACTTGTGCCACCAACGAGCCATCATAAGCGGCCGCGCCCTGATAAACTGCCGGATCGTAATTGTCGTAGCCGTAGCCGTAGCCGTACCCATAGCCGTAGCCGTAGGGATAAAAACCGTCGTACCAATAAGGATATCCGAACGGGTAACCGAAACCGCCGATAAACACGACACTCCTATGATGATGATGATGGTGATTGTTGTTGCCCGACCAATGATTCGTGGTGGCTGACCCAGTTCCGAAATTACCGGTTCCAAACCGCGACTGTGAGGCTGCGCCCGTAAAGGTCCCTGGCGAGGCAGTTGAGAATCGCCCGACCGAAGTCGGACTTGCGAACGTGCGGTGGGACATCGCTCCTCCGGACATGCGTGCGCTGGAGAATCCTCCTCCGGACGCGCGCGGGGCCGACGCTGTACCACCAGAACCGCGCGGACCGGCCATGGCCAACGAGGCAGGCAACCAAATCACTGCAGCTAAGCCAAAGAGGAATATTTTTGCATTCATAAGTGTGTGGGTTTCTGCTACATTAGACACGCCAAAGTGGCCTGAGTTGCGGAATTTTACGCTAACTTGGAGGCGCACGAACAGAGTTATTGCTGGCTCGCCCGAGGCCGTTTGAGTATCTCTCGAACGAACTCATGAAGAGGAAGATCTTCGCCACCTGCGCCATCGTTTCGATTCTTCTATCGCCCGCGATCGGAGTCATTTCTGAACGCACCCTCAGCACTTCACGCCAGTTCATTCTTTATGGCACAGACGTCGGCCTGCGCGGAGCGATCTCTCACTTGGCCGAAGAAACGAAGACGAACCTGCTGACGATCTTGCGGCGATCCGATTCCTGGAAGACGCCGATCGTTGTTAACTTGCAGTTTCCGCGCGCGAACGTGCCGGAAATTCCGCCGGCTGCGGTCCATTTCAGTCAGACCGGTGCAGGTCTGAAACTGCAACTGGATCTGACCATTTCTCCAGATTTCAACAGCGCCTCGGTCGAGCGCGAATTGTTGCGCGCGATCTTACTGGAAATGATTTATCGCCAGCAACTGGACCTTCCTCCGGGCACGGCCTATGTCGATCCTCCCGACTGGTTGCTGGACGGGATTGTCGCGGTATCGGCCGGGCGCGATCAGAAGCCGCTCGTGGAAGCTCTCGAGCCGTTACTCGCGGGTGGCAAGATCGCGCCGCTTGCGGATTTCCTCCGCCAGCGCCCAAGCTTGCTCGACGCGCCGTCGCGTGTGCTTTTTCGTGCCTACTCGGCCGCGTTTGTTCGCTGGCTCATCAATGAACCGGAAGGCCGATCTCACCTCGGCCAGTATGTTGACAATCTCTCGCGCGCTTCCAACGACCCATCGGCCGACCTGAAAATTCATTTCTCTGCGTTGAACGATAATTCCATTGAAAAGACCTGGCGGTTTCGCGTCGCACAGTTTTGTGATTCACAAGGTTATCAGTTGCTCACCTTCGCGGAAACACAACGCCGCCTTGATGATGTGTTGTCGATCAAGGTTGCGGACACCAACTTGCGATCGAAGAAGACCGTTCGGCTGGATGATTTCTCGCAGCGGAAAATCTCCGCCGCGGATTCCAAAGCGCTCAGCCAACTCAGCGCGAGCCTGATGCTGCTGCAGGCACGCGCTCATCCAATCCTGCGTTCGGTCGCCACCGAATATGCACAAATCGCGGCGCTGCTGGCGCTTGGCAAAAGCCCTAAAATGGGCGAACGCCTCTCTCGAGTGCGGAACTTGCGCGCAAGAATCGTGGCGCGCATGAACAAGGTCGACGATTACATGAATTGGTTCGAAGCGACGCAGGCGCGCACGAAAAGCGACGCGTTCGCCGATTATCTCAGTGCCGCGGAAGCGCAGAGCGAGGGCGCCCCCCGCCGGCACGACGCACTCTCGATTTATATGGACGCTCTCGAAGGACAGTTTCAGGATTGATGCCGATGCACGAATCGCTTCCCAACACGATCGATTACATCGAAGCGCCTTCACGTAATCTGGACGAGACGAAACGCTTTTTCTCCGCGCTCTTCGGGTGGTCCTTCGTCGACTACGGTCCGGATTACGCTTCCTTCGATGACGGACGGATGACCGGTGGATTCTTCAAATCAGAGAAAACTGCCGACGTGGACTCGGCCGCTCCTCTGGTCGTCTTCTATCACGGCGAGCTCGAAAAAATGCAAGAGAAGGTTGTCGATCTTGGCGGAAAGATCACCCGTGGGATTTTTGAATTCCCAGGTGGACGCCGTTTTCATTTCCTCGAACCGGGCGGTGGCGAATTCGCCATCTGGTCGGAGAAGTAGAGGCCAAAAATCAGGCGAAAAATTCCCTAAAAAATACTTGACTGATCAGTCTACATAGGCAATCTTGGGTTATGCCTAGAGTAAGTGACATGAAAGAGCGCCTGACCGACGCGGCGCTGGATTTGATGTGGGAAAACAGCTACGGCACCACTTCGGTGGACGCGATCTGCGAGCGGGCCGGCGCAAAAAAGGGAAGCTTTTATTATTTCTTCAAGTCGAAGTCCGAGCTTACCGCCGCTGCATTGGAAGCGGAGTGGAACAAGAACAGGGCGAACATGGATGCTCTTTTTTCCCCAACAATTCCACCTCTTGAGCGGTTCGATCGCTACTTCGATTATGTGCACGACCGTCTGGCCGAACTTCAAAAAGCGTGCGGTTCCATCCTTGGATGCCCTATCTTGAGCATCGGGAGCGAAGTGAGCACGCAGGACCAGGGCGTGCGCGCTACCGTTGACCGTATCTGGGATCGGAAGATAAAGTATTTCGAGTCCGCCATTCGTGACGCACATGCCAAAGGGTTGATTGTGGCGCCGGATCCCGAAGCGAAGGCGAGGGCGCTTTTTGCCTGTTATCACGGGACGCTAGCCCAGGCGCGAATTCAAAATGACGTCGAATTGCTTCGCGATTTCAAGCACGTCGCGATGGATGTTCTAGGCGTGAAGCACACCCAGGCTGTTTCCTTATGATCTTCCCTTTTTTGCCAATTTTATAGACGACTAGTCAAATATAAACCACACAAACCGAAGAAACTCAACCTAATGAAAACCGAGCAGCAACCAGAAGCAGCGACTGCAGTTTTCCTCCAGACGGTATCGGCCGCGGTCACTCAGCTGAAGCAAAGGCTCCAGCAAGATTACGAACAGATTTATCCGGGCCTGGGCGAAGTCATCCGTCTCGTCCTCGACGAAGAAGAAACAAAGGCGTGGGAGTTATCGTTGTTCCCGCATCTCTTTCTTCCCGATTTGGTCGAGGCGCATGTCGCCAGGCTTGATCTGCAACCGGCGGAGACAAAGCACGACGATGTCCTGGTTCCGCATCGCTTCCTCGAGACACCAACCTACCAACCAGCTCTCGCCTTATGTGGATAATTAAACCAGTGCTTTGGCGCCCGTACACGTCTATCTCGAACGAGGCAGGACGCATTACCTCGCGAGTGGTATTGGAAAATCTTACGGACGCGCGATGGCCGGCGTCTAATCATCGCCGATACCTTGAGGCACCAGAGACTCATAACCAGCTCGTGCCTTATGTGGATAGTTTTTCCCGCGATCGGTTGCAACCAACCTTTGAGACCAACCACAAAACATGAGGACCAAGAAACTATGAAGGCACGCAACATTATCGATATCATCGAGCGTTTTCAGACGCACCACGCGCTGCAAGAGGAGCGCGAAATGAAGAATTTCCACGCGTCGACGAACGGCGCGCTCGTTCCGGATGTGTCGAATAAAAACGGGATGCCCGAGAACAGCATAGCCGAAACGGAAGAAGTGGTAATCGCGGAGCAACCTTCGCTGAGCCAGTTAACAAAATAATTCAAAAACACAAAAACAAAGGAAAATCAAAATCATGAAAACTAAATTCTATTGGCTCGCGCTGCTTGCCAGCGCGGCCTTGATCGCGCCAGCGCAAGGCGGTGGCGGACACTTCGGGGGAGGAGGTGGAGGAGGACGCTCCGGCGGCGGCGGAGGAGGAGGACACTTCGGCGGCGGCGGGGGACACTTCGGCGGCGGCGCGGCACGCTTCAGCGGCGGCGGGGGACACTTCGGCGGCGGGCCATCGTTTCGTTCCGCAAACTTCGGTGGCGGCGGACGTTTCGCCGCGCCCGGCCCACGCTTCTCAGCGATGGGCGGACGCTCGTCGTTTCGTCAGCATTCCATCAGCGGCGGTGCGCCGATTGGCACGCGCCGATTCGCATCTGGGGACTTCAATGGCGGCAATCGCGCGACGCGCTTTGCTGACCGCGCAAATCGCCCTGGCCGGATCGCAAATTCAACTGGCATCCAAAATCAAGCTGGTACGCGCTTCGGAAATAATCGCCATGACCGTCTCGGCCAAACCGGGAATCGTGCCGGCGAGCGTAACGGAGCGGTCGGAAACCGCGACGGCCAGGTCCGGAGCGGAAACAATCTCCCGGCTGACTGGAGAAATCACATCGCCGGGCAGCGCTCAGCCGATTGGCATCGCGACTGGGACCGCAATCGCGACCATTTCTGGAATGGCCATCGTTGCCGTTTTGTCGACGGCTCGTGGTTCATCTTCGATTTCGGATTCCCGTGGTACCCATACGGTTATCCGTATGATTACTACGCAGACGACTATTATCCGTACCAATATGATGGTGGCGTTTACGAAGGCGATTATTACGGCCAGAGAGCCTACGATTCTTCGGGTGAATATGCAGGCTCGACCGTTTCCGCCGCTCAGGCACAACTGAGCAGCCAAGGTTATTACCAGGGAAAAATCGACGGAGTTTACGGCGCGGCAACGCGTCGCGCGGTCGTGCGTTATCAAAGTGACCACGGCTTGCGTGTGACTGGGAGTCTTAACACCGACACGCTACAGGCTTTGGGGTTGCCGCAAGTGGCGAACAACTAAGAAGGAAACCAAGAAGATGACCAAGACAAAATCGAATGCCCTCACGGACTGGGAGTTGAACGTTCCTTTCTGGTTCGCTGTTCTCAGTCCTGTGCTTGGGATTCTGGTCGGCCTTCTCGGCCTTCTCTTGTTCTACACTGAAGCAAATCCGGAATGACTCGATGAGAATCTCATATTCGACAATTGCTAGGAGAGACGGGGAGCAATGGAGGTGGGCGCCCATAGTGACGCTCACTTCCAGCTCTTTGGTCCCGAATGGGACGCAAGTTGAATGAGGAGGAGACATGAAATCGCCACTGATTCTTCTTTTCACGCGCGACGGTGACTTCGCTCAATCAGTCCGCGAAGCGGTCTCTGGAACGGGCGCAATCGTGCTTATCGCGCGAGACGTTCGCGATGGGTTGCAAATTGTTTGTCAACGCGGGCGTGAACTCGATTTTGCTTTGATGGATTTCGATGACGGTTGTCGCGGCCGGACACTGCTCAGCGCGGTCCATACGTGCTATGAACGGCTGCCCATTGTGGTGACGACTTCAGAGGCGGCTGAGCAGGCAAGCTTTCTCGCCTGGGCGAATGGCGCCCGAACCTATCTTAAAAAACCATTGTCGGCGGCGGGTTTTGCCAAAGTGATTGCGGACGTAACTGCGCCGCATGATCAACCGGTCGCAGCCTGACGAAATCGAAATACTATGAATAGAACTGTCGAAGCAGATTTTCTTCCGCCGCCCGTTGAAGAGGCCAAAGAAAAACAGCGCATCTTGATTATCGATAACAACCGCGACTTTACTTACTCGGCCAAACTCGGGCTGGAGAGGACCGGGCTCTACTCCGTTTGGGAAGAGAACGAACCAGCCAGAGCCCACCAAACAGCGCAGCGCGTCAAGCCCGACCTCATCCTTCTTGATATTGCGATGCCGGAAACGGATGGCGGCGAAGTCGCCGCACGGATTGAATCCGATCCGGCATTGCACCGGACACCGGTTGTTTTTCTGACCGCTCTCGTGACCAAGGCGGAGGCGAAATCGGGCCTGGAGATCCAAGGACATCTATTTCTGGCCAAGCCGATCAGCGTTCCAGAGTTGGTCGCGGGGATTGAACGAAACCTGCCGGCGCACGCGGGGTCCTGAGATAATCTTATGAAGAAAGCCGTGGTGTTTCTCGCGTCCGAGCTACGTCACGGGAACGGAACTGCTTGTTGATGGCGGTTTCGCACAAGTGTAGGCCCGCTTCGAGATTGCAGCCGGTGGCGAGCAATTACTAAGAAAAGGCAAATCACCAGCCAGCGCAGTTGCTCGCCCGGAGGTTGCTGCTTATCATAGCGGCGCGCGGGACCGCGCGTTTTAATTTGTCATGCAAAAAATTGGATTTGCCGAAGCTCTCGATTCGATCGTCGCGAACGATCCGCGTTATCAGCGCGACGCTTACATCTTTTTGCGCGACGCGCTCGATTACACGACCAAGCAACAAAAGAAAGCTCGTGGCACGACCGTCCGTCACGTGGCCGGACCGGAATTGCTCGAAGGCGTGCGCCAGTACGCGCTCAAGGAATTTGGACCGCTCGTCATCACGGTTTTTGAATCTTGGGGAATCCGCGCCTGCGAAGACATTGGGCACATGGTCTTTAATTTGATCGATGCCGGGGTCTTCGGAAAAACTGAAGAAGATTCGATGGAGGATTTCAAATCGGTTTATGATTTCCAGGAAGCGTTCGTAAAACCGTTCGCTCCGACGAAGATGACCCCGGCCAAGCCTCCGCCGGGTTTGCCGGCGCCAAAAACTTTATGATCGGCCGGGCGCCGTATCTGGCGCTTTCTGCGATTATGTTGAGCACTGCAAATCTAAATGCTGCGCCGATGGATGAATCGGCCGTCATTACATTCCCGCCGAGCCACGCCAGGAAATGGGTCTTGCCGGATGGCCTCACGCTGATCGTGCAGGAAGATCACACCTCGCCGGTCGCGAGTGTCCAAGCGTGGTGCGCGACTGGCAGCATCGATGAAGACGAACGATTGGGCGCAGGTCTGTCGCATATTCTCGAGCATATGCTCTTCAAAGGAACGAAGGCGCAATCGAGCAACGCGATCGCGCAAAAAATCCAGGACGTGGGCGGTTACATCAACGCTTACACTTCGTTCGATCGCACGGTTTTTTGGATCGATGTGCCCAAAGATGGTGTCTCAACCGCGCTCGCGGTTTTGTCCGACGCGATGATGAATTCAACTTTGCCGCCGGAAGAGTACGGCAAGGAGCAGGAAGTGATTCGGCGTGAGTTCGCCATGACGCTCGACGATCCGGATCGCATGGCCAGTCAGCTTCTCTTTTCGACGGCTTATCAACGGCATCCCTATCGGCTGCCGGTCATCGGCGAGATGGATATCTACAACCAGCTCACCCAGGAAAACGTCATGCAGTATTACAAAACGCGTTACGTTCCGAACAATCTCACCTTTATCGTGGTGGGCGATGTCGATTCAGAAAAAGTTCGGCAGCAGCTCGCGGATTTCTTCAAGGCCTATCCGGAGAAATCGCTCAAACCGCTTTTCATTCCGGAAGAGCCGCCGCAACTGGGCCGGCGCGAAGTGCACAACGAGTTCGCCACCGAGCTAACACGTCTTTCTCTCGCCTGGCACATTCCGGAAGTAAGTCACCCCGATGTTCCGGCGCTTGATGTTCTTTCCACAATCTTGGGCGATGGCCGCAGCTCACGCCTGTATCGGCGCGTGCGCGAGGAAGCGGGCCTGGCCTTCGCGGTCTCGGCCTTTTCCTACACGCCGGGCGATCCCGGGATATTCGGCGTCGATGCGACGGTCGATCCAAAAAAACGCGGAGCGACCCAGCAATTAATTTTGCAGATCGTCGACGAAGTGAAACAAGCGGGCGTGACGGCGAAGGAATTGTTGAAGGCGAAAAAGATTTCGCTCAGCCATCATTTCGATTCGCTCACCACCATGCGAGGGCAGGCTTCCGACCTGGGTTCAAACTGGGTGCTGACGCGGAATCTGAATTTCAGCCGGGATTATCTCGCAGCCATGCAGAAGGTCACCCTGGATGACATTCGGCGCGTCGCCGGAAAGTATCTTGTCGATCAAAACCTGACCGTTGTCTCGCTGAACCCAAAAGGTTCGCTCGCGTCGAAAGGGGATGAAGCCAAAGTTGCGGCGGCGGGCGAAATTCAAAAATTCGAGCTGGCCAACGGATTGCGCCTTCTCGTGCGCGAGGATGCGCGCTTGCCGTTGGTTTCGATCACGTCCGTCTTCCGGAGCGGATTGCTGGCCGAGACGCCGGAAACAAATGGCATCACCCGGTTAATGACGAAAACATTACTCAAAGGCACGAAGAAAAGGACGGCAGAGCAAATTGCCGATGAAATCGAGGCGGTCGGCGGCGCGATCGGCAGCGACGCCGGCAACAACAGTTGCAGCGTCTCGATGCACGTGACCAAACCGGACCTGAAGCTCGCGGTCGATCTTCTCTCGGATGTGTTGCTCAACGCGACCATGCCGGAAAAGGCGGTCTCTCGTGAAAAGGAAGTCCAGATCGCTGGTATCACGCAGGAGGAGGAGCAGCTCACCACCGTGGCGCGCAACATCTTGCGCGAAAAACTTTTCGGCAATCATCCTTATGCCTTGCGCGCAAATGGCTCGGTCGAGGCCGTTCAGCATTTGACGCAAAAAGATTTGCTCGCGTTTCGCGACCGCTATCTCGTCGCCAAAAACGGCGTTATCTCGGTTTTCGGAAATGTTCAGGCCGCAGAAGTGAAAGGACTTTTCGACCAGGCTCTCGGATCGATGAAGCCAGGTGAGCTCGCTTTGACGAAAGTGCCCGTTCCGGAACCACTCAAGAAAGTTGAAACCGTTGAGGCCGAAAAAGAGAAAGCGCAGAGTGTCATCATGGTCGGTTATCGCGGCGTGGACATGTTCAGCAAAGATCGATATGCACTTGAACTGATCGATGAGGCGAGCAGCGATCTCGGCTCGCGTTTCTTCATTCGCATCCGCGAGCAAATGGGCCTGGCTTATTTTGTCGGCGCCAGTCAGGTGGAAGGGCTCGTCCCCGGTATCTTTGCGTTTTACGTCGGCACCGATCCACAAAAGACCGAACCGGTCAAGACAGCATTGCTCGATGAAATTCGCAAGCTGGCCAGCGAAGGCCTGACCAACGAAGAGGTCGTGCGGGCGAAAAAGAAATTGATCGGCAGCGAGCAAATCGCGCATCAGAGCAACGATGCCTTTGGTTACCAATGCGCGCTCGATGAGCTTTACGGGCTCGGGTTCGATCATTACAAAGCGCTCGAGCGCGAAGTCGAAGGCGTGACTCTGGACGAGATCAAACGGGTGGGCGCGAAGTATTTTCAAGAGCCGTATGTTTTAGCGACGGTGCGACCGCCAAAGCAACCGGCAGCGGCGAAGAATAAGTAGACATGGCCGAAGTCCAAACATCCACGCAGAGCGGAGAGCTTTCCCAGCGCTTCATCGAGTTTGTCATGATGCATGCGCAGAACGCCGCGCTTTTTCTTGGTCAGATTCCGAATCCGAAGACCGGCCAAGGCGAAGTCAACCTGGAGCTGGCCAAGATGTTCATCGATCAGTTGGCCATGATTCAGGAGAAGACGCGCGGGAATTTGACGAACGAAGAAGCGACGGTTTTGCGCAACGCGCTTTCCAATTTGCAGATGGCTTACGTGGAAGTTGCGCAGCAGGTCGGGAAAGGCGGCGCGCAAACAGACGCGTCGGAACCAGAAGAACCTGCACAGCCAGCTGTTCCCGGGGAAAAATCGACAGATACTGCCGAACAAACACCGCCGATCGCTTCGACCGAACCCGGGTCGAAGAAGAAGTTCACGAAGAGCTACGGCTCGGGGTAAATTGAAGGGACGACCCTTGTGTCGTCCCATAATTCGACCTGCGATTTAGACTACGTGCGCGCGACCGCGAAGAGACTTGGCAAAAACCATAGCCGCTTCGCTCTGCGAAGCACCGCACCGAAGATTTCAAAGGGCCCGCGGGTCGCGTCGCCCGGAGGGCGACGGTTAGAGTTAGAAGCGGCCGAGGAAGCCGGCCTGCGTTATGTCAGCGAGAATCAGCCTGGCTACGGGCGCAAGGCTAAGGGCGATGACTTTGAGTATTTCGATACGGAGGGCAAAGCGGTCCGCGATGAGCAACGGCTTTTGCGGATCAAGCGCCTCGCCATTCCGCCGGCATGGACAGACGTTTGGATTTCCCCGACGGCTAACGGTCACGTCCAGGCGACTGGGCGCGATGCACGAAAGCGCAAGCAGTACATTTATCATGAGCGGTGGCGCGAAATGCGCGATGAAAACAAATACGAACGAATTGTTTCGTTTGGGAAAGCGCTGCCGAAAATCCGCCGGCGTGTGAGCAAAGATTTGTCGTTGCCCGGTCTGCCGCGAAACAAAGTGGCGGCGGCGATCGTGCAATTGCTCGAGGACAGTTTCATCCGCGTGGGGAACGAAGAGTACGCTCGCGAAAACAAATCGTTCGGCCTCACGACCATGCAAGATCGACATGTTGATGTAAAGGGATCGAAGATGCGTTTTCGTTTTCGCGGCAAGAGCGGCATCAAACACGATGTGGATGTAACCGACCGGCGCATCGCGAAAATCGTCTTAAAGCTACAGGATTTGCCGGGGCAGGAATTGTTTCAGTACGTCGACGAGAAAGACGAAGTTTGCGCCATCACCTCACAAGATGTGAACGATTATCTGCGCGAAATTACCGGCGAAGATTTCACCGCGAAAGATTTTCGCACGTGGGCTGGCACCGTGCTCGCAGCGATTGCGCTCAGTACGGTCGGCGAGTTTGAAACCAAAAAGCAGGCGAACGCGAACGTGAAAGATGCCATCGGCGCTGTCTCAAAAATTCTTCGCAACACCCCGGCAATCTGCCGGAAGTGTTACATCCATCCCGCCGTGCTCGAAACCTACCTCAGCGGAGAGCCAATCGAAGGTTTGAAACGGACGATTGAAACAGCGCTCACAAGAGAAGATGTCGAAGCAGCGATCTTGAAATTCCTGAAAACGCGATTGGCGAAGAAGGCGGCCTGATTCGATTGTAATCGCCCTGCTCTGCTAAATGCGACGCGGATAACAAATGGCGTTATGCCCATCGCGTCGCCCTGAGGGTGACGTCTACAGAAGAGACCTAACGCCCGCCGCCTCTTGCTGGGGTTGGCGTGGGGCTCGGGTTTCGTTGTGCTTTCGTGCTTTTGCGCACGGTGATGGTTGGTTCGGCGGGCGCGGGCGTGGGCGATTTTTCCGCAGACTTTTTTGTGCTCGGCCAAATGAGACGCCACGGCTGGCTTTTAATTGTGTCGCTAAATTCCGCGATGTTATGTCCGGCCGGTTCGAGTTCGCGCATGGTCGATTTCAATTTCTCGGATGAATCGCGAAAGTTTTGCAAGGTGACCTGGATGTTGTTGTTTTGCGTGAGACTGTCGCTGATCTTTTGGATATTTTTGAGTGAATTGTTAAGCGGACTCTCCGGCGCCGTGATGTCGACAAGGTGCGCGCCAAAACTCTTGAATTGCACGAGCGCTTGATTGAGCTCGGAATCTTCGTCGGTGATGCGACTGAGATTTTGCGCGGTCGCTTCCAATTCTTTCATCGTGGAAGTAGCTTCGGCTGCCACCGGCTTGATCACTTCGAGCATCTTGGAAGCGGCTTCGCTGAAGTCGGGCGTGCGTTCACCCGCGAACATGTCGCCATCGCGCGCGCGCCCCGACGCTTCCGTTCCCTGAGTAATGTCGATAGCCATGTCACCGAGCAATCCGAGTTGCATCAAGCGCGCGTGCGCGTCGCGATAAACGCGCGCATTCTTGTCCACCTGAACATCAACCCGCGCCTCAAACTTCGGTTTGCCATCGGACGGAGTCGGGCTGGCGTTTGGATCGGGCGGATGGATCGTGTCTGCGGCCTCACGCGCGCGCTGCTCTTCTTCGGCCGAGACCGGCGAAAATAATTTTTGCACTTGCCCGATTTTGCGACCCGCCAGCATGACGGCTGCGCCTTGTTTGATTCCGGCGGCGTTATCGACGTAGATTTTATAAGTCACGAGCGGCCGGAAAAGTCCCGGCGCGCCGAGCAGGATGAGCACGGCCGTGATGATGGCGACCGTGCCCACCACGAGCAGGCCGGTCATCACTTCATTTCGTTGCAATTGCATCTAAGCTTCCTTCCAGAATGGGCCCTTCCGTGCTTCCGCTCAAGAATTGAGCGACCACCGGATTGGTCGATTGTTTAAATTGTTCGGGCGGCGCGTCCTCAATGATTTTACCCTGATAGAGCATAGCCATGCGCGTGCCGATGCGAAAGGCACTTCCCATCTCGTGGGTGACGATGATCGACGTGACTTTCGATTTTTCGCTCAGACTGATGATCAATTCATCGATCACGGAGGCGATGACCGGATCGAGACCCGCGACCGGCTCGTCGAAAAGAATCAACTCAGGGTCCATGACGAGCGCTCTGGCCAGGCTGACCCGCTTTTTCATCCCGCCGCTCAGTTCGGAGGGCAACCGGTCCTTCGAATCCTTCATTCCGACAAGATCCAGCTTTTCATCGACAATCTCATCGATCTCTTCGCGCGATTTATCGGTCAGTTCCTCGAGGGGCAACGCGACGTTGTCTCGCACGGTGCGCGAACTGAGGAGGGCCGAATATTGATAAACCATGCCAATCTTTTGCCGCACTTGTTGCAACTTGCGCCTGGGCAGGCGGGTAATTTCAAATTGCTTGAAAAAAACGGAGCCGGAATTGGGCTGCAGAATTCCGAGAATCAAACGGAGGATCGTGCTCTTGCCACTGCCGCTTTGACCCATGATAACGAGACGATCCTGCGGGCGCACTTTAAGCGAGAGCCCGTCGAGCACTTTTTTTTCCTCGAACTGCATGACTACGTCGCGCAGCTCGACCACATTTGAGTTCGTTTCGCTCACGTGGGGAAAAACACCGTGTAGACAATGTTGTAGAGGGTATCGAACCCGATCACGGTCGTAATGGCCGTGACCACGCTGGAGGTCGTCGATGTTCCAACGCCGGCCGCCCCGCCTTTGACGGTCAAACCGCGGTAACAGGCGATTGAACCGATGAGCAATCCAAACATGAGACTCTTCAATATTCCGGTGATGATGTCGCGGATGAGCAGCGCGTCTGTTACCAGATCGAGAAAGTAGACGAACGCGATGCTGAAATATGCCTTGCAGACGAGGCTGCTGGCGAAGATGGCCGCGATGTTCGAGATGGTGGAAAGGCATGGCATTAAAAAGAACAGCGCCAGCATACGCGGCGCGACCAGAAAACGCAGTGGGCCGATGCCCATCGCTTCGATCGCCTCCACTTCCTCGGAGACCTGCATCGTTCCCAATTCCGCCGTGAACGCGGCGCCGACGCGCGCGGCCAGCATGATGCCGGTCAGAAGCGGACCCAGTTCGCGCGTGAAACCGATTGCCACCAATCCTGGGACGAGCCGCTCCGTGCCGAAGCGCTGCAATTGATAACCGGTCAACAGCGCCATGGTCAGTCCGAGAAAAAATGAAACGAGACCGACAAGCGGAACCGATTCAACGCCGGCACGTTCGGTATGACGAAAAAAACTGCTGGCCCGAAAGGGAACGCGTCCCTGCCGGATTCGTTCAAGTATTTCGTCGAACGTGTGGACGATGAACCAGAACATGCTGCCCACCTCGCGGAGAAAATCGCGGTAGAGTTCGCCAATCCCCTGCACCACGACCACAGGATTAGCGGTCAACGCTTCGTTACCGGTGTCAGTTTCCGCCATGTTCAGGGGAAGTTGCCTTAGATCAGGACGCAAAAAAGCGGAAAATGCGCTTTAGCTGCGCTGGGCAAAAATTGTCGTGTAACCCTGCGGCCCAAGCGTTTCTGCAAATTGATCGATCATATCCGGCGGCAACGCGTGCAGTTCTCCGTTGCGGGGATAAGACAACGCGAATTGTCGATCCAGGAACCAATCGAGAAGCTCGCGCGGTCTCTGGCCGGCGCATTCCTGGGCGGGCGGATTATATTCGCAAAAAATTGTAATCTTCCTCGAGGACATGATCGTCTTCTCCAGGCCGGCAAGAACATTCAATTCCCACCCTTCCACGTCCACTTTCAGGATATCGATCCTCCGCTCGCGACGTCGGTCGGAGTTGTCGATATCGGTCTTGGCCATAAATTCGTCGCCGCGAACGACTTTGGCGGCGACTGAATGTAGCTGACCGCCCTGCCCGCCAAAAACGTGCGTCGCCGGATATTCGCGCACAAAAGAAGCAACGGCATGATTGCTGCCCGGGATGAAAAGGGGCATCTCCGCTTCGTTGGTTGATAATCCGACATCAAAGACAGCCACTTGTCTGAATTTTGCAACGTTCCTCTTCAGCAACGGGAAAATCAGCGGATTCGGCTCGAAGGCATAAACTTTTCCGAGCGGACCGACGGCTTGCGCGAAGAATCGAGTTAAATAGCCGACGTTTGCGCCAACATCGACAATCACGTCGCGAGCCCGTAGAAATCTGCGCATGAGCGCGATCTCTGCGGCTTCGTAACGGCCGGTCAGCATCTTCAGCCGATATGGCAAATATTCTCCGGACGCCGTTTGAAATCCAGTGACGCGTTCTGCGATTGGCAATACCGTTTCGAGCAACGATTTACCCAGGCGGCGAGTCGCGTGCGGCAATGAGAAATTCATCGCGAAAGCACTTTCACAATTCGCTCACGAAATCGCGAACCGTTCTTGGATCGACAATCATGTCTTCGTTTTCGACTGCGCGCTTTGACGAACCGCGCCGCACCACTTGTGGCGCGGCTTCGACAAATCGATATCGAAGTCCGGTCGAAGCCGCCAGCCGCAAATAGAATTCTTTGTAGCCGACCCGCGTTGCGATTTCCGCGATCAGCGTTTCAGGTTCGCCAAAAGCTGCATTGACCAGGGCTGCACCGTGTGGTGCCAAAATAACCTCGGCGTTCGAAAACAGTGCGACTTGTTCCGGCCATGACAGCGACTCGATCTCGATCAAAACAAACCCGGCGTTGCGCAAGATTTGCTCGAAATCCTTTTCGTTGAGGACGCGCCTGACCGCAGCGCGGTGACGTGAGATGTAGATTCGTTTTGAAGAGATTCTTGAAGTAAGGGGGACCGACTCGCGCAAAGCTCGCAAGCATTTGATTTTCCAGGGTGCGATCGTTTTCGAAAAATGATCCATCGAGGGGATAGTCGCGTTTTCAATTTGAAAGCGATCATTGGCGTCGACGTAGCGAATCCTTTCCCAGGGCACGCCCAAAGCGTTCATCGAAGCCTGTTCGTAAGATGCGCGCGAACCGTTGACCAGGATCTGCGCGAACGAATCGAAGCTGCCGGTGGGCGACTTGATCAGCGCCAAGCGCGGCAAAAGATCGATCATCCAATGATAATAATTCCCAGGCGCTTCCGGCGTAACCGCGATGGCGGTCCGAGCCGTCAGGCGTTGCGGCTTCGGTAATCGCAGCTGCGAAAAGATGGGATGATTTTCCACGCCCCAAACTTCCGGAGACAAATCAGCCAGCAGCTTGTTGTCCGCCGTTACGACCGAGCCGCCGTAACGTCCCCAGAAATCGATATCGCTTAACTCGAAAAGATGAGATGGCTCCGCAGCCGTCGATGCCGCATCGGAGCGTTCGAAGGGATGCGGCCACGGTTCGACTTGCTCAGCCGGAAAAAGATCGCACGTCGCAATTTTTGAAGGCCCACGATAGTCGATCGAGCTTGCAATCGTCGGTCGCTCCGGCGACCCGGGAACAAAAGGTCGTATGAACGCGAGCACGGCGCGCCTGAGACGCCGCCACGGCAGGACCAAGCGCTTGAACGGCCGAAGCCGCCACTTTTGGCGTCGAATAAAATTTCTTAGCTCCACGGCTTGCCAGTTCTTTAAAATCGAGCGAAGAACCTCGTCGATAGCAGCGACTTGTGAACAGATTTTCGCGAAGCAAGACTTGCTTGGCAATGGCGCTGGTTGCCATGACGACGTTTAATCTCGCGCGGTCGCAACAAAATAGCGCCACACCAACGATGCAGACTGACAAGAAGAACTGGGGATTGGTCATCCATGGCGGCGCGGGCACGATCGACCGCGCGAAGATGACACCGGAGGGTGAAAAAGAATATCGGGCCGGCCTCGCGCGCGCTCTGAGCGCCGGTTCCGAAATTTTGAAGCGCGGTGGTTCCAGTCTCGACGCCACAGAAGCGGCCGTGCGTGTCCTCGAGGATGATCCGCACTTCAATGCCGGCAAGGGCGCGGTGTTTACCGATGCCGGCACGAACGAGCTCGACGCTGCCATCATGGACGGCAAAACGCTCAAAGCCGGTGCGGTCGCGAACCTGCGTCACATCCGCAATCCAATCAGTCTCGCGCGTCTCCTCATGGTGAAATCCGAGCACGCTTTGAAATCTCCCCGTGTCGGTCCTCTTTTCATGGCGGGTGAAGGAGCGGAGACTTTTGCCAAGCAAAACGGTGTCGAGCTCTTGGGGGACCAAAAATACTTTTTCACGCAGGAACGCTGGGATGCGCTCCAAAAAATTAAGGAAGCCGAGAAAAGCGGCCCGGCTGGCGAAAAGAAGTTCATTATCACAGATCAAGACCGACATGGAACGGTCGGCGCGGTCGCTCTCGATCAAAGTGGGAATCTGGCCGCGGCCACCTCGACCGGCGGAACGAGCAACAAAAAAGCCGGTCGGATCGGCGATTCGCCCATCATTGGCGCCGGGACTTATGCGAACGACGCGACCTGCGCTGTGTCGTGCACGGGTGACGGCGAATATTTTATTCGCGCAGCCGTGGCGCATGAAATCTCCGCGCTCATCGAGCATCGTGGAATGAAATTGCAAGAGGCCGCTCAGGCCGCGCTCGACAACGCAAAGAAACTCGGCGGCGAGGGTGGTTTGATTGCGATCGACAAAAACGGGGCGATGGCCTTGCCCTTCAATACCAACGGCATGTATCGCGGCTACGTCGATCCGGCCGGAAAGTTCGTCGTCGAGATTTACAAATAGGGCTATAGCAACCCAGTTTGCGTCGCGCGTTGTAGCGGTGGTCGCCGCGGCGACCACCGAACTCAAATAAACAGGCGCTCGCCGCGGCGAGCGCCTTTCATTATTCTTGTCCGATGCTGCCCGCATTCTCTCTGGTCATTCCCGCATTCAATGAAGCGTCGCGCATCGGCGAGACGTTGCGCGCGACTTTGCATTATCTGGAGAACGTCAGCCCGCAAGGCGAACTGATCGTCGTCAACGATGGTTCGACCGATGCAACATCGACAATCGCACGCGGCGCGTTGGCCGGCGCGAAAGTGGAAGCGCGCCTGCTCGAAAATTTTCCGAATCGCGGAAAAGGTCACGCTGTGCACAAAGGTTTGCTCGCCGCACAAAGACCGATCGGATTATTTTCCGACGCCGACCTTTCCACGCCGCTGGAGGAAACACCGAAGCTGGTCGAACCAATCGCCAATGACGAGGTCGATCTTGCTTTTGGCTCGCGTGCGCTCGATCGCAGTTTGATCGGCCAGCACCAGCCGTGGCGGCGCGAACAAGGCGGTCGCATTTTCAATTTACTCGTTCGCCTCGCTACGGGGCTTCCATTTTGGGACACGCAATGCGGTTTCAAAGCATTTCGGCTGGATGTTTGCCGGCCGATTCTGGAGTCGGCGCGAATTGAGGGTTTCGCCTTCGATGTCGAATTACTTTACCTCGCGCATAAGTCCGGATTGCGGTTGCGCGAAATTCCAGTGCGATGGAACCATGCCGAAGGAAGCAAGATCCAGTTCGCGAAGGACAGCGTCCGCATGCTGCGCGAAGTCATCGCCATTCGCTCGCGGCTGTAGTCGCTTCGCTCTGCGAAGCGCGGAGCTGATCTGAATTGCTCACGCGCGCGCGTCGCCCAGAGGGCGACGGCTACAACAAAGCGACGCGTCCGACGATGACGGCCCATAGGGCCGTGGCGACAACACAAATTGGTTGTCGATCTCAAGGAGCGGCCGCTTCACCGCCGCTCCTTGATTGTTAGCTGTTATTTCTTAACGATTTCGGCGTTCTCGAGCATGGCGATGCCGCCGCGCTCGGCCAGCTTGCCCTTGAGCGTGATCGTTTTTCCACACGAGTCAGCCAGCTGCTCGTTGATCGGTTTGTGTTCGCCGACCACGAGATACGCTTTGCCATTCTCCACAATGCCGACTGGCCCGCCGCCTTTGATGCATTTGGTGCCGCAAGCAGAATGCTTGTCGCCTGTCGCATTGTGATCCACGTAACACATCATGTCGACCACTTCGCCGGTCACTTCTTTCGAGGCCGCCGTGTCTTTGCCGTGCTCGTGTTGTTCTTCCGCGATGGCTAACGGAGAAAACGCGAGAGCGGCAATGAAACAGGCGGTCACAGCGATCTTCAAGGCGCTGGGATCTTTCGAGGTTGAATTAAACATGAGCGAACTATCGGTCGCCTGACGCCGTGGTCAATTTGTATGGTGGATCGGCCGCTCCGTCGGGCCATGTTAAATGAGCGCCGAAGGCGCATTAAGTTTTAGCATCGAGCAAGGGACTGCTCGATCCACCTACTTCTCTTTGTCGATCAGGTCGGCGAACTGCGAGAAAAAATAGGAGGCGTCGTGCGGACCCGGTGCGGCTTCGGGATGATATTGCACGCTGAAGATCGGCAATGTCTTGTGTCGCATGCCTTCAACCGTGCCGTCGTTCAAATTGACGTGCGTGACCTCGACATCTTTCGGCAATGACTCCGGATCGACCGCGAATCCGTGGTTCTGCGAGGTGATCGCCACTTTGCCGCTGCGCAAATCTTTCACGGGCTGATTCGCGCCGCGGTGACCGAATTTGAGTTTGAAAGTCGATCCACCGAAGGCGAACCCGAGAATCTGGTGACCGAGACAGATGCCGAAGATCGGTTTCTTGCCGATCAAACTGCGTATCGATTCATGTGCGTAAGGGAGCGCCGATGGATCGCCGGGACCGTTGGAAAGAAAGACACCATCGGGATTGAGCGCGAGCGTCTCTTCGGCGGTCGTCGTCGCCGGCACAACCGTGACGCGGAATCCATTCTGCCGAAGTTTTCTCAGGATATTTTCCTTCATTCCGTAATCGTAAGCGACAATGTGCGAGCGGACCGGCGGCAACGGTTGTTTCGCCGACCCGGTGGCGTTGCCGTTGGCGACCGACCAGAATTGGCTCAGCTGATCATCCGGATCCCACTGGTAAACCTTCGGCGCCGTGACTTCGCACACATAGTCCATTCCAATCACGCCTTCGCCTTCGATCGCGCGTTTCGTTGCTTCCTCTGGCGAAATTTCTTCCGTGGTTAGACACGCCTTCATCGCGCCGCGCGTGCGCAGGTGCCGGGTGAGCGCGCGCGTATCGATTCCCTGCACGCCAGGGATGTTCGAGTTTCGCAAATATTCATCGAGCGACATTTCCGCGCGCCAATTGCTCGCAATTTCGCTGAGCTCTTCGATGACAAAACCGCGCACCTGCGGCGATCGACTCTCCTGATCGAGCGAATTGATTCCGTAATTGCCGATCAAAGGATAAGTCATGGCCACGATCTGGCCACGATATGAAGGATCGGTCAGCACTTCCTGATAGCCGGTCATGGAGGTGTTGAAACACATCTCGCCCACGGTGGTGCCGGCTGCGCCAAATGATTCGCCCGCGAAGGATCTTCCATCTTCCAAGGCGAGAAGGGCTTTCATCACGTTAAAAACGCCCAACGCTCAACGCTCAACGCCCAACGCTCAACTAAAAACAGTTCTCAATTGAGACATTGGACGTTGGACGTTGGGCGTTTGCTCTTCCAAAAAAAGAAAAGGCCTGGATCGACGAATCAATCCAGACCTGTCCTAAAAGTTTTACCCCGCCGGTGCCGTTTAGGTGGATCTCCCGTTCCCTTTCGGTAAACGGCGGATGACCGTCGCCGCGGCGCCTGACTTCCAACTAAGGCATGTCATTTCCCGCGCAACCAAGCCTCCTTATTTCGTCAACTATCGGTTCGGGGACGTCACCGGTAATCTCGAACACCACAGGGTAAATTTGGAAAGCCGTCGGTTGAGAGTTGAGTGAAAAGCACTGGTTTCCTTCCCAACCCTCAACGGACGACTTTCACTCTCAAAGAACTACTCGCGCAATTCTGCGCCTAGGTCGCGCCGCAAACGCTCGCGAATCTTCGCGTGGGCCGCGGTTACTTCCTCGTTTGTTAGTGTGCGACTTCGGCCGCGATATGTCAACGTGTATGCGAGAGACTTTCGCGCTTCACCAAGTTCGCCTGTGAATAAGTCGAACAGCTGCACACTCTCCAAAAGCGCCTCCTTCGGATTTTCAATCGCGCGCAAGATTTCTGCGTGACTGATTTTCTCGGGTACGATCATGGCGATGTCGCGCGTGACCGACGGAAATCTTTCCAGCGCGCGAAAAGTTTTCGCCGATCTCCGCGCGTCCAACACATGATCGACATCTACCTCTGCGATGAAAACAGCGCCGGGCGCGTCGATGGTTGAAGCGCGCGAGACGGAAAGTTGTCCGACAAGTCCGACGACGCGATCGGCCGAAAGAATTTCTGCCGCCATGGCAAGATCGACCTGTTGCGTTCGACGCAGCCACATACGTGGCAGACCGAGCGAGTCGAGCGCGCCTTTAAGATCAAAAAAATCGAGCCGGCGTTTCGTTTGCGTGCGCCAATCGTGCGCGCTCGCCGCATTTCCCCAAACTAGAATTCCGAGCTTTTTCTCTTCTTTTCCACCTGGCGGAATGAAGACGCGCCCGAGTTCAAAGATCGCCACGCGTTCGGTGCCGGCGCGCACGTTTCGGCCGAGCACTCCAAGCAATCCCGGAATCAAGCTCGGGCGCAAGGCGACATGATCTTCGCTCAGTGGATTCTTTAGCTCGATCGCGCTTTCGCCAAGTGAGACTGCCTCCCGCGGGAGTAGCTTCGACGTGCGCGCTTCATCGAAGCCGCGCGCCACCAACGTCACGCGCAAATCCGTTTCGAGATCATGCGCTTTGTCCGCTTCACTCGCCGCCGTGAAGCGGCTGCGGTCTGTTCCAGAAACCTTATCGACGCCATACGCGCGGATGACTTCTTCGATAAGATCGACATCGCGCTGCAGATCGCGCCGGTGACTCGGAATCTTCCAGGTCGATCCTGTTTTTTCCGCCTTCGCCTTCTTGCTTAGGCCAAATCGCTCCAGGATTTCATCGACTTCTTTATGTTTGAGGGTGAGGCCGAGGAGTTGATCGCACTTTTCGTAGCGCAGCGAAACGTCCTCGGGCGGTGACGGCAATTGGCCCGCCGTCGCAATTTCCTTTGCCGGCGTTCCGCTCGCGACCTCGCGCATCAGGTTCGTGGCCCGGCTCGAAGCCTGGAGAATCATCTCCGGATCGACACCACGCTCAAAACGATAACTGGCGTCGCTCGGAAGACTGAGCGTACGCGCAGTCCGGCGAACGCTCGCTGGCTGAAAGTAAGCCGCTTCGAGCAAAACATTCTTCGTCGACTCGGTCACGCCGGTTTCTTCGCCACCCATCACGCCGCCGATTCCGATGACGCGTTCCTGGTCCGCGATGACCAAATCTTTCGAGCTTAGGGTGTAGGTGTTGCCATCGAGCGCGAGAAACTTTTCGCCGTCACGCGCCAGTCGTACAACAATTCCGCCTTTCAGTTTGTCGGCGTCAAATGCGTGCGTGGGCTGACCGAGCTCGAGCATCACGAAGTTGGAGATATCGACGATGTTGTTGATGGAACGGATCCCGACTGCTTCGATTTTCGCGCGTAACCAATCGGGACTCGGTCCGACTTTGACATCGTCGATCTTGCGCGCGGAATAAAACGGACATTCCTTTGGCGAGAGAATCTTGATGGAGTCGCGACGCCCTCGGCGCGAATCTTCTCTCGTCGTTCCTTTGATAGCACGCGGCGGGAGCGCCAGGTCTCCAGTTGTCAACGCCGCAATTTCACGGGCCAATCCGAAATGACTCAGCAGGTCGCCACGGTTTGGCGTGATCTCGACATCAAGAATCGTGTCGCTTGGGAAAAGATCGGCAATTTTCTCGCCGACCTTTGTATCGGGTGACAAAATCAGAAGCCCGGCCGCGTCTTCAGAAAATCCGAGCTCTTTGCCGCTGCAAAGCATTCCTTCGCTTTCGACTCCGCGCAGTTTGCTTTTCTTAATTTCCAAACCGTTTGGCAGAACTGCGCCGGGCAAGGCGAGTGGAACTTTGTCGCCCACTTTGTAATTGGTCGCGCCGCAAACGATCTGGCGCGTCTG
>WNFR01002304.1_pt1 | contig 24066 bp, 20 predicted proteins | sample 5400221 | NCBI WGS metagenome assembly WNFR01 (sample SAMN13153357, study PRJNA577476) | soil metagenome | isolation source: 40 cm soil under Madrone tree | place: USA:California | collected 2016-06-14 | reverse complement strand
TTTCGCCATGGGCCATGTTGATGACGCCCATCGCGCCATAGGTGATTGCGAGACCCAGCGCCACCAGGAGAAGGATCGAGCCGACGCTCAGGCCGATGAACAAGACTTCGAGCATTCAGTGCAACCTCATCACCGCGTCTACCGCGCATAAGCGCGGTAGGCGGCGTTGACGCCAACTTCAGATCTTCAGCTTTGACGTATCGAGCCCCTTGGCAGTGCAGAACAGATTGCTCTCGGTTTCGCCGTACGCAACGTAAGGAAGCGGGATTGTCGGCTCTTTGTAGGCGTCGATGATCTTGCCTTGTCCGTCCGGTAGCCACTGCGCAATTCGGGGTGTCAGGTAGGTGTGCAGATTATCGGGGTCAATTTTCACGTGACCGTTGGGAGCGTCGAATTCCTGCCCCTTCACGGCATCCCGGATCGCGGTCGGTGTCACCTCGGCCGCTTTCTCGACCGCCTGTTTCCACAGGAAAACCTGAAAGTATGACGACTCGAGCGCGTGGTGCGTCACCGCCTTCGGATCCTTGACGAAGGCACGATAGCGCTCGACGAACGCCTTGTTGCGGTCGGTGTCGATGGCCTGGAAATACGGAAACGACGTGTAGCTTCCGACTGCATATTCCGGTCCCATCGCGGCGATCTCGATTTCGGAAGTGACGGTCGCGCAGATCGGCAATTTGTCGTGGGTTAGCCCCTGATTCTTGTATTCGCGATAGAAAGCGACGACCGAGTCCCCGACGACGTTCGAGAGCACGACGTCGCAACCCGATCCCTTGATCTTGTTGACCATCGAACCCCATTCCGAATGGCCGAGCTCGAGATATTCGTCTGCAATCCACTCGCCGCCGTTTTTCTCGATGAGGATCTTCGATACTTTTGCCATTTCGCGCGGGTAGATGTAGTTCGACCCGACGATGAAGAATTTCTTCTTGCCCAGTGTCTTGATGATCCAGGGGATAAAGTTCGAGAGCTGCTGATTGGGAACGGCGCCGGTATAGACCACGTTCTTTGAGCACTCGAACCCTTCATAATAGGTAGGGTAGAAGTACAAATTGTTGCGCTTTTCGAACACAGGAAGGACGGCCTTGCGGCTGGCCGAGGTATAAGATCCGAACACCGTCGGCACGCGATCCTGGATCACCAGCTTCGACGCTTTTTCATTGTAGGTTTTTGGGTCTGACGCGCCGTCCTCGACAACGGCATTTATCTTCATGCCCTTGGCGCCGCCGGACGCATTGATCTCGCTGATCGCCATCAACGTGGCGTCGTGAAGCGATTTTTCGATGATCGAAAGGCCACCGGTTAGTGAGAATAATACGCCCACATTCACCGTTCCTGCGGCGCGCACCGGACTGCTGATGATGTAAGGCGATGCAAGCGCGCCGGTCGTCGCAAGCAGGCTGCCTTTCAAGAACTTACGCCGATCAATCGACATAGTGACACTCCCGTTATGGCCGCCCCACAGAGGCAAGCCGGCTCCGTTCGCGCCGAAGCGCGTTGTTTCGAACCGAAAAAATTCCAAATTCATCCGAGGCCGGCGGACCCGATCCGATCCGTGCCGATTCTCGGTCGCAAAAGCAAAAAAGCCCGACAGATCCTCACGGACCTCTCGGGCTACCTAGCCAAGCCAAACCAACGTCACTGGTGGTTAGGCAACACCACGCGCAGAATTTTGTTGTTCCACCGCAGTTGCACAAAACTAAACATCTTTTGCACGGTACTGCAAGAGTTCATTTGCATGAATAATCGCAGCCGCCATGTCGTCCATCGACAACCGTTTCGCCATCGCCTGGCGGCGAATGCTTTCGTAGGCGTCGGCTTCGCTCAATCCCTGGCCATCCATCAGGATCGCCTTGGCCTTCTGGATTCGCTGAAGGCCCGAAAGCTTGCGTTCCAGTTTTCGGATTCGCTTGTCGGTCTCGCGTTTCTCAAGCCATATGCTGCGAGCAATCGTCAGATTGGTGAGCAGGCCAAATGGCCGGATGGGGCGCTCGATGACGGCGACCGCTCCGGCCTCCAACACCAACTGAAGTGTGGATGGATCTTCATAGCCTACCACGGCGATCAGCGTCGGCCGTGGCCCGTCGGTTGACTTCAGAAGGCGCTCAATGTCGGCCCGGACGTCATGTTCGATGGCAAGCAGCATCACGTCGGAACTATCGGTCCAGCATTCGGGGACTGGCCATTGCGTCTCAACCATGCAGCCGATGCGGCGAAGATGCTCGACTAGTTTGACGCGTTCATTGTCGGGCGGATGAACCACCTGGACGCGCAGGCCGCGAAGATCGCGAAGGATTTGGATCGCCACCGGCTGCTCCCGCCCTCAGAACTAGTGGCTGACCGTCTGAAGGTCGTCAGCCGACCAGTCATCAAGGCTCTGTACGACACAGTAGGGGTCCGGCTTGATCCGAACACCAGGATTCCAGACCGTCTGGAACCGACCGAGTTTGTCCAGTCGCGCGATCCGCGGCCAGAGATAGGTGTGATTGTTTTCCGGATCGATCCTGACTCGTCCCTGTGGCGCGTCAAATTCAGAATCGCGCAACTCTTTTAGCACTCTTTCCGGATCGTCCGACCCGCACCGCGCGAGCGCGCGCATTGCCAGATGCATCTGGAAATAGGCAGCTTCTGCGGCTGCCGTTACCGGCGCATCGGGCCCGTACTTTTCCTTGAAGCTGCTAACGAAACGCCGCGCAGATGACGACGAAGAGGTTTCGAAGAACGGCGCCGCAGTGATATGGCCTTCGGCGGCCTCGCGATTCATCTCTGCGACTTCGGCTTCACTGGTGGTCAGGCTCGCGATCGGCATCTTCGCTGGGTCGAACCCGGCATTCCGATAAGCCTCGTAAAACACCGATGTGCCCCGGCCCACCACGGTCGAAAAGATGACGTCTGGAGAGGTCTTCTTGATCCGGTTGATGACCTTCTCGAAATCCCGCGGACGCGCTTCGAGGGGAACGTAAATTTCGTCTAGCACCTTGCCCCGGCCCTGCACAACGAAGTCGGCCATCAGTCGATTGGACTCGTAAGGGTATATGTAGTTCGATCCAACCAGCAGAAAGCGATTGCCGTAAGTGGACAGCAGGAACTTTGCGAGTTGCAACGAATTCTGGTTCGGCGCGGCGCCTGTGTAAATGCAGTGCCGTGAATATTCAAAGCCCTCGTAGAGCGTCGGATAAAAAAGCAAACCGCGGTGGCTTTCCACGACCGGCAAAACTGCCTTGCGAGTGCTCGACATATAACAGCCGAACAATAACCGGATACGATCAACCTGAAACAAACGTTCCGCCAGCGCGCGAAACTGCTTGGGGTCAGACGCCGGATCGTAGATGACGGGCTCAACCATTCGGTCGAGCACACCTCCGCTGGAATTGATCTCCTGAACTGCGAGGAGTGTAGCATTGAGCTGAGATTGTTCGATGGCGGAAGTAACTCCCGTCTGGGAGAAGAGTACCCCCACGCGCCACCGAGCATCCATGTCTTCGCTGAAACCCATGACTTTGACTTATACCATTTTTCTCGTGAGATCGGAGCGACCTTACGTCAAATTAAAGGAAACTCAAATCAGGAAACTTAAATCGCACTGCCCTCGGAAAGCTTCTTCTTGGCCTCACTCCGCATTCTATCGCCGATGGCATCGACAATTGTCGCGATCCGGGCAAGCGGAGCGATGTCAACATGCACACTGAAGGCCATCTATTAAGTGTTGCCAAGCAACTCCCGCTCAATCTACACTTGACGCCTCCGCGCGAAATGCCGGGACCGTCGGGACAGGATTAGGACAACACGAACTGCGGAAGCGACTGCTCGCAGACCCGCGTTAGGCTCATCCGCGCCACCCCATCGAGAGCGCTTCATACGTTGCGGTCTGGCAACGGGAGCCGCGCGGCAACTCGTTCGTAAAGATTGGCAGCGAAGGGCACGTGATCGCACATTCCGTCATTATTCGTCCTGGCTATCGACGGACCATGCAGGGAGCCAAGCGTGTGCTAGCGGGCAGATGCGTTCTTTTCCGAAGGAGACATGAACATGTCCCTAGGAGACGTTGATGCGAGACCGGTGCGATGCATCGGCTTTTTGCTGATTGAGAACTTCTCGCTCATGTCCTTCTCGGCCGCCGTCGAGCCGCTGCGCGCAGCTAACGTACTCGCGGGACGCGCGATCTACAGCTGGGCCATTATCGGCTCGGCGCGGCACGCGGTTGGGGGGTGTCTCCGGAGGAACATGGATACTTGCACGCGCAGGCGTCATGTCTTGTCACCGCTGCACCATTCACTGGGAACATGTCGCAGCGTTTCGGGAGGCGTTTCCCGAGATCGACGTACGCCCAACCCTGTTTGAGATCGATGGCGACCGTCTCTCCTGCGCCGGTGGGATCGCCTCGCTCGACCTCATGCATGCGTTAATCGAGGTAGATTGCGGCGCCGAACTTGCGCGACGGGTGAGCGAATGGTTTCTGCAGACCTCGGTGCGAACCGGTAGCGGTTCGCAGCGAATGGACCCGCCCGCCCGGTTCAACGTGCACAGCACCCCCCTCGCCGCTGCGCTAACGTTGCTACAGCGCCGCTATACGGAGCCTATCGATGCAGCAACCCTGGCCAAGGCAGTCGGCATTTCCCCGCGCCATCTCCAGCGACTTTTTCTAAGCCAGCTCGGGACCACGCTGGAGCGCCACCTTTTCGCGATCCGGGTCGAGCATGCGCGCCAATTGCTGCGCCAATCGACATTGCCCGTGCTCGACGTTGCGCTCGCATCCGGGTTCCTCAGCGCCAGCCATTTCTCTCGGGTCTACAAGGCTCAGTTTGGGATCAGCCCACGCCAGGAGCGTCTCACCCACTCCAGGTATCGCGTATCTCCGATGATCGGGGCCGGAAGCCGGAACACCCTTAGGAAAGGAACGCACCAGTGAACAAGAAGACCGAGGAGCAGGGCATCGTTTTGCTGGCGCAGAACCCACATGCCATTCGCGAGCCCAGAGAGAACAATCTGGAACTGGCCATCGGTCATGAGGTGCGCAACCTACGCAAGAAGCTCGGCCTCACGGTATCTGACCTTTCAAACGCGACAGGAATCTCGTCAGGCATGCTTTCCAAGATCGAAAACGGCAATATCTCGCCGTCGCTCGCCTCGTTGCAGGCTTTGTCGCGGGCCCTCGGTATTCCGCTGACAGCGCTGTTTCGCGGCTTCGAGGAGCGGCGGAGCGCGAGTTACGTCAAATCGGGCGAAGGGCTCAATATCGAGCGCCGCGGGACTCGTGCTGGCCATCAGTACAGCCTGCTCGGCCATATCGACGATAATAGCAGCGGTGTCATGGTCGAGCCGTATCTCATAACGTTGACGGCGGAGTCCGATGTCTTCCCGACCTTTCAGCACGAAGGCCTCGAGTTTCTCTACATGATTTCGGGCGAAGTGGTCTATCGCCATGCCAACCTGGTTTACCGGATGCGCCCCGGGGACAGCCTGCTATTCGATGCTGACGCACCTCACGGTCCCGAACAGCTCGTGCGACTACCGGCACGTTATCTGTCGATCATCTGCTACCCCCGCAACCAAGTCGAATAGTCTCGATTCCACTGTAGAAGTTTCCTTTGAGGAAACTTTTATTCTCTGTGGTTGATTTCTGCAGCGGCTCTGCTCTACTCTTTGCCTGCCGGGCTAAGCGAAAGCATTCGAACGTGCGACAGCGGTCGCATCGCTGGAATTCCGCAGGACAGGAGGTAGAGATGACGTTGAGTGGTGAACTAAAGCCGGTCGCGACCATCCGTCCGGTGTCGCGACGCAAAGTGCTGAAAATCACGGTCGGCTCTGCCGCAGCGGCGGTTGCTGGCCTCGCGGCGCCTGGAGTGATCGCCGCCGGCAAAGACAAGCTATTGATCGGCGTTCCATCGTCTCTTTCCACTCCCTACGGCGTCGCCGACGACACCGACCATTTGAACGGCACCAATTTGGCCGTTGAGGAAATCAATGCGGCCGGTGGCGTACTTGGGCGTGAGATCGAGCTGTTCGTGCCGGACGTCGACAAGCTCAATCCCGAAAGCTGCCGCCAAGCCATAGCCGCCTGCATCGACAAGAAGGTGCACGCAATTTCCAACGCCTTCCTGTTCGCCCCGATCCCGGCGATGGACGAATCCGCCAAGCACAAATGCCCCTATCTGCAGGGCAACACGCAGCGGAATGCGACGATTGCCTACAAGGCAGACCCAAAGAAGTACAGCCACGTGCTCCAAACCGACCCTTCGGAGGTCAACTACGGTTGGACTTACCCGCTTTGGCTGACCAAGATGGAGCAGACCGGGGTCTGGAAGCCCAAGAATCGCAAGATACACATTGTCGCCGAGCAAGTGGGCTATTGTCAGACGATTCTCAAAGCGGCCAGGGAGTCTATCCCGAAATACAATTTCGAACTCGCAGCGGTGACCGACATCCAGTACCCGGTCAACGATTGGAGCCCAGTCATTCAGAAACTCAAGGAAGTGGGTGCTGGGGCCATCATGATCGACCACTGGGTCGCGGCAGAGTACGCTGCCTTCTGCAAACAGTTCGCTGCAGACCCCGTGCCCGGCGCAATCGTCTATTTGCAATATGGGCCTTCGCAGCCTGAATTTCTCGAACTCGGCGGATCAGCAACTGAAGGCTTTTGCTGGAGCACGGTGCTAGGAGTTTACGGCGACAAAACGGGACAAGACTTCCGCGCAAAATACCTCAAGCGCTTCCCGAAATTTGTCGGCAACATGGGCCTTGTCTATACCGGCAACGGCTATGACATCGTCCAGTACCTCAAGCGCTCGTGGGAAGCGACGAAAAAGCCGGAAGATTTCGAGGCCAATTGCAAGTGGATTCGCGAAAATCCCTATCGCGGCGTCTGCGGCATGATGGACATGAACAATGAATTCCAAGAAGCGCTACATTTCCCAGACAACGGTTTTGGCAATCAAGCCGGCGAGTTGGAGAAGGGAATGAGCCAGCTTTACGTGCAAGTGCAAGACGGTCATCACAAGATTATCTGGCCCAACGAAATTGCCGAATCCAAGCTTCGTCCATCGCCTTGGTGGTGAGCAGAAGGCCTAGGGGCCATGCCGGAGACGCCGTACTTTTCTTGCGAAGACCTGTCGCTGGATCTGGGTGGGCGCGAAGTGCTGAGGAATATCTCCCTCGAGCTTCGTGAGGGCGAAGTCCTCGGCATTATCGGACCGAACGGGGCCGGGAAGACTAGCCTCCTCGAAATCCTCTCAGGGCGTTATCGCCCCAAGACCGGCAAAGTCTATTTCGAGGGACGGGAGATCAACGGCCTGTCCCTCTTCCAACGCGCGCGGCTTGGTATCGGGCGTACCTATCAAACACCGATCGTGCCCGAAGAACTGACCGTGGGTGAGACGATGAAAGCTGCTCGTCAAGCCTTCCGACCTTGGCTAACTCGCTTTGATGCCGAATACAGTGCCAATCTCGTTCACTTCCGGGTGCCCTACGACCGGCCGACTGTCAGCCTGAAAACCTTTGAGCGGCGCAAGCTGCTGATGGCGTGTCTGCTGATGCGCCAGCCCAAGGTTCTCCTGATGGATGAGCCTGCTGCCGGGCTCATCAACGCCGAGATCGACGAAATCGACCAGATCCTGCGGATGTTGTCCAAGGAGATGAATGTTGCGGTTCTGATCGTTGAGCACCGCATAGAACTCCTCGTATCCATTGCAGACCGTGTGATTGTGATGGATGCCGGCGAGATCATCGCACGTGGTGAACTCGCGGAGATCATCGACAGCCCCGCCGTCCGCGCGGCTTATTTCGAGACGCAGCGAGCAGGGTGATGACCGAAGTTCTGAGAATTGAGGGTCTTTCTGCCGGTTATGGGCCCTTGAGGGTTATTCACGACCTCGATCTTGTTATCCATCCGGGCGAGAGGGTTGGTATCGTTGGACTCAACGGTCATGGAAAGACGACGCTCTTTTACGCTATTGCCGGACTTACCGGCTGGCAACGCGGATCCATCCTTCTCAACGGCAAGCAGATCGGGCGAACCCGCAGCCAGGGCCCGGGGCGCTATACCCACCAGATCGTTCGCCAAGGATTGGCCATCATGCCGCAGGGAGATGAGATCTTCCAGGGGCTTACCGTAGAAGAACATCTCGACTCCGGCGCCTTCACACCCGAGGCTTGGCGGACCCGTAAAGAGCGCAAGGAACGCGTGCTGAGCATTTTCGACCCCCTGCGGAAGCTCATGAAGACACCGGTTGGACGCCTCTCCGGCGGCGAGCGTCGAATGGTGTCGATCGGTCGAGGCCTCATGACCGACGCAAAGCTTTACCTTTCCGATGAGCCATCGCTTGGGCTCGCACCAAAACTCGGCATAGCCGTTATGGAAGCGCTTCTTGCAATCGACCTCAAGGACAGCGCGATGTTCATTGCTGAGCAGAACGTCGCCCTTCTCGAGGGCAAAGTCGATCGCATCATTGGAATGCACGCGGGCAAGTTGAAGGGTGAGGCTTCGTCGTCCTTTCGTCTGTCAGGCAGCCATTGATGGACTTCGCCTTCGTCATCATCAACGCCATAACGGTCGCCGCGATCTATGGCCTCATAGCGATCGCCGTGTCGATCACTTGGTCGAGTCTCGGGCTCATCAACCTCGCCTACGGGTTCATCTTCTCCTTCGCTGGCTATGCGGCTTGGCTGGTCGCGACGCGGATGCCCACGAGCCCGTTTCTGATCGCCGGCACGGGCATTGTCGCCGGAGGAATTGCCGGAATCATCGTCTGCCTCCTCGTCTTCATTCCCCTCCATGACAAGCCCGCCTTCACCTCAAGAGGCATGATTGCAACTCTGGCAATCAGTCTGATCGGCAGCCAAGTGTTTCTCATGGTCTTCGGGCCGACATCAAAATCACTCCCCGACATTTTCGGTCGATGGAAGGTAAAGTTCTTCGACATCACACTGACTGCCGAAAAGATCGGTATTGTTGTTTGCTCGGTCTCCATGCTCGTCGGCGCCGTCATGTGGATGCGCTCCAGCCGGCGCGGGCTTGAAATCAGAGCAATGATGATGAATCCGCACGCTGCCTCAATCGTCGGCATCGGCATTCGCCGTACGGGACTGTATGTGATGGCGTTGACCGGAGCGATGGCCGGCCTTGCTTCCGTGCTACTTTCCCAGACGTATTACATCGCACCTTTCTCGGGGCTTACGCCGCTCATCAAGGGCGTATCCATCGCGCTCTGCGGCGGACTCGGTTCTGTGCAAGGGGCCGTGCTCGCAGCGATCCTTCTCGGTCTCGTTGAGGCGCTTACCAATAAATTCCTGGGTGGTCAGTTTGTTCTGATGACCCAATTCCTCGTCATCATACTGGTTCTGATGGTGCGACCGCGCGGCATTTCCGGGTTGGTCGACAAAGCGCGAGAACAATAAGCATGAGCGATCACGCGCCATCCGAGCCCTATGTCTGGAAAAATCCGCTTTCGGTCTGGGGAACAACTTGCGGCAATGCTGAAGCCCCCTCCACTCGCGTACCCGATCCGCGCGACACCTGGCACAAGAACACAGCATTCAAAGTGGCAACCTATCCGGTCGGACGGCTCAAATATTTTCTCATATGGCCGCACCACGGCGATCGCATCTGGAACCGGACGCGTTGGTGGCCGACGCGACGCAACCTTCTCGACGTCAAGGGCCTCTACAATCGCAAGACGGCGATCCCGGAGAAGAAGATCCTCGATCGGCGACCGATCTATTGGGTGCTCAGCCTATTTTTGCTTCTGATCGGACCCCTGCTCTTTCCCCAGGCGCAGATGAATGCGCTGCTCACCGCTGGTGCCACCTTCGGCATTTTTGCAGCGATTAACGTCTGCTGGACGCTTATTATTGGGACGGCGTCAATTTTTTCTCTGGCAACCTATGCCGTTGTCGGCACCGCCGCCTTTGTCACCTCGCTGCTCTCTATCCGCGCGGGCGTCCCGTGGTATGCGCTACCTCCAATCGGGGCTGGCATTGGGCTTGGTTTTGGCGTTCTCATCGCTGCGCCGGCGCTTCGGCTTGACGGCTTTTACTATGCCCTTCTCACCCTCGGCCTAAACGAGCTCTTCCGGGTTTTCTTCACCACCTCTAAACAGTTCGGCGCAGCCTCGGGTGGGCTCTATGGAGCCGATTCCTTCATCAACCAGAACTGGCCACCACTCACCCAATCGATGGTGGCCTACTACGCCTCGCTGTGCGTGCTTATCGCTTCGCTTTTTCTTTTCCGCTTCATCGACGGCAAACGACTCGGCCGCGTGCTGCGGATGGCCCCTGAAAAGCACGAAGCTTTCGCCGCTGCTTGCGGGGTGGATTTCAAACGGGCGCGGATCACGATCTTCCTTCTGACGTCCGTGGCGCTTGGATTCATCGGCGGCTTCTACGCGGCCCAGTATCGTGGGGTCGCCTATTCGATATTCGATTTCCAAACTGTGCTCCTCGGGCTCGCAATGATCACCATCGGTGGCATTGGCCGGGCGGAAGGCGCGGTGCTCGGCACGTTGGTTGTGATCTTTCTGCGTGACGTTCTCCTGGAACTTGGACCTTGGCGTTATCTCATCATCGGAGCGGCGATGCTCGGCGTCGTTCTATTTCTAAACAACGGCTATTTCGGCATTCGCCGGCAGTTCAATGCCTGGCGCGCGAAAAAGCAGGGGGAATGGAGATCAACCCGCACCGAAAAAGGCGGCGAGACGCTCCCTGAGGAGGCGACTGAAAGCAATGACAAGGATGCGCTCTACTTTCGCCGCTTCGACAAGGTTCAGCGTGACTATCTGAAGGGCCTGATCACGCCCGAGGCAATCGAGGAACACCGCCGCCAGCCACTCGGGCAACATTCCGAAGGACTCGAGCGCATACTTCTCTATTTCCGACGTGCCAAGCTGGAGGACAAATACGCTCTCCACCGCGCAGGCCCTCAAGGGCCGTACAAGATCATCGCCTTCTCAGGCGTTCGCGGCGTTTCACCAAGACTCGTCGATGACCGCGAGTTCGGCACACTCCATGAAGCCTATCACGCCGTCTTCATGCGACGCGTTCACGACCTGTTGGAGAGCTGAGGGAGACTGAGATGTCCGCGACAGACGAGAACGGCCAGATCAACAAGGACCATCAGGTGCGTGCTCATTTCGATCAGATGACACGCGCGTACCTTCTCTCGGTGCTGGGCGATGAGGTGATCGAAGAGCATCGAACCGGCGATGGGGCCCACCCCAGCGAGCCACTGTCACGGCTTTTGGCCTGGTGCCAGCGTCGCCCCCTCACCAAACAATATGCTGTGAAGGCCGAAGCTGACGGCGCTTTCCGCCTCGTCAGCTTTTCAGGCCGGCGCGGTCAACCCCCACGCTATATCGGTGACGAACGCTACGCGACCTTGCAAGAGGCTCGCCACGGCGTCTTTCTTCGCCACGTCAAGGATCTGACAGAGAAATAGCAATGGCCCAACAAAAGATCTTCGGCTACGCGAACCGTATCTCTGTTCGTCCTAGCGAAGATATTTCCTTTCATGTCAATTGCGACGGCGCGAGCGAGGCGGATGCACAACTCGTCAGACTGATTCACGGCGATACCGCCGAAGCAGGGCCTGGTCACGTTGAAGTCGAGGTAGACAGCCCTGTTAACGGACGCTGGGCGGTGAAGAAGCAGTTCACCCAGCTTGGAAGCTTTCTCAAAGTGGCCGATCCCGAAAGCAAGCTCGCCGTCTCCGGCAACTTCTCGCTTTTGGCCTTCATCTGGCCGACGATGCCGCAGCGAGGCAGTCGCCAAACCATTTTGGGGCGCTGGGATACACTCCGTAACACGGGCTACGCGCTCGGCATCAATCCAGCCGGACATCTCGAATTTTGGGTCGGTAACGGTACAGAGGTCGACTACGTCACCGCTGAACTGCCTTTATTGACGAAAGTGTGGTATCTCGTCGGCGTCTCATACGATCGGGAGACCGGGCGCGCCGAGCTTTATCAAGAGGGCGCACTCAACCGCTACAATTCGCTGGTCGGCAAGGTCGTCCCCTACGATTTCGCAAGCCATGTCGGCCAGCAATTCCGCTTTAAGCCCGAAAATAAGGCGGAGGTGCCGTTCATCATTGCCGGCGCGCGCGACGAGCACGCTCTGCGCGGTCCCTTTGTGAACGACCTGTATGCTGGAAAGATTGACCGTCCCGCTATCTGCAGCCGAACCCTAAGCCGTGCCGAATTAGACGCTTGTCGGCAGGGCGGATTGCCGCCCGGAGATTCGATAGTCGCCTATTGGGACACTTCCAGGGAGTACACCACCAATGGCATCGGTCATGAAGTGACCGACACCGGCCCCCATGGGCTCCACGCGAAGGGTTTCAATCACCCGGTGCGCGCTATGACCGGCTGGAATTGGAACGGCAAGGACGACTGCTTCCGAATTGATCCTTCCCAATTCGGCGGCATTGAATTCCACCCTGATGCGGTGACCGATTGCGGCTGGGAAGCAACCAACCGCATGACAGTGCAGACCGGTCTCAAAAGTGGCATCTACGCAGTGCGACTGCGGATTGGACCCGGTACCGGCGTCGCCGAAGAATATATCGTGTTTGTTGTGCGGCCAACGACTCCGACCGGAAAACTCTGTTTTCTCGTGCCTACGGCAAGCTACCTCGCCTACGCAAACGAATCCCTGAGCTTCGATGCACAAATCATTCAGCCGATGACCGGACAGCCACCCGTCGTCACTGATCTCGACGTCGAGACCTACGAACACCGCGAATACGGGCTGTCGACCTACGATCATTACGAAGACGACGCCGGTGTTTGTTTCTCCTCCTATCTGCGTCCAATCATTAACATGCGACCAAAATACCGCATGTCGAGCATGAATATCACATGGCAATTTCCCGCCGATCTTTCGATCGTGGCTTGGATCGACCACATGGGCTACGACTGCGACTTCGTCACCGATGAGGATCTGCACCGGGAAGGCGTCGATCTGCTTCGTCCCTATCTCTGCGTCATTACCGGCACCCACCCCGAGTACGTATCGGAAAAAATGCTTGACGCGCAGGAGGATTACGTGGCCGGCGGAGGACGGCTCATCTACATGGGTGGCAACGGTTACTATTGGGTCGTTGGCTTCGACCGCGAAATGCCAGCATGCATGGAGGTCCGCAAGCTCGATTCTGGCATGCGCGCCTGGGCGGCCAAGCCGGGCGAACATTATTTGCAAACCACCGGAGAAAAGAGCGGGCTTTGGCGTAACCGCGGTCGCGCGCCGCAAAAGCTTACCGGCGTCGGCTTTATCGCCGAGGGCTTCGAGACGTCAGCTCCCTATCGCAAGATGCCTGATGCCTGGCACCGGACCGTGTCCTGGATCACCGAGGGCGTCGAGGGAGAGGTCTTTGGAGACAAGGGCCTTGCCTACAATGCCGCGGCCGGAGTCGAACTCGATCGTTACGACCTTAGCCTCGGCACGCCACCACATACCAAAATCATCGCCTCTTCAGGCGGACATTCCGATAATTACGTGCTGGTGACCGAAGAGCTGCTCTACGCTTTTGCGGGTCTCACCGGTTCCCTCGACTACCGCATCCGTGCCGACATGACATATTTCACCGCCCCTAACGACGGTGCGGTCTTTTCGACCGGCTCGATTGCTTACGGTCAGGCGCTTCCGGCGAACGGCTTCAACAATTCTGCCGCGCGTCTTCTCGCCAATGTCGTCAACGCCTTTTTGAAGCCCGGCAGCCTGCCGGGCGGCAACTGGACGATTGAGGAAAAGCAGTGGCGATAGGAACGGGCACCGCCTTTCCACGCGCGAACAGCCGGGCTAAGACCATCTTCTCCTCAAGCAGTGGGTCTCCCGGGCGATCCGCTGGCGAAGCTGCTCAGCGACAAGCTTGCTGTCGATGATTGTGCCGTCATTGCATCTCCTCAAGAATTGTACGCGGTATCGATGCGCTTGCCCCATTGGCAAGCTAAGCTGCGCACCCGCGAAGAGGTTGGGTCCTGCGCACGTGCCCACGGGCGATCGATCGCATCGCCCCCTCCCCCTCAGACCCGCGCGCGCGTTGCCACAAGAAACGGCCGCGGTGCATCTCTAGTTCTGCCTGATCGCCGTTAGCGCTCCGCCATGACGGCGAGCCCGAACTCGGCCGCACTTTCCTCGATGAAATGCCACAGGCTGCACGCGAGACTGCGGAACACGGCGATTTCGTAGACTGAGTGGCCGTTTGCGTCCTCAAGCCGCCAGAGAATGATGCCAAGGTGGGCACAACTGGTCACCGCTGCAAAGCCTGGCAAAAATACGCTGTCGTGAAGATCGACGGAAATGCCCTTCTCCAGCACGGCAGCTGCGCGCGGACCTGCCAGCCGTATTGTCGCATAGCCATCCGACTGATCGGTCACAGCGGCCGCATCGCCAATTGCCTCGGAAAGCTCCGCTTCCAAGGGCAGACCTGCCTCGCGCTGAAAAAGCCATGTTCTCGGACCGAGGCCGATCACCGCCGACACGCCATTCGCCACGCGTCGCGGACCATCAGGCAACGCCAGACCGTAGCGGGTTTCCAATCGAGCAGACACATCGGGGCGACGCCCCTTGTAAACAATCATCGTCGCGAGCTGCGGATTCCGTTCGCAGACCAGAACGCCTGTGCGGCTTGGTTCCGCGGATCCCCGCAAGTCGGGAAATGCTCTTGCCGCTCTCAACATCCGAGGAGCACTCTCAACCATGAAGCCGTGCTCCCTGCGGGTCGGGGACCATGGGTGAGATGATCTCGATCTCGACATCGCCGTTTCGGACCGGATCAAAAGCGCGCATGCGTGTTCCGACACGGGTCGTTCCACCTCTCACCAGCGCCAACCCGATCCAGGATTCCACGGTCGGCGAATAAACAACGGACGTCACGTAGCCTTCGTCATTGTCGGCGGTCGGCGCAGCCCCAAGCGCCAGGACGTGTGCTCCAGCGCGCAAGCGTTGCCTTGAGTCTGCAGGTCGCACACCAACCAGCCTGGGGCGATCGGCGGCTATCAGCGCCGGGCGTCCGGCCATGATCCGGCCGACATAGTCCTTTTCGGCGGACGCCATTCGTCCCAAACCCAGATCGCTGGCGACCGTCTGACCATTCAATTCATTGCCTGCGACATGGCCTTTCTCGACGCGCATTACGCCGAGAGCTTCCGTGCCATAGACGCAACCGCCAAACGCAGTGGCCTCGCGCGCCAGCTCATCGAGCAGGCTCTCGCCGTAGCGTGCGGGAACGGCCATCTCATAAGCCAGTTCACCCGAGAACGATAATCTGAAAAGCCGGGTCGGAATGTCGCCCAAGGCGATCTCGCGGCAGGCAAGATACGGAAAGGCTGAATTGGAAATATCCGCTGCTGTGCCGTAGATGGCCTGGATCACCTCGCGGGAGCGAGGTCCGGCAACCGCATATTGCGCCCAGTGCTCCGTCACCGACACCATGGCGGCATCGAGTTCTGGCCACACGACCTGATGGTAGAATTCGAGATGCTGCATCACCTTCGCGGCGTTGGCTGTTGTGGTCGACATGATATAATGCTGTGGGCCGAGACGTGCCGCTGTGCCGTCGTCCATGACAAAGCCATCCTCGCGCAGCATGACGCCGTAGCGTGCCTTGCCGACAGGCAGCGTGGAAAACCTGTTGATGTAGATCCGGTCAAGAAAGACGCCGGCATCCTTGCCCTTGATGTCGATCTTGCCGAGGGTTGAAACGTCGCATACCCCGACCGCCGAGCGGGTCGTCTTCACCTCGCGGATCACGCTAGCAAGCCAATCTGTCTCCCCAGGCGCGGAGAACCATTGCGGCCGGAGCCATTGACCGGCATCGACCATGGTCGCGCCCTGGCGCATGGCCCAGTCGTGTCCGGCCAGATACCGTGTCGGCTTGAAGTGTCGTCCGCGATGCCGACCAGCAAATGCACCGATCGCGACAGGAAGATGCGGTGGGCGCATGACACTTGTCCCGGCGTCTTCCATTGAGCGGCCTGTCAGCTCGGCCATTATTGCTTGGCCAACGACGTTGCTGGTCTTTCCCTGGTCGGTTGCCATCCCCAGCGTCGTGTATCGCTTGAGATGTTCGACCGCGCGGAACCCTTCGCGCCATGCGATCTCAATATCCGCGACGGTTACGTCGTTCTGCTGATCAACGAACGATTTTCCACGCCCGCCGGTAACATGCCAAAGCGGGGTGACCTCCACTGCTTCGTCCTGTGCGCGTGGCACTTCCGGTGCCGTCCCGGTGAATCCGCAGTCTTCAGCTGCCACAGCTCCTGCCGCGCACCCGGCCCGTAAGCATGCAAATAGTCCGTAGTCACCTGACACAGCGCCCGCGATGCTCATGCCTTCGGGCAGTGACGATGGCACGAACGCGGACAACTCAGGCGACCAGTGCGGACGCCCGCCTTTATGGGTCGTCAAAGCGACCTGCGGATTCCATCCTCCCGACACCGCGAGGCCGTCTGTCTCGACCCTGAACACCGCGCCGTCTTGCACGATCTCGACGGCCTTCAGGCCTCGCGATCCGCCATTAGCCTTCGTGACCTTGGCACCGAGGAACAAGCGCACACCCAGGCGCCCTAGCGGCGTCGTGAGAGAGGCAGGAAGCTCGGCACGCGGGTCGACAACGGCCGTAACCTCGGTCCCTGCCGCACTGAGATCTCGAGCTGTCCGCCACCCGTCGTCCGAACTCGTGAAGACGACTGTACGGCGCGCCGGAACGGCGGCAAAACGATTGAGATAGGTCCTGACCGCCGATGCCAGCATGATGCCGGGCCGGTCATTGTCGGCAAAAGCGATCGGTCGTTCGATCGCGCCCATCGCATTGATGCAACGCTTGGCTACAAAATGCCACAGCCGCTGCCGAGGCATATCTGGTGCTGGCGCTGGCAGATGATCAGCAACCCGCTCGAGCGCGCCGTAGGTTCCGCCATCGTAGACGCCGAACACCTGGGTCCGCCTGAAGATGCGGACATCCGGCATCGCTGCCAGCTCGTTCTCGACCGATCTGGCGAATTCGGTACCGGGTCGGCCATCGACTTCGTCGCGTTCGGCAAGGAGACGACCGCCGAGGCGAAAATCATCCTCGCACAAGATCACCCGCGCCCCGGCTCGCGCCGCCGTCCGCGCCGCCATCAGACCTGCAGAACCGGCACCGATCACGAGCACGTCGCAGAAGGCCGTGGCCTTCTCATAGGCATCAGGATCGGGCAAGCCGCTCGCGCGGCCAAGGCCCGAGGCACGCCGGATGAGCGGCTCATAGACTTTTTCCCAGAAGGACGCTGGCCACATGAAAGTCTTGTAGTAGAAGCCAGCGACGAACAGCGGCGAGAAGAGCTGGTTCAAGGATAGAAGGTCGAAGGCCAGCGATGGCCAGCGATTCTGGCTCGATGCGACGAGGCCATCGAACAGCTCAACCGTCGTCGCCCGCGTGTTCGGCTCGCGCCGAGCCTGAGTACGGAGCTCAACAAGCGCGTTTGGTTCCTCACTACCGGCAGTTAAGAGACCGCGTGGACGATGATACTTGAACGAGCGACCGACGAGCTTGACGTCATTTGCAACAAGAGCGGAAGCGAGCGTATCACCGGCAAATCCCGCGTAGGGCCGCCCATCGAAGGTGAACTTCAGCGGTCGATCGCGGTCGACGAGCCCGCCAGCCAGCAGGCGGCTCATGGTGCAGTCTCCATTACGAGGATAGCCCCCGCAATGGCGTGGGTGCGCGTGTCGCGGGTCACAGTGAGCCAAGAGCGGCACCCACTCGCGTGGTACCAGAGCTCCAAGATCGGCCCAGCCGGATTCTCCCGCAGATAGACGTATTTGTAGAACAACTCCGATGCGTTCGTCGCTGACGGATCGGGGCGTTTCGGCGTCGCGTCGCCGTGGTAGACGAATTCGGACAAATCTCGCGAGCCGCAATAGGGACAAGGGATGCGCATTGGGAGCCTCAGTGAAGATTGGGTTGGGCGCCGACGCCCTTCTCGTCGATCAGCGCGCCAACTGCGAAGCGATCCAGACGATAGGCAGCTGCGGCCGGATGCGGAGCGTCCTGCGCAATCAGGTGTGCAAAGCACAGGCCCGAGGCCGGTGTCGCCTTGAAGCCGCCATAGCACCAGCCGCAGTTGAGATAGAGGCCGTCGATCGGGGTCCGGTCGATGATGGGGGAGCCATCCATCGACATGTCGAGTAGCCCGCCCCAATTACGCAGCACTCTGATCCGCCCGATCATCGGCATCAGGGCCATGCCACCTTCGCACACGTCCTCTACAACCGGCAGATTGCCCCGTTGTGCGTAGGAATTGTACCCGTCGATATCGCCGCCGAACACCAGCCCGCCCTTGTCCGACTGGCTGACGTAAAAATGGCCAGCGCCGAATGTGATCACGTAGGGAATGAGCGGTTTGATTCCCTCCGACACAAAGGCCTGGATGACGTGGCTCTCGATCGGAAGCGTGAGCCCGGCCAACGAAGCCACGCGTGAGGTCGAACCGGCGACCGCCATGGCCACCTTGCGCGCGCGGATCGGTCCCCGGCTGGTCTTCACCCCCGCGATCCGACCCCGCACGATCTCCAGGCCGGTGACCTCACAATTCTGGATGATATCAACACCGCGGCTCGAGGCACCGCGGGCATAGCCCCAGGCCACCGCGTCGTGTCGCACTGTTCCGCCACGGCGCTGCAGCAGCCCTCCCTGGATCGGAAATCGGGCGTCATCAAAGTCGAGAAACGGAGCGATGGTCTTGACGCCATCGCGATCCAGGAGTTCGGCGTCAACGCCGTGCAGACGCATAGCGTTGCCTCGCCGCGCATAAGCGTCCCGTTGCGGATCGGAGTGGTAGAGGTTCAACACGCCGCGCTGGCTCACCATCGCGTTGTAGTTGAAGTCCTGCTCTAATCCTTCCCAGAGCTTCATGGAGAGTTCGTAGAGCGGGATATTGCCGGGCAAAAGATAATTCGAGCGCACGATCGTGGTGTTGCGGCCGACGTTGCCGCTGCCGATCCAGCCCTTCTCAAGTACGGCGACGTTTCTGATGCCGTACTGCTTGACCAAATAGTAAGCTGTGGCTAGGCCGTGACCGCCACCTCCAATAACAATCACATCGTAAGCGGATTGCGGTGTTGCATCACGCCATTGCGGTAGCCAGCCGCGGTGACCGTTAAGCGCCTCTTTCGCAAGTGCCAGCAGAGAAAAGCGCGTCATTCGTTCATCGCCTCGTTGCCCCTGCGGACCACGACTCAGCGTGTACCAATCGGCTGATACCTTCTTTGCCGAAAGAGACAATAACCTGCCCCTCGGCGACCTTGAGGCGAGACTCAGAAGCAGCAGATACCTTCCCGATCTTCACGGTGCCTTCGGCACGCCGCACCGCCACGCCCAGCAAACCACAAAAGTTTCTTATTAGGAAACTTTTGTTCTCCATGGTTGATTTCTACTTTGGCTCTGCTTAGTGTTTCTTCGGCAAGCAAGCGGAGAGCATCCAAATGTGCGGCATCGTCGGGTTGTTCCTCAAGGACCGGAAATTGGACTCACAACTCGGTGGCTTGCTTTCGGACATGCTGGTGACAATGTCGGACCGGGGCCCGGACTCGGCGGGGATTGCGATCTACGGTAAGCCGACCCGCGGGCAAATCAAAGTAACCGTCCAGTCGCCGCTCCCCGAGCAGGACCTGCGGATGCTCGCCAGTGATTTGGAAACGGCGGGTCTGAAGTCGTCCGTCGAAGTTAAGAATACGCATGCCGTTATCGACACCACCGCGGACTTGGCGGCCGTGCGGGTATTTCTGGCGTCGCGCTATCCTCAGGTGCGCATCATGAGCGCCGGCGAAAGTATCGAGATTTACAAGGAAGTCGGACTGCCGAAAAGCGTCGTCGACCGGTTTGGCATTAGAAAGGTTTCCGGGACGCACGGAATTGGCCACACGAGGATGGCGACCGAATCTGCCGTGACGACTTTGGGCGCTCATCCGTTCTCGACGGGCCCCGACCAATGCCTCGTGCACAACGGATCGCTTTCCAATCACAACAACATGCGGCGAGAACTTGTCCGCGAGGGGATCGTCTTCGAGACGGAGAACGATACTGAGGTCGCAGCTGCTTATCTCACCGCGGAGATGGCGAAGGGAAAGAATCTCCGTGAAGCTCTTACCAGCGCATTGGACGATCTCGACGGATTCTTCACCTTCGTCGTCGGCACGAAATCGGGGTTTGGGGTGCTGAGAGATCCGATCGCGTGCAAGCCGGCGGTCATGGCGGAGACCGACAGCTACGTCGCCTTCGGCACGGAATACCGTGCGCTTGTCGGACTGCCGGACATTGAGCGCGCGCGGGTGTGGGAACCTGAACCAGCCACCGTTTATTTTTGGGACCACGCGGCGGCAGCCTGAAATTACTGCCCCTAGCCTCCACCCATTCTCGGGATTTGACGAGCAATGCCGACGTTCGATCTGTCGATCAGCTCCCTGCGGGAGCTAAACAGCGCCCTGCACCGAGTGGAGGAAGGAAATAACGATATCCACTTCGACATACTGAACCCGCGCGGCCATCATGCGGTGGCGGTTGGCGTAGCGGCTCACCTGACCGTCGATATCAAGGGCTCTGTCGGATATTACTGCGCCGGTATGAACGACGGAGCCGATATCGTCATCCATGGCTCGGCGGGCCCTGGCGTAGCTGAGAACATGATGTCGGGGACGGTCATCGTTGAAGGCGACGCAAGCCAATACTCCGGAGCGACCGGTCACGGCGGCCTGCTCGTGATTCGCGGCAACGCCTCCTCACGCTGTGGCATCTCGATGAAGGGCATTGATATCGTCGTGCAAGGCAATATCGGACACATGTCGGCGTTCATGGCCCAGGCCGGCAATCTTGTCGTGCTCGGCAATGCCGGCGATGCGTTGGGCGACTCGATTTACGAAGCTCGCCTGTTCGTGCGTGGCCAGGTCAAGAGCCTCGGCTCCGATTGCATCGAGAAGGAAATGCGCCCCGAACATCACGAGATCGTCGCGGACCTCCTGCGGCGCGCCGGCATATCGAACGTAGCTCCTGCCGAGTTCAAGCGCTACGGATCGGCTCGCAGTCTCTACAATTTTCATGTCGACAACGCCGACGCGTATTAAGGGTCCGCATTCATGAGCTATGTCAATCCACCAACGCCGCCGCGCAAGTCCGCGACGTTCGACGACGCGACACTCGCCGAGATACGCCGCGCAGCAGCCACTGGGATCTACGACATACGAGGCGGCGGCACCAAACGTAAGGTTCCGCATTTTGACGATCTGCTGTTTCTTGGCGCCTCGATGTCGCGCTACCCGCTCGAGGGCTATCGCGAGAAGTGTGAAACGAATGTCGTACTCGGCACGAGGTATGCGAAGAAGCCGATCAAGCTCAAGATCCCCATAACGATTGCCGGCATGAGCTTTGGCTCCCTGTCAGCCGCGGCAAAGGAAGCTCTTGGACGTGGCGCAACGCTCGCCTGCACCTCGACCACAACAGGCGATGGTGGCATGACGGATGAGGAAAGGATTCATAGCCAGACTCTTGTCTATCAATACCTTCCATCGCGTTATGGCATGAATCCTCGCGATCTGCGGCGAGCCGACGCCATTGAGGTTGTCATCGGACAAGGCGCCAAACCCGGCGGTGGCGGCATGCTCCTTGGGCAGAAGATTTCGGACCGGGTCGCGGAGATGCGCACCCTGCCTAAGGGCATCGATCAGCGTTCTGCATGCCGTCACCCCGACTGGACCGGGCCAGACGATCTCGAGATCAAGATAACCGAATTGCGGGAGATCACCGACTGGGAGAAGCCCATCTATGTGAAAGTAGGTGGCGCCCGCCCCTACTATGACACGGCGTTGGCCGTTAAGTCAGGCGCGGACGTGATTGTCATCGACGGCATGCAAGGAGGCACGGCGGCGACCCAGGAAGTCTTCATCGAGCACGTCGGCCTTCCGACGCTTGCGTGCTTACGTCCGGCGGTACAGGCCCTCCAGGACCTTGGCATGCATCGTAAGGTCCAGCTCATCATCTCGGGGGGGATCCGCTCGGGCGCCGACGTCGCCAAGGCGTTGGCCTTGGGGGCGGACGCGGTCTCAATCGGAACCGCGGCGCTCGTCGCGCTAGGCGACAACGACCCCCATTGGGAGGGAGAATATCGAAAGCTCGGGACAACGGCTGGCGCCTATGACGATTGGCATGAGGGCAAGGATCCCGCCGGTATTACCACGCAGGAACCAGAGCTCGCGGCACGTCTCGATCCTGTATCCGGCGGTCGGCGGCTTGCGAATTATCTTGCGGTCATGACTCTCGAGGCCCAGACGATCGCGCGCGCCTGCGGCAAGAGCCACCTGCACAATCTTGAACCGGAGGACATGTGCGCGCTGACGCTCGAAGCCGCAGCCATGGCGCAAGTGCCGCTCGCGGGCACGAACTGGTTTCCTGGCAGGGGGACGTTCTGATAAGCGAAAATATGACCCGGCATTACTGAATCCACCGCAGTGCCTAACAAAGCCACAAACTGAGCAGGCTGGGGAACAACATGGCAACCGATCTTTCGAAATTTGCTGTAGATCAGGGCGTTAAGTATTTTATGATCAGCTACACGGACCTGTTCGGCGCACAGCGCGCCAAATTGGTTCCAGCGGCGGCCATTTCGGATATGCAGCGAGACGGAGCGGGTTTCGCCGGATTCGCGACATGGCTCGATTTCAGCCCGGCGCACCCCGATATGTTCGCGTTGCCCGACGCCGATTCAGTCATCAAGCTGCCTTGGAAACCGGACGTTGCGTGGATCCCTGCTGATTGCATAATGGACGGCACGCCAATAGCGCAAGCGCCGCGGGTGGTTCTCAAGAAGCTGGTCGAAACTGCCAGGGCAATGAGCCTACGCGTCAAGACCGGTGTCGAGGCCGAATTTTTCCTGCTCAATCCCGACGGCGGTGCGATCTCCGACATTTATGATGCAGCGGAGAAGCCTTGCTATGACCAGCAGGCATTGATGCGACGCTACGACGTTATTGCCGAGATCTGCGATGCCATGCTGGCACTCGGCTGGAAACCATATCAGAACGACCACGAAGATGCGAATGGTCAGTTCGAGATGAACTGGGAGTATGACGACGCTCTGGCAACGGCCGACAAGCATTCGTTCTTCAAATTCATGGTCAAGTCGGTCGCTGAAAAGCACGCACTGCGCGCCACCTTCATGCCCAAACCATTCAAGGGCCTCACTGGAAATGGCTGTCACTGTCACACCTCAGTATGGGACCTCGAAGGACGCACCAACGCTTTCGCCGACAATGATGCCAAATTCGGGCTGTCTGCCCAGGGCCGGCATTTCCTGGGAGGCATCATCAAGCATGCGTCGGCCCTTGCGGCGATTACAAACCCAACGGTAAACTCGTACAAGCGTATCAACGCGCCGCGTACGTTATCAGGGGCGACCTGGGCACCGAACACGGTGACCTGGACGGGGAACAACAGAACACACATGGTCCGCGTGCCGGCTCCCGGCCGCTTCGAGCTTCGACTTGCTGATGGCGCCGTTAACCCGTACCTTCTGCAGGCGGTCGTTATCGCAGCTGGGCTGAGTGGCTTGAAAACAAAAGCCGATCCGGGACCGCATCATGACATCGACATGTATAAGGACGGCCATCTTGTGAAAGATGCACTCCGCCTGCCGCTCAACCTCTTGGACGCTCTGCGCGCCTATGAGAGCGACGACGTCATCAAGGATGCTTTGGGCCAAGAGTTCTCTGCGGCCTACCTCAAGCTCAAGCACGCAGAGTGGGACTCCTTTTGTGCGCAGTTCACGCCCTGGGAGCACGCGACAACGCTGGACATCTAGCTTGGCTGTACTTCTAACCACCAGGACGCGGGCTGGCTCTGGGGCCCCGGCCCCAAAAGACGGCCGCCGAATTCTGGCGCACGAACATGGTTCTGGGCGCGAAGGAGTTGTTAAGATCCAAGGGATGGCTAGGCTTCCATCGTCGGCTTCTTCTTCCGAACACTTGAGAACTTCTTCCCCTCTTGATCCAGGAAGGCGTGACGTGTCCACGCATCACGCGAGGGCTTCGTCCGGGGCGCAAGTCGCG
>WNFR01001535.1_pt1 | contig 24090 bp, 22 predicted proteins | sample 5400221 | NCBI WGS metagenome assembly WNFR01 (sample SAMN13153357, study PRJNA577476) | soil metagenome | isolation source: 40 cm soil under Madrone tree | place: USA:California | collected 2016-06-14 | reverse complement strand
GCTTGGTATCGAGCATGAAGCAATTCGATTCCGAACGAACATACGAGTAGCCATTGGAATCGAGCCACTGGAAAGTTCCTTCGCGGACATCGGCGTTGATTTTCTTGCGCTCCGCTATCAGTCCGCTGTGTTTGAGACTGGCGGTAGCGGCAGCCATCGCGGTAATCGGCATGAAGTTGCCGCCGCCGTAGTTGTACATCTTTTCCAGAAGATCCGGCCTGCCCATCGCAAATCCGCAACGCAGGCCCGCCATGCCGTAGAGTTTCGAAAACGTGCGCAGCAGGATGACATCTTTGTCGGCTTTCACTAGATCGACCGTCGAGGCTGCGCCGGAGAAGTGGATGTAGGCCTCGTCGATCAGCACAAGCGAGCCCTTGGGCTTGTTCTCCACCAGATACTCGATATCCAAGTGACTGGTCAGCGTGCCGGTGGGATTGTTGGGCAAGCAGACATAGAAGACGCCAGCCTCGGAACCCGCCGCCAGCATGGCTTTTACGTCGTGCGCATAACTTTTCGTCAGGGGCACTTTCACTACCTGGGTGCCGATGGCTTTGGCGGCAAACATGCCCGCTTCAAATCCCGGATCGGCGGTCACATAGCTGCGTTGGGGCGATGTGAATGCGCAGACGGTGTGATGCAACAACTCGGTCGAGCCGGCTTGGATCGTGATGTACTCGGGCTTCACGCCTTCCATTTGCGAGATGGTGTTGACGAGATCTTCGGTGAGGCCGTCGAGGTAGCGTCCGCCCTGGGGAGTAATGGCGGCGATGGATTCACGTGCTGAGACGCAGGGGCCGAGCGGATTCTCGTTGGCGTCAATCATGATGGCGTCTGCCGGAGGATGGTGATCGCGGGCGCGCGCCAGCATCGGTTCGGTCACGATGCGCAACGCTACGGCGGCGGAGGCTGCGGTCGACAGGGTTAAGAATGAACGGCGGGATGTGGAGGGACTGCGGTCGGCGGCCATCACTCACCTCGTGGGCGTTATCTTACCGCAGTTCTCGGTTCTCAGTTCTCAGTTCTCAGTAATTGCAAAATCTTTCGGCGAAGCAAGGCTTCGCTTGGGAAACGAAGGCTGAGGAGCGGGACTCTTTTGTGCTAGTCTTGCGTCCCTCAACGGTTGGTGGAATCTGGATCCCTATTCCCGGGAGGCATTTCGTGAAATCTCTTTTCTTTAGATTCGCCATCGGTATGGCAGTGGCTGTGCTAGCTGTAGACGTTACTGAGCCTGCTTTTGCTCGCCCGCCTCAGGCGCTGGCGGACGCTCCGTCCGACCTTTCGGCGGCGGCGGCGTATTGCGTTGCTAATGGCGGTGAAGTCGAGAATCGCGCTCCTTATTTCAACACGAACGACGATCCCAAGAATTGGCTTCGGCTAACGGGAGGGCGCAGATTTTGCCAGTTCACGCTGAAGAGCGATGGATCGCGCATTCATGTGCTCCTCTCGACACTGTACTCGCCGAAGCCGAGTCTGGCGGCGCTTGCTTATTATGCAGAAGTGCCGCTCCAGAGTGGCTGCCACGGCAATCCGGCTTCGTGTTACTGCTCACAGTTGGGCGGCACGGACCTGTTCGGCGGGATCAATTTCAATGGTGGCGGATGGGTCTTGAAGGGAGCGATCGACGAGTCGCTGGAGGCGTGCATTTTTCCGGACATGTCGTCGATTGATTCGTGGGGACTGGCCTATCATCAGGCGAATATTATTCGCGGTAAGAATTTGAAGAAGGTGTTGAGGTTTCCGGATCCGTACGCGGCAAAGGCTAAATGAGACGGGCCGAGTGAGTGATCTTTCGCCGCTCCCGGGGCTGAGTCATTTCGCGCTTTTACCGACGGCTTGCGCCGTAGGCCGTAATCTTGCGCCGCTTAGCGGCTGACTTGAGTGTTCGCTCACTCACGCGCCGCTTTTCCTCATTGATCGTGACTCAGGCGGTTTACCTCAGAGGCTTAAATCCAACCCATTGAGTGTTCCAAATGCAGGGACTGGAGCGCCGCTCCACTGAAACGGGGGACAGAGTTCTAGCTGGCGGCGGAGTGTTCGGGAGTCGATGGGGCGTGTTCTTTGTGGCCGGAACGGTGTTCTTTTTGGGCGGCACGCAAGTCGGCGTGGAGGGAATCGAGGGCGGCGGTGGGTAGTTCGGCGCTCCACTCGTCCATTTCGCTTTCGTCCCAATGGCCGTTCAGGCGAATGGTGGAATCGGTCATGTCTTCGGGGAAGGCAAGACGATAATTGCCTTCGCGGGTGAGGACGTCGCCGATCTGGCGACCGGAGTGCATTTCGTACACACGCCGGCTTGAGTTGCCGCCGGTGTTGCTGTAGACGATGAGCACTTCGCCTTCGTCGCCGTAGTCCGGACGATAGAACCATGCCTGTGGCGCATCAGACTTGGGGCGAGCGCGTTTTCTCGCGTGGACTTGCGATCCCGCAGGCTCTGACTTCAGTTCGTTGGCGGGATCGAAATGTAAAATTCTCTGGCAGGATTCGCAGACTACCAGTTGTTCGCCGTTGCGCACTTCGTTGTAGGTCTGGGGACGCAGCATGACCTGGCATCCCATACATTTGTGGTCGCGGACTTCGGCCAGTCCGCTGCCGCGGAATTTCATGACGCGCTCGTAGTGGCGCAGTAAATCGTCGGAAATACTGCCGCGCAGACCATCGCGTTTGGCGTTCCATTCGCTAAGCTTTGCCTCGTCGGCAGCGGTGATCTTGCGGGCTTCTTCTTTTTCTTTTTCGATTTCCGCGGTCTCCGCTTTCAGTTCGGCTTCAGCCGCTTTGACTTCGCGGTCGCGTGTCTCCACGTTCACCATTACGTCCAGGATGCGGTCTTCGTTAAGGCGGATTTCCTGTTCGGCAAACTGGATTTCGTGGAGCAGAGCTTTGTATTGGTCGTTGGTTTTTACTTCGAGCGACTGGTCGCGATATTTTGAAATTTTGCCTTGCAAATCCTGAATGACGGATTCGAATTTCTTGCGATTGGTTTCGTCGGCTTTGGAGGCGGCGCGGGCTTTTTCGAGTTGGGCTTTGGTTCCCGCGAGTTTGGATTCTATGACGGCCACGCGTTTGGGGAGCGCGGCGATTTCTTCCTGTAGTTTGCGGATTTCTTTGTCCGCGACCTGAAGCTGCAGCAGTTTTTCTATGTCAGGAAGCATCGGTTAGAAGAGGCATCTGACTTGATTCTAGCACGCGGGACGCAGTCTTCTTAAGTATGCGGACCACCGTACAATTCCTGTTCCGGGACGACAGCAGTGGAGGCATCGGGTTGACCGGCGCGGGCAGATGCCCCGAACATTCCGCCGCGGGCAGGTACAACCGGAGCAAAACGCATGAAACCAATGGGCTCCGGGATGTCGTCGTAAATCGCTTCCATGCCGCCGCGCAGGAGATAGGTCTCATGCCAAAAGCCGGTCCCACCGGAATTCTTGAGGAACGATTTCCACCACTGGCGATGCGGATCGGACCGGGTCCAGGCCAGTAATGAATTGAGGTCGCGCCAGTATTGCCGCATGCCGACGTGCGGAGGAAACAATGAATAGAGAACGGGTTCATGCAACAAAAGGCCCGTGGGATGAGCTGCCGCAGACGAAGAGATTCGCGGACCGAATCCTAAAAGAGTCTTGATGCCAGTGAGCCGGTTGACGCGCATCCCGAGATAGATGACTACCAAGTCGGGGAATCCAGAAAGATCAACGGTTCTTCGGTCGACTCCAGTTGCCATACTGGCAAGATTGCCATGCGCTGCGGCACGTCGCATTTTTTTGGCGAAGAACTGACCTATTTTTTTCGCTGATAATGGATGGGCCAGACTACCTGCCAGGTCTTGCCACCGTCTTTGGAACCTTCCCAGCTCCAGTCAAAGGCGTCGGCCTTGATGTTCTTGAAGACCATTCTTTGGAGTGCTTTGCTGCCGTCGGGACGAGTGACTTCGCGTGCGAGGATCATTTGTCCATCTTTGAATTCGCCGACAAAGTCGAGGTAGGCGCCTTCGTTGTCGACCCAGGTCTGCTTCCATTTGCCGGCCCGGGCGTCGAAGAGCGAGAGACTCTTGCCGCGGAGGGGCATATCCGTGCCGCCGGAGAAATTTTCTTCCACTATGCAGCCGTCGAGAATGCGGCGGATGTTGTTCGTGCCGTGCTGGAGTTCGCCGGGCTGGTTGCCGGGCCACGTGAGATCCCATTCGCCGACCCAGAAACTGAGCTGCTGTTGCTCGGGGGCGGCGCACGGGTTGGATGGGGCGGCGCTGGTTTGTTGACCGCTCGACCCGCGGGCAAAAAGCGTCAGACACAACAACAATGCACAGATGATTCGCATGCGTTCCTCTCTGAGTCAGACGGCGAGCGGTGCGGAAGGTGATCGGGGTCGATTGGGTTGGGTAATTTTTCGATGGGGTGTGATACATCTGTTACTTGGATATCCACACGTATTTATTTCTCTTCGTCGCAGGCGTGCTGGGCGGGGCGCTCAATGCCGTGGCGGGTGGCGGCAGCTTCGTGGCCTTTCCCGCGCTCATGTTCGCAGGGGTGCCGCCGATCTCCGCCAATGCGACGAATGCGGTGGCATTGTGGGTGGGAGTCACGGCGAGTACAGGCGCTTACCGCAAGCACCTCGACATCTCGCGACGGGTGATGGTGCCGCTGGCTGTGACCAGTGTCATCGGCGGGATTGCCGGGGCCTTTCTGCTCTTGAGGACGCCTGCCAATACCTTCCTGCATGTTCTTCCGTGGCTGATGCTGGGGGCAACATTGCTTTTTGTTTTCGGCGGGCGCCTGGCGCGCGGATCGAAAAGCGGCCTCGCGCACGATGCTTCCACCCCGGCGATTGCGGTGGCGGCGATTTTCGAGCTGGTGGTGGCGGTCTATGGAGGTTATTTCGGGGGCGGTGTCGGGATCATGAACCTGGCAATGCTGGCGGTTCTGGGCATGACTGACATTCACGCGATGAACGCTCTGAAAGTTGTGCTCGGCGGCCTCATCAACGGCGTCGCAACCGTGACGTTCATATTGGCGAGGGCGGTAGCGTGGAAAGCTGGCGCGATCATGACCGCTGGCGCGATCGTCGGAGGATATTTCGGGGCGCACTATGCGCAGAAGCTCCCGCAGGCTTGGATTCGAGCCTTTGTCATCGTGGTCGGGACGGGGATGACGGTTTATTTCTTTTGGAAAGCCTATTGAATTCGGCCCAAATCGTGGCATTATTCCATCTCCCCCCTGACGGTTTTTTCCCTGAAATTTCGTAATGCGATGTAGCGGGCCCTTCGGGCTCAGGAGGATTCAATGAAGTTGTTCTCAGGCTCTTTGGATAATTGGATCACGAGAGGATTAGCCTTCCTCATCTTGTTCGCCGCGATCGCGGCACACGCACAGGTCTACACACCGCTCTACAACTATGGTTCGACCGCCGGCGATCCGATTAGCCCCGCCCCTTTCAGCGCGATTGCGCAAGCCCGGGATGGTCGTTTGTACAGCACGACCGGGGGTGGCGGAACCCACAATTGGGGAGCCGCCTATGCCATCACGACCAGCGGCAGCCTGTCGAAGCTCTACGACTTCGCGGCCTACCCTGCGCCCAGCGGTCCCGCTAGTGGCTTAACCCTCGGCACCGATGGCTTCTTTTATGGCTCCACCACCACCGGCGGCGCACACATCCTCGGTACGGTGTTCAAGTTGAGCGATACCGGGCTGTTTAGCGACTTGTGGGACTTTGGCAACAAAGTCGACGACCAAGGGAACCCAGAGGCTCCGCTCGTTCTGGGCGCCGACGGAAATCTATACGGAACCAGCGAGGGCGCCTACAACGGACAATACGGCAGCGTCTTCAAGATCACCCCAAAAGGCGCCCTCACAACTATTCACGCTTTCAAGGCAACCGACGGCACCACACCATACGGGATGATCCTCGGTCTCGACGCCAACTTCTACGGCGTCGCCCGGAGCGGCGGAGCCAACAATCTCGGTGTGGTTTTCAAGATGACCAAGGCGGGGAAAGTCACCGTGCTACATAATTTCGCCGGCTACCCGAACGATGGCAGCCAACCGGTCGGCGGTCTGGTGCAAGGCAACGACGGCGTCATCTACGGCACCACCTACGCGGGCGGCACCAAGACCTGGGGCATCGTCTTCAAGATCTCTCCCACCGGCTCCGGCTATACCGTCCTGCACAACTTCGACCGTACGCTGGATATCAACGATGGCATCCGGCCCCTCGCTGCTCTGGCGCTCGGAACCGATGGCAACGTCTATGGAACCGCGGGCGGCGGCGGAAAACAGAATGACGGAGCGCTCTTCAAAGTGACTCCCGCTGGCCAGTACTCTACGCTCTACAGTTTCTGTGCCGTGCCCGGCTGCAAGGATGGCTTCTACCCGCAGACGGCCATGATCCAGCACACCAACGGAAAATTCTATGGAGCGACCAATTCCGGTGGGCAAACCGTGAACGGCGGGGAGTTTTATAGCCTCGACATGGGCCTGGGTCCGTTTGTCAGCCTGGTTGGCGTTTGGGGGAAGGTGGGCTCCACGATCGAGGTGCTGGGGCAAGGGTTTACTGGAACAAGCAGCGTAAAGCTCGGCGGCTCGCCGGCGAATTTCACGGTCGTGTCCGACACCTACATGACCGCGAAAGTTCCAGATGGCTCCTCAGGATTCGTCACGGTGACCACGCCCAGTGGAACTCTCAGCAGCAGCCGAAAGTTTTTCGTGACTCCTGAAATCACCAGCTTCAGTCCCGCAAGCGGCCCGGTTGGAACGCAAGTCGTCATCACGGGAAAAGGACTGATCCAGGCGACGAAAGTGACCTTCGGCAGCAAGAGCGCAACATTTGTCGTAAATTTGGACACAAAAGTCACCGCTACCGTGCCGGCTGGAGCTGTCACCAGCAAGATCTCAATCACGACCCCTGGAGGCAAAGCGACCAGCAAGACAACCTTCACGGTCACGCCGTAAATCGGCCGGAGGTTGGCGGCGCGACGATTGGCTGTCTGGACGAATGCCTTTGGTAATCTGCCACGGACCCTGCTGGTCATGCGATATTGCCAGAGGATATGTCCCGACCCGGTGCTCAAAGCGGCCAACGGAATTCGCGTGTCAAGCTCGGTGGATCTGTACTGGCATTGGTGCTACTTGAGAATGGACGCCAGGTTCGCGCCCGCATGAATCAGCTGTCGGTGAATGGCGGCCTGCTTTCGCTGGAGCAGCCGCTCGATGAGGGGATCAAGGTAACAGCGCTGTTTCACGTGGGGGAAACCAGTATCCGGACGCGCGGGGTAATGTTATTCCCGATGTGGGCAACCAAAGGGTGCTTCCAGCCGGTCCGATTCGTGGATTTACCGGAGGCAGACCGCAACAGCCTGGCTCGGGAGTTAGAGAGTCTCGTGCGTGCGGGGGCTCCGGAAGAGGAAGAATAGATCGCGCATCATTTTTTTGGCCCTTCGTACTGAGAAATCGGCCGCCGGTCCGAGACTTCAATCATCATTCCGCCCTATCCAGCGCTGAAGGACTGTGCGTGAGAACTATTCTCCGCCCCTCCGGTTTGGTCACCTCCCCACTCTCACCCACGACTTGCGCCGTTGGCTGTATTCTTGCGCCGCTTGCGGCTTGGTGCCTCGCACCGGTTCAGTGATCAGGCCTTCGCGGGGCGCTTCAGGACTACTACCGATCGCGGGCCCACGCTGTAGACCAGCGTGTGAATATTCGGAGCCTCCGTCTGCTCCATAATGTCGTTGGGCGAGGGCAAGCTGGTATCCACTACCCTCTTCCAGTCTTCCGGGACGCCTTCCTGGATTGTGAAATCTAACGGCTGCGAGTAGGCGTTGATCATGACGTAGATGTCGTCGTCCTGCTGGGAGGATCCGTGCAGGCAGTATGCGAGGGTGTGGGAATCGGGCGACATGTCTACGGTGTCGTTGACGCCGTACCATTTCACGTCGTCGCGCCAGAAAATGGCACGGCCGATCGAGGGATGGTTTTTGCGGAAGGCGATCATGCCTTCGAAGAAACGGAAAACGTCGGCGTTTTGGTTGCGGCGGTCCCAGTTCATCCAGACAGTGGAGTCGTCCACGTTGTAGGGATTGTCCTGTCCGTTTTGGGTTTGCAGGATCTCGTCGCCCATGCGGAACATCGGTGTGCCGTTACTCAGAAGGAGCAGGGCGCAAAAATTCTTGACCTGCCGTTTGCGCAGTCCGATCACCTCCGGCGCGACTCCGATTTCGCCATTGTCGGTGTCGCCGCCTGAGCCGCAGTTCCAGCTCTGCGGTGTGTTGTAGGACACCATGTCGTAGAGAGTCATGCCGTCGTGGGAAGTGATGTAGTTCAGGCTTTGGTAGGGATGACAGCTGTCGGGCAGAGTGTCGGGGAAGACGTCGGCGCTGCCGTAGAGGCGGGTCATCAGGTCGGGCACGCAGTTGGGATCGCCTTTCACGAAGCCGCGCATGGTGGTGCGGAAGCGGTCATTCCACTGGCGCCAGCTGATGCCTGGAAATTTGCGGCCGAGTTCGTATCCGCCGATGCCAACGTCCCACGGTTCGGCGATCATGCGTATGCCTGCGAGATCTGCGTCGTCGGCCATGTCTCCAAAAATTGCAGGATTCCCAAGATTGACTGATCCGTCTTCATCACGCGAAAAGACTGAACCCAGATCGAAGCGGAATCCGTCGACGTGCATTTCGCGCGCCCAATAACGGAGGCTTTCCACCACCAACTGCTGCACGGCACTGTGCGCGCAGTTCAGCGTGTTGCCGGTGCCGGTGTAATCGGCATAGGGGTAAGGATTGTTCGGGTCGGGCGAGTCCATGTAGTAGGTGGCGTTATCCACGCCTTTGTAGCTGAAGGTTGGACCCTTTTCATTACCTTCGCCGGTGTGGTTGTAAACGACGTCGAGAATGACCTCGATGCCTGCGCCGTGGAGGGCTTTTACCATCGCGCGGAATTCGTTCACTTGAGCGCCGGTGCGGCTGGCGTACTTCGAATGCGGGGAGAAGAAATTGATCGGCTGATAGCCCCAGTAGTTGGGTTCGCTGTCGTCGAACTCGTAGATCGGCATGAGTTCGACCGCGGTCACTCCCAGATCCTGAAGGTGCGGGATTTTGTCGATGACGCCGGCGAAAGTGCCGCGCTTGCCGGCAGCTACTCCGGAGTTTGGATTGGAGGTAAATCCGCGAACGTGCATCTCGTAAATGACGAGGTCTCCGGCATGTCGCGGAGGCACGTCGTTTCCCCAGTCGAATGGCGCTTCATCTCTCAGCAATACACTGAGGGGCGCTTTACCGGCGTTGCTGTCAGACCCGAGCATGGCGGCGCGGTTGTACGCAGGCGGGAAAAAGATCGAGGTGGCGAAGGGGTCGAGCAGCAGTTTAGCGGCGTTGAAAGCGTGCCATTCGTGGGCGCGTCCGGTCGCGGGCGGGCCATCGATGGAGTACGCGTAATAGTTAGCGGCTTTTACTTTGCTCTCCGGAATGCGGGCGTGCCAGATACGGCCAGTGCGGTTGCGGAACTGATCGAATTCGACGATCGAGGTGGGATTTACGAGGTCATTGGCGGAGAACAGCAGTAGCCGCACGCGTGTCGAATTTTTGGAATAGATCGCAAAGTTGTAGGCCTGGTCGGCAGCGACATGGGTTACTCCGAGCGGAGTGGGCGAGCCATTGGCTGAGGCCCAAGTGGATGAAATCAATTGTGTCAGAGCAGCATTGAGGGTCCCCACTGTGCACCTCCTGAATGGGGTTGGCGCCGGCGCTAGGGCAGGCAGAGTTGATCGGCGAGGAAGAAGAGCAGCAGAGAGCTGCAAAAGGTCACTCTATACCTGATATTCGTCCCCGGGAACCAAAAAAATAGGATCAGCACCGACCTTTTTTCAGAGAGAACCAATTTGGCGAACAGAATCAGTTTCGGAATTACGATTTGGCAGTCCGCGAGCGTCCCGGTGATCCGGCGGCGAGTATCTGCGCAAGCGAATAGTCTTTCAGTTCTCCGATCCTTGCCAGTGCAATGTCCGGTTCGGGGAATTGGGAGACCAGCTTTTGGTCGAGCGCGTAGTGGCCCTGGCGAGGAAACACAGTGGTGACGCGTTTGCCCCAATATTCTTTTATTGCCGTCAGCAACCGCACTTTGTCGTCGACCATCACGTAATGGTCGGCTGGATACTTCGACTCGACGTCTGGGAGCTCCGCCTCTTTGTGGACGTAGATCAGGACATTGCCTTCAAAGATGTCGTACAGCCCGGATCGGTGCACTTTGCGAGGTTGGAATACTACGTCACCGTCGCTGAGGATCACGGCCCGCCCGAGCTTTATGGCATGGTCGACGGAATCGAGGGATTCAGGGTATAGACGATTGGCGAAGGGATAGTTAATCATAAAGTAGGAGACCTCGAGCAGTTTCGGTTCGCGCGGCTTTTCGACCCGATAGCGTTGCAGGGCGCCGAGGTAGTCGGCATAGCCGAGTTCAGAGCGCAGGTTCTCGAAGATGTCCCAGTAGTGCTGGGCGCTGGCTTCGCCAACCTTTTCATTGAGATGGCGCTTGAGGTCGGAGGCGACGCGGTCATTGTCGATGAGGGTATTGTCGACGTCGAACAGGAACACTATGTTGGGGCGATCGTTCGTTCTCATGGAGTCTCCGCCGGAATTGGTGCTTAATGTTGCCAGAGATTAATGCTAAACGGTGAGTTGCCGATATTGAGATCGATCGGAGGGCTGTGGAAAACTTTCCTGCTGGCGTGCTTGTGAAAATGCCTCTGGTGTAGTAAAAAAGCGCCGCAGGCAAATGTCGATCCGGCAGCACAGTTAACTTCAGCTTCTATCCGTACAGATTCCGAACCTAATCCCCATAGCGCACGGAGCAAACGGTACATGGAACACCTCGAGCAAATAACCAAGAAACGGTTTGAAGTTCGATCCTGCAAACCTTGTGAATTCTGCAAGGAGTTGGACCCACAATTTCCCCATCGCCATCCGGCGGACCAGATGGTGGGCGCCAGCCGGAGGAGTGTCGCCTCGGCACACTTGACCGAGGATGGCTATGTGCAACATCGCATCCTGGAGTTGGGCCAACTGGCTTCCGGGAGGCCGCGCAACGCCGCTTAAATCAGTTCAAAACAGAGTTCGCAGGTAATTTCTCAGCCCGAAACCCCTCGACGGAATCTCCGGGCAAGCAACTTGAAATTTCGCGTCTCCGGGACTCTAATTGTATCTAATGAGTAGTGGATAGAGAGGCTCCAATGCTCGCCCGGATGCGATCCTGTTTCTTGCTAGTGAGTCTTGTGTTTCTTTTCGCCACAGCTCCCTATCTTGTTGCTCAGATTCACGGTGTTCCCGCCTCAGTTACTTCATTCGGATTCGGGGGGAGTCATTCATTTGCACCGGGCGTCCCGGCCAGCGTGACTTCGCTGGGGCCAAACGGATTCGGTGGCGGCCATGCCCGTTTCGGCAATTGCTGCTTCGCGCCGGTTTTTCACAACGGATCGCAATCTTCGTTTTTCAATCGCGGCCGCCATTTTCACCACAACTTTTTCGGGAGCGCGATGCCCTTCTACGGCTATAGCGTTCCGTATACGCAGGTAGTGGTGGTGCAGCCCGATGCTGGCTATGGTGACGAGGACGAAGAAAACTACGAGGGTGGACCAACGATTTTCGACCGGCGCGGTTCACGGAGGCCGACTCGCGTGGTCGAGGTCGAACGGGAACCGGCTCCGGTTGTCCAACCTGTAGTAGCGGCGGAGCTGCCGGCTCCGGTTGTGCCGCAACCGAACACGGTGATCGTTTTCCGCGATGGCCATCAGGCAGAGTTACAGAATTACGCCATCGTCGGCGACACGATTTTTGATTTTACCGACAATCTCTCGCACAAGATTCAGCTCGGGGATATTGACCTGTCGGCTACACACAAAGCCAATGATGCGCGCGGCGTGGATTTTCAGATACCCAGCGGCGCCGGGCAGTAGCGATCAGGCAGGATCAGTACTGCCCGTAGCGACCTCTCACCGAATCGAGCAGCTTCTGGGAGTCGAAGCCGACTCCGTCCTTGAATACGATTTCCACATTTTCGATGTCGGAAATCTTTTTTGATGGATCGCCTTTGATCAGTATCAAGTCAGCATTTTTCCCGGCGGCGATCGATCCGATCGCATTCTCTTTTCCCATGTAGGACGCTCCGTTGAGGGTGGCAATCTTGATGGCCTCAACGGGAGTGAATCCAGCCTCCACTAATAACTCAATTTCGCGTTGATCGCCAAAGCCTGGGATCACGTCTCCTCTTCCGGTGGGGTCGGGACCAGCGAGGAGCAGGCCCCCGGCTGCCACAAAGGCGCGTTCCAGTTCCATGTCACGTTTCAAGAGCATAGCTGGATCGATCTTGGGCGGAGGGCTCGAAGGCGGACGCTGGCGCAGGATAAAGAATGCTTCGCGGGCCTGAGGAGTCATCGCGTCGAGCGCTTGCTGACGAAGCGGCGGACGGCCTCCGCCGGCGTCGCTTTCGAAAACGGGCAGGGTCGAGGTAATTGCAACATGATGTTTGACGAGCGTGTCGATGAGGTCTTTGGCTTCGGGGCTCTCTGGAGGCATGTGGTCGAGGGTGTATTCTCCGGCGCTGTCGCTGCAGAGGTCGGGCTTCTTTCCGGGATCGAGTTGGGTGTTCACGAAGAACCCGTGTTCGAGATCGTCGATGCCTAACTCGGCGGCTTCCTTATAAGTGACGGAGCAGAGGTGTCCCGTAACTTTTAGGCCGCGCTTGTGAGCGGCGTCGATGGCGGCTTTCAGTTCGGCGCGGGTGATGTTCATGTACGCCTTGAATGAGGTCACACCATGATCGGCCCAATATTCCACCAACTGGCGCGCGTCGCCCGGGCTGGTCAGGTGCGGCATCTGGATGAAGAAACTCTCCGCTCCTTCGAGATAAGGGCCGGTCACGTCGAGGTGCGGGCCGGGGAGTTTGCCGGCGTCAATGTCGTGCTTCAGATTCAGGTCGGCATAGGTCTCGACGCTGCCCGTGGTGCGCATGGTCGTCACGCCGGCGGCGAGATATAACCTGGGCGCGGAGAAGGTCATCTGCGGCGCGAGTACGGGCGGGTCAAATTTCTTTTGCGCGTTGAGATTCGGTCGCGCGATATAAAACAGATGATTGTGCATGCCGACGATGCCCGGCATGACGGTGTATCCGTGAAGGTCGAGAACCGTCGTCTGCCCGTCCGCCGCTGCGTCGGCGCCTGGCTGGATTGCCAGGATTTTTCCCGCCTCGATCACCACATTCTGGTCTTCGACGGCCGGCGCGCCGGTGCCGTCGATCACCCGTACGTGAGTGAGGATGATTTTTGGCGCGTCCACGCGAACAAACTCTTTGACAACCTTGGAGCGTTCGGGAGTTTGCGCTGTGGCAGCCAGAGAAGAGAAAAACAGAGCGACGGTAGATGCAAGGACACGGGATCGCATGGGTACCTCTAAGTGTTCGACATTGTAGCCGAGTCGACGGCGAGTGGTGCTCGCACTGGGGGAATCAACATGCCAAACAAAAAACTCGGCCCGACCATGATTTTGCGTCCGCAATCTGCTCTGATGACTAAAGTTTCTGTGCTGCCCGCGTCATTGCGGCTAGCATCGTCAAAAGCCAATGTCGATCCTGACCAGAACATCGCCCTTCGTCCAGATTAAAGATGGCAATCAAGAGCCTCCGATTGTCATTGCACATGGCCTGAGTGGTCTGGTGCAATTTGAGGAACTTGCGAAGCACATCCGCACGGATCATCCCATCTATGGAATCCAGGCTCGCGGTATCGACGACGCCGAGGAGCCGTTGGATCGAGTTGAGGATATGGCGCAGCTTTATCTGGACGCTCTCGATGAACAGGACCCGGGAGATGGTTACATCCTGATCGGCTATTCGTTCGGCGGCCTGGTGGCGCTGGAAATGGCGCAACGATTGGTCGCGAGTGGAAGGAACATCAAATTATTATCGCTGCTGGACAGTTATCCGCATCCGCGTTTTCTGCCGGCTCGAGATCGCTTGCGTTTGTTTGCGAAGCGCATGAAGGGGCATGCCGAGCAGATGTCGCAGTTGCCATATTCGGAGTCGCTCGCCTATTTTGCGAAGGGGTTCAAGCGCAGGCTGCACCTTCCGGGAGCTGGCCACGAAAGCCAGCGCTCTCCGGAGAGGATGGCTTTGTCATTCGAGGAGGCGGCGCTCCGGCGGGTTAACCAGAAATGCTACCTTGCATACTCCAAATATCTCCCGAAGTTCTATCCCGGCAAAATAAGATTTGTTACCACGGAGATTAAGTCGTTCTTTCCCACGAATCCAGTCAGAGTGTGGGGCAAACTGGTATCGAAGCTTGAGGTCGAGATCATCCCGGGCGATCATCTGAACATCGTCACTACGGAGTTCCGGGCTCTGGCGGCGGTCCTGACTCGCTACATCGAGGAAGCTACTGCCGGACAAATATAAACGCGCGGGGCGCGGCTCTATCTCGGCCCCTAGAGGGGCTTTAAAACACGCGATTTTCGGCATCGCTGAAGCGATGCCCTGATACGAACCTTCGGCGCCCGAATGCGGAATGCCAAAAACAAATGCGGCCCGGGCCAGCCACCCGGGCCGCATTGTTGTCGCGAGATTCTGGCTGCCGTCTTCCGTCAGGGACGAAAGAGCATCGCGTTCCGGCGCTCGTGAGAGCGCACAATCCGCGATGTTCTCCTGAGGCGCTTGCCTCAGGTTTCCAGTTCAGCGCTTCCATCCTTCCTTGGAAGGGAGGATTTCATCGGAGGCCGCAACGCCCGGGCACCAGTTCACCGTGATGAACCGGACTTCCCCCGGTGATCACCCTCATGGAATCACCGGCAACGCTGAAACCGGATCGGCAGAGCTTCAGAATGTCCGCGCTCTGACTGCACAGTAGGTTGCGGCAAGGCGGTTCGAGAAACAAGAGTAAAGGCGCGCTTGGGCTGTGCAGAAACTGTGGAGAGTGGGCAATTCTTGTGGATGAGGCAGGAAAAGTGGGAAAGTCATCAAGGACCGACCACTGTCCACTAACCACTGCTGTACACTACCCCGATGATCGCGCATCTTCGCGGCACTCTGCTGGTCAAGCATCCCAATCAGGCGATTGTGGAAGCGCATGGTGTTGGCTACGACGTGGTCATCAGTGTGCCAACGTTCTCGGAACTCCCCGCTGCGGGAGCCGATGTTGCGTTGCATATTCATACACACGTGCGCGAGGACGCGCTCAGCCTCTACGGATTTCTGCGGCTCGCAGAGAAACATCTCTTCGAGAAATTGCTTACGGTGAGTGGGATCGGACCTAAACTCGCAGTCACGATTTTGAGCGGCATGCCGGCTGACGAGATGGTGGGCGCGATCCGAAGCGGCGATATTGGCAGGCTTACGCGTATTCCTGGCATCGGGAAGAAGACGGCGGAGCGGATGGTGCTGGAACTGCGTGACAAACTGCCGGTGGCGACTGGAACGGCTGAAGTCAGCGTGGCGGCGGCCAGTCCGGTAGAGGAGGATGTACTCTCGGCGCTGGTGAACCTCGGATATCAGCAGGCAGCGGCGGAGAAAGCCTTGCAGTCGGCAGCGCGTGACGGCAAGGGTGAACAGAGCTTCGATTTGCTATTTCGAGAGGTGCTGGCGGGGTTGTCGAAGTAAGTTCCCGGTTCTCAGTAGAGCCTGCCGGGCCTAACCGATATCGCACCTCAACTCGTAATCCAGAATGGCATGGCCGAAAGCGTTCACTGAGAACTGAGAACTGGGAACCGGGAACTGAGAACTGAGAACTCCCACTTAGTTCCCTACGAAGCGTAGATACAAGTCGCGGTCGTCCCGGCAGGACTCAGCCATCTGCTTGACTTTTTGCCAGGCTTCGATCTGGGATTCGTCGCGGGCGCGATCTTTTACGCGTTCCCACTCGGCGAGAAAGACAGCCATCTGAAGGTGATTGAAGACGGTCTTGCCGAAGGGGGAGATGCCGCTGAGGAGCGGAAGGGCATCGTCTGCGGTCGCGGGAACAATTCCGTGCAGCATCACCCATTCGCTGCGCTCACCAAGATCGTCTTCGAGTTTCACAACCAGGGACATGGCATGCACCTAACGCAGATACCGATGGCCGCACTGTAGCAGTGCCGGCGTCGCTTTTCAAAGTTATCTTTCCAACTAGAGCAACAAAGAAATGCAACTCGACAAACGGACCGGCCCGCTAGAAAGCCTTCGCTGAATCCAGCAGAATCGTGACTGGACCTTCGTTCACGAGTTCTACCTGCATCATTTCCTGGAAACGTCCAGTTTCGCAAGTCCTCCCGGCGGTGCGGATCTTTTCGACGAAATATTCGTACAGTTCGCGAGCTTGTTGTGGCGGCGCAGCGGCGTCGAACGACGGTCGTTTCCCCCGGCGGACGTCTCCATAGAGTGTGAATTGCGAGACTACCAGCAGCGCGCCGGCGGTATCGGCCACTGAGAGATTCATCTTTCCGTCTTGGTCTTCGAAGATACGCAGGCCGATTATTTTTTCGGCGAGGTAGTCGGCATCGGCATTCGTGTCTCCGGTCGCGACTCCTAACAACACGAGCAGGCCATTCGCGATCTCCCCGGTGGTCTCGCCATTGACGGTAACTTTCGACCGGCTGACTCGCTGGATCACGGCGCGCATCAGCGAGAGGCCTGGCTGAGCAGAGATTCGTGTCCGGCGAGGGCTTGCCAGCGGCCGTCGCGATAGGTGAAGACGTCGGTGAAACGAACGCGGGCGATTACTTTGCCGGAGGCGTCAACCAGTTCGGCGAGTCCACGCGTGAAACCGAAGTTGCCTTCGACGTACGCGCGCATTTCTGAGAGGTGATTCGTGCCGGGCTTTCGGTTGGGAATGTTGGCTAGCGTTTGGGCGCGGGTTTTGAGGGAGCCGTCTACGTCGGCGTCTTCGAATTCGTCGGATAGGAGGCAGGCTACGGCGTCGGCGTCTTTGCGGCTGAGGGCGTCGGCCCAGGTGTTTTCGATATTGATAAGGGCGGCCTCGGCCTTGGGCTGGTTCTTGGGACAGTCGGCGGCTAGGGCGGGCAGGGAAAAGAAAAGAAGCAGCGCTAATGTTTTCACTTTCGAATCGTCCCATGAGTCGCCACGGCGGGGCAAGGGGGCCAAGAGAGTCTTAACCACGGGGGACACGGAGGAACACGGGGGAAATCTTAGCCTTCTTGCCGGAGAGGGCGGCGGCGCTACAGTTTGGTTTGACCCTGCTCTGTACGGACACCTACAATCCGAATTCACTCACTGATTACGTTTGGAGTTGATCGCATGAAATCTGTCGACAAACTTATTCTTCGCGTGGTCTCGATCAGAGTGTTGTTCGTGCTTGCGAGTTTCGGCGCGTTTGCGCAAACATCCACAAGTGCACCTCACAACGACGTTGTGATCAAGAATGCTGTCGTCATGACGGTGACGCACGGCAACATCAAGAATGGGTCGATTTACATCAAGGATGGCAGGATTGCGGCTGTCGGTGAGAGCGTGAATGCACCGGCGAGCGCGACCGTGATTGATGCCGGCGGCAAGTACGTCACGCCTGGGATCGTGGATTCGCATTCGCACATCGCGCTTGACGATGATGTGAACGAGGCGACCAGTCCGATTACGCCACACATGATGATGAAAGATGCTTTCGATTATCAGGATAAGGCGATCTATCGCGCGCTGGCCGGAGGCGTGACTACTTCGTTGCTGCTGCATGGGTCGGCCAACATGATTGGCGGGCAGGCAATCGTCATCAAGCATAAGTACGGGCTTTCACGGGACGAGTTGCTCTTTCCGAATGCGCCGCGGTCGATCAAGTTTGCCAGCGGGGAAAATCCGAAGAGGGTTTATGGCGGCCGGGAGCAGCTTCCCTCGACCCGCATGGGGAACTTTGCGGTGCAGCGCGAGGCGCTTGTCCAGGCACGGGATTACATGCGCGAGTGGGATGCGTACAACGAGAAGGTGAAACGCGGGGACAAGGATGCGTCGGCACCTAAGCACGATTTAAAACTTGAAGCTCTGGCGGACGTGCTGCGTGGCAAGTTGATGGTGCAGATTCACTGCTACCGGGCTGACGAATTTCTTACTGAGATTACGATGGCGCATGAGTTCGGTTACAAGATTCGCGCGTTTCATCATGCGCTTGAGTCCTACAAAGTGCCGGAGACACTCGCGGCGGAAAACATCGGAATTGCGACATTTGCCGACTGGTGGGGATACAAGCAGGAGGCTTGGGATGCGATCCCGTGGAATGCGGTGATGTCGATGCGCAAGGGCGTGCGCGTCGCGATCAAGAGCGATTCCGAGGATTACACGCGGCGACTGAATCAGGAGGCGGCGAAGACGATGCGCTACGGCGGGGCGACGGAAGAAGAGGCTTTGAAGATGATTACGCTGAATGCCGCATGGATCGTGGGCGTGGACGACCGGGTGGGGTCGATTGAGGTCGGGAAGGATGCGGATCTGGTGATCTGGGAGGGGTATCCGCTGTCGAGTTATGGGGTGCCCGGGAAAGTTCTGATTGATGGCGAGGTGTACTTCGATCGCGCGCTGCCGGGGCTGGGGATGACGCATTATCGGGAGGGGCAATGAAGCGGCGTGCAGGGGGCAGGTCGCGGCTGGCAGCGAACTACAGATTCCTCGCTGCGCTCGGAATGACAGTTCTTTTGGGAACGGTGGCAGTCTTTGCTCAGGATAAGCCGGTCGCACTCAAGGGTGGAAAGTTGTTGACCATCACGCATGGAGTGATTGAGAACGGCGTAATTGTTTTGCAGGGAGGGAAGATTACGGCGGTTGGTGCCGCCGCGTCGGTCAATATTCCACGCTCGGCGCAGGTTGTGGATGTGACTGGGATGACGGTGTATCCCGGACTGATTGACTCGGAGACGAACCTGGGCCTTACGGAGATTTCGGCGGAGAATTCGACCAACGATCTGATCGAGACGAGCGATGAGATTATGCCGCACATGCATACGGCGGAGGCGTTTCATGCCGAGTCGGCGCTGATTCCGGTGGCGCGGATGAATGGCATCACCAATGCGGTCGTGGCTCCGTCAAGTGGCGACACTTTGCCTGGTCAGGATTCGTTTATTCAACTGGACGGCGCATCGGCGAGCGAAATGTTGCTGATCCGAGATCTGGCCATGCCGCTGAATTTTACGGGCGACGAGCGCCGTAATAAAGGCGGCTTCGACAAACATAAATTTCCTTCGACACGGATGGGATTGGCGGCGCAACTGCGGCAGGCGTTTCTTGATGCGCAGGACTATAAGTCGAAGTGGACGGATTACGATCGCAAGAAATCCGATGCGGTGCGCGACAAGAAGCCGGAGCCATCGGCTCCCAAGCGCGATTTGAAGTTGGAGGCGCTGCTGCCGTATCTGGAGGGCAAGAAAACCATTGTGCTAGCGGCGGAAGGCCCGAGCGATCTTCAAACTGCAGTCAGTTTGGCCAATGAGTTCAAACTGAAGTATGTGTTGAATCACATCAGCCACTCGCAGACTGTGCTGGACTATGTGGCGAGTTTGAAAGTCCCAGTCATGGTTGGGCCGATTTATGAGGCGCCAAGGGATGATGAGCGCTATGACACTGTGTACAGTTTGCCGGCGCAGCTTTACAAGCGAGGGGTGAAGATTGTGTTTGCTTCGTACTCGGCGCATAACGTTCGCAACCTGCCGGACGAGGCTGGATACGCAACGGCTTTCGGCCTGCCCTACGACGAGGCGCTCAAGGCGATCACTCTGAATGCTGCAGAGATCTGGGGAGTGGCCGATCAGTTGGGATCGCTTGACGTTGGCAAGAGGGCAAATATTGTCGTGGCGAATGGTGATCCGCTGGATGTGAAGACGGACGTCAAGCACGTCTACATCGCGGGACGCGCGGTGCCGATGACCAGCCGGCAGACGTGGCTGCGGGATCAATACTCGAAGTAGCAGTTCTCAATTCCCAGGTCTTTGCATACTTTCGCAATCCCTTTTAGACTATTGAATCCGGTCCCATTCCGTATTTTGAGCGGTACGCGGCAGTGATTCAGTGAAGCGCCGGTCGAGGTGACGCGGGCGTTCAATCCCCAGACTTGGAAACGAGGAGAACGATGGCAGCCGTTGACGAAAAAGTGAAGCAGATTATTGTGGAACAGTTGGGTGTGGACGAGGGCGAGGTTACGCCGAGCGCTTCGTTCGTGGACGACCTGGGAGCGGACTCGCTGGACACCGTGGAACTGGTCATGGCGTTCGAAGAGGCGTTCGACATCGAGATTCCGGACGAAGACGCCGAGAAGATCCGGACGGTATCGGATGCGATCGAGTACATCGGCAAACACGCGAAGGCAGGCAAGTAATTTGGCTCGGCGGGTCGTCATTACGGGCTTGGGAATGATTTGCGCGGTGGGCAACACCACTGCCGAAGTGTGGCCGGCTTTGCTGGCCGGCAAGAGTGGAGTGGACCGCATCACCGGGTTCGACGCGTCCGCTTTTGCCTGCCAGATTGCTGCCGAAGTAAAGTCTTTTGACCCGCTCAAGTTCATCGAGAAAAAAGAAGTCAAGAAGATGGGGCGGTTCATCCACCTCGCACTCGCTGCGTCAGATGAAGCGATCCAGATGTCGGAGTTGAAAATCACGCCCGAAAATGAGGAGCGAGTGGGCGTACATATCGGATCCGGCATTGGTGGATTCGACGTGATCGAGCGCGAGCACACTGCGCTCATGGAGGGCGGTCCGCGCAAGATTTCGCCTTTCTTTATTCCGGCGTCGATCATCAACCTCGCGGCCGGGCATGTATCCATGCGTTTCGGGGCGAAGGGGCCGAATGAGGCGACGGCTACGGCCTGCACGACCAGCGCTCATTCGGTCGGCGATTCTTTTCGGATCATCCAGCACAACGATGCGGATGTGATGATCGCAGGGGGCTCCGAGGCGGCCATTACGCCGATGGGCGTCGGCGGGTTCGCCGCGATGCGCGCGCTGTCTACGCGCAACGACGAGCCTAGGCGCGCAAGTCGTCCATGGGACAAGGACCGCGACGGATTTGTCATCGGCGAAGGAGCCGGGATCTTGATCATGGAAGAGTTGGAGCATGCGCGGCGTCGGGGCGCTCCGATCCTGGCGGAGATTGTCGGCTATGGCATGAGTTCCGACGCTTACCACATGACTCAGCCTGCTCCTGAACACGAAGGCGGATTCCGCGTGATGCGAAATGCTCTACGCGACGCCGGCCTGGAGGCGAACGCGGTGGGCTACGTCAATGCCCATGGAACTTCGACTCCGATCGGAGATACGCTCGAGGCACACGCGATCCGTAATCTGTTTGGCAAAACGGTGCCGGTGAGCTCCACGAAGTCAATGACTGGACACTTGCTGGGCGGGGCGGGTGGTTTGGAGGCGGGGGTCACGGTTCTCGCGCTGCGCGATCAGATTCTGCCGCCGACCGTCAATCTGGAAAACCAGGACCCAGGTACAGATGGGATGGACTTCGTTCCCAACCACGCGCGCAAGGCGCAGTTTGAATATGCGATGTCAAATTCGTTCGGGTTTGGCGGGACGAATGGGGCGTTGCTGTTCAAGAGATGGAACGAGTAGTTCTTCATTAGATTTCCGCCACCTCTATCGAAAATGTCAATCCTGACCGGAGTAGCTGCTTTGCGAAGCGAAGCGGCTGCGGAGTCGAAGGCCCCCTACTCCGCCGCAAACTCCCTGGCCGATTCAGGGCGTCTTCCCCGCGCCGTCCGACGCGTACAACTCGCTGGGAGAATTCCCTGCGTCTGCACAAATCTCGCTGTATGGTAGGGGTCCTTGGACTGCGGTTGCCGCTCACTTCGTGAGCGGAAATCCTCGCTCAGGATGACAATCCTTTGAGGGCTACTCCAAAGGGCTTACTGTCTCTTCACCGTGTCAATCATCGCGTACAACTGGCTGAGATCTTTTACTTCCAGGTAGGGGGTCGCGGTTCTCTTATCGGTGACGATGTAGATAGTCGGTGTGTGGTCGAGGTTGATGGATTTGCCTAAATCACGGTCGGCGATTACCAGGGCAGACAGTTTGCCCGCGGGATCGACTACGAAGGGCAATTCGACTTTGTGTTCGGTCGCGAATTTCTCGGCGTAGCTGCGCAGGTTGTCGGGCAGAATTTCCCGCTGGTGTTCGAAGACGTAATCGCGGAAAGCATTGCCCAAGGTTTTGGAATGGGTGTCGAAGTAGCGCGCGATAATGGCGGCATTCATCGACCAGTTGTGCATGGGCAACGGGAAGTCGTGTTGCACGAGCGGAATCTTGTAAGTCTGGGAGGCCTGATTCAGCAAGGGCGCGGCTCGAGCGCATTGCGGACACTGCAGGTCCTCAAAAACAACCAGTGCGACCGGAGAGCCCTTGGGCGGACGAAGGACGCTCGGGACCTCCTGAGCAATGGCAGTCAGGCTAAGTAGAAGAATCAAGGGCAGAAGTCGTGAAATCTTCATAATGTTTTGGATGCTTAGCGAACCCAGATCGTCCCTATGGTAGCGAATTCAGGCCAGTTGTGCACCCGTAGCCAACGTAATCGCCGTCGGTAATTTGACGCGCGCTGCCCGTGGATTAGCGGGCTTACTTCATCTCACCGACTTCCATGTTGCAGAAAAAATAGAGGCGCAGTCCGAGGTTTTGGCCGGGAAATTCTCTTGGCAAGGGTGGCAATGGGGCGGATCGGGTGATGCTTCCCCACGCGGCCCGGTCCAGGGGAATGTCACCAGAGCCGCTGTGCCATACCATGCCTGTGACCTGGCCATTTTTTAGGATCGTAAATTCGATCGAAGTCTTGCCTTGTTTCCAGATCGGGGCGAAGGCTGACGGCGGTAAAGAGGCAATCCAGTTCTGCCGTATGGTTGCCAAGATCCGCTGGATGTAAGGCCCAAAGTCCACACCCATGGTGTCGGTGAGGATCTCGGCTGGAGCCAGCGCTGCGTTGGCTCCGTTCCGGCCCTGATTCAAGCCATAGTCGCCAGAGTCTCCGCCACCGTAATTGCCGCGATTGGCGGCGGCGGCTCGCGCGGCCTGCTCGATTGCAGAACCGGCGGTGCTGGGAGTGGTGAAGCTGGGCTTGGCTCCTCGGGGAGGCGGCTGGAGCTGAGCGGTTTGCGGGTTCTGGGCCGGCGCGACTAGTCCAGAGTTCGGATTCGGTTGTGGATTTTCCTGAGGAGGCGGCTGGTTCTGCGCTACGGCAGGAGGCGGTGCCGATTGCGGCTGCTGGGCTTGTGGTTCGGGCCGTCCAGGATGCCGGCTTTGCAGAAGTTTCCTTAGATCTTCGCGGTTGATCTGCGGCGTCTTGCTGGTGGCGATGCGATCCTTGTCAGAGATAATTTTCGAATCGGGGCGCCGGGTGAGTTTCTGTTCGTCGGGCGGCAATTCGAGGTAGGTTGCATCCTTCTCCTTGTTCAGATCGAGCGTCGCCGGCAATACCAGGGCGCGACGCGGGAAGAATCCCATCAGCCTGTCACTGTTCACGAGCAGAATTACGACCAGTAAGTGGATAACGACAGACAACCATACGGCCTCGCGCTTCCGAGAGCGCGAAAGATCGTCCTGGAGCTGGATGAGAAGATGGGGGACGGCGGCGGGGTTGAAGCCACGGTAAGCGGTTTCCCAGTGCTGCCGATCGGACAGGTCGAGCGGTTCGGCCTGCTGGGGTGGGGCCAATGGGTCGCGCGGCGGGATTTGGGTGACCGACATCTCCAGGGACTTAAATGTTAGAGGCACGCGCAAGTCCCTGCGTTGCGTAAAGTTACGTAAAAAGCGGGGCTGGCGGTGATTGTTATTGTCCCTATTGTCGCACTTTTCGGAGGAACAGCGTAAGTACCAGTGGACGGGTACCTTGGGAGTAAGGGATTGCACAGGTCAGAAGTCATTGCAGAGGTTAAAGTCAAAGGCTGGACTGGGTTTTGTTCTATTTCTTCACACGTATTTTCCCGGCGTGTCGATGAATGGCGGAGAGAATCGCCAACGCTAATTCGAGGGCGCGTGCGCCATCTTCCAGCGTGACGAGCGGTTGACTGCGGCCGCGGACGCATTGGAGGAATGACTGGATCTCGGCTAACAGAGGTTCTTCTGCCGTAATCGCTAGTATGCCAACCTCAATCTGTCGATTCACGATCGGCTTGGCGGCA
>WNFR01004078.1_pt1 | contig 24119 bp, 25 predicted proteins | sample 5400221 | NCBI WGS metagenome assembly WNFR01 (sample SAMN13153357, study PRJNA577476) | soil metagenome | isolation source: 40 cm soil under Madrone tree | place: USA:California | collected 2016-06-14 | reverse complement strand
CCAATCCCGCAAATCCGTGTGCTGCTTCGCTGAATCCCGCAGTCACAACGGCTCTGGGCTATCTGCCGAACCAGCAGCAGTTTCAGGCACTAAATTTTCCGCAGTCAATTTTCCTGAACCAGAATTACTTAAATCCTTCGACTTTCCTGCCTCTTGGCTTCCAGCCGTTCGGCTATCCGCAAGGAAAGAACTTCGTTTATGCCTATGCCCAACAAGCTAACCTAAGCGTGGAGCGCGATCTCGGCCATGGATTTGCACTGAATCTTGCCTACAACTTCAACGGCGGGCGTCACCTGAACCGCCCCATTAATGCGAATACGGTCCGCGGCGATTTGATGGTCTCGAATTTCCGGAACGCAGTCGCCGCCGCACTTCAGGCCAATCAGCCTCCGCCAAGCAGTCCGTTTACGGTTTCCGGGTGCGGCGTGAATACCGCTAATGGCCAGCCTTTTGTTGACTCGTCATTAATGAACTTCTTCCGTCCATCTGGTCTGAATCCATCAATAGCCGGTGCTTATCTAGCGGGCGGAGGTGCAGCCTGCGTAGCTCTTGCCCAGCAAATCCTTCAAGGACTGGCCTCTCAGGGCTTCAACGCAAATTGTGATCCCTTCACCTCGTTCGCCAACTGCGTCCCATTTGGCGACATGGACGCCAACTTCTCGAACGGCAGTTCGGTATATCACGGCCTGAGCGCGAACCTGCGCAAGCGGTTCAGCACTCACTACGAATTCCTGGCTTCTTACACTTGGTCGCATGCCATCGACGATTCCACCGACTTGCAGTCGACGTTAACGCCGCAAGACAGTTACTACCCGTCACTCGACCGATCTTCGTCTACTTTCGACCAGCGCCATCGCTTCGTCTTCAGCGGCGTTTATCAGACTGGAAGGATAGGCGAGGGCTTTGCAGGCAAATTTCTCAGCGATTGGACGTTCGCCCCTCTCATCGAGTTCTCTTCAGGGCGTCCATTCAACATCATCACTGGCAATGGTGACAACTTGCAGTTGTCCTCGCTTACGGGACGCCCCAATGGCGCGCCGAACGCGGCTTGCGGGCCCGGCGTAAAGTCCCGGTTCTCTCCCACAGGCGTTTTGCAGGAGCCGTGCCTTGCCGGCTTTAACGGAACTCTGCTGTCACTCGACGGCAACCTGGGCCGCAACGCGGGTCTAACTCCGTGGACCGTGTTCGATGACCTGCGAATCGCAAAGCGGATTCCGGTCGGCGAGCGTGTCAATCTGGAATTGATCGCTGACATGTTCAACATCGCAAACCGCTTTAATGTGTCGGCGGTCAGCCCGCTATTCACGAACGCTGGACAAGCGACGGCGGCTTATGATCCGCGGCAGTTCCAGTTTGGATTGAAAGTGAACTGGTAAGAACCTCGTCCGATTTGCGTGTAAGCAAATCAGGAGGAAGCATGTCGGAATCGTGGCAATTGTCTCTGGATCGTTGGAGTTCTGCCGGACTCGTGGATGCGGCAACAGCCGCGCGAATCCGTGAGTTCGAAGATTCCCAGGAGCAGCCCAGGCACCTACGCTGGCCGATTCTGATCGCCATCGGCTTCGGCGCGCTGATGCTTGCGGCTGGCGTGCTGCTGTTTGTTTCTGCTCATTGGGACGATCTTTCCCCGTCAGGGCGCTTTTCCCTCGTACTGATTCTGGTTGCGATTTTCCACATTGCTGGGGCCGTCTTTTCGGAACGGTTTGCAGCACTCTCTATGGCTCTGCACGGTGTGGGCACAGCTACGCTGGGCGCTGGAATTTTTCTTTCCGCACAGATCTTTAACTTGCAGGAGCATTGGCCTGGCGGCGTAATGCTCTGGGCTCTGGGTGCTTGGATTGCATGGGCTCTCCGCCGCGATTGGGTGCAAGCTGCGTTCGTTGCGCTGCTCACGCCCGCGTGGCTAGCAAGCGAGTGGATTGATGCCAGCCAGCGCATGAATGGTTCCGAGGAGATCGTCGCGCAAGGTCTTTTGCTCTTGGCGCTCACCTACTTGAGCGCTCTCTCAACCGAGCACCGCGAATCGGTACGTCGTGTTTTGGCATGGATAGGCGGCGTCGCTCTGATCCCGCTCACGATTCTTGCAATTCCGGAAACTTGGTGGGGCGGGGCGGGCCGAAACCTCTCCTATGGCATGCTCTTTCTGGGAAAGGGACTCGGTATGCTTCTACCGCTCCTCCTTGCGTGGTGGTTGCGCCGTCGCGCGGCCGTTACTAATGCATTAGCGGCGGCCTGGATTCTGGTTCTCGGACTTATTTCACCCAACGCCAAACTTACGCCCTACGTCTGGGCGGCACTGGCGTCTCTCGGCCTGATCGCGTGGGGACTCCAAGAGGCTCGGCGTGAGCGAATCAACTTGGGGATTCTTGGCTTCGGCCTGACAGTGCTGTTTTTCTACTTCTCGAACGTCATGGACAAACTGGGTCGCTCCGCCAGCCTCATGGGGCTCGGCCTTCTCTTCCTGATTCTCGCCTGGGGACTCGAACGAACCAGACGCCGGCTGGTAGGGAAAGTAAAGGCGGCTGCGGCATGAAAATGTTCCACAAAGGACTATTGCTGGCGGCCATTCATGTCGGGCTGGTGTGCACCTTGGGAGCAAAGTTGCTCTATGATCGTGCGTACCGTCCGCGAGTGTGGATCAGGGCTGCGATCTATGATCCCGACCTGCCGATCCGCGGAAAATATCTGGCGCTCCGTATCGAGGTTCCAGCCGAGGGATTCATGAGTCGCATGATACCGTCGGGCGGCACCAGCATTCGTTCGAATGAAGCCGATGCCAGCGACGGTTCAAATGAAATCTTTAGCCCGACCCGATGTAATCTTATTCTGCGCGACAATCAACTGGTCGCCGTCGCGAACCAAGACGGCGAGTTCTGGGCCAATATCCACCACCATAACGCCGGTCTGGTCGCAGTTATCAACGGCGAAACGGCTTACTTTCTTCCCGAGCACAAGTTTGGTCCATTGCTCCGCAACCCCAGCGAGGAATTATGGATTGAAGCGACCATTCCGCGCAGGGGTCCACCTCGCCCGATCCGGCTGGGCATTAAGAAAGACGGCGTACTAGCTACTCTTGCAGCGGACTGAATCCCGGCAATTCGACACCGTCGGACACGAATGTCCGACCCACACAACAGTTCAGAACGACAGCAGCACCACTCCACATGCAACCAGGCTGGCGGCGGCCCAGCGACGCCAGCGCACGTCTTCTCCCAAGATGTACTTTGCCAGCAGAGTCTCAAGCAGATAACTCACGGCAGTCGCCGGTACGGCGAAGCTGACGGTGGTGATCGAAAGCAAAGAGAGTAGGGCAAAAAACGAAACTGCCAGTGCGCCGAATCCCGCCAACACCAGCGTATTCCGGAATATCCGCTTGACCATCTGGGCCAGGCTTCCCAGGCTTAGGTCTTCAACCTCGCCTTGACGCTTCATTCCGGCGGTGTTCAACACGTCGCCGAGAGTGTTGCAGACGGCGATGATCGCAACCAGCAGCCATTTCATAACAGGTGCTCCGGAGGTCCTTTTGTGGTGCGCGCCGGGGTCTCTTCCGCCAGGATCACTCCGCCCGTAATCAGGGCAATCCCCAGCCAGCGTTCCCACGAAATGTGCTCGTGCAGCAAAAAATGGCCTCCCAGGGCTACGAGGACGTACGCGCTGGCGGTCACAGGCAGCACGAAGCTGAGATCGGCGCGGCTGAGCAGCGCCAGGTCCGAGAGCATCCAGATCGCAAGCACGCAGATGCCGAGCAGCGTCCATGGATTGGCAAATGCTTTCAGGTAATCGAGCGGTGAAGCCGAAATGATCCGCCCCACCTGCTGCATGCCGTGGCTCAGAGAGACATTCCCGAGAACATTGGTGGCAATGACCAGCAGAACCAGAATCCGGGTACTCCGGATACCTGCACGGTTTTCGGAATTCCTATCCACTGCGGGCTCGGGGGAAGAAATTTGCATGATGCGAGAGACGGTACTGGTTTCGCCGCCGGAATGTTAATTATGCAAGGTTAGCTGTTTTCGTGGTGAGTTTATGTTGCGAGGCAGTTGGTTTTCCTTCGTGTACCCTCGTGTTCCTTGTGGTTAACCGCTTTTAGGATTTGAACCACTAAGGACACAAAGGTACACGAAGGAAACCAGCAACTTCGACTTCCGATTCTAATCAGGCAGCCATTGCTCTCGCACACTGTGGATGCGGGCAAGTACAGCGGTCATTTCCGGCGCTCTCTTCAGCCGCCGCATCGGAACATGCCCCGGCTGCAGTATTCCTCTCCGGCTTGAACGGGACACGTGCACTGAGGGAGCGCACAACGAGTTTGGGCAACTTCGGCCATAGGTATTCTCCTTCGAGTTTTCTTGGGACAGAGCTTCGATGCGAAGGTCTGGCCTGGGGTTAGAAGAGCAGGCTTTAGGCTTTAGGCTTTAGGCTGATCCTGCATGAGCAGCCATTCACTTCCATTGGCTTGTGGGTTGGAACTAAGGCTTAGCACAAAGCACCAACCCCCAGGCCTGCCTGAAGCCGAAGCCCAAAGTCTGAAGCCCAAAGCCGAAAGCCCGACCGACAGTGCCAGTAGACCTATTCCAGAAGTAACTCAGGCTACCTGCTTTAATCGTTGACCCATCAAAAGACGGGGTAGTAGGATTTCATATCCGCGCCGGAAGACACAGACAGCCGTAAGTGATAGATGATTATGAGGATCAAGCAATTTTCGTTGCTGATCGCCGGCTCGACGGCGATGCTGTTAGCCGGTTTAGGCTGCCAGACAGCCAAAAAGCCAGCTACCAGAATGCTGCCGGCGCATCAGGCGCCGCCCCCCGCAATTCAACAATCGGCCAAACCGGCGCCCACCAATAGCCCGAAGCCTGCGACACCTGCTCCTGCTCCGACGAAGGCTGCGGCACCACGGTCCGAAACCAAGCCTGATCCCGTTGCGGAGCTGATTAAGAAGGTCGAAGAGGAATATCAGTCAGGGTTGAAGTTGTACAACGCCGGCCAAAAACAGGACGCCAAGCAGCACTTCGATCGCGCTTTCAATTTGCTGATTGGGAGCCCGTCTGACATTCGCTCAGACAAACGCTTTGAGCCTGAGTTCAACCGCGTCCTCGACAGCGTCAATAAACTGGAATTGGCTGAATTGCAACAGAGTGACAATGCTGCCGAGCAGAAGTCGGAGCCGGCGCCCATCGACGAAGCCAATGAAGTCACGAATTATCCTGTCGATCCCAATCTGAAGGCCAAGGCGACTGCCGAAATGCAAGCGACGCACTCGGATTTGCCCCTGATGATGACAGACCAGGTCGCGGGTTATATCAATTATTTCTCTACCCGCGGACGCGGCACGTTGGAACGCGCGTTGGCCCGCAGCGGCCGCTACCGCGAGATGATTGAACGCATTTTGAAAGAAGAAGGGGTCCCGCAGGACTTGATTTACCTGGCGCAGGCGGAGTCCGGATTCCATCCTTATGCGGTATCACGCGCAGGAGCCCGAGGCATTTGGCAGTTCATGGGTAGCCGCGCTCGAGCCTACGATCTACACCATGACGTTTGGATGGATGAGCGACAAGATCCGGAGAAATCTACCCGCGCCGCCGCCCGTCATTTGAAAGACCTCTACAACCAGTTTGGCGATTGGTATCTGGCCATGGCGGCGTACAACTCTGGCCCGGGCACAGTCCAAAGCGCTGTGAAGCGCACCGGATACGCCGATTTCTGGGAACTCTACCGCCGGAATGTACTGCCAAAAGAGACCCGCAACTATGTCCCGATAATTGTGGCCGTCACCATAATGGCGAAGAATCCTGAGCAGTACAGCCTGGATGACGTTAACCCCGACCCGGAGATGCTTTATGACACAGCGAAGATCACCTACCCGGTCGATCTTCGGCTAGTGGCGGAATGCGTTGATGTCCCTCTCGCACAGCTGCAGGATTTGAACCCTAGCCTGCTGCGACTGACCACTCCCAAAGGCCGCTTTGAGCTGCACCTGCCCATCGGCACCGTCGAGAAATATCAGGCTGCCATCGCCTCAATTCCGCCGGACATGCGCATCTGGTGGCGCTACCACAAGGTTATTTCTGGCGACACGTTAATGTCCGTTGCCCGGAACTATCACACGACCGTAAAGGCCATCGCCGAAGCCAATCAGCTGGAAGCGAATGCTGAGATCGAATCCGGCGCCAGACTTGTGATACCGATTGCTCCCGGCAAGCACACCAGCGGCGATTCGCAAACTTACGCCAAGCGCCTGACGATTTACCACGTGCGAAAGAACGACACTGTACAGACCGTTGCCGACAATCTTGGAGTTCCGCCGACGACAATCTGCCGCTGGAATCGTCTGAAAGGCGACAGCCTAGCCGGTCGACGTGTCTTGTATGTTCACCTTCCAGTCAGCCCAACTGAAGCCGCGGCAACTCCGCTCCGAGCATCTAACTCAAAGAAAAATAGTCACTTAGTCCCTGCCAAATCAGACTCGCCCCTTCACCACACCGTGAAACCTGGCGAGACCCTCTACTCTATCGCCAACAATTACCGGACCAGCGTGGCGGCAATCAAGCAAACCAACGCTCATCTCGCAACGCTGCGGCCGGGAATGGTGCTTGTAATTCCCGCGCAATAAAAATTCCAGCGCAACTAATCTCGTGTGCATCTGAAATCGGTATTGCGACGGCGTTCGCAACCCGTTATAATCCGGCGCCGTCGCAAGTTTTGTCTTTTTAATTTCCGCGCGAAATAAAACGCGCAACCCGGCGCTGAGGCGACCGGAATACGAGGAGGCAAGAATGTTTTTCGAGGAAACCCTCTACCTGCGTGACGATGAAGCCGACGAATTTGGTGATTCCGGCGCTTTCAACGACTCGCTCGAAGAAGATTATGAAGAAGAAGAAGAGGAAGAAGAAGCCGAAGCGCCCTCCTCTTCCGAAACCATAGAACCAGAGCCGGAGGAAGTTCGTCCTGTCTCCATCGGTGGTGGAGGCGGTGGCGGATCGAAGCCGCCCGCGCGCAAGCCAGCAAAAAAGAAAGCCGCGAAAAAAGCGCCCAAGAAAGCTGCAAAAAAGAAGGCGCCTAAAAGAGCTGCAAAGAAAGCTGCGAAAAAGAAGCCCGCCAAGAAAACAGCAAAGAAAAAATCGGCCAAGAAGAAAGCCGCCAAGAAGGCTGCGAAAAAGAAGGGCCGCCGCCGTTAGTAATTCTCTATGAGTTAGTGGAGGCCGCAGATTTCAATCTGCGGCCCTCCTTCTTTAGCAGCCATTGGCCTTACTTCCGCGCTACGGCCTGAAGACATTTGCCGTAAAGCTCCAGGAGGTGTCCGGCGTACTCCTCGGGCTTAGCGGCTGCGCCGGTTCCCTGAAATCCTGCTCCTGATGAAGTAGTCCGGCCGTAGCCGGTGGTCATGGCTATAAATTTCATGAGATCCAAAGCAATGTCTTCATTGCGGCGCGATCCGGCGGTGATGTTGGGCACTTCTTCCATGGAAAGACTCCGTCGTTCTGAGTTTGAACTTGGATGATAACAAACGCGCGGGATTACCTCGCGGTCCTTGCTTTGCGATCTTCGCGACTACTTTGCGTCCTTTGCGGTCAAAAGCTCTTTGCTTTTGTGTAAGAAAATCTGTAACCGCAAAGTTCGCTACTGATTCGCAAAGTCCGCAAAGAAAGCCACGCCCTACTTCTTGCGCCTGGCGAAGCATAGACCGGACCAGGTTTCGTCGATGGCACAGACTTTGTAGTCAACCCATCCGACAGCGAGCGCGAACTCGCGCACGGCGTTCTCTTTAAGGTCAGTGGCAATTCCCGATGTCTGTTTGCGCCAGGCAATCCAGAGTGCCGTTTTCTCGGGCAGCGCTTTCGCAAGTTGGCGGAAATCGCGGACCAGAACCGCCTCTGATTCCGCGAACAGTATAGCGACGTTTGCGCCGCTTGCATCTTCCGAGATTTGCACGCCGGGTGGCATCGGCTCCAGCTTTCTTTCAAAGCGCTCGGGAGGGTTGATGAGCGCGACACAATGGCCTTCGCGAATGCCCAATTTTCTAGGCAGCGGAGATCCTGAATATCCAGCCATCGTGCCCGGCACGACTGGATTGATAGGCGCGCTCCTCAATGCCTTCGCGATTGCTGCCTTAATGCCGTCCCATTCTGTGAACTGAGCGTCGGGGAGCAGCTTGCGAGCGCTGACGATTCGGCCAGAGTCTCCACCGACAAAAAGAATGGGAGTCTGCCGCGTCGACTTCTGCCGCCGGAAGTAGGCCGCGATCTCGCGCCCTTGCATTGGGAGGCGGCTTAGGTCAACGAGAAAAAGTTCCGGCGGAGACTCGCCGATCTTGCGGAGCTTTCCGCTGCCCCGATCGAACACAATTTCCGCATGATGCGCGAGTTTCTTGAGTTTCTGGGCACGCTCCTGGGCTTCCGCCTCATTCCAGTGGACGAGCAATATGCGGCTCATAAGTCTAGCTGATGGCTTTTTTCTCGAATTGCCGCAGGCCTACCACCAGCAGCAGAATGTCAAACAAAACTAGCGCAATCAACACGGCCACAGTGGACAGATGCGGGAATCCGGGGACCAGCATGGCCCGCAGTCCTTCACTGGCATAGACGAGCGGGTTGATGAGCACAGCTTTTTGCAGGATAGGAAACTTGTCGAGCGCGCTCCACGGATAGTAGGTGCAGCCGAAGAAAATCATCGGCGTAATCACCATGCCGAACATCAATCCGATGTGCTGCTGATTGATGCTGCAACCTAGCGCCAGTCCTCCACAGGCGGAAAAGGTCGCCACCAGCAGGATGATCACAATAAAAGCGAGCGGAGCGTGGATGCTGATGTCGATGCCCGGACGCAGCACCAGCCAAGCCAGAGGAATCACGATGAGCCCCGCGAGAAGCGCCTGCAGCGCTCCGGCGATCACTTTCTCGATCGCGATCCAGGTTATATCGATGGGCGCCAGCAGGCGATCTTCGATTTCGCGTGTCCACTGAAATTCGGCGATCAGCGGCATGGCAACTGCCCATATCCCAGTGAAGACCATGCTGATTGCGATGATGCCGGGAAGCAGCAGGCTCTTGTAATACGCAGGCATGTAGCCGCTGCCGACCATCACGCGCCCAAAGATGAAAACGAACAAAAGCGGCTGCAGGAAGGTCTGCAGAAAAAGTTGGACGGCATTTCTTCGCGCGACGTGAGCGTCACGAGCCAGCATTGCGGCAAAAGTTTTCCAGTTCAATCGCGCAAGCTCCTTCCAGTGTGATGCAGAAATAAATTTTCCAGGCTCGGTTCCGAAATGTGAACGTCGGACAACTCCGCGCCCGAAGACGCGGCAACGCTCGCAATTTCGGGTATCAGCGAGCCACCACGGTCTGCATACACGTCGGCACCAGTACTGTCGTTTGCGCGCACCTCTCTCACTCCGGTCAGCGACTGCAAGCGCTGGAGGAGGTCCGGAGTTTGATTTCCGAAACGAAGCCGAAGCAAAAAGCCGCCGGGGATCGATGCCTTCAACGTCGCCGGAGTACCGAGAGCAATGACTTTGCCGTGGTCGATGATGGCAAGGCGCTGGCAGAGCGCGTCGGCCTCTTCCATATTGTGCGTGGTCAGCAGCACGGTCTTTCCCGCCTGGTTGTATTCGCGAATGATCTCCCATAGGAGAATCCGCGTCTGGGGATCGAGTCCGGCGCTGGGCTCGTCGAGGAACAATACTTGCGGATCGTGCATCATGGCGCGCGCGATCGAAAGCCGCTGCATCATTCCGCCGGAGAAGCCGCGCACCATCTGATTGGCTCGATCGGTAAGCTTGAATTTTTCAAGCAGACCGTCGGCGCGGTCATTCCTCTCTTTAGAAGAGAGTCCGAAATATGCTCCGTGAAACGTGAGAATTTCGCGCGCGGTGAGGGAAAAATCCAGATTGGGTCTCTGTGGCACCACGCCAATCAGAAATTTCACTGCAACCTGGTCCTTCCAGACTTCGTGCTCGCCAATCCAAGCCTGGCCTGAAGTAGGACGCACACGCGTGGTAAGAACGCCGACTGTCGTTGACTTGCCCGCGCCATTCGGCCCGAGCAGGCAAAAAATCTCGCCAGGACTGACTTCCAAAGAAAGGCCGTCTAGAGCGGGGATCTGTGTCTTTGGTTGTTTCCCGCCCTTTGCATCAGCGCGAGCGATGAAACCGCCAGCGCCTAGCGGCGGAGGGGAACTGTAGATCTTGCGTAGATCCTGGGTGCGAATGCCGACTGCCATTACGAACTCTCTTACCAACGCGCCGCGCTATTCCTTTTTTGCCGTAGGCGGCAGCAGTCCATTCAACCGCAGATACATTGCGGCCGTCCCATAGTGGTCGGCCCAACTGGCGGCTGCGCCCATAAAGGCCCAGGCACGTGCCCGGGGTTTGCCGTCAAACCAGGTGATGTTCTCGCTCATCTTGGAGTCGTCGGCCTTCGCTAGCGCTGTGTGGCAAAACTCAAACGAGGCCTTCACGCCTGCGACTAGTTTCTCTTTGCCCTCGGTTCCCTGAAATTCAACTTTCGGCTGCGGAACATCGCCGACATTCGCGCAAAAATAGTTATTCCCCTCGACAATGTGGGCCGCGAGATGGCCAAAGGTCATCTGCTGCGGCGTGGGTTTGTAATCAAATTTGTCGGCGGGCATTTCTTCGAACGCCGCCACGGTATTCTTCTCGCGCCCCGTGAGCATCTCGCGTAGAACATCGGACGCGGGGGACTTGGGTTGTTGCGCTGCAGCACCGAGAGAACAGGCCAAAAATATAAGTGATAGTCCTACGTTTTTCATTTCTTCCTCCAGAGTACCGCGCTAGGATAAACCAAGACTGTTCACCATGAAAGCTACTCGTTTCCAGTTGGGGTTAGCGTGGATCTGGATTTTCTTGCTCGCGGGGACGTTGAAGCTCGCAGCTGGACAGGCGAGCTTGAGAGTGGTTTCGTTCGTCGCGCCTGAATATCCTCCGCTTGCCCAAGTGGCGCGCATCTACGGTCACACTGAACACCGATGGAACTGTCGCGTCTCATAAGACTCGATAGTGACGCGAGTCGGTCCTTTCCCGCACTGGGATTCGCCTTCAAATCGAACTTGGTAGGTTACCGTGAAACTCAAGGTGGCTACCATCCCCATCCATGATTTGTGATCCCACCGCAACTATTACAACTATTAAAAGAAGACACTGGTACTGGCCTTGGTAGAAATCTAGACGGCAATCTCGGGCGTGGCTTCGAGCAGTGTCTTCGTGTAAGGATGTTGCGGATTGTCGGCGATTTGGTCCGTCGAATTGACCTCCACGATCTTGCCGCGATACATCACCGCGATTCGTGTCGAGAGATAACGCACCACCGGCATCGAGTGCGAGATAAATAAGTAAGTCAGCCCAAAATCGCGCTGCAATTGCGCCAGAAGATTTACAATCTGCGCGCCGACGCTGACGTCGAGCGCCGAAACCGGCTCATCACAGACGATAAACTTCGGCCGTAACGCCAGAGCGCGTGCGATTACGATGCGCTGGCGCTGGCCTCCGCTGAACTCGTGTGGGAAGCGGCGCATGGCGGAAGCGTCGAGGCCCACTGCGCGCAGGAGTTGTTCGACCGTGGACCGGATCCCGCCGTTGGTAAATTCGGCGGAGGATATAGCCGGAGCACGGGCGGGAACGCCCGCGCCTCCACCAACCTGTATTGTTGAGCTGTCGAGGTGGCCGGCTGCATCTCCATCAACCCAGGTTGTGGAGCTACGGGCGTCCTCGCCCGCCCTCTGATTCGAACCGTGAATGATCAGAGGCTCTGCAATTAAATCTTCCACCCTCATGCGCGGATCGAGCGAGCTGAACGGATCTTGAAAGATGATCTGCATTTCACGGCGCAGGCGCCGCATTTCGTTGTGCCGTAGCTTAAGAAGGTCCTGCCCTTCAAAGCGCACACTGCCTGAAGTCGGCTCGATGAGTCGCAAAATCAGCCGTCCCAGCGTGCTCTTGCCCGACCCGGATTCTCCTACCAGGCCCAGGGTTTCGCCTGCTTGTATGTCGAGTGAAACGTCATCCACCGCGCGGACTTCCCCCTTCGCGCCTCCACCAAAGATGGACTCGCCAAGAGGAAAAACTTTGGTCAAGCTGCGGATTTCAACCAGCGCCACGAGTGGATAGTAGCATCCGTAAAAGTTCGTCGTAAGTTTTCAATCAGACTCCGAGCTCGGTGAACGCACGATCGGGGAAGCCTCGCATCATCCTCGCGCGATCATCACTACAGCCGCCAGCGCCGCGATCATGCCTACGGTTTTCCAGCGCGTGAAATGCTCTTTCAGCAGGAAGCGGGCGAGCAGCACGGTTACTGCCGGATAGAGGGAACTGAGAATCACGGCAGTATCAAGCCGGCCAGTCTGGCTGGCGCGGATGAACATGACGGTGCCCGTCACATCCATGCAACCGGCGAACATACCTAAAGCGAAGCCGAGCGGATACGTCGGCGCGAACTTCCTCCCCAGAATTGTGATGGCGCCGGTCGCAACCAGAGATGACCCGCGCGACGCCGCCGCAATCCATAGCGCGGCGCCGTTACCTGCTTGCTTGACGAAAATGAAGAAGAGGGCAAAGCCGAATCCGGCGATCAGGGCCAGCGCCACTCCTTTCGGACGGCTGCCGCCTTCTGGACGAGAGACCAGCCAGATTCCAATGATCGCGAGGGCGAAGCCCGCGATCGGCACGACTCCAGGGAAGCCTTCGGTGAACATGCCAAAAGCAGTTGGCAAGGCCGCGCCCATCACGGCTGAGACCGGCGCTGCAAGTCCCATGTTCCCCTGCGACAGCGCGCGGTAGAACAGCGCCAACGATACTCCGCCGCATGCCCCCGCCGCCGCCGCCCAGCGTAGCTGCGCAAGTGGCGGAAACGTCTCATGGGTTGCCAGGGCCAGGCACACGACCATGGTTGTCCCGCTTAAATGTCCGATGGCCGCGAGAAAAAACGGCTGGAAACGGCGTGCTGTGTATCCGCCGACGAAATCGCTGATACCCCAGCTGCCAACGGCGCCCAGGGCATACATAGTTGAAGTGAGCTGTGCGTGAGCGGCCACGATTCGTTCTCATTCGAGAGTAGCACGTGAGTTTTGACGCGCAAGCGTTTTGGCGAATTCTTCGAGCGCGAATGCGTTGGTGGGGTGCTACTTCACGGTGACGTCCACAATCTGCAAATCGGGATAGGCCTGGTTCCACTGCTCGCTCAGATGTTCAAACGTCAGGCGAAAAGGTTTGCTAATGCCCGGAGCCAATGGCGACGACACAAGGTCAACCGTATCCGGATATGGGCCGCTGGTCTGCAGTAAGCGGATAGCCACGTTCTCGATCTGCGCGACCTGCCCGTACAAATCTTTGAATGTTACTCGCACCACCGCTCGGGTCACCGTCTTGTCCCCCGTATTGGCGAGAGTGCCATCGACGTAGGTGACGGTTGCCCCAACGAAGTTTTGCGCCTGGCTCATTTTCAGATCAGAAAATTTCAAATTTGCAGCGTATGGCGGTGGTCCTTCAACAGTCCTGGGCTTCTCGCGCAGAATCGCAGCTATGATCCCTGCAATTGCAACCACCGCCACGATCGCGATCACGATAGTTCGCTGGCTGTTATCGCGCTCTTCAGCGACCGGCGATGGCTCGATCAGACTGCCCATGTGAGTTGATTATATTCATCGAGGCGTTATCCCCGAGTGTCAGCGAGAGACAAATCCACGGGCGAGGACGCCTGGCGCTCCACTTCGTGGTTTCTATTCTCCGCCGACGGTGAGGCCGTCGATGCGGATGGTCGGCGCAGCCACCGCGCCACGAAATTCCAGGTCATTGGCAATTTCTGAAATGTTGAGGAACATATCTTTCAGATTGCCCGCCACGGTAATCTCTTCGACGGGATATGTGAGCTCGCCTCCGGATATCCAGAGCCCAGATGCCCCGCGCGAATAATCGCCAGTGACCAGGTTCACGCCCATGCCCAGGAACTCGGTCACATACAGTCCTTCTTTGACATCTGCGATGAGTTGCTGCGGTGCCCGTGGTCCCGGCTGCAAGAAATAATTGCCAGGACCGATGCCTGGGGTTCCAGCGAGTCCGCGCGATGCGTTGGCTGTCGTCCGAAGCCCAAGTTTTTTCGCGGTGTAAGTATTCAGCAGGTACGAAGAGAGCACGCCGTTATCAATAACGAGTGTGCGCCGCGTAGGAATGCCTTCACCGTCGAATGGGCTGGTGCCAAAGCCGCCGACCATGGTGCCGTCGTCAATCACTGTAACGCCGGGCGCGGCGATCTTCTGGCCGAGTTTTCCAGCAAGGAAAGATGCGCCTCTATAGACGGAATCTCCATTTACACCCTCGAAGATGTGCTCCAGGATCGAGGTCGCTACTAGCGGATCGAAGATTACCGGCACGTGCTGGGTCTTCACCTTGCGGGCACCGAGGCGGCGAAGCGCGCGCTGGGCAGCCACTTTGCCGACGTGCTCAGGAGACTCCAGACGATTCAGGTTGCGCGCGACCGAATACCAGTAGTCACGCTGCATAGCCCCGTTTTCATCTTGCGCGATGGGAACCGCAGCAACTGAGCAGTACGACCGGCGGTATTCGCCAAGGAACCCGTGCGAGTTGGCCAGAATTTTGTGTCCAGTCGCGGCGTCGAATGAGCCGCCTTCGGAATTCTTAATGCGCGGATCGGCATCGAGTGCGGCCTTTTCGGCGCGACGGGCATAGGCGATACGTTCTTCACCTGGAAGCGAGTACACGTCCGGAGAATAGAGATCCAGATCGCCTGACAGTGAGCCGAGTTGCGATGGCTCGGGAATTCCACCGAAAGGATCTTCAGAGGTAATCTTCGCCAGCTCCAGCGCGGAGCTCAGCATGCGATCAAGCCCTGCACGGCTGAAATCGCTCGAATGCGTGCTGGCGGCGCGCTTTCCGTGAAAAATGCGGACGCCAATGGACCTCGATCCGGATTCTTCCAGCGTGGAGAACTCATCGCCTTCGCGGACAACGCATTCGGCAGCAGTCGCACCGCCCGACATGGCGCGGCGCACGATGTCCTGGGCGACTTCTTTCAGGTCAGTTTCGATTTGAGGTTCGAGAATTGTTTCGGGCATAAGTCAAAATCGTTTCACCACAGAGTCACAGAGTCACAGAGAAAACCAATTTCTTTGAAAAGTCATTCACTGGCAATTGCTTCCTGTATAACCGGGCAGCCCAAAATCTGTAATCCCCAATTTAGGTTTCTCTGTGACTCTGTGTCTCTGTGGTGAATAAGGTTTACTGCATGAAGCCGCCGGCTTCGCGCTTGGCTGTGCCGCCGACGGTTAGCCGATCAAGCTTTGTTGTTGGCATTCCGACGCCTACTGGCACTGCCTGGCCATCTTTACCGCAAGTGCCGATTCCTTCATCGAGTTTCAAATCGTTTCCGACCATTGAGACCCGCGTCAGCGCGTCCGGGCCGTTGCCAATCAGAGTTGCGCCACGGATTGGTGCGGTCACGTGGCCATCTTCGATCATGTAAGCCTCTGAAGCTGAGAAGACGAACTTACCGTTCGTAATATCAACCTGTCCGCCACCAAAATTCACAGCGTAAATACCTCGTTTGACAGAACGAATGATGTCTTCGGGCTCGTCCTCGCCTGCGAGCAGGTATGTGTTGGTCATGCGCGGCATGGGAATATGCTCGTAGCTTTCGCGGCGGCCGTTCCCGGTATCCGCCATTCCCATCAGGCGCGCGGAGAGCTTGTCGCTGAGATATCCCTTGAGAATTCCCTTTTCGATCAGGACCGTTTCCTGCGTGGCATGGCCTTCGTCGTCCACGTTTAGCGATCCGCGGCGCCAGGGCATGACGCCATTGTCCACAACCGTGCACTTTTCGCTTGCGACTTTCTTTCCGATCAGGCCGGCAAACGCCGACGTCTGCTTGCGATTGAAATCAGCTTCGAGCCCGTGACCGACAGCTTCATGAATCAGGACTCCGGGCCATCCCGGCCCGAGTACAACTTCCATATCTCCAGCGGGAGCTTCCCGGGCATCGAGCTGCAGAATCGACTGGCGCGCAGCTTCTTTCGCAAAGTATTCAGGCGTCTTCTCGCCAAAGAAAAAATCTAAAGCAACACGGCCACCTCCACCAGCACTGCCCCTAGCGGAGTTGGTCTCGGTCTTCGCAATGCACGACACGTTCAGGCGGGCGAGCGGCTGGGAATCTTCCGCAAAAGTTCCGTCAGACCCAACCACTAGAATGCTCCGCAATTCGTCCGCGTAGCTGGCGCGCACTTCTTTAATCCGCGGATCGTAAGCCCGGGCTGCGGCATCAGACCGCATCACCAATTCCACCTTAGCGGTAATTTCAGCATCAACCGACGGCAGAGTTACGGGATACAGACTCCGTGCGGCTTTCTGCTGAAAACCCGCGCTGAGCGTCTTGGCCGGACCACTCGCAATAAGCGCAGCAGTGCGCGCGGCGTGCAGGATACGTGCCGACGAAAGATCATCAGTGTACGCGTACCCGGTGCGCTCGCCCGAAATAACTCGAACCCCGCACCCGGCGGAAAGTGCCGCCGCTAAGTAGCGCTCTAAGTCATGGTCAGTCACGCCATAGTGCTGGAAGAAAAAATGATTATTGTCCACGGTGATTTAGATGTCTCCAGACCAGGAAGGACTCGGGGATGAAATATTATCCCACAATCACCGCATCGGATCATCCGTGATTTCGGCCATCAGGCGATTGGGGTTCACTTTGTCTATACGGTATCTATACGGTTCCCGTAAATCCTCGAAATCGGGCCAATCCGTACCCAATGCCCGGGAGTTTCGTAACCAATTCTGCTGGTGACCAACGTCTATCGACCCACGAACCGGTCTAGACTACAATATCGCTTGCGGCATCTAATACCGCGTACAGGCTCTATCCGCCGAGTTGCGGAGGGGCACTGGAGGACATCGTGAGTCTCACCCCAATTGGCGCTCCGCGCCACAAAATTACTGTTGCATCTCTCCACGAAAAGAAAACTCAGCACGAACCCATTACCTGCCTGACCGCATACGATTATTCGAGCGCCCGGCTGGTAGACGAGGTCGGAATTGACATGGTCTTGGTCGGTGACTCGCTGGCTATGACTATGCTCGGCCACGAGAACACCCTATCGCTGACCATGGACGAAATGCTGCATCACGTGCGCGCCGCACGCCGAGGAGTCAAGGACGGCCTGCTGATCGCCGATATGCCCTATGGCTCCTTTCACGTCGATGCAAAAGAAGCTGTTCGCAATGCCACTCGTTTCGTAAAGGAAGGCGGCGCCGAGGTGGTGAAGCTCGAAGGCGGAGAAAAACGTGCCGACCTGATCCGCCAAATCATTGATGCCGAGGTCCCGGTCGCCGGCCACATCGGTCTGACTCCGCAATCCGTCAATCGCATGGGTGGGTTCAAGGTTCAGGGGAAAACACTCTCAGACATCGAGCAGCTCATGCGCGATGCTACCGCGCTCGACCGCGCAGGCGTAGCCTGCATTTTTCTGGAAGGAATCCCGCGCGAAGTCGCGGACTTGATCACCAGCGAAGTCTCTGCTCCGACTATCGGCATCGGCGCTGGTCCAGGCTGCGACGGCCAGGTGCTGGTCTTTCACGACATCCTGAACCTGACCTTCGGGCCCCCTGCAAAGTTCGTCCGCCGCTACGGAGATGCTGCCGCCGAGATCACGCACGCGGTGCAGGCCTATCGGGCAGACGTGTTGTCACGGCAATATCCGGCGGACAGCGAGTCTTATCACTTGTCAGCGGAAACAAAGCAGGCACTGGAAATGCTGCTGGAACGAAAACGCGCGATGCGCGGGCGAAGGCAAATTACGGCAGTGGAGTAAAAGCGGCCGAGTCATTTCAGCTCTTTTCGCGCCTCGGCATGACGCTCTGCAATCAGCTCGTCAACGAGTGATACACCCCGCCTAATCTTTTTTCGGACGCGGCGCTGCGCGTTCTCGATTCGCTGCTTCAAAGTAGTGAGAAGCAATCCTTCTTCTGTTATTTGGAACAGCAGTTGATCACCTGTATGAAGTCCAATGGCTCTCCGGACATTCGCGGGAATTACCACCCGTCCACTGTCGCTTAGCCATGCACGGCCCTCGGTCTTCATCACAAATCTCCCTTCAAGACGACCATCGGCAAAAGGCTCCCCATAGTTAGGGCTTCAACCCCAGCGCCTTCAGGGTCACCTCGTCCGGCGTGCTCGGGCCTTCCTTCGGCCCATTAACTACGCCGAAACCCATGCCGTCGTCTCGCGCGCCAAAGTCCCACATGTTCCAGCCGATGCCGTCGCTCTCCAGAGTTGTGCGCACATCGTGCAGCCAGCGTGCGCGGTCCTGGGGATCGGAGGCTCTCCGAAAAACGCCGAACTCATTGCAGGTGAGCGGGACCTTCCAGTGCTTGGCCCATTCGGCGGCCTGGCCAATTTCAGTTGCAATACGGTTCGCGTCCCAATGGTCAAGTCCATAGCGCAGGACTTGCAACCGGTTGAAAGCGTCCGGCTCGGCCGCGGCAACCTTCTGTGCTGTTTCCATGCTCGCCGGGTACTCCAGCTTGCTCTCAAAATGCCAGTAGTTCAGGCCCCATGTCGCTCCCTGATGCGTGAAAACATGCGGATCGTAGAAATGAAAGTTGTAAATGACATTGCCATCCGACAGCGGCATAAGAGATAGCAGGTCGTCCACATCAGACCAGTTCGCTCCCGCTGCAATGATGGTGTGCTGCGGCGCGCCTTCGCGAATTGAGGCAGCAAGCTTGGCCTGCACTCCGGCCCAACGATAACGGTCGCGGAACTCCGGCTCATTCAGGATTTCGAAATAAACTTTTTCGGGATCGTAGCTTGAATAGTGCCGCGCAATCGCCCGCCAAAAGTCGGAGAGTTGCTCGACAAAATCATCGTGTTGTACGAGTCGCGCCTTGAACTCACTCTCCGGATGCATGTCTATGATGATTGCAAGTCCGTGGTCGAGGATCATCTTCACCGCAGAATCGAGGTAGCCGAGGTATTCCGGCGGCAACTGGTCGGCCATGTTGTGGCGCATCATCGGCTCAGGATTGACGCTAAGCCGCACATGATCGAAGCCCATGGACTTGATCAGCGCGATGTCATCGGCGGTGACCCAGGTTTCGAGATGCTCTTTGGTGTAGCCCTTCGGATCGTAAACCTGCGCAAACCACTCGCTCAGGTTGATGCCGTGGCGAAGATGAGCGGCGCGGCGATGGGCGGTAGATGGATTGGTTTCGGCGAAACAGGAGAAAGAGAGAAAGACCACGAATAGAAGGAATATTTTGTGCATTGGAATTAGGTTCTGTGTTTCTCTGTGCCCGCCGTGGTTCAAAGCCTTTCTAACCACGGATGGCACGGGGGAGCACAGAGGCAAGCACCATCGCGTCAGCTCAAGATTGGCAGAGCGCGAACTCGCTTCTTGGTCGCGGCGTAAATCGCATTGCACAGGGCCGGCGCAAGCGGCGGCACAGGAGGCTCTCCCGCGCCCGTGGGCGGCTCGGTGCTGGGCACAAAATAAGCCTCGACTTTCGGCGCTTCGTTCATGCGAATGGGTTGATAGTCATCGAAATTACCTTGCACCACGCGGCCTTTGTCGATCGTGATTTGCGCGCGCAGGGCATTCGTCAATCCGAAAATCACTGCGCCCTGAATCTGCTGCTCGAGAATATTGGGATTCACCACCCGCCCGCAGTCCACCACAGCGACCACGCGATGCACTCTCGGTTCCCCGTTCTGCATGGAAATTTCGACAATCTCCGCGGCGTACGAGCTGAAACATCCGAAGCACGCTACCCCTCGAAAGCGTCCGGCAGATAAAGCTTTAATTGGCGAAGGCCATTTGCAGCGCATAGACGGCCCGCATCCATCCGAGCGGCACGGGGGTCTCAGTAACCACCGACTCGAGTGAAACGTTAGGAATCGGATAGATGAAAGACGCTTCATCCGGAAAATCGGAATCGACTCCGTTGACCGGCTGCGACCCTTTTTGACCATTAATGGAAGGTCCAATGATGCGATGAGTGAACGCCAGCGGCCAACCGCCATCGTCAAGCGTGGCGCTGAGCTTGTGCACACTCACGGGACGATACGTGGAGCAGCGCATATCATCCTCGCGCGTCCACGTGATCTTCACTGGCGCATTGATGGCCTTCGAAACCAGCGCCGCTTCGACAGCATAGTCGTGTTCGAGACGACGGCCAAAGCCTCCGCCGAGCAACGTGACATTTACTTTCACTTGCTCCGGCTTCAGCCCGATCAGCGGCGCGATCGTGTCACGACAGTCTTGCGGGACCTGCGTCGGCGCCCAAATCTCACACTCTGTTCCGCGAAAATGGGCGGCGCAGTTGCCCGGTTCCATGGGAGCATGCGCCATAAATGGCAACTGATACTCGGCCTCGATCTTTTTCCCGGCGGCATTGGAAACGTCCCCAGAGGAATAGAATTTCACAGCCTTCCTCTGGTCGGCATTGCGGAGTGCGTCGAATATTGCCGCCGAAGTCAGCTCTTTGTTCGCGCTGTCGTCCCAAGTGATTTTCAGCGCACGCCGCGCTTTGATCGCATTCCAGGTGCTGTCGGCAACCACGGCTATCGCCGACTCGCCGATCTTCCCCACGAAGCTGACGCTCGGCATTTGCTTGGACGCGGTCGCATCGAAATCTGCAACTTTGCCTCCGACAACCTCAGAACGCGCCAGAGCTGCATATTTCATCTCAGGAACACGGAAATCAATCCCGTAGATTGCCGAGCCATCGACCTTGGAAGGAGTATCCAATCGAGGGATGGGCTTGCCGACAATCTTGTACGCGCCAGTTTTGAGCGGCGGATTGTCGGGAACAGGCAGCTTGCCGGCTCGCGCCGCCAGTGCGCCATAAGTGAGTTTACGTCCGGAAGCCGAATGAAGCACTGTGCTGCTTTCAGCTTTGCAGCTCTCGCGCGATACGTTCCATTGCTCTACCGCGGCGCTGATCAGCATCTCGCGCGCCTGTGCGCCGGCCTTGCGCATCGGATCCCAAGTAGTGCGAACACTCGCACTGCCGCCGGTCGTTTGATCGCCAAAGAGAGTGCTCGCGCCTGCCTGCTCAATCTTGATCTGCTTCCAGTCGGCTTCAAGTTCCTCGGCCAGAATCATCGGAAGCGACGTCCAAACGCCCTGGCCCATCTCCGTGCGCGGAACAACAATGGTGATTGTGCCTTTAGGAGTGATCATCAGGTACGCGTTTGGCGAGAAAACATCATCGCTATTGGCGTGAGCTTTCGAAGGCAGATAGAACCCGATTACCAGTCCAGCGCTTGCTGTTGCCGAAGTGCGCAGAAAGCTGCGGCGGGAGAGCGGGCTCACTTGGCACCTCCCTTACCTGCAACAGCAGGATTCGCGGCGCGATGAATCGCCCGCCGGATCCGTTCATAAGTGCCGCACCGGCAGATATTGCCCGACATGTAATCCGTGATCTGTTCGTCCGTAGGATGTGGCGTCTTCGCCAGCAGGGATGCAGCGGCCATGATCTGTCCGCTCTGGCAGTATCCGCATTGGGGAACGTCTTCGGCGATCCACGCCTTCTGCAACGGATGCAGCCCGTTCGCGCCCAGTCCTTCGATCGTCGTGATGTTCTTTCCCGCAGCTTGCGACACCGGCGTAGTGCAGGAACGGGTAAGCGCGCCATCCAGGTGAACGCTGCAAGCGCCGCACAGGCCGGCGCCACAGCCGAATTTCGTGCCGGTCATTTGCAACGTGTCCCGCAGGACCCACAGCAAAGGAGTGTCCGCTGAGACGTCTACAGTTTTTTCGGAGCCGTTTACACGCAGTGTGAAATTTGGCATGGGGAAGCCGGGAAATATCCTAGACGAAATAACGGAAAAGGAGAAGACGACAATGTGGTTGAAGTGCTATTCCTGGAAGGGCAGGCGGATGAGAAAACAAGAGTTGCGCAAAAAGCTTGCATCCTTAAGCTTCGAGGAAAAAATCCGGCTGCTCGAAAAATTGCGCGACCGCACGCTGAGTATTAGCAAAGCTGGGCTCAAGAAGAAAAAAGAGGAAGAGCGGCCAGAGCGCCATAGGTAACCCTACTTCAATTCCTGCAGCTTCGCCGATGCCAGTTGCGCCGCCTGACTTTGCGGGGCTTCTTTCTGGATCTGCTCGTACAGTTTTTTCGCCTCAGCGGTCATTCCGGCGGCCTGATACGTTTCGGCCAGTTCGATTTCGGCCGCAGTCTTACTCACCGTGCGAGTAGGCTTATTGATTAGCTGCTTGTAGATATCAGTCGCCTCTTTGGTGCGGTTGGTATTGCGATATAACGACGCCAAGGCAAGTTTCGCCAGAGCAGCTAGGTCTTCGTTGTGATATCCAGCAACGGTCTTCAGCTCGCGTTCGGCAGAGGCGTTGTCCCCGAGATTTGCAGCGGTGACGCCGAGGAAGTATCGGGAAAAATCCGCAGACCGCGTATGCGGATACTTATTAACAATGGCTTGAAACTGCTTGCGCGCCTCAGTAGCGCGTTCCGTCGATGAAGCATAGCTCGGATAATCCGGTTGCGCCGGCATTCCCGCCGGGCGTACGGGAGTATCCATCACTTGAGTGGCTTTGCCAAAATCGACGCTGGCCTTCTCGTCTTGTTGTTCCAGGTAATACCAGCTTCCCAGCACTGCCGAGATCACAATCACCAGCGCGATTGCTCCGGCGATCAGCTTGTTCTTGTTGTCGACTGACCAATGAACAGTCCGCTCAGCCACATCGATTGTGGTCCGGCTGAACCTGTCTTGTTTAAGTTGGTGACGAACTTCTGCGCGCACTAATGTTCCTTGGAGTGGAAGAATTCGGAAGATTTAGTCTATCAGCGGGAAATCGAGAGCGTCAAAGAAGCAGGTTTCAAAGTTTCTAAGGCTTCAAAGTGTCCCAAAGGCTTACGTGTAAGAAACTTTGAAACCTCAGAAACCTTGAAACGTCCTATTTCGAGGCTTCTTCCAGGATTCCTTGTTCCAGCTTCTCCTGACACTCGATGCAGTGGCGGGTCCAGGGCACAGCTTCCAGGCGCTTGGGATTGATCTCCTTGCCGCACGAAATGCATTCGCCAAAATTACCTTCGCGCATGCGTGCCAGCGCGCCCTCGACCATCATCAGCAACTGGCGGTCAGCATTGCTCTGGTGAAAGAGAAATTCCTTGTTGTAGGAACTGGCTGCCTTGTCGGCGATGTCCTGCGCCACGTCCTCGTCGGCGCTGCGTCCATCCTGTTGTGTGCGGGTGACCGCGCGGCGCAACTCCTGCTGCCGCGTCTCCAGCCGCTTCTTAAAATTCTCTAACTTCTTCTTATCCATCTGTTCGATCCCAAACCGAAGCTCGCTACTCAGAATTGCCAGCCCCAAAAGCCAAACGGGAATAATATGCGCGTAAATTAAGATGCGTCAACTGGCTCAATGGGTTCAAAACGGTCTCCGGAGACAAAAGTCTTACTTCTGCAGCGCTTCCACCATATCCGCCAGCGCGTATCCCATCACCGCCATGCAGGCAGCATTTTCGCGCAACTCTTCGGGAACAACTTTATCCAGAGTATCTGCTGCGGTGTGGTGATAGGTGAAATACATAAGCCCGTTCTGCCAGATTCCTAGCGCCGGCACACCTTTACCCGCGAGGGGCTCAATGTCCGTCTCCGGCGACTCTGCTTCGAGGCGGATCAGGTTAGCGCCGAAAAGTGTCAGCACGTCCTGGACTGGCGTAAGCTGCTTCGCCGCCGCCTCGCTCATCTTCGCCTTAAAGCCTAACGGATGCTCCACACCAAGATCGCTCTCGATGGCAGCAACGTGATTCGGCACTTCGGCCGCATGGTCCTTAGCGTACGCATCACTGCCCGTGGCACCCATTTCTTCGTTCATCCAGGCAATCACGCGCAGTGTGCGCTTGGGACGGAGATTCAGCTTGTGGAGCAATTCCGCGGTTTCCATTGCGACCACGACCCCTGCGCCATCGTCAATCGCACCTGTGCCGAGGTCCCATGAATCGAGATGTCCGGAAACAATGACAATCTGTTCCGGATGCTCAGATCCTTTCAAATCGCCGATTACGTTATATCCCTGCGCCTCTGGCCCCTTCTTTGTGGTGAGCGTAAGGTGAAGGCGAACTGTGCCCCGGGCAGCTA
>WNFR01005193.1_pt1 | contig 24122 bp, 21 predicted proteins | sample 5400221 | NCBI WGS metagenome assembly WNFR01 (sample SAMN13153357, study PRJNA577476) | soil metagenome | isolation source: 40 cm soil under Madrone tree | place: USA:California | collected 2016-06-14 | reverse complement strand
AGACGGTGCGTGAAAATTTCGTGCAGGTCTGTGGGAATGTCGGCGGCAGTAGGGTGATGAGAGTGGTGATTGCCGCCGTGTGGTGGGTTAGGCGACGGAAGTGCAAGAGGAAGAGGCTGAACGGTGCCCTCAACGGATAGGATGAGTGAATATTTGATCATCGATCGCGTTCGCGCATAAGCATCTGGGTATTGTATAGATTTGACAACAGGGTGGTCAGCATAGACTGACACGGCCGCGTGCCCGGACTTATAGAACTTGACCATGTCTACTGTCGCTTTCAATGCTTGCTCGTGGACTGTGGGTGGGAAAGGCTGCGCGTAGTCGAATCCAACTAGGATCCCAATGTCAAGAAAATGATCTTCGGAGACGCCGAGGTCATTGAGAATGGCCTTTTTAGACGTAAATGTAAAGGTGGGCTCCGTGCCAGTGAGATTCACGGAAATTATGAGCTTGTCTACACCGGGGTATAGGAGGGTATCGGTGGGTCCGTAGATGGCATGGACATAAGCTTTTTGGTGCCGTTGAAGGTAGATGAGCTTGGTACGCATCGAACCAGGTGAGGTTAGCGCATGCTATCAGGAGAGAATAGACAACCAGCACACCTGTGCCCATGCGACATACGGCGCGACAAGAAATTCAACATTTCGATTGCGGAAAATACGCAGGACTGGGCGCCAAAGATCCCAGTGGGTCAAGCCACTTCGTCCCTCGAACAGCTTGGTAGCGGCTTCTTCCTGACCAGACTCATACTTACTCCACGCAAGGTTACGTTCGCGACATGCTTCTTGCTGTTCGATATCGCGTTGCATGTGTCTCCAGCGTTTGTTTGGATTGAGACCAGGGAAGACAAAAACGGGTTTGATGCGCAATTTTTCAAGCGTCCGTAGGTCGCTTTCAATACGTGTTGTCAAAGCAAGCGAGAGTCCACCGGTAGCCGCGAGCAAAGGCTCACGCGTCGATGGGTTATCATAAAGAGATTGAAGGTAATAGGCAGCATCAATACCAAGGCGGGAGTCTGTGAGAACGTTAAGAGGAAGTGTCTGAAGATGCTTCCTCTCTTGAAGGTAGGCTGATGGGGATAGAGTAAGGACAAGATTGCATACGAGAGGAAAATACACACTCTCTAGGTGCTTGATGGGCATTGCGACCGTTGTTAACTCTCGAACGAATGTGAGTACTGTGAGTGGCGAGACACGGCAGCGTATCCCAGAACCAAAAACCGGCTTACATAAACAAATCCAGTATCCATTCGCACAATCATGCTCGTCCGTCGTCAATGTAATGTCCTCAGCCGCGACGTTCATGACGACGGTCTAGTAGAGTTAATTCGTCATGAACACAGTTGCCGTTACTCATATAGTACTCATAGCCCGTGTGCGTGCGTGCTCTACTTGGATCCATGTAAAAAGCGGTCCTCACTTCCAAAGTGCATAAACGTACTCAGCCGCCGACAAGAATTACAGATTCTGATTTCATACGTACGTTTCTCTGGCTTTCATCTAGTAAACAAGATTATCGCGTGATACTGTGTCTTTTCCAGCAAGCTGCGTCTTTCTTAGATCAAAGTTTCCCCCCTGGCTTCTCTCGTCCGAAATCAGACAAACCAAGGTTGTCCTCGGGTTACGTTGAAATTACACAAACCTCCCTTTGAATGGTATTACATGATGGATGTGAGTGCGTACGATCGCACCTCCTGCTTGGCGGGCCTTGTCCCATTTGCTTCATCGCCCGCCCCGAGACCGGTACAGTGCGCCCACTCCCCATCGTTTCAAGAACTGTCCATTGAATGCATCTGCGCCACTCTTCGGTCGTTCAGTTGGCTTCTCTTCTCTTCTCGCCGTGTTTGCACTCGTATGGACCATGGTCGTCGTTAACGACTCGAGAGAGAAGAGTACAGTCGTGACGTTTCATGTTAAATTCTGCATTCCCTGATCCATATCCATCGCCGCCGACCTAGCATCACGGCATGACAGCCTTCGGATAGACAGATACACAAGGACTGGGGGCTGGTCGCACGATATTTACACTATCACAGCACGGAAGCTGCTCCAGGTGGTAACGCCTCAACTTGAGAATCGTGTCAATGTGCCAATTGAAGGTTCTAGATCCGACGAGCTACCTGCCTCACGAGAACAAAGGAAAAAAAGAAGCTCACCACCGCGAATAGAAAAAGACTTTGGTGAACAATATCAACAGGATTCCAGAGGTGCCGAGAGCAAGGAAGCGCCACCCCAAAAATGACAGATTGATCACGTCGACTCGGTGTTGACTCTTTCCTGGTTCTACGTGGGAAACTAATCGGGTGACAAGAATGAGATTCGTGAGAGCATGCATGTCCAGCATTGTAACTTACTCCGCCCAGTTCGGGAAATGGTACGTTTATTTTCTTGTTGTCGCATCCAAAAATGATGTACAGCGATGCCGACGCACCTCGCTAGTCCAATTGGCTGACCTAGAAGGCACAACGAATCAGAGACTCCCAGGCCAACGTTGTCCAAGCAACTGGGCATTCTCAAGATTATGCCCTTATTGGAAAAAAATCAGTCATCATTAGCGTAGCTCCGCATGGGAATTACGGGGTGCTCGATGCAACGTGCACTACCGGACCGAAATGCGTAAAATGCATCAAACTGCTGAACGTGTATACCCTCTGGGTACGACCTTCATTACGCTACCAAGCAAGAGCCGGCGGTAATATCTGGATAAGAATCTCCGAGCACCATCGTACGTCCAGCGCCCCCCTCACGTAGCGGTGGAAATAGCCAGGGGCGGCACTTTGAACCTGATGGCCAGATCGTCAAATTCATCTGCCTTGCTGTTGACTGCAGTTACTAATGGGTGCTCCGGATAGGCTGATGCAAGTTGGCTGAGAAGGTAACAAACCGTGAGTATCGGAGTCACATAAACAGTGTTCTATCATGCATACCTCCAAAGCTCTTCCACATCATCTATTTTTGGGCCTAAACCGGCGGTCACAACCCGTGCGGCTAGAGTCTCCATGTCGTCCTGTCCGCCTCGCTGCGCAACGGCTTCCTCGAGGTCAGACTTTGCTTCTTGCACCTCACCACGGAGGAGGCGAGTAACCCCGCGTGCGGTGAGAAGGTGGGGAGAAGAAACCGATGGGTTAGCGATCTGTTCCGTATAGAAGGAGTGTGCGTCCGAATAGCTATCCTTCCCAGTAACGAGTGCGATACTTGATTCAATCAACTGAAGCAGTAGGTCGTCCTCGGCCCATTGCTTCGCACGTTCGAACTCTTTCCGCGCCAGATCAGGGCGATGGATAGAGAGATAAATCTGAATGGCAACAGCGACGCTAGGAATTCCATGCGTGAGAAGGCGGATGCATAGAAATTGGCAAGTTCAAGGCAAGATTAGTCGCACATTCACGACAATTCACACGTCGATGAGCACATACGCTTCAAGATTCTCCGTAGTCGATTCTGCTCCAAGGGTTTCCAGCGCCTCCTCCACTTCGCCCGCCCGGGCAAACGCCGTTCCAGCTACAACGCGCACCCACCCCTTCTCACGCTCAGACGCATCCACGTCATCTCCTTCAATTTCTACACAGAGGTCACGGAGTTCTTCGAGAGCAGCGTCACCTGAAGGGGAGGAAATATAATTGACAAACACTGCCACTGCTTTGAGAGCGAGATTATCGGTATCCTCGGGAATGAGGGATTTCACAGTTTCGGTGTCACCGAACGCAATATGGGCTCTGGCCTTGTAGAAGAGGATCGGGACGTAGTCTTCAAACGACTCGTCTGGAAGGCTCTGTTCCACCAAAGACTTGTATGCACCTTCCAATTAAATGAGAACGAGTATACCGCGGTAATCGGAATAACATATACCTAGAAAAAACCGCTGCTTGACACTGAACAGGTCTGTGGACTCCATGAGCTTTCAGGGAACCCACGCGTCGCTTAACAGCAAGGATGACGCACGTGATCCTGACGAGTTCACGAGCACACAACAACCATCGCGGACTGTACAGTCGCCATTCGGTGTGTTTTCTTCGTTGAATATCTTTACAATGACAAGTAAATGCTGTCAGGCCACGGCATTGAGCATATTTTCTGCGGTCTATGTCAAAGAATGCCAATGCAAGCCTCTATCGATTCCTCCAGTCTGAAGTGTATGCTACTACTACACACACTTTTATGATCATTTCGCCAACCCCCACGGGAATACTCTTCCAGCATTTACACGCACCATTTCCTGTATGTCAAAGTACAGCGACGAACTTTTTATCAATGCCATGCCCAATTCCATCTCTTTCTCTGCGACAAATACATCGCTATCTGCTTATTGCCGCTTTACTTTTGATAGGAACTTCTTTACCAGGTTCAATGTTGGTGACAGAAACGTGAGAGACGGCCTTCCGGACACAGATGATATGGAGCGGACACAGACAGCAACCGGCCAATTATGCGTGCAGGTACCTTCCTTGTAGATGAAGGCACCTGCTTCTCGCTCAAAGTGTCAATTGTAGCCCTTACTGGCAATTCTCAAGCACAAGACCATCGAGAAAACTCTGGATAGTCTTGACCTCACGATCGTAGACGGTGTATCCATTGACGGAGATGAGGACCACGACAGTTTGGAGGGCAAATTGATTGTCCGCTTGCATTGTAAACATGGTGAGATCACTATATTGTTATGTGTGCTCCTCATTAAATAGATCCCCTCATGACTGTCGCCAGGTATCGTAAAGACCCATCGATTGCTCCTCCAAACACCGTCGTCTCAACTGCACCTTCATGTACCGGAGGCTCTAAATGAATCACATGTTGTGATAGGGCCCAAAGCTATGAGAGAGATGATCGACCATTTCCCGTCTACAAGGGGCAAGGCAGACCCACAACTAACATGGATTTTTGATGACACAGAAGTCCACGTAAGGAACCTCGAGAATTCGTTTGATGGCAAAGGTACGTAAAGATTGATTGGTCTTGTAGTATCGGAAAGTAAAACAGAGATGCCAGGGGCTGGGCAGTTATCTACTGAGTTGACCATCAGCGCAGACGAGTTTGAGAATTACGATATTTTTGCGACGCCCATTTCTCTAGCGTTTCACCTCCGTGAATTCAATGTGAGCTTTCTGTGCCCCTCACGTGCCCTTCTACAACCCTTAACTATAACCGCCGTACGGCACCTCGATCAGGCAACGATAGCGTATGCCGAGTCGATGGAGGCCATTCTCGACGTCCGCTTCACCGATCCGGCCGCGGCTCCTTACGTAGACGTGCTGAGTGACGGCATTGAAGGCCTGTTCGCCATGTCGACCAGCCATGTTCCTGGCGCACCTGGGCCCCCACCTGCTGCCATACCAAGCCAAGCTCGCTCGGCAGGGTCGTCTGCGGAAGCGGAAGCGCGTACCCACAAACGCCCTCGTGAGGGGGACACGCGGTTTCGTACGCCCGCGAAAGTCGTCGAACGCGTGGAGCCGGCAAGATCCACACGACAGGCCTCGGGGGCGCGGGTATCCCATCGTTCGCAGGCGTCTGTAGGGCGTCCAAGACCGCTTCTCCCACGCAACGCGCCAGAGCAGCCGCTTTTCCTACCGGGATCACAGATGACGGCCGCGGACCAGGAGGTGCTCGACGCGTCCGGACTTGGTGACATGGACGTGGACGAATTCAACGCAATGATGGAGGACGAGGGGGAGGAAGTCGGTCTTAACATGGGTCCATCAGACGTTTTGGCGCCGCCAATGCCATCGCCGCCAGCTCCTGATTTGGACTTGGAGCAAGCCGTCGACTGGGTTGAAGATGACATCCAGTCAGCGATAGGTCCCACGCAATCAGATGAGAGCGGAAGGGTGCGTCTGCTGTATCACTTCTGCGTACGCACGCGAATAGCCGATTACTGATCGTTCTTGTGTGTGGGTCCTCGGCCGTGTTCCAGGCGTTCCGACCGCTATTTGACGACTAGGGCCCATGACCGGAAGCCACGGTTTCATTCCGCTCAATTGCGTAGGGGTTCCGTGGTCATAACCCCCGCGCGCACTACATTACGGTTGGGGATCTTGTACGTACATTTTGAGCGCATGATCTCTATTCAGTTCCGAGTATCCGGTCCTAGAAGGCTCTCTGCCCAGGAGAGTTGGGAGATCTTCCTGAATTTCGCACGGGTGCCAAAGATCCTACCCTTGTTCAGGGACTGACAATTAGGCGCAACCCAGTACAATATGACACGGTGGATGTGATGCGAACTCGCAGGAGTTGCAGCGGGAAGGAGCGCAAGCAGATGCTTGGGGGCAACGACAGGTTTCGGTCCCCACTGCGTCATTCCCCACATTTCGGACATTTCGCGGACACTGCACATCGTAGCTCAAACCAACTCATCCCTGGACGCTTTCAATCCTACGGCTTGACCGGTCAATAGGCTCGTAATCAAAAGACGGTTAACCGCATATGTGAACGGGACACAGTGCCCGCACGCCGGCACCTTCCATCACGTCGTACTTCCTATTACATTCTCTCGTCCCTGACTCTGTGATGTAGTTTATGTGTAAAGAATACGTGTAAGCGGATGGAGATATCAACCACTGCGCCCGTGCTGTATGGTCCTACGCTGACCCTGTTCATGTCGAACGCAAGTTTCCACTGAACCCCAGAAGGCCATCACATTGCAATACGTACGTCAGCGGCATTGGCTTATGGGGGGCATTGAAACCGCTTGCTTTGGATCTTGCTGCGTCGCCAGTGACTAGATGCTGCATCAAGAACACCTGGATCGAGATAACGCACCAAGTTGTATGGTGTGCATGAACTAGCGATGTGTGTTGGAATTGTAAATGGAGAGATAAGCGTCGACGAACACATGCACGGAGTAACGGTGAAAAAACAACGGCCGGTGTGGGTCTGTTTGGGATCAAGTTTGTAACCCCGTACAAATGGGAGTAACCAGCGATGTTCTTGATGACGGTGGAGACGATTGCCGGCATACAGGTAAATCGCGGAGGTAAGTAAGTGTCATCGGGAGAGCCATGGGAATACAGAACGAGGGAACGCCGGTGAGTCGTATACAAGGCCCGAATGTCGTCTTCCCGTCTTCCTTGTACATGTAAACGAGCTGTACAACACATACTTTGTCTGGCAGACACCTCGACGGGGAAATTGTAATGGGGTTTTTTTTCGGTGCCCGAGAGTGTCGGAGAGTGCCAGTTGCCTGGAACTAAATAGAGACCGTCAGTAGAAGACCACCCCCATACGCCTCAAAACTTATTACTCTTACTGGGCTTTGTGTGGTAGAACCGGTGGAGTTGCTTTTATCTTGGTCTTGGCATGCTCTGTACTCTATCCAATCATTGTCTGTCTAGGGGCACGTGTCTAGGCACGTTTCGAGCAACTGCACGCCGATTTGTGCATTGACTTTGGCAATGGGGCTTGAGCTGGATGTCATAACAACACTGACAAGTCGTAATTGTTACTTCTGTGCACTGTGGACTCTTCGATGCGTATCCTTGCATAACTAGCGCTACTTGGAGAGGCGACAGTTTTGCTTCACTTGGCTGTTTCCCTTTGTGGATGAACGCGGAGCGTTACAGAAGGACTAGACAGGATTCAGGCTGGCAACACGCACGGATATATTAGATCCGCGGTTCCACCTTGTCTCTAAACCTCGGGCTGTCGCTCAGGTCATTATATGACCTCTCCGAGTCAGCTTGAGACTCGGTCTCAGATCTATGAGAGAAAAAAATTCCCACGTTACTCGGACGGCGGAAAGACTGGCTTTCGGACGAGGAGGGGTAGAAGTCTTAAGAATCTCGCGAGAAATGGCCATGTTTGGGTAGTTGCTCTACTATGGGTACATTAGGGTGTCGACGGGTGCCAGTGAGAAGTGAGCAGGGCATGGTGTGCATGTGAGAGGCGTGTGGGGCGTTTATGGCCACCTCAGCTGGGAAGGGCAGCGCGGCTTTGTGCATCGTGGTAACAGGGCAGAGGCCATGCACAAGGGGACTGATGGTGATCCGAGAAGGATTGGGGGTGGTCGTGGTAGATTGCGGAATGAACTTGGTTGGTCGATGCTTGGAAGATGTTCGGTGAAGGGGTTTTTTGTCCCAGGGCATACGTGAGATGCTGTGAGAGTCATTTAGGTCGCTTGTCTTGTGGCCTCGTTGCGATCGTTGAACCCGGTCGTCACCAAGGCGAAAAAAACCAACAAGGACGGGCACCCTTGGGCCTTGGACACTGACCACTCAGACTCAGACTCAGACTGAGCGCTGATTCCGTTCAGTTCACCAAGATGAGTTTTCCCTCCTCACGAACGGTCACCAACCACAAGTCCTACGACTCTTCCACCCCCTCTGTTCCCCCTAGCCGTCGCGCATCCAAAATCACCGTCGAGTATCACAAGCCTTCAAGGCAGTCCATCCAAGAGTATCAAGAACTTCTCTCCAACGTAAATATTCACGCTGCTGCCGCCGCTAACTACAAGGATCCGTTCGTTCCTACAAGACAGGCCCCTCCTCCCCCTCCCCCCGCCAGTACCTCACATCACTCTTCAAGGTCATCAAGGATTCAAGATCACTCTCTTACTCAACGCGATTCTCGCAATACCCTTCGCAAACGATCCTCCCGACCCCGAAAGCCTTCTCTATCCGCCGCTCCCACCATCCCGGAGACTGAGTCAGATCCCTTTTCCACTGCTCCCTCTACTCCGCAACAAGAATTTAGCTCATTGCCCCTTCCTTCCACTAAAGATATGGCTTCGTTCCATCCATCCACCCCATCCCGCCCTTCGCGGGCTAACACCGTTAATCTGACTGATCTCTATGCCGATACCAGTTCACCTGCCATACAAGGTACCAATACCAACCCCCTCTTAGACAGTCTTCCCAGAGAATCTTATGATGATGCTGGATCCCTGGTCACTGCTACAACCTCCACTGCATATGCCCCTTCTATCCCACCTCCCCCCTTCTCCCCTCCACCAGAACGCACGGGCACCACATCCCGCTCCCGTAGTGGTACCGTCACTGCCAAGAACAAGAAGGGTGGTATGCTCGGCTTCATGTCCGAATTTCTTAACTCGAACAAGCGGCCGGAGATCAGCACACCGTATGACCCCGTTCATCTTACCCATGTCGGCTTCAACTCCTCCACTGGCGAGTTCACCGGCTTGCCTAAAGAGTGGCAGCAGCTTTTACAAGACAGTGGCATTTCCAAGTCTGAGCAGGAGAAGAACCCCCTTGCAGTCATGGAGATCGTCAAGTTTTATCAGGAAGGAGGCGGTGGTGATGTTTGGGATAAGATGGGCCATGCGCCTTTTCCAGGAGGCTCTCAATCTCCGCCTTTTCCAGGGTCGGCCCATCCTGCCCACCCTGGTACATCCAAGTCCGTTGATGATGGTTTTATCCTCCCTGTGAGCATTGCATTGTACTGTATTCTCTTGGGGGCACCCTCTGACAAGTGTCAAGCGTCTGGCCCCTTCGCCTCCGAAAAAGGCTCAGTCTCCGGGTGCCCAGCAGGGCGTGTCCGTGTCTCATCCGCCGGCTGCTTATCGTCCCGCACCGTCTCCGCCCCAGCCCGCGCAGCCTAACCTCGATCGCTCGACCTCCCAGCGCGTGGCTCCCAAACCTCCCCGTGGCGATCCTCTCGTGCGCTCAAACACTACGAAGGATCGGCGCTCTCCGGCCTCTCCGGCGCCGATCAAGGCGCCCACCAGGGAGTCCCCAAACTCTTCCACCGCGGATCTCCCTTCAAAGTCACCAGTCGTCCCGGCAACCGTGAATGCTCCAGTACCAGAGCGTAAGGCCCCTCAACCAAATGCCGGGGCGCAGCAACAGAGCGCGGCTGTGGCGAATCTGGCAAAGACTGCGGGTGCAACACCAAGGAGACGCGAGAAGAAGAAGGAAGACAAGGCGAACGACGCCGACATAGTGAAACGTTTGCAGCAGATCTGCACTGACGCGGATCCCACCCGCCTGTATCGCAATCTAGTGAAAATTGGGCAAGGGTGAGCACACAGTAGTCGGGCTTTGTGCCCCGAATGCCCTATCACTCATTTTTTCATCAAATTTTTTTTTCCAAACAATCTCCGGATTCATGCAGGGCTTCGGGTGGTGTTTTTACCGCCTATCAAGTGGGGACCAATCTCTCAGTTGCGATCAAGCAAATGGACCTGGACAAGCAGCCGAAGAAGGATCTCATCATCAACGAAATTCTTGTGATGCGTGCCTCGCGTCATGCGAATATCGTCAATTACATCGATTCATTCCTCTACAAGAATGAACTTTGGGTCGTCATGGAGTACATGGAGGGCGGCTCACTTACGGATGTTGTCACGGCTAATTTGATGACTGAGGGTCAGATTGCTGCGGTGAGCAGAGAGACGGCCCAAGGTTTACAACATTTGCACAAGCACGGGGTCATCCACCGCGATATTAAGAGCGACAACGTATTGTTGAGTCTTACGGGCGACATCAAACTCAGTGCGTTTTCCGCGCTTTACCTCATTTTATTCTTTAGTTTGACACAATTGCCTGGCACACTAGCCGACTTCGGCTTCTGTGCGCAAATTTCGGACCCCGCGCACGCGAAACGAACGACGATGGTCGGTACACCATACTGGATGGCACCGGAGGTCGTCACGCGCAAAGAGTATGGACCCAAGGTGGACATATGGTCGCTTGGTATCATGGCTATTGGTACGTGACTTGCAAAGCGTTTCAATCTTTGTTACTTCGTTCCTGACATACCTGGTCATGCAGAGATGATCGAGGGTGAACCCCCATATCTCAACCAGAATCCTCTCAAGGCTCTCTATTTGATCGCCACCAACGGTACACCAACGATAGCCAATCCAGAGAACCTGTCACCGACGTTCCGTGACTACCTCGCCAAGACCCTTGAGGTCGATGCGGAGAAGCGACCGGATGGAACACAGCTTTTGCAACATCCCTTCTTCGCCATCGCTGAGCCGCTGCGCACACTCGCGCCGCTGATCAAGGCGGCGCGCGAGATCGCCCGGAACAAATGAAGTGGAATGATTCTTTCTTACACCGTACCCTCAGCGGGGTCTGTCTTCATGCGACATGCCCTTTCCTTATCCCTGTCTCTTCTCGCAGTCTACGATCACTCAATATGTCACTTATCCCACTCCACTCACACCTACTCATTCATTCATTAGTGTTGGTGACTAATGCATCTGCCTTTTCCCCTCTGCGTCCTCGTGCCTTCCTTCGATATGTATTCTGCCCGCTTGTCGTAGGTTTTCGTTACCTATCGCGCTCTCCCTCTTCCCCGTCTCTGAATGCGTGAGTCGTACGCATGCGGCCACTAACGGTTAGATACCTTAGAAAAGAAAACATTCCCATCGAGGTCCGCGTTGGCGCACGTGTGATGCTTTGTAAACTTCTATGTTCTTCCTCTCTTGCGATTCGGGTAGCTGGACAGATATTCAGAATACGTGGCTTGGTTGAGAGAGCTGGGTGGATAATTGCAATCCCGGGTAGGGCAGGTTGATTGGCATAGCAATTTATATGGTACGATCGTAATGAATGTGTATTCGAGCTCTTTCTTTTACATGCGTTACATTTGAGATGATAGAGTTCCGTATATGATTGCGTGCTACTGCATTGCTACAAAACAAAAGCCGAAAAGGTGGTGATGTCACGAGGATTTGCGCAGGAGGTAAGCTATAGATGTGGGCTCCAGCCTGCGTTAAGCATAGCACAAGTCAGCGTTTGCAACGGGAAAGCAAGTCGCTTGAGTGCCAGGAACGAGCGTACCTATGAACATGCACGCCAGGTTTGCGGGGTCAGTTGCCTCTGCGATGAGCTCGTTCACGGTGTACTCCGTGCTGAGCGCGCGGTCTAGCTTGCGCGCAACGGTTGTCAGCGCGCGATCCGCCGCCTCATCCGCCGATCCGCTGCTCATATCCAGCCCAGGCACGCCGCCGGGGCCTGGGGTCGTCGCACGCGACACGTCGGTCGACGGAGAACCCTGTGCGCGTTTGATCTTGAATTCGCTCGCAGTCCTGTCGTTCGTTATGCGTCAGTACGTACGCATACAGACGCTGGTGGTGGGATGGACGCACCAGGAGTGGAGTGGGTCATATTTAAAGACCTCGAGCACGGTGAGGATGACCTCCGAGTCCTCGCGCAGCACTCGCAGTGTTTCCTCTGCGCAGCGCTGGAAGACGCCTTGGGTGCCAGTTGTGCCCATCCCGTCGACCATGTCGGCGGTCATCCGGAACGGCACGCACTCTGGGATGGGGAGTAGCTTTCCCTGGTAGTGGCGTGATCATACTCGTGAGATTGAATGGCGAGTAAGACAAAGTGTTTACCTGCTCAAAAGCGATCCCCAGATCGATATGCACGACTTCGCCGGTGCTGCTGTCAAGGAGGATATTCGATGTGTGCCGGTCGCCCAGCCCCAGTATGTGTCCGACGACGGACGTCGTCGCGACGCTGCGGGTGTAGTTGATCCGCATGGCAAACCACGACATTGGTGTCTTGTGCTTTTCAGTGAAGAAATGTCGCATGACCGGTCTGAACCGTGCCCTTAGCGAGAGGAAGAGCGTGGTCAATTTACTACCAAGGGCAGGAGAGTTTTTGTTTTCATCTCGCATCGCCAACATTTTCTTCTTGAAATCCTGCGAAGAGATATCACCTTTGTTATACCTGCAGTGGCATGTTGGGCTCTATTTAGTTATAGAGTACGGCTTACTGACCTCGAATGTGCCCTTGAGACCCACTGACTGACTGGCAAGGTATTGCCCACGAATTCAAGTACGCCTGCCTGCGGGGCTAGCGGGATAACCTTATAGTCTCGGATGCTGAGGTTGCGTCTCTCTGTTTCGCGGTCACGACGTAGAACGGTGTTGACGAGGTCAAAAACCTGTTCCATGACGGCATCCTGTCGGAGATCATCATTTCCTTCCCCTTTGAACTATAATAGTTAAAGATCTCCTCAGCCTCATTCAGAAGATAAACGACTGGATACTCACAAGCTGCTTATATTTGACACCATCTGAGCCGCGGCAATAACATATTTTTGGGATATTCATCCCTCCCGCGGTATCGAAATTTCTTTCGTAGTGGCTGACCCAAGTGCAGTTTTGATATTGGAGCGTAGGATCTAAGGGAGTGTTTACTGTTAAGACAGGAACCCGGACATCGCGCAACTTCAAGATGAGCATATCGTTCGGTATCTCGTACGGTCCGTTTCGGCCTTTTTCCACGGAACCTTTGATAGGGCGTTTCGCCCACTGAAGATATGCTTCGCAGACGCGTTCCACATTGATGAGTTGTTGACTGGAGGAAGCGTCCGCTCGCAGGCGATCAAACATATCGGCGATAAGGGAATGTCAAGACGGGTGGAAGAGCGTCTACCGCCACTCATTGCCCCAGAAGATGGTCGTAGACAGTAAACCTGGTATAAGCTATGGAAAGGGTGCTCGCGGCACATTCGGAGGATGAGGTTTTGTAAAGTCTCTTGACTTCCTGAAACAGAATCGTTCGCGGGCTTTGCCAGGCGAGCGGAAAGTTGGTGGGCTAAAAAAACAAACTTTCGAGAAGGAATGCGATCAATGGAGGGTCGAATCTTATCCTGCAAGTCGTTGTCATTGAAGTTGGCAAACCAGAGTGAGACTAGCCGGATGTGTCCGTCGTTGTCAAAATTGTCCGCGGCTTGTAGACAACGCGAGTACATGTCAATGGCTTGTTGTAAAAACGTGCTGAGAGATTCGTTGTGTTTTTTGTAATGCAGCGTATCCTCTCGAAGTAATTTTTCTGCTTTGTCTTGGTCGATTTTCAACTCGCAGAAAGTTCTAGATCCAGACTGAGTTCGCGACATTTGCTCCTTCCTGTGGTGGATTTCCTTTTCTTTGCGCTCCGCGTACAGCTTCCACTTTATGGCATCGGGAGATTGAAGGATGGAATGATACTGTCTGTCAGCAAATACAGCGCATTGATGATATACAGTTGCAACTGAGGCTTGTGGTCGATCGACGGCAGCCATAAATTCGGTCACCAGCGACGCGGCAGGATTAAAGTAGCGAGTCCAGATATCCAGAGGCTTCTCGAGGCAGGCCTCATAAGTCCATGCGCCCTATCTTGAAGGTTAGTGTATATATCAATCAGGCGACGGACACGTACCAAACGGGCTAGAAGCAGGGCCTTTTGGGTATGGTCTTGCGTCGTTTCCGATCTGATACCCGAAAAGTGGTGGGAAACTAAGTCCTTCAGGAATTGCACAGCGACTTTATGTTCCCTTTGACCCCAGAGAACGTTTGCAAACTCCTGAGATACCAAGGCACTCGGAGTGCGTTCGAGCTTCTGAGCGCGTATCACGGAGTTGAGTGCGATCTGTGAATTGTGCGATTTACGAGCAGCTTCTGAGATTCGGGAAAGACATTGTTTCTCGATATCCATGAGTCCAGAGATAAACGGAGTCGCTACTGTCCCAATTTGCTGCCTTTGTTCCTTCTGTCGCATAGAGCGGAGGAGAGAAATGCGAGTGGCCATGATGGTTTCGAGGGCGGGAAAGCTGGGAATTGTTCAGAAGAAACAATATGCACCACAGGACAGACGCACTCAAAGTCAGAATCAATCTCACTGAACTTTGGCCACAGGGAGGAGTCAAGCATTCCACTTTTCAAACATCCCTGTAGGTCTTTCCCCAAGACATTCACCTGATATAGGCACATGATATTTCGTGTGACTTCGTGGATCCCCACGAGATCTTCGTCGCCCAGGACTCGAAGACGATCTATTTCATGCGACAGGGCTTTATAAGTGATCGCATCGATAGCTACGGGGTCACGTTCGCGGTATACAGCCCTCAGTGCATTGTATAATGCAGTTCCCGAGCCTAAACTCGAAGATTGATCGGGTAGGTCCCAGGTTTCTGTTCGCCAGCCGAGATGGTATACCATACCTGAGGAAGTGGCCCCCAGATCACTAGCGTCGAAAACGTTCTGTTTCACGCTCAGGGCGAGCGTATCGAAGCCGAAAGAGTACAGCGAATGTAGGACGCCTTCGGTATCAACACCGCCCTGAGTCCGGGCTTCCAGAGCAGCGCCGTGAAACTTGAATGCCTTTTCCCACTGATTTTCATGGTGGAACCGTTTCAAGAGGAAGTGGTGAAGGTCCTGGGTCTTGATCCCATAGAAGCCATCAGGCTCTTCAATATGACTGTAAATCTCAAATAGGATGTTTTCTGCATCAGCGCTACTCGACTGGGTAATATCAGAGCCAGAGTACTCCACGGCGAGTTCGTGAAAGAGTAAAGCTGTTGTGTATGCCCCGGAGAGAATAGCGCTCCTGCTAAGTAATAAGAAGTCGAGATCAAGCCACTTATCATATGCAAGCTCGTCACACGATTGAGGCGGTTGCGAGTAACGGAGGTGAAGAACAATGGAGACGATTGCTCTATGGGAGGAGACGTCGGATAGAACCGAGCTCAGAACGTTCGAGAAGAATCGAGAGAGAATCGTGCGTGGAGACTCATTGGCCGCTCTTTCGTCGATCGTTATGGAAAGAAGAGTGTGGACTAGTATAGGAATTACTTGTTCCGCAAAATCTGAGTCGGCTTGTAAAATAGTCGGTAGCCGAGAGTAGAAAGCGTTGTGACCGGCAAGGACATCACAGAGAAGTATCGAAAAGGTTGAGATCCAAGCCTTGAAGTCCTGGGCCATGTTCACATACACATCCGAAGCTAGAAGGGCATGAAGCGTTGCGGAAGATCTCACGTTTGACATGCGGGTGCGGCCGCGGAAATAACCGAGTTCTGTGCCATGCTCCGCCGTCAACGATTCGGTATCGGGAAAACCTTCAGAGGGGAAGGGGAAAGTACGCAGTACGTGGTATGCCATATGCACTTTCGATAGCATTTCCGAATCAAGCATTGCTAATAGGAGTTCCAAAATCGAACGCTCGGCCGCGATGGGCGTATCGACGGCGTGTGACCTCATGGCTCTGCTCCGGGATGCGCGGCTTTGTTGGTGCCTTGGAACCAGGCTGCTTAGGGGATTTAGCCCAAAACTATGGATATTGCCCTTGTGAAAGAGGAGTAATAAGGAAAAGGCATCTATGTCAGCAGCTTGCAGTTGTTGGAGAGATGGGATGCAGTCTTTCATACGCCAGAAGTCCACCCGCGAGAATTGCTCCTGCGGATATTCACCAGACATTGCCAGCGCGCAAAGACGCCGCACTATCGTGAACTTGTTTGATGTAATCCGGGGGTCCGAGAGAACGGACGACAACGTCTGCACAGAGACACTCTGACACGCAGACTCCAGCTCAGGGGATGGCTCACGCGGCCATGCGGGATAAGCTTTTGCGACTTGGTTTTTGACACTGGAGAGCTTCGCGAGATAAAGCATCTGGCCCTCTAGCCAACTCAGAAGGTCTGCACCGATCTTGGCAATTGCTGGACTCTGGTTACTTGTGTGATCATTGGCCACACAACAGATTCGGATAAGGACATCAGCGAGTCGGGAATCTTTCTCTGTGATTTTGGCGTATTGTGAAAAAGCCCACTCTAATATAGACTGAGCGGCCAAAGCTAGATCTATCTGCTCAAGGAGGGAAGCAACACCATGGATTAGAGTGTGAAGAAGGACGGGGTCTCGGAAATGCCGGAAGTGACACGAAATCCATAGGCATAGGGCGTTCATATATCGAAGTTGTTCGTTGACCAGAGGTGATCCTTGGACGTCCGCAAGTACCTGTTGGATAACGTGATATGTGGTAGATGCCGAGTCAGTATCCGGAATGCGGTTACTGAGCCATTTGAGAGCCTGGAGTACGGTTTTGGTACAAAATGACGGTAGGTTCACCTCGTGCAATTTTGCATCTCCAGGAATGCGATAGACAGTCAGAGCTTTGAATACTTGCCCTTCACGCTGTGCTTGGCTACCAAGTTCTGAAATGATATTTTGACAGTTTTGGTCTCCAAGAGTGCGCAAGACAACAACGACAATGCCATCAATGTCTCTCGTCATCTGATCATCAGTCATGATATCGGCCGCACCGATTTCTGTGAGCCAGTCCTGGTCCGCAAAACTAAACTGAAAGCCATCCAACGATTGAGATTTGGTAGTAGTTTTATCAATGGTGATGACAAGTTCGTAGCCGACAAGATAAGCAAAGCTGCCGCGAATACCATCGACAATGGATATTTGGGCAGCCTGACAATGGGAAGCAAAAGACTGGCGGCGCCTAGCGATTGTCTCCCCGTCGTGGTCGTTGGAAAGGATGTAGACCGGGGCAAAGGCATATAACGCGGATTCTGCACATTTTTTCCTATCCTCGTAGCCAAGGACATCCGGTGGACAGCGCAAAAAGTCCACTCCTGCCCAGGAAATGGAGTATGCGATCTGGAATATATACGCCTCGAAAAGTTTAGTGGCGTCACCCAGTCCAAGCCGCTCAGATACCCCCCGAAACACTGCTTTGATATGTGGGTTATACTGGTCGGTATGATAACACGCTTCCAAGAGGTGCCAGTATGGACCCCGGCGTACAGTTGCGCTCATGACCATGATGTTCCCTAAAACTAAGAAACGGGTGAGCATGTGCTCATACCTGGAAAGTGAATGAGCAAGGATCTCTAAGGATGTTTTCGGGGCTCACATTCCCACGTCGTGACACAGGGGGGAATGAATCCCACTGTAGAGCGTCATATGTTGGCCGTCACTGAATCGAGGAAGATTGAATAGCATTGCGTTTGCGCATGCAGACCGAAATCGGATACGAATGTCATCATCTTGGTTGATGGTGGGCAAAACATCAGAAGGCAAGGTAGGAGGACTATCGCTGTCGCTGTCGCTGGCATCACAGTCATCATCTAGGGTCCGTCGCGTCGCTAAAAGACGCTCTTGGGGGTCCATGGTGATGTATCGTTCCAAAAAAGCCACGAAGGCATCGCGTATTTTCCATGAACGAACTTTAGTTCTTGCCCCATTGAGATTTTCACTATTTGTAACGCGCACGAGTTTCAGAAGCCACTCAAAGAAGTTGCGGACTTTATCAACCGTGTCACTATCGACGAGTTCGGCTTGTATCCAGAGATGTGCCGTTGAGTCGAGTAAGCGAATAATCATGAGTTTTAGTTCATCGTTCAGTTGGTAGATGTATTGCGTGGAGAGTGAGGCAAATTTGACTAGCAAGTTGTCTAGTATCGTGAGATTGATATTGAGTGCCCGGCGGCGCACATTGGCCAGATAAGCCTTGCTGGCGAGCAAGAACTCGTCGCCGTCACAGTTGAGAATAATGTCAGTCAGCTCCCGGTCTCTTGTTGGTTCTTCGCCCGACGACTGAAGGATAGGACCTACGGCAAGAAAGGACATGCACACCTCCAGAATTGCTTCAGCAGGGACTCTGCCACTTGAATGCCTCTGTGCCTCCGCAGGAGCAGCGCTGGAAGTAGTATTTGCGGGACCAAAATCGTCCTCGTCGTCCGCTTCTATGCCGGCTGTAGTAAATGGACGCCCGGTGCTCCTGGCTAGAACAGCCCGCAAAGTCGTCTTGATGGCACCCATCATTTGAGAGAGGAAGTCCGAGACCTACAAACCGGTTAGCTCCGTAATCGTGGTATGTGAGTCAGCTACCTCGGGAATTTGCCAGATCACTTTTAGCAAATCGCGGCGTGACGAATGCGAAGAGTCCTTTCTGGTGTCGACACTAATGAGGCGGTGTAATACACCTTGTCTTATCCCCGCTCCAGAGTGAGGGGGGAGCAATGCTATCCAATGGTCAATGTCGTCATCTTTGGCGATGCGCACAAGGGGATCAAATCCCATAAACACAAGTGCTTTTTCTTCGAGTGTCCATTTGTTGCTCGTGAAAACGTGAGCAGTGCCGGCAGCGGCTTTGCAGGCAGCATGCAAGACTCGTCGATTTGGCATGGTACCATTGAGGATTAGTAGCCCCTCGAAGGACACAGCCGCAATGGAAAAGTCCAGGATGCTTCGTGCCCGCTCGGCACTGAGGGGATTGCCGCTATTCGTTACGTCTATATCTTCGAGTACTTTCAATAGAATGGACGATACTTTGCGCTCTCTGGGTCCAGGGGACACTAGATCGCCGACTTGGACGACAGAAGTAGGCACCGATGTAAGGTGATGCGATAATTCGGATTCAGTTGGCAAAGGTGTGAATGTAGGAAGTTTTGCGCGGAGCAAGAAGTCACGAATGACAAGACTTTGATACTCCTCTTTGACAGCGGTCACTATATTGGATTCTGGGAGCAGCGTGCGGCATGGCAAGCTTATGCGCCTCTGGAGGCCGCAGGCACTGCTTAGAACGAGGGTTACATCACTAGCCATTGGATGTGACGTTCTTAATTTCACGTTTCCAGAACCGCCTCTCAAGTCTCGGACGGCATGCAGACCATAGCAATCGGCTAGCCAACTAAGGACTTTGTCTTCAATGCGCATCTTGTACAGTCGCATGTCTTGATTGGATATTTGTAAGCAGAGGGAGACGATGGCGCAGACTGAGTCATATGGAAAGGGTGGGCCTTGCACATCCATGTCTTTCGCGAAAGCTTCGATTTCTAGCAAGATGCGCTGCATCGTGAGAAGGTGCTTTGAATGCAAAAGGAGGGTATATGCGACGTGACAGGCTGTTCGTGACACGACTGGGACGTCTGCCCTACGAACGGCATGGGTCCATATAGGGTCCCAAGTTTGCGGAGTTGCAAGGGCAGAAGAACGTGTTACCGCACCGGAAGAGACTTGACTTTCAGCTATCGCAGCCAAACAGAGAAACGTCCATGATTGAATTAGTGTGTCATCACAAGAAATAAATTGGAGGAGTTGCGAAAGAACGCCCTGTTGAAGGCTTTCGTGCAGAATGTCCCAGTGTCGGTCGATGAAGAAGAGAAGGATTTGGAGGTGATACGCACGAACGGCAGGAGAGGATTTCAACTGAATGGCGTGTAGCAACGACGAAATGGGGCTGTCAAACTTCGCTCTTTTCCCTTCACGCTTTGTGAGGTTGGGTGGTTGGGAATGAAAAGACTCTGTCAACGAATGAAGCTAGGTCCGATAAGTACACGAAGTTATAGGCGAAGTAGGGTAAAAGATGGCAAACCTTCTCAGCACAGTCCGCTTGTAACTGGAGAATAGTCCAGGATGCGGCTTGATTTGCGTCGAAGTCACGTCCATGTCGAAATGTCCGAGCAACGAATGCGCCCGGTTTGTTTTCGCTTGTATCACCGTTTGCTATGAGCGATAGCCGTAAGGAATCTAATGAGAGACCATCGACGCCCCATCGACATTCTGCCTCTCCATCTAGTAGGCTCCATAAACGAGAAACTCCAACGTAAGAGAAGTCAAGGTATGACTGGGGATAACCTGTCGTATAAAAGGGGAAAAGGATGCACAGGACGATAATGAGATTCTCTTTTACTGCTTTGTTTTTGGTCCCCCATATCCCAAGAAGAGCATCCCATGATCCCTGCGCGAACTGAGTGATAGCGTCCCGCATGTTCAGGGCCAGATGAGAAAGAGTCGCAGACAACATGATAAAGAAGTCCGGGTGAAGGGATGTATCAGAAGGATATGAGTTTAAAAACCGTTGAAGGCGGTTCAAAACAGCATAACCCAAGTTTGGGTATTCGCTCGCAAGAAGGGGTGCGGATGGGAAGGTGAGGAGAAGCGAAAGGACCGACGCGTACTCGATCTGTTCCACGGATACAGGATAAGGCTGAATACGCTGGGTATTGCTCCGTGTCGTTGTAGGTTCTGGTGTTTCAATTCCCCCGCCTCGCCTTCGCTTCCTGGTTTCAGACGCGGGGGAGTCCCCATCTTCATCGTCTTCGATCACAGAATCTGACCCGGCCTCCTTTCCAATAATGACAATCTCGTTCTCAATGTCGTCCGTCAGTTTCTTTCTCAGAGAGTCCCCTAAAACCACGTTGAAACCCATTTCTGTCAGTTTTACCCACATGTCGTCGTCGATGTGTTCCAGATGAGGTGGATAGTCTAACACGCATCGAATAGCCTTTGCGTAGTCCAATGCTATGGGAAGAAATAGTTTCCCTTGATGAGAACTGGTTTGAACGAGATGGTTAAGCAAAGCTTTGACGACATTCTTGTGGGTCAATTGATGGACACTTCGCTCTGTCAACCAACGAACAGCAGATGCCGCCTCCGTAACTCTCTTTTTAGCGGCAGAAGCGGATTTTGACCCGTGTGTAGCCACTGACTTTTCACTGAGGACGGCTGTGAACAGCGCCTGGAACAAAGCGAGCCACCCCAGACGCTTGGGCGAATTGTCGAGTTCAGCGACAACACCATCGCGAGAGAGAGCAACGCGAAGAGATGACATTGCAGCCTGCCTTTCCTTGACGCCATTTGACTTCAGCTGTTCTATGAGCGTATTGATAGTCTTGTGCATGGAAAACTCATGAGTTGGAAAAATGTCACGGGAACATGATGATCATGAGGCCAGTCATGACATCTGACTAATCTATTGCGTTTTGTTTGGCTTGCCAGTGCTGTGACGATGCTCCACACAAAATCGCCACGCCTTCTGATATTGGCCCGGTTCTGGTGAAGGGCCAAGAAAAATCAATTTGCCTGCCTGAAAGTGGGCAGATTGGTGCTCGAGAAGTGCAGACTTTTCTCTCCAGTAATCTGTCACGGTTTTCAACCACCTCACAGCCTATATGTAACCTAGCGCTTTCTGGAGCGCACTGTTCTTTTTCTGTGCTATTGGTGTGTATTTACCATGAGGGTCCAAATTATAACTTCCGTCAACAGTGCAGCACAGCAACACAGACACTCGAACGGGCTCTTTCTTCTTGTGTCACTCGCAATTGCCGCTACGTCCGACTTCCCTTGTTCCCAGTGTCCTACATATCCTCGTCGTTCCCTGCCCTCTCTCCTCTTCATTGTCGTACTCCCCTCTGAGTTAGATCTGTGCTCACTCGGTCATTTTGCCTTGCGTTCTCGCCTCTCCATTTAACTGGGACGCTACCCGTCCCTCTCTTAGATTTCCTGTCAGCTGGCGAGTGATGCAGAGGAGGCAAGTGCGGCGTTTTCCGGGCCACAGTTTGCACGCTCACTCTCAGTGACTGCTAGCGAATCATATTGCAAGCGTGGTTGGTAGTCCCAGATTACAGTATGTTTGGGAGACAACCGTATCATGTCCCGGTTGAAGGAGACGCTTCCTCAGGCCATTATATGAATTCTTCCGAGCGCTTCTCCGAGTCACCGGCATCTGCCTGCCTCACTCTGAGGGACGACCACATCACCTTGGGTATCCTTGTGCCGCACAGCCAAGGCCGTGCACAAGGTAAAGTACCGCAAGATCTCGGTAGATCTGTCCTTGGATAATGCACTGCTTGGAATGATTGGGATACTTGGAATGATTGGGATACTTGGAGCTTGATTCCAGAGCGAGCTCTGCTTGGCCTTGATATTCCTCAACTGCGGCATGACTGCGGCACCACTAGGGTAACCTAGAGACCACGTGGGAAATAGGATCACGTATCTAGATTTAATGCCAGAGTATCCTAGCAGCTTGTCATGCACGCTCTCGTGCCACGAACTGCTCGCGGTCCTCTGACTTGACCTTGGCAGTGATCCGTGCGTTCTCAGAGTTCCTTCCTTCATGAACACGCGCTTGAGCGCTTCCGACTAGGGACGTGGGTATACACATAGGTTTCCATTCAAATCCCGATCCCATCCTGAAAAATGAGCAATGCCTCGGGGCACGTAATGTTTCAGGTCAACTGCTCGTTTTGGATGATGGTAAGCGTCCGGATACAGTTGACGTATAGGTACCTAAGGAAAGAAAGTTAACAGAAAACCCTAGTTTCTCGTCACAATTTGGCGCTGTCCCCACCAGACCAACAGCGTTCGCGCTCGTGCTTAACGCCCTCGTATCCTTCCAAGTGGATCAGGAAAGCCGCCCGCTATGTCTGGAAACCAGTCCAGCCTGATCTGGGTCGTGCCACTGTCGATGTCGTAGGTGTTGGTCGGCGCTGGCCCCCAGAGGTGGTGTTATCAAGTTGAGTGGCATTGGTATCGGACCTCTTTGTTTACCTTGTTTCGCATGTTGTTGATCTAGAGAGATGCTAAGCACAAAAACAAGGATGCACATCGACGGCGCGGCTCACTACCGTCTTGGACATAGCCGCTGCACGGCAGATCATCACAACAGAATTTTTGAGCGGTTGACCCGTTTGCCAAGGAATACGTCTGTGAGGGAGAAGAGAGAGGAATGAGGGAGGATGTGCCACCCTGTTGAGAGGGAAGAGGCTAAGGAACCGGATACGACAAATACTCCCAAGCCCAAAGCAAAAGTGATGTTAATTAGGCCAATCTTAGGATGACAATCAGCAGTGATCCTTGGATGATTTTTATTGCCAGCGCATTCTAGTCATTACCTGACATTGGATATTGATCGATTCACAGCCAAGTCATCGTTCATCGTAAACGTAATAAAGACGTGACTTTCTCCCATTTACGGGTGGAGTCATCTCGTCGCACTTCTAACAGATATACAGTAGCACACTGTCAACAGCATAGTATACAAATGGCGGGGGGGTACATAATCCATGACGAGGCGTGTTTCCCAAGGGAACTCTTAGGGACACACTCCCATATCCTTTAATTTCCCGAAGTTGACGCTATCATAGGCTCTCTCTGGCCCGGCGCCGGACTCTGAGGTGAGCTTCCTTTGGGGAGGCATAGGTAGTAAGCATGCATCTCAGGCTGGATTCAGAGTCAGTCCGTTGTTCCTATTTGCGAGCTTTCGTTTCTTCCCAGGCTTTGGCACTATCATCAGCGGTGGTGTGTAGTAGGGCACATCGTGCCAGTGGTGTGGTTGGCACGGGATTGGTTACATAACAAGTTGCTTCGAATTAGCTGGTGCTAGTACTTTCAGAGGAGTGAACGTGAAAAACGCCCTATGTACCCATTATGTAGATACGAGATTTTAAATCATCTATAAAGCATGACGGATAGACAACTACATACTACAACTTGAAGCGGAATCACAACGATCGGTAATGGGAAGCCCTAAACCACCCTGCGGGACTTATCACAAGTGTAAGCTCATCCGCAACATATCTCGCGATCCTGACTTCCAAAACTATATTGTATCCCTTCATAAGCTGTCCACGAAAGCCATCCCTTCTCAGGCTCGAAGTCAT
>WNFR01002412.1_pt1 | contig 24134 bp, 14 predicted proteins | sample 5400221 | NCBI WGS metagenome assembly WNFR01 (sample SAMN13153357, study PRJNA577476) | soil metagenome | isolation source: 40 cm soil under Madrone tree | place: USA:California | collected 2016-06-14 | reverse complement strand
CGACGCTTCTCGATGGAGTAGAACACCATGGCAGAACCATTTCTCTCTGAAATCAGAATTTTCAGCTTCGGATTTGCTCCGAAGGGTTGGGCGCTCTGTAACGGCCAGTTGTTGCCCATCAATCAGAACCAGGCACTATTCAGTTTGCTTGGGACTACATTCGGCGGCGATGGACGGGTGAACTTTGCGTTGCCAAATCTTCAAGGTCAGGTGCCGATTCATGTCGGCAGCGGCCACACTTTGGGTGAAAAAGGCGGGACTCAGGCTGAGACGATCAACCTTCAGCAGATGCCGCAGCACATTCATTCACTGAACGCCACGAACTCGAACGGGGCCACAAAGTTTCTCGCGAACAACTATCTCGGGGCAGTCAACAACGGCTATAGTGCGCCGGCGAACCTGGTCTCAATGGAGCCAAGCACGATAGCGCCCGTGGGCGGGAGTCAGGCGCACTTGAACATGCAGCCTTTTCTGACGCTGAACTTCAGTATTGCGTTGCAGGGCATTTTCCCGTCACAAACCTAAGGAGAAGATTAATGGCACAACCATATGTAGGCGAAATCAGAATGTTCGCGGGAAACTTTCCTCCTTCGGGTTGGATGTTTTGCGAGGGCCAGTTGCTTCCTATATCTGAGAACGAAACACTGTTTCAGTTGATCGGGACGACCTACGGTGGCGACGGTCAGTCAACGTTTGCTCTGCCCGATCTGCGTGGAAGACTGCCAATTCACTTTGGCAATAGTTTCATTTTGGCTCAGACGGGTGGGGCTGAAGAGATCACCCTGACGACCAATCAAATCCCGGCGCACACCCACCCGTTCCTGGCCTGCGGCTCGACCGCAACCGGCGCTAACCCTCAGAATAACGTCAACGATCAGAACACCGCGGTTCTTATGTACACAGCGGGATCTGCCAGCGATAACTTCAATCCCGGCGCGGTCGGGCCCACGGGCGGCAGCCAGCCGCATACCAATTTCCAACCGTACCTGTGCGTCGACTTTATAATTTCCCTCTTCGGGATCTTCCCGTCACCGAGCTAAGGAGAATAATCATGGCAGACCCATTTGTCGCTGAAATCAGAATCTTTCCGTTCAACTTTGCGCCGAAGGGCTGGGCCTTCTGCAACGGGCAGTTATTGCCGATCTCGCAGAACACGGCGCTGTTCTCGCTGCTCGGCACGACGTATGGTGGCGACGGCAAATCAAACTTTGCTCTGCCTAACATGCAGGGCAATGCGCCCATGCATCCGGGTCAGGGTCCAGGTCTCTCGCTACATGATCTGGGAGAAATGTCCGGGTCGGAGACAGTAACGTTGCTTCAGTCGGAGATGCCCGCACACCCGCATTCTTTTAGGGGAGACAATCAGGATCCCGGAGACATAGCCGCTCCCGGCCCGAACGTGGTATTTGCCCAATCCACTAACGCGCTTGCCTATGTCGCGCCGTCACCACCTCTGGTGCAGATGTCGGTCCAGGCTATTGCCCCTGCCGGCGGCAGTCTTCCGCACAACAACATGATGCCGTACCTGACGCTCAATTTTAATATCGCGCTGCAGGGCGTCTTCCCACCCCGACCGTAGAGAGGCAGTAGGCACAAAGCAGTAGGCAGAAAGAGAAAAGCCGCCAGCATTGACTCGGGACGAGTGAGTGCTGGCGGTCTTGTTTGCGATGAGGTCAGTACCTGCGGTAGCGGGTGGGTCAGTCCGTCAGGCGGCGACTTGAGTGTAGGACAGGACCGCGCGCTGATGCAGGTGGTACTGACTCCATCGTGCCATGTGCGCGATCACCACCCACCCGCTACCGCGGGTGGTACTGACCTCACCTCGCTGGGTATCATGAAGCAATCAGATACCGAACAAAGATGACAGAGACCAATACAGATTTCGACTTACACCTGGTCAAGGGTTTTTTCGATGCCGAAACCTGCCGCGAATTGATCACCGAGCTGCGCCGTTCGCCGGCGGACGCTGCGCTAACCTATGGGCAGGGTGACGCCGGTTCGGTTAATGAACGGGTCCGTAAGGTCGCACGGCTCATGCCCGCAAACGAGACCGTAGAGCATGTCACACGGCGTTTGATCGATTACCGCCAGAAGATCGGGACGCATTTCGGAATTTACCTCAGCGGTTGCGAAGAACCCCAATTCTTACGCTATCGCGCGGGCGATTTCTTTGTTGCTCACCAGGATGGGAATACCGGGCTGCTGCGGCTCGACACTGATCGGTCGCGCCGGGTCTCGATCAGCATATTTTTGAATCGCCAGTGTGAGACGCCGGAGCCGGAATGTTACAGCGGCGGCTCACTAGTCTTTTCCGATTGGCGCAGCGGCCGCGAATTTCGAATCGATGGTGAGGCCGGCACCCTGGCCGCCTTCCGTTCAGAGACCACGCACGAAGTTATTCCGGTTACGCATGGCGAGCGGTATGCGATTGCGAGTTGGTATGGATGAATCAGACTACCTGCGGTATCGAGTGGACCATCAATCAAGCAGCGCAGTGAGGTCAGTACCACCCGCGGTAGCGGGTGGGTAGCAGGTTAGATATCGAGTCAATCGCCGAGCTGCTTGCAAGAACCATTTCATTGCACACTCGGTTACCATGTCTTAGCGACGCCCGCTTGAGTTCACCATGTGGAACGATACTGACCTCCCCCTGGCACATCTGATTACCTTTCGTTGCTATGGTACGTGGCTTCACGGTGACGAGCGGGGCTCAACTGATCGCCATCACAATATCTACCGCACTCCTTATATTCCGGCTAACGAGAAATGGATGGAACACAATGCTCGTACACTCAGGTCGGAGGCTCATAATCTTAACGTGAAGCAACGGCGAAGTGTTGAAAATGATATTCGCGAATCATGCTTATTTCGTCGTTGGCATTTACACGCGTTGAATGTCAGAACCAATCATGTTCACCTGGTAGTCTCGATTGGTACGACGAAATCCGGACGTGCTCCAAATACATTTAAGGCGAATGCGACCCGACTAATGAGAGAAGATGGGAACTGGAAGAGTCCGAATAGTCCATGGGCTGACAAAGGGAGCCAACGGCCCTTGTGGAATGAGCGTAGCGTCGCGTTGGCAGTCGATTATGTAATGAATGGACAAGGGAGTGATCTACCGGAGTTGGATTGACCCACCCGCGGGTGGTACTGACCTCACTGCGCTACTGGGGTGGTACAGCCCGCTACCTTCACGAATGAACAAATGAAAAGTGTCAAATGACAAATGGAAAATGTTCCGGCATCATGTCCATGATGAGAGCAGTTGTTGCCACAGCAAGACATACCCACCCGCTACCGCGGGTGGTACTGACCTCACTATTCCTGCTGATCACCGTCTCCATCGCTTGCACCCCATCCAGGTCGGCGGGTTCGCCGTCGTTAGCCAACAGTAACCCTGCGGTCGTTCAATCTCCGGCTCAGACAAATAACGCGAGCGCGCAAGAGAAACCAACATGCCAACTCACCTTGGCGGGGGCGCCTGACATAAAAGGTCTCAGACTCGGGATGACTACTGACGAAGTGCTGGCGCTATTTCCCGGTAGCAAGGAGGACGCCGAGCTTCGTGCCAGCTTATCCAGGCCACCCAGCCAGTTTGGGGCCTCCAGCTTTGTTATTAGACCCGACAGGTATGAATCAAAAGAGAAGTACAACGGAATCAATCAAATCACATTCACGCTCCTGGACGGTCGCGTTTACAACCTTTCTGTGGGCTACACCGGCCCGGAATATTCACACGTTGATAAGTTCGTGACGAAATTTATCGAAGGAACAACGCTTCCGGCCGCGGATCAATGGGAAGCATATGTGGGCATGGACAACAGTCTGAAGATTCTCAAGTGCACCGATTTTGAGATCCGCGTTTTTGCCGGTGGCCAGGGTGGCAACCTCAATTATGCGCTGATGAAAGATCTGGGGACCGAGAAGAAGCTTAAGGAGCGTAGGGATAAGGCCAGAGCAAAAGCGCCACCGCCTGGGATGTAAGCAGTAGGCAGAAGGCAGCAAGCAGCATTGTGGAGTCAGTACCACCCGGCGGTAGCGGGTAGGTGATCTTGGGCAGCACCTACTGACCCAGCCGCTATCGCGGGTGGTACTGACCTCACTTCTCCGGCAAATCATTACCCTGATCGCTTTTCCCGTTGACGGTTTCGTGATTCCGGGTTAGTCTTATGCCGCATCGAAAGGGATTTTGCGCTTACCCGTCCGCCCAAAGTCACTTTAGTAATACCGCACGTTCTAGAAATAAATTTTCGTTGTGAATCAATTATCCCCTGATCCCTCGCCTCGCACTCTGCAGGTTCTGGTAGCCTGTCTACTCGCTTTTGCGATTTTCATAACGCCGATTTCCGCTATCGCCGCGCCTTCGATTGCGCGGGCGACTGTGGCCAAAGCGAAGAGGACAGATAAGACCGATAAGACGAATAAGCGGAAGTCGGCAGCAGAGGAGCTGTTCGTCAATCCGCCAGTCGCGCCCGCGACGGAACCGGCCACGGAGACTGGTGCGGCGCTACCGGGCCCGAAACCCGAACCTGCTCCTGAACCTTTCGCGGCGCCAATCGTCGGAGCAGTGACGGCGACCATGACCGCGGCGCTGACCGCAACTGCCAACAACGTCGACGGCAAGGCGTTTGTTCCCGGCTCGATCAAGAGCACGCCCATCTGTTTTGATCAGACCGGAGTCGCCACCAACGAGGATGTGGCCAAGGCCATTACCCTGACGGGACAGGATCCTGATGGTGATACGATCAGCTTCAGCATCGTCACCCCGCCGGCGCATGGTGGATTCGGAATAACCACCGCGCCCAATCTGACCTACACGCCGGCTGCCGACTATAACGGCCCCGATAGTTTTGTTTTTAGAGTGAATGACGGGACGACTTCGGGAGCGGGCAACAATGGAAACTCGAATGAAACTTGCACCGTGTCGATCACGGTAAACTCCGTAAACGACGCGCCGACGTTTACCGTTCCTGGCAATCCCGCCGCAGTGAACGAGGACGCGGGCGCGCAGTCGGTGTCGACCTTCATATCCCCCGCCAGCGTCAGACCGGCGCAATCAGGGAACACGACCGAGGATTCACAAACAGTAAGTTTCGTCATTACCAATAACACCAATCCGGGTTTGTTCTCTTCCGCTCCAGCCATTAACGTGGTTGGCGCCAGCTATCCGAAAACAGCTACGCTGACTTACACTCCGGCCGCGAACCAGAACGGCACCGCCGTGATCACCTACCACGCGCACGATAACGGCGGCACAGCAAACAGCGGCGTCGATAACTCAGCCGATCAAACCTTTACGATCACAGTTAATGCGGTGAATGATCCGCCAGTGGTCACTCCGCCCGCAGCCTTTGCAGTACAAGCCAACATGAAGCGGACGGGATTCACCGGTCTGCTCGGAAACGTTAACGACAATGCCGACAACGGCGTGAACGGCTGTGTATCGACCACCTTCACCGTCACGAGCGGCAGCATCAGCGCCACGACTCCAGCCGGAGGGACGATCTCGAATGTGAACCTGAGCACGGGCTCGTTTGATTTCGATCCGCCACCTGGCTTCACCGGTGGGAATGTGACCTTTACCTATACGGTAAGCGACACGGGTTGTCCGGGGGTGGCCATCAGTGCGCCGGCGACCGTTACCGTGGCCGTCAGCGGCCCGGTGATCTGGTTTGTGAACCCGGCTCTCGGCGCAGATGGAGATGGCCGGCTATCCAATCCCTTTAAGAATTTGGCCACAGCCATGGACATCAATCACATGGGTAACCTGGCCACCAACCAACGTGTGTTTATCTTTTCCGGAACGACCGAAGCGAACGTAGTCGCAACGCTGACGGGCGCCGGCACGCAGCCAACGGCACAGTGGCTTGTCGGGCAAGGAGCCATTGATGCTGGCGGCTTTGACACACTGATGGGAATCTCGCCACCGGCAAACACGATCGCGCGGCCATCCGTTAACGGCACCAGGCCGATAGTCCGCGGCACCGTGACGATGAAAGACAATACGGTGGTCCAGGGTCTGAATATCGATGTCAGCGCGGGCGCGACTAAAGGACTCACGGCATTAAACTGGGGCGCCAACTCTGCGCTGACAATTAAAGACGTTAATGTCACTTCCGCGGGCGGAAATGCTGCCGATTTCAGCAATTCGGTCCTTAACGGCCAATCGATTACTTATACAACGAGCAACTCATCGACCTCACCCAACATTCTATCCTCGACTAGCGGAACAGCTCTCAACGTCGTCAACACAAACATCGGGGCAAGCGGTTTAACCTTCAAAAGCATCACCTCAAATGGAGGCTCAAACGGCATCTTTTTGAATAACACAGGCGCGTCCGGCGGCTTGACTGTTACGGGTACGGCTGGTTCAACGACCAAAGACGGCAGCGGCGGCACCATCCAGAACAAGACGGGCGCGGAAGCATCGCCGGTAGAGAACGCCACCTTAGGCGTTGGGATTTACCTGAACAACACGAAGAATGTCTCGCTGAATCACATGAACCTGCACGACTTCTCGAACTACGCGGTGGCGGGGACGAGTGTGAACGGGTTTACGATGACCTACAGCATCATCAACGGCGTGAACGGCACCGGCGCGAACCGTTATGGTGGATTCGGTGAAGGCTCCGTGATGTTTCAGGGTCTGCTCACCTCTGCGACTATTGATCATTCCGACTTCAGCGGTGGCGCGTATAGCACGTTCACCGTCTTAAACAACCTCAGCCAGACACTGAACCGCGCTACGTTTACGTTCTGTTCGTTTGCGCAAACAGACACGACGGGTAACGACGCGCTTACGTTCCAGGGAACGGGCGGCACACTCAACGTGACAGTGCAGGACTCAACCTTCACTGCGGCGCGCGGCGATCTCTTCCAGATCGACATGCACGGGACGATTAGCTCCGACCTAATCTTCGGCGGCGCGGGGCACGGCAACACGTTGTCGAATGCAAACACCAACAGCCTCGGCGGCGGCATAACCCTCGGCGGCGGCGGAGCCGGCAATGTCGATACCTTCACCTTCAACATCTCCAACAACACGATGCAGGGGGCAAAAACCGGTGCGATCTCAATCGGCGCAGGTACCGGCGCCGGCACCAATCACAACTATTCGGGAACAATTAACGCCAACACCATCGGCGTACCGGGCACCGCCAATAGCGGCTCTTTTGGCGGCTCGGATATCTCTTTCCTTTTCAATGATAACGGTGCCGCAAACGTTAGCATCACCAACAACCTGCTCTATCAATACAACAACAATGGCGTCAACCTAACCTTCGGCGTGTTCGGCAACTCAAATTCCTACGTGCAGGCGACCGTCACCGGAAACACGATGAGCAATCCGGGCGCGTTTGGCACGCAAGGCTTCCTCCTGACCGCCGGAACCGGGCCCATACTGCCAGATAAAGGCAGGATCTGCCTGACTCTCGGCGGCGCTGGCGCGCTCGCGAACTCGTTGACCGGTTCGTCAGCGAATGGTGCGACTGACATCCGTGTCCGTAACCGCTTTGACGTCAAGATCGGATTTCCCGGCTATGGCGGGACGACGACGGACACCGCGGCGCTAGGGACGTACCTCCAGGGAAGAAACGGTGGAGCTCCAACCGTCAGCGTTGCCGCGCCCTCACTCGGTACGACCAACGGCACCACCAACGGCTTCTATCAAGTCTGTCCGCCACCACTGCTCCTGGCGATGGGTGGCATCTCCTCAGCGCGTGACATGTTCCCGCTCGTGCAGAGCTTTGATTTCAGCCGGTTCGAATTAGTGCATGCTGCGACTTCCGCTGCGACGACGAGCATGGTCAGTGATTCGCTCAATCAACAGCAACTGGACTCAATTGTCTCGGCAGCTATGCAACGTTGGGCCTCGACGGGTCTGACGCCCAATCAAGTCACCGCATTGCAAGGTCTCAGTTTTGAAGTTGGTAGCCTGCCCGGTTCATACCTGGGTGAAGCTGACGGCAATCGCATCCTGGTTGATCGAAACGCGGGAGGCAAAGGCTGGTTTGTCGACGCGAATCCGATGTCCGACTTGAGCTTTGCTCATGCGATGTCAGCAACCCGGCTCTACACGGATCCGCTGAGCGCGCCGGCAGGCCACGTCGATTTGCTCACGGCGATCGCACATGAGATGGGGCACAAGCTGGGACTCGACGATTCTTATCAAGAGACGGATCGCGACAATCTGATGTATGGCTATCTCACTGTCGGCGAGCGTCGCTTGCCGGCTGCGGGACAGGCCGCGCACGCAGTTCCCGAGGTTAGTTCGGGCGTACATTTCCTGAAGCTAGGGCCGAGTGACGAAACTCGGCGCAGTAGCCCGCGCGTAAGCAAGGGCGTATCTGCTTCGACTGACGCCCTCCCTCACGGTCGGGCTACTGCCCCGCCGCAGTCGGCGATCCGCAATACTAAGAACATCGAGTTGAACCACGCGCGGCGCTCTGCGAAGGCAAATAGCAGCGCGACGGCGATGTCTCCGATGCTAGTCAGTGGTGGAACGTTCCCGATCAATGGAACCGGTTCAGGATTCTCTTTGCCGATCGGCAAGACAATCACGATCAAGTACAGCGTGACGCTGAATAGTCCGCCTAACCTTTCCGGTGTTCCGCCCGCTACGCCCCAGGTTTCCAGTCAAGGCACGCTCTCAGGCGCGTTCGTCGGCAATCCGATTGTGACCGACGATCCCGGTACCGGTGCTGTGAACGATGCGACCGTAACGCTGGTCGATCTATTCGATACGACGACCACGCTCGGCGCCGTGCCGGCGGCCGGCTCGTGGAACGTCGGACAGTCAGTTACGTTTACGGCCAACGTCGCTTCGAATCCCACTGGGAATCCGACCGCGGTCACCGGAAGCGTGATCTTCAAGGATAACGGAACTGCGATTTCGGGCTGCAACGGCGTTGCCTTAAGTTCGGCCCAGGCGCAATGCGTGACGACCTTTGGCTCCGGAGCGCACAGCGTCACCGCGGTCTACAGCGGCGACGGGAACTTTGACCCAAGCACTTCGAGCGCCCTTTCACAAGGCACGGTCAGTGCGTCTGGCACCAGCACCGCGGTGACGTCTTCGCTGAATCCTTCTCTGGTCACTCAGAATGTGACCTTCACCGCCACCGTCACGTCGACGAGTGGATTTGCCGGACCGCCCACCGGCACGGTCCAGTTCAAGGATAATTTAGTCAACCTCGGCTCGGCGCAAACATTAAATGGCAGCGGCGTGGCGACCCTGATCACTTCAGCGCTGCTTGCGGGTAATCATCCGATCACTGCTGTCTACAGCGGTGATACAAACTTCACTACCAGCACTGGAACCTTGACTGGCGATCCGCAGGTAGTGAACAAGTCCGACACCGCGACTGTGCTCACTTCTTCGTCGAACCCGGTCGCGCCTACGGTCCAAGTTACCTACACGGCGACGGTGAGTTCTTCCACCTCGGTAACCGGACCACCCACCGGTACGGTCACTTTCAAAGACGGTGTGACGACGATTGTTTGCGAGGCGGGCAGCCAGGCGCTGACGGCAGGCGTAGCTACCTGCAAGTTCACTTATCCCGACACTGTCGGCTCGCCGCACGACATTACCGCCGTCTATGGTGGCGACGGAACATTCAACGGCAACACATCCAACCACGTCTCAGAGGTAGTGCAGGCATGCTCTGCATCTGTTGTCGTCACCAGCAACGCCGACAGCGGCGCCAATACTTTGCGCGACGCGATCGATAACGGCGTGTGCGCCGGCGGCACGATCACCTTCGATCCTTCAGTGACGTCGATCACGCTCACTACTGGTGAGTTGGCGATCAGCAAGAACATGACGATCACCGGACCGGGTGCGGCCACGCTGACAGTCAACGGCAACAATGCGAGCCGGGTCTTTAATGTCGCCTCTGGCAAGACGGCAACCATCTCAGGCATGACGATCACGAGCGGTAAGGTCCTGGGCGGTAATGGCGTCGCGGGCAGCGCCGGCATCGATGCCAAGGGCGGAGCGGTAATCAATGCGGGCACACTCACTCTCTCAAACGTTATCGTCAGCGCCAGTCACGCAACAGGTGGTGATGGCGGTTCGAATACCGGCGCAGGCGCGGGCGGCGTGGGTGGCAGAGGACTCGGTGGCGGGATCTATAACGGCGGCACGCTGACGTTGACCAACACGACCGTCAATGGCAGCAACTCGGCGACGGGCGGCAAGGGCGGCGACACTGACGCGGCCAACGCCAACGGCAACGGCGGAGCGGGCCTCGGCGGCGGCGTTTTCAACACCGGCACGCTGACGTTGACCAACTCAACCATCTCAGCGAATACCACGACGGGCGGCGCGGCGGGTTCCGGCGGGACGGCAGGCACGACCGGAGCGGGTTCAGGCGGCGGCGTCTATCACGACGCGACAGCCTCTCCGATTACCTTGACGATTACAGGCAGCACCATCAGCGGCAACACTGCGAGCAGTAATGGCGGCGGCATCTTCAATATTGGGACCACCGATAACGCGACGTTAACCATCTCGAACACCACCATCAGCGGCAACGGCGCCAACAATGACGGCGGCGGTATCTGGAATGACAGCGCAACTGGCACAACGACGCTCACCAGCGTCACTGTGACCGGTAACAGTTCTGACAATGATAACGACACGAACGGCGCCGGTGGCGGCATCAATCGGGTCAGCGGCACGGTGACGTTAAAGAACACGATCGTCGCAGGGAACTTGAAGGGCAGCGGCATCCTGCAAGTCGAGACGGCGACAGTAGCCGAGACAGTTCCCGGCACGCTGGTAAGTGGAAATGCCAAGGTAGTCGTGACGGCTGCGGGAATGACTGGTTCGCCAGAGACCCTTAATGTGGCGGTGGCGACTAACGACGACGAGGCGACTGTCGCGGGCAAGATTCGCGCCGACTTAGCTGCGAATGGCCATGTGAATGGGTTCTTTACTGTCTCAGGTGCCGGTACGGCGGTGATCTTGACCGCGAGGACAGTGGCGGCAAACGACACCAGCCTGAACATCGACATTTCCGACGACACCAGCGCCGGTCTGGCTGCTGCGCCAACGTCCGCGAATACGACACCCGGTCGGACTGCCCACGACATCAGCGGCAACGTTGATGCGGCCAGCTCCTTCAGCTTGATTGGTGACGCGGCCAGTAGCGGCGGTCTCGCGGAACCCAATGTCAATAACAACTTCGTCGGCTTCACCGGCACGGGCATCAGACACATCACTACCATCCTGGACTCGACACTCGCCAACAATGGCGGACCAACCAAGACGCATGCGTTGGTCAGCGGCAGTGCCGCGCTGGAAACCGGAAAAAGTTTTGGGTTGACGACGGATCAGCGCGGCTTCCTGCGTCCGGTGAACTCGGACCTGGCCGCGCCACCTTCGTCCGGTGATGATTCAGACATCGGCGCATTTGAGAAACAGATCGCGCCGAACGCTCCGGGCGCGCCGAACCTTGATGCCGTGAGTGACTCAGGCGCGAGCAGCACCGACGACAAGACGAACGTCACCACTAACTTGTCGTTTACCATTCCGGGCGTCCTCTCGGGCGCGACAGTGCAACTGTTCCGCGACGGCAGTCCGGTGGCCAGCGGCTTAGCTTCGGGCGCCAGTATTCAACTGACCGATCCGGGACCGCTCACATTTACAGCAAGCGGCACGACCTACTCTTACACCGCGAAGCAATCATTCGGATCCGACACGAGCGTAGCGTCAACGGCCCTGCCCGTCCTCATAACTATTATTCCGGATGCGCCCGTGCTGGATCCATCGAGCGATTCAGGAACGCCGGGCGACGGCATCACAAACGACACCAGTCCGACCTTCAACATCACGAACGTGGTAAACACCGCGACCGTCAAGTTGTTCCGTGACGGCGTCGAAGTTGCCAGCGGCACGGCCGCGGGCACGACGATTCAACTGACCGATCCATCGGCGCCTAACGGCACGTTCACTTATACGGCTAAGCAGATTTTTAGTGCGGTCACGAGCGATGCGTCCGATGGCACCAGCATTACGATTACGATCAAGCCGAACGCGCCGGATCTCGACGCCGCCAGTGATTCCGGCCCGAGTAGCACCGATAACTACACCAGTGACGCCACGCCCACCTTCACCATCGGCGGGGTCATTAACGGCGCCAACGTGGAGTTGCTGCGAGATGGCACTTCGGTGGCAAATGGCACGGCGGTCGGGACGAGCATTCAGTTAACGGACCCCGGTGCTTTGGACGGCCTTCATACCTACAAGGCGCGGCAAACTGTTGGCATCACTTTGAGTCCGGATTCAGACGGCCTCGATGTGACCATTGATACCAGCATTAGCCAGCCATCGACGCCGGACTTGATTGCCGCCGACGACAGCAACGTCAACAACGACGACGTCACCAGCAAGACGACGCCCGCCTTTACCGGCACAGCCGACCCCAACACCGTGGTGCAATTGTTTGCGAGCGGCGTTCTGAAGGGTACGGGCTCGGCGGATAACAGCGGTGCCTGGAGTATTACCAGCAGTGCTTTGGCGGATGGGCCTTACAATATGACGGCCGTGGCCACTGACCTGGCGGGGAATGTCTCAATCGCATCCGGCGCGCTGCCCATTGTCATTGATACGACCAAGCCGACGGTGACGATGAGTTCAGCGGCCGGCAATCCGACCGCGACCACGCCCATCCCAGTGACGGTCACTTTCAGCGAACCGGTCACCGGCTTCACGATTGGCGACATTGTTCCCGGCAATGGCACGGTTGGTAACTTCGCCGGCAGCGGAGCCAGCTACACTTTTGATCTGACGCCCACGGGCCCGGGCCCCGTATCGGCCGACATCGCCGGAAGCGCGGCGATCGATTTGGCCGGTAACACCAATACCGCCGCGACGCAATTTAATCGCACGTTTGATCCTTCGGCACTGAGCGTGACGATTACGCCAGTTGCACCTGACCCGCGCAACACGAGTGTCAGCTCGATTCAAATCGTATTCAATAAAGCGGTCACTGGTTTCGATCTGCCCGACTTGAGCTTGAAGCGCAACGCCGGCGCCGAGCTGCTGCCAGGCGCAGCAACACTGACGAGTGGTGACAACATCACCTGGACGCTGGGTAACCTGAGCGGGCTGACGGGAACGGCAGGCACTTATGTCCTGTTCCTGAACCATGTAGGCTCAAACATCAAGGACGCCGCGAACAACCCGTTGACGTCGGATGCGACTGAGAGTTGGGTAACGGACACGACCGCGCCGGACGTGACCATCAATCAGGCCGCCACGCAGCCCGACCCGGTCACCGGCCCGACGGCCACCACGGTGATCAACTTTACGGCGATCTTTACCGAGCCGGAGGTCGCGGGCACTTTTACGAATTCCGACGTTACGATCTCAGGGACCGCGGGGGCGACCGTGGTCAACATTACAGAGATCGCGCCGAACGACGGCACCCACTTTAATGTCGCACTTGAAGGCATGACCCAGAGCGGCACGGTGATCGCCACGATTCCGGCAGGCCGAGCTTCAGACAGCGCCGGCAACCTCAACACGGCTTCGACGAGCACGGATAACACCGTCACTTACTTCAAGGACGACTTCACTGCTTTAGAAGTGAACTCGGTTGCCGATACGGATGATGGATTCTGCACGGCGCTGGGCTCAGGGCCGGGTGCCAATCAGGACTGCACGCTGCGCGAAGCGATCAATGCCGCGAACGCCGACGCGGGTCCAGAGACGATTACCTTTAACTCGATTGTGTTCGCGGTACCTGGCCCGTACACGATTAATTTGACGGGCGCGCTGCCGGATCTTGCAAGCGATATGACCATCACCGGTCCGGGCGCGAATGTGCTGACCGTGCGACGCAACGCGGGCGGCAACTATCGTATCTTCGCGATCAACTCTGGTAAGACAGTCACGATTTCGAGGCTGGCGATTTCTAACGGCTCCGGTAACGGCGGCGGCATTCTGAATCAAGGCACACTGGCGCTAACCGAATGCACAGTGAGTGGCAACTCCGCGCCCGTCGCCGGCGGCGCCATCAAGAACGACGGCGAGGGCGGCGTGGCTACTCTCACCATAACCAAGAGCACTATTAGCGGTAATACCGCTCCATCGTCCGGTGGTGGTATCTATAACGATGGCTTTAATGGCTCGGCCACTCTCACTATGATCAACAGCACTATCAGTGGTAACACTGGTCCCTCGTTCGGAGGCGGAGTTTATAATGATGGCAGTTCCGGCACGGCCATCTTCACGACAAGCAATAGCACTATCAGCGGCAACACCGCTGGCTCCAGCGGTGGCGGTGTTTATAACTTTGGTAACGGTGGCGCGGCCACTTTCACGCTCCGCAACACCATCCTGGCAGGCAATCAAGCCCTCAACGCCGCCAACGGGCCGGACGTTTTCAATTTCAATGGCGCGGTTAAGTCCGAAGGCTTTAACCTGATTCAAGTGACGTCTGGCGCCGTCATCACTGAGACGCTCAATCCCGGCACCAACATTACGGGCGTGGATCCGCAGCTGTTCCCGCTGGCCGATAACGGTGGTCCCACAAAGACTCATGCTTTGCAATGCACCAGTCCGGCCATTGATAAGGGCTTCAACTTTACCGTGACCACGGACCAGCGCGGCGGCGTACGTCCGTTCGATCTGGCTGACGCGATCTATCCTAATGCCGCAGGCGGTGACGGCTCAGACATTGGCGCCTACGAGACTCAGACGGGCGGCGGTTGCCAACCGTTGGCGGTGCCACCCAGCCCGCAGCCTTCGACCAACGAAGACACGCAGGTGACGATCACTCTGAAGGGGACCTATTCGCAGAACTTCCCGCTGACTTTCGTAATCACTCAGCAACCAGGGCATGCGATTTCGAACCTCGTGCCGACCGGAACTACCTGTACCTTCACCACGTTCACGGAATGCACCGCCACCGTCAGTTATAAGTCAACCCTAAACTTCAACGGACTGGATTCCTTCAAGTTTAAGGCCAGCGCCGGCGGGCTCGACTCTGACGAGGCAGATGTCAATATCACCATCATTCCAGTCAACGATCCGCCGGTGGCCAATCCCCAGTCAGTCATCACCGACGAAGATACGGCGGCGGCGATCACTCTGACGGGTTCGGACGTGGATAGCGCTTCGCTGAATTTCATTATCGTCACGCCGCCGGCCCATGGTTCATTTGGGGCCACCACGGCGCCCAATCTTACCTACACCCCGGCGGCGAACTATAACGGGCCTGACAGTTTCACTTTCAAGATCAACGACGGTTCCGCGGACTCCAACATCGCGACCGTCTCGATCACGGTTAATGCCGTCAACGATGCGCCTGTTTTGGACAACACCGGCAACATGAGCTTGAGTGCCATTAACGAGGACGTCCCCGTTGCGAGTAACACCGGCACCCTGGTCTCCGCGGTCATTGCCAGTGCCGGCGGCGTTCGGATAACCGACGTTGATGCAGGCGCGCTTACGGGCCTCGCCGTCATCGCTGTTAACAATACTAATGGGATCTGGCAGTTCTCTCTTGACAACGGTACGAACTGGACGCCGTTCGGCGCTCCGGACTCGCTCAACGCGCGATTGCTGGCAGCAGACGCCACGACTCGCGTGCGCTTCCTGCCGAATGCCAACTTCAATGGCACGGTGGATCCGGGGCTGACCTTCCGGGCGTGGGATCGGACGGTCGGCGCTAACGGCAACACGGCTGATACATCGGTAGTGGGCGGCACGACTGCCTTTAGTACTGCGACCGAGACGGCATCGATTACTGTCAACCCAGTCAACGACGCGCCGACGGCTGACTCGCAGTCGACTTCGACTAACGAAGACACGCCGTTGCCGATAACGCTGACGGGCTCTGATGTCGAAACGGCGTCGGGCAGTCTGACCTTTACGATTACCGTTGCTCCATCGCACGGCACCATTTCCAGTGGCGCCGGAGCTGCTCGCACCTATACCCCCGCGGCCAACTACAATGGAGCGGACAGCTTCAAGTTCACCGTCACGGATACCGGCGATGGCGCGTCACCCGCTCTGACCAGCACCGAAGCTACGGTGACGATCACGGTCAATGCAGTCAACGATGCGCCGTCATTTACGAAAGGCCCCGATCAGATTGTCAATGGCGCCGTCCCGCAGACAATCGCCAATTGGGCCACCAGTATCTCCGCTGGCCCGCCGGATGAGTCTGCTCAGACGTTGACGTTCCTGGTCTCGAATAACAACAACGCGCTCTTCTCGGCCCAGCCGGTCATTAGCCCGACAGGCACGCTGACCTTTACGCCTGCTTATGGTTTTGATGGGACCGCGACCGTTACGGTGCGACTGCAAGACAGCGGCGGCACGGCCCTGGGCGGCGTCGATACTTCCGCGCCGCAGACGTTCACGATCACCGTGCATGCTCTGAATAACGCTCCGACGCTTAACGCGCTCAGCAATGTCGCTATTAATGAAGATGCGGCGCTGCAGACCGTCAATCTCGCCGGGATCACTTCGGGGCCGAGTTATGAAAGCGGGCAGACCCTGACCGTCACAGCTACTTCGAGCAACCCGGCGTTGATTCCCAACCCGAGCGTTTCGTACACCAGTCCGAATACCACCGGCTCGATCAGCTTCATGCCATTGCCGGATGCCAATGGATCGGTCTTGATCACGGTGACGGTAAAAGACAACGGCGGTACGGCCAACGGTGGAGTGGACACTTTTGTCCGGACGTTCACGGTCACCGTCAATCCAGTCAATGATGCGCCGGTCAATCATGTTCCCGGACCGCAGACAGGAACGCTAAATACTAATTTGGTCTTCTCTACGGCCACCTCTAACCTCATCTTTATCTCTGATGTTGACGCGGGCAGCGATCCGGTGCAGGTAACCCTCCAGGCTACCGACGGCACGCTCACCCTAAACAGCACCAGCGGTTTGTCATTCAGTGCCGGTGACGGCACCGACGACGCGCTGATGACCTTTACCGGCAGCCTCACGAATATCAATCTGGCGCTCAATGGAATGCGCAACCTGACACTCGGGACGGGTGTCATAACGATCACGACGAACGATCTTGGTCATAACGGAATTGGTGGACCACTGTCTGATACCGACACGATCGCGGTGACGGTCCCGGACAATCTGGCGCCGGTGCTGCTCACCGCCGAAGGTACGGACCGGGCGATTGCGCTCGACTCGGTGACGCTGCTGCGCGATCCGTTTACGGAGCTTGATGATCACAACTTCAGTTCCGATCATCACACGCGCGTTGCGCTCTTTGCTTTACACGCGCAGTTACAGCCGGGCGAAACCCAATCGGCGATTACGGCTGAAGGCCAGGATCTGGGCAACAACATCTTCCCACTGACGGTTGAATCGGTCAGAACGGTGCCCGGCTTTGATTGGCTTACACAGGTGGTCGTCAGACTGCCTGACGTAGCGCAAGGCGGCGGCGGTTCGCAGGACATCAAGGTGCGGATACGATTGCGCGGCCAAAACAGCAATCAAGCCGTGATCACGATCGTGCCGTCACCCTGAGGTAAAGTCTTTGGTTCCGTGATGGGGCGATTGGACGCCGCAAGAGCCACAAAGGGGCGCAAGTGCGAAACGACGGAAATCGTTTTGTGCTGCTTGCGCCTTTTCACAGTTCGAGGACCTGACGTATTTGAAGTTGTGCCCATTCCTTCTTGACACCGCCTAAACCCATTCCTATGATCACCTGTTGATTGAATCTTTGTTAGCAACATAAGAAGGTAGCGGAATGTTTGGAGCAAGCATTGGACGGGCGGGCCAGCGGATCATCGATGCGATGGTGCGCTGGTTGGCGCGCGGGCATATCAGTCCGAACATCCTCACCTTCATCGGGGTAGCTATTAATGTCGGCTCGGGCATGCTGTTTGGCTTTGGCAGATTTTTCTGGGCCGGCATTGTTCTGATTGTCGCGAATCTATTCGACATGCTCGATGGCCAGGTGGCTCGTCTCTCAGGCCGGGTGACAAGTTTTGGCGGCTTTCTGGATTCGTCGCTCGATCGCCTGTCGGATATGGTGGTGTTTGTCGGCTTAATGGTTTTCTATGCACGCGACACTGAATTTCATTCGACGCTCAACGTTTTTCTGGCCGGCGCCGGAATGATGGGTTCGGTAATGGTGAGCTACGCCAGCGCGCGCGCTGAGAGCATGATTGAGAAATGCGACGTTGGTTTTCTGCGCAGGCCTGAGCGCGTAGTGCTGTTTATTATTGGAGCGCTCTCGACAGTCCCCCATTCACATAATTTCTTCACGAACCGAATGCCTGCGGTGCTGTGGGTGCTGGCGGTTGGTTCGTATTGGACGTTCGCCCATCGCATGTACCATACGTGGCGCGAAGTTAATAAGAGCGAGGCGCGGGAAGCATTGGCGGAAGCCGCTGCTGCCAAGTCTGACCAGACGCCGGAGTTGCGGCCTGAGCCATCGCTGGCCCACAAAGTCAGCTAGTGTAGTGCGGGTTCTCTCAGCCATGATGAAAGCTCGGTCAACTCAGGCCACAGAGAAACCGATTTATTAACGAGAAACTCTTGACTAACTGGCCGTCTCAGTTCTAATTTAGTCCCGCGTTTTTAATTCCCAGAGGTAAATACATCTTGATCAACTGTCCGTCTTGTGGCTCTAACTTCGAAGGTGATCTGCGGCTGGGGTGCCCGTCCTGTGGTGCGCGTTCAGTCGGGCCGCCCCTGGCAAAGCCTGAACACGAGCTGCCTTCCTACGGCCGCGCTGTAATCGTGTCCGCCAACGGTGTAGCCATGCTCGGCGTTTTTCTGACTTCCGTGATCATGGCATTGATCGAGTTCAAAGGTTTTCCGCCTTCATTCTTGTCAATCGTTAAGGCCGGCGAGGTAGCGTCATGGCGCCTGAAATGGGTAGCGTTGCCGGTTGCTATACTCGTTTTGTGGGGCGGCCTGCGCCTCATTCGAACTATTAAGGCGAACCCGAAGGCGTTCATCGGCCTGCACGCGGCGCGCCTGGGATTCTCAGCCTCAGTTCTGGTGACCTTAATGATCGCGACGTTGATTGGGGTCACGGTGCCGCAAAGACTAAGACAACGCCAGGAGGGAATTGACGCTGGAATCTACGCCCAGGGCTACGCGCTGCAACTCGCGCTACTTGAATATCGCGAATTGCACGGAACACTGCCGGCTAATGATGAACTCGTTGAGAAGTTAAGCGCCCTGCCCGATCCGGACGGTTCGATCGCTGAAGCGCTTCGCAATGTCGACCCGACGGGATATCAAGCGAGTTCTATGCAGGCCGCCGCTTCAACCAAATCCAAGCCGCTGGCTCAGCGCGGAAGCGCGATTCGCAAAGCCGGGGGCGGCGCCGATCCGGCTGCGGATCATGGCGGCGTTTCCTTCACCAGCTACGACCTGCGCTTGCCAGGCCCGGACAAGATTCTCAACACGGACGATGATTTCATGGTGCATGACGGCGTCATTACTAAAGTCTCAGAACTGCCGGCGTCGTCCACCCGCCACAACGCGCCTTAAGCGTCATGTCTCTGCTAGACCGGTTCCGCCGTAAGAAAGAAGATCCGGAAATTGCCCGTCGCGCTTTGCTCTTGCGCGCGGGCCGCCTTGGCGACGCCACGGTGCTGGGTACTGACGTGGACGGCGACGGCAACACGATGCTCTCCTACAGCTACTCCATTGGAGGAGTCGACTATCAAGCGTTTCAGCGTCTGGACGCTGAGCAACTTCTGCGTACTCACGATTACCTGCCCGGCACCACAGTAGTGCTGAGATACGATCCGCATAGTCCCGCCAATTCGTTTGTGGTCTAAAATAGTCAGTAGTCAGTTGTTCGTTGTTGTGATACACAGTTTGGGTTTGCTGCAACAACAAAGGGCGCGTCACGTACACTGACAACTGACAACTGACAACTGACAACTGACTATTTGATGTTTCGTAAAATCCTAATTGCGAATCGAGGCGAGATTGCTGTGCGTATTATTCGCGCCTGTCGCGATCTGGGAGTCTCGCCAGTGGTGGTATTTTCGGTCGCCGATGCCAAGGCGTTGCATGTCAGAATGTCGGACGAAGCTTACCCAATTGGTCCGGCGCCTTCGAGTCAGAGTTACCTGAATGTGACGGCGATTATGAATGCCGCCAAACAGTCCGGGGCCGAAGCGATCCATCCGGGTTACGGATTTCTGGCCGAAAACGCCGCCTTCGCCCGCGCCGTTGCCGACGCAGGTTTGACCTTTATCGGCCCGGCTGCGGACGCAATGGAAGTGATGGGTTCGAAGATCAGTGCTCGCCGCGCGGCTGCTGCCGCAGGCGTGCCGGTGGTTCCGGGCACCACAGAGTCGTTGCAAAGTTACGACGCGGCGCGCGCCACCGCCGCTGATTTTGGTTATCCGGTAATGCTGAAAGCCGCGGCCGGAGGCGGTGGGAAAGGCATGCGACAGGTCGCCCGGGAGAGCGAACTGCTTTCTGCTTTTGAAACAGCTCAGGCTGAAGCCGCCGCGGCTTTCGGCGATCCGGAAATCTATCTGGAAAAACTCGTCGAGCGTCCCCGCCATATTGAGATTCAGATCTTTGCCGATGCATACGGCAGCTGTGTGCATTTGGGTGAGCGTGAATGTTCGATTCAGCGCCGGCATCAGAAAGTGATCGAGGAGTGTCCTTCGCCGATTGACGACCAGTCCCTCCGTGAGCGGATGGGCGCGGCGGCGATCAGGATCGCGAAGGCTGTGAACTATGTCGGCGCCGGGACTGTCGAGTTTTTGTTTTCAGATGCGACGCGGGAGTTTTATTTTCTGGAGATGAACACGCGTTTGCAGGTCGAGCACCCGGTCACTGAGCTGGTCACGGGATTTGACCTGGTGTGCGAGCAGATTAAGGTCGCGGCCGGCGCTCGACTATCATTTGGCCAGGACGATATGCACTGGCGCGGGCATGCGATCGAGTGTCGTGTCTATGCTGAAGATCAGGAAAACAATTTCTTTCCTTCGCCGGGCAAGATCACTTTTTTGCGCGTGCCCGCCGGCCCCGGAATTCGCGATGACAGCGGTGTTGCCCAAGGCGACGAGGTTTCCATCTACTACGATCCAATGATTTCCAAACTGGCAGCGTGGGGCAGCACGCGCGCGCAGGCCATTGATCGCCTGCGGCGGGCCCTCGATGAGTATGCGGTCGGAGGAATTAAGACCACGCTCCCTTTCTTTCGCGAGATTGTGCGCGATCAAGAATTCATCGACGGCCGGCTGGACACCGGATTCATTTCGCGATTTAACGAACGCCGGGAGCGGGCGAAGGAGCGCCCGCATCTTGCCGGTGGGACACAGGCTTCCAGCCTGCACCAGGACATCGCCGTCATCGCGGCGGCTCTCGCTTACTCACGCGCTCGCCGCAGGACATCACCCGATCATCAGACCGGCGAGCAAAGTAAATGGAAGACGGCAGGGCGCGAAGCGAGCCTGAATAGTATCGTGACGAGAAAAGTTCCTGAACACCGTTAGGCGCGTGATGTTATAGAACGCTCGACAGACGATTCTTTGCTAGAAATCAAAGCGTAGTCAGTTCTATAAAGAGATCGCTCTTGCGGAGCGAACACCCTCTGATTGCCGGAGCGACGCTGATCGACAACCAATGAAACTGCACGCTGCGATTGCCGATTACCAGACCGAAATCCAGATAACGGAAGCTGGTGGCCGTGTTTTTGCCGAACTCGGCGGCAGCGCTTATGAGTTCGACGCGGATGAGTCAGCCGACGGTTTCCTGCTTACATACAATGGCCAGGTTTTTAACTGCCGCGTCGAAGGTCGGCCGGAATCCGGTAAGGCGATCGAGGTGATCGTCGGCACGATGCGTTTCGCCGTAACGTTAACTGATCCCAGACGCCTCAATAGTGCGAGCACCGCGAGCGTTCACGGCGACGTGGCGGCCCGGATCATCGCACCGATGCCAGGTAAAGTCGTCCGCGTGCTGGTTGCCGCGGGCGCCAAAGTGGCGGCCGGTGACGGTCTCCTGGTGGTCGAAGCCATGAAGATGCAGAACGAAATAAAAGCGCCCAAAGCCGGCACGGTGATCGCCTTGAATACTGAAACCGGCGCCACGGTCAACGGCGGTGATGTATTGGCGGTAATAGAGTAAGGTGAACGTTGAGTGTTGTGTCTGGCAGGAATATTTTCCATTTGGCATTTACCACTTCTTATTAGTTAGGTTCGAATTCGAATAATGTTCTGGGGATCGTTCTTCATGACTCAACCAGGCAAAACGAACCACGAAGTAACACGAAATAGAGTTCCCGCAAATGGCGAATGACAAATGAAGAATGACGAATGCAAAGTGGTTCCTGGATCTCAAATCGTTAACGAGTCATCCATGCGTGTCCTGCTCTGGGACCTCGATGGTACGTTGGTGCGCGGCAAGCGTTACGGCGTGTTCAAGGACTATACCGTCCCAATGCTCGAACGTGTTTTCGGCACGGCGGGTTCGTTGGGTGACATGATGGTTTCAGGCATGACGGATCTCCAGATTGTCGAAGAGGCGTTGCGTGGTAAAGGCATCACCCGCGAACACATAGTCGCGCGCCGGGATGAACTGCTTCGTTGTTATATTGAAGAAATGAAACGCGCCACCGGCAATGGAGCGCACACTATCCATGTTATGCCGGGCGGGCGCGAGGTCCTGCAAAGAGTCGCCGACCATCCGCGTTATCGTTCGGCTTTGCTCACCGGCAACATACAACCCGCTGCTTATTTGAAGCTGGAACTGACCGGCCTCTCGGAGTTCTTTCAACTGCCGGGTGCGTTTGGCGACGAGTCGTTCGATCGGCGCGACCTGCCGGCCATCGCAGCGCAACGAATCAACGAGCACCTGGGAGCGAACCTTCAACCCGAACAGTTCATCGTGATTGGCGACACGCCCAACGACATCGCCTGTGCGCGGCACTTCGGCGCGCGGGTCCTGGCCGTGGCCACCGGAAGAATGCATTCAAAGGAAGACTTGCTGGCTCATGAGCCTGATGCGTTGCTGCCGGATTTGCTCGATGCTGAACTGGTAATGGGAACCCTTGAGAGTCTATAGACCTTAACCTTTTGACTGCCACCGCAGCCGCGACTCGTGATAGCATGCTCATCAGAAATGGCGATGACCTTCACAGTTGAATACGAAGAAGAAAGCGACGGCCGTTGGCTGGCCGAGGTACTTGAACTTTCCGGGGTTTTGGCTTATGGCAAAACGTCGGACGAAGCTATTGCCAAAGCCCAGGCACTTGCGCTCCGCGTCCTTGCGGACAGGCTGGAGCATGGGGAAGGCGCGCCAGAATTCCTTAACATCTCCTTCGCTGCAGCATGAGAGTCAGTGGTCATCTGCGAAAGCGAAACGCGTTCTGGCTGCGCTTCTCCGCGTTGGTTGGACAATCAAACGAGAATCAAGCTCTCACAAGATCCGCTCGCGGCCCAGCTGGCCGGACGTCGTATTTGCCTTCCATGATAGAGACGAGATTGGTCCGAAGATGCTGGCGCGCATTGCCAAACACACTGGTTTGAAGCCGGAGGATGTATAGGTCAATCTTTCGAAACACGATCGGTCTGGGTCGGTTCTGTTTGATCTTTCTCGGACGTGCGCCATAATAGCGGCCTAACCCCCATATTTTGCTTGCCTCGTTCAAGTGATCGAGCTCTTCTCAAAGAAAGGTTGCGCTATGCTCGTCAATTGGAAGAAAGATGTCGACTCCGCACTCGCCGATGCCAAAGCTCAGAACAAGCCTCTATTGATTGATTTCTCTGCTGCGCCCGCTTGAGGCGCCTGTGCTCGGCTGGAAGCCGAGTCATACAGCGACGAAGAGGTTGCAAACTTCATCAATCAGACCTTTGTCCCTCTGGAAGCCCACATCAAAGAACATCCCGCATGGTTCCATCGCTTCGACGCACTCTGGACGCCAACCATTCTGGTTATGGATGCGGACGGTGTGGAGCGTTATCGCATCGAAGGTTACCTGCCAAAGAATTGGTTTCGCGCCCGTTTGGAAATAGGCCTGGGCCGCGTGGCATTCATGCACAAGAAATGGGCCGACGCCGAAACGATCTATGCGGCTGTTGCCGAGAAGTACGCCGACACGTCCGTTGCCGCTGAAGCAATATACTGGCGCGGCGTGAGTCATTACAAAGCTACGAACGATCAC
>WNFR01001750.1_pt1 | contig 24134 bp, 24 predicted proteins | sample 5400221 | NCBI WGS metagenome assembly WNFR01 (sample SAMN13153357, study PRJNA577476) | soil metagenome | isolation source: 40 cm soil under Madrone tree | place: USA:California | collected 2016-06-14 | reverse complement strand
CGTGGTCAGAGCGCGGACATAGCGTGTCCCTCCCACCATTCCACCACCGCCTTGTTCAGCTCCCGAAGCCGCATGTTTCGCGTCCCCGCGCATTGCAGAAATTACGCTGTGCGCAGCGCGAAGTCGCAACAATATTCCTCGTACGGACGGCAGAAGGCGATTTGCTTCTTCTATAGTAAATAGCTTCATATTCTCGTATTGAGTCAAGTCCTTGTTGCTATCCGAGCAACCTCGAATTTATAGATCATCAGTGATTCTTATTAAGTCCGTCAGCGAGTCATACTGTTCCGCCTCTTCATCAGGTAGCGGTTCGATAATGACGTGTGTCTGCCTGGATTCAAATGTTACTTCGCTACAGGTCTCGGTAGTTACCGTTTCGTGTAGGAACACCGGAGGTTGTGTGTTGTCATGCAGGTGCAGTTCGCGTTCGTCGCAACGCATGCCATGCGAATTATCTTTGCGGACCCTTTCGGCTATGTCGCCGAGGTCAATAAAGTAGTCGGCGACGTCGATCAATTTCGGCGCTGTATTTGATCTGAAGCCTGCTACTTCGACGCGACACCCTTTATACGCAATGGCATTCACAGCATACACAAAATCCTCGTCACCTGACACGAGAACTGCAGTGTCGTAGCGACCCGCCAACGACAGCATATCAACGGCAATCTCAACGTCAAGATTGGCCTTACGTGTACCGTCATAGAACGTTTTCAGTTCCTTCTGAATAACTCTGAAACCGTTACGTCGCATCCATAACAAAAAGCCCTGTTGTCGTTCCGCGCCCGCGTCGACGCCTGTATAAAAGAATGCTCTGAGCAAGCGGCCGTCACCCAGCAAAAGCCGCAGCAATTTGTTGTAGTCTATATCAAGGTTGTGTGACCGGGCTGCGTGAAAGAGGTTGTTGCCATCAATGAAAACCGCCACTCTCCCCCTGTGTCCGAATTGCCAGGAAATATTGTTAGTCGGATCGAATTGCATGTTAAAAGGTGCTCCAGTAATTTTTTAAATATCATTCAAATAGAATGCCGCCATGGAATTGTGCCGGTCAAGCCGATTTTTCGATTGGGGGGCGATAAAAAGCCTAAATTCCGACGATTTAAACGAGGGGACAATATATTAAACGAGGGGACAATATATCGATATGTTACTCGTGTCTTTTGTGAAATCAGAGCCAATTTGTCAAAGTCGTCAGTTCGAAAATCACTCCGCAGCCAGAATTTGCGAATCGACAGCGTCAACATACACAGTCCTTTCACCGCCGTTGACCACCTTTACTTCCCAGGCGAGATGCAGGGCGATCGAAGAATCGTCGTTGGAGCGAATCGGAAATAGTACCATCGGCTTTACTGTTACCTGAGTTCCGGCTGCCACGGTGAACTGATGTTGTCCTGTCTTATCCGTGTAAGTGAAAGATTTTCCGGGAATTAGCTGTCCAGCCTGATCGGCGGTCACAGTTGTCTTTACGCCGGCCAGTATTCTCTGAAAGGCACCCAGATTGGGGATGCAAGTGCTGGAAAACTTAGACACTCGGCGGTCGTCAACAAAGCCGATTCTGACGACCCCAAAACCGTTTCGTATCGGATACCGGAAGGGGGTTTGTTCGAAAACCGCAATTTGAGCAGCGTTCCCGGCTGGCACATCCTGGACGAGGGAAAGCTGTACGGGTTCAGCGCCGATCAAAACTCGAGTCTGGTCGACAAACCGTTTTAATGATTCCCGCGTATCTTCGGCAGACATGGATGCAGCGGTTCCGACCTTTGGAAGATGTAGTGTTACGTTCCCTGATGAAGGCAAGTCTCGAATCGTCGCTGTCACGGGTTGAAGTTCCGGCAAAGGGGCATCTGAAATGCCTTCAGCTCGCGCTACACTAATCCAAACCGCTTTTACCGCGTCGATGCGCTCCGGCGAAGGCTGATAAACGACTGGATAGGGTTGCTCGTTCCCCCTTGGTCCACCAGCGTCAGGAAGCCTGCTGGCACCAATGCACCCGGCCAGGAAGACGGCCAGGACGGATATAAAAATAGCGCGAGTTCGCGTAATTGAAATCAACATGTATCATTAACCCTGATTGAGCGCTTAGATCCAAAATCGCAAGGATTTGGATCTTTTCGAGGGGGGAAATCTATTATAATCCAACACTGCGCTGATTGTTACTGTTTCCGAGATTATCCGAATGACTGACGAAACACCATCGCCGCTGTCGATATCGGACGATGATGAGCAGTTTGCCCCGGTCCGACCATTTGCGTCGCGCGAACTGATTGGTTGCCGGGCCTGCAAAAGATCTAACCCGCCGAATCGCGTGAATTGTATTTATTGTGGTGTGACACTACCGGACGAAGAGCTAAAAACGAAACTTCAAAGACCTTCGCCCCGAAAGTTAAGCGAATTTGAAACAGGGCGGTCCATCATTGTTACCGGACAAAAAGACGTCGAACTTTGCCCCGATACTCTTTCTGGCGTAAGCGAGCTTTTATCCCTTTCACCCGGTATTATCACTTCGATTCTCTATTCCGGATATTCAGTGCCGATCGCGCGAGTTTCTCAAGAAATCGAAGCCTCCCTGACGCTTGACCGGCTAAAGTCATTTGGAATCGAAGCAATTGCCGTCTCTGACGACGATTTGGGTTTGTCGAGAGTGCCACTCAGACGTGCGCCAAAATTGGAATTCACCAAAATCGGTGCAACTGCAATACTTTCCGGAGACACTGAGCGAGTTGAATTTCCCTGGTCCACAGTTCGTTTGATAGTTTCCGGCAGATTGCTGGAATCCAGGGTCGAGGTCGAAGAACGAAAAAAAGGTACCGATGATCCTGAAATCACGAATTCAAGCGAAACCAGCGCTGACGAACTTGTCTTCGATCTTTTTGCAACAGATTCAACACAGGCTATTCGTATCTCAGCCGGCAGTTTTGATTTCTCGTGCCTTGGGACTCAAATGGACTTAATCACTTCCAGGAATTTCGGCATATTGCTCGAAATGATTCTGAAACAAGCGCCGAATTGCGTGGTCGATGATAGTTTCTCGCGGGTCCGAAAAATACTGGACACCGTTTGGCCAATCGAACAACGCCACCATTCGAGTGGGATAAAACGCCTTTCTCCGGGCCGTTACCGTACAGAGGCTGTGCTGTTGCGAAGTAATGAAATGCAGTTTACGCGGTATTCGTATCTTATGAATTATCTCAGCACCCGAGGCATCACATGAAGCCAAGACAAAGTCGGCATGGCGACGAATCACGATCGCGCGGCCAGCAGGAGCGTGACAGATATTCGCCGCCAAAGCCAGGTTTCAAACGCTCGGCAGTCCAGCAGACCGATACTCAATCGCATGACACAAGTCGTCTATACGGACTTCTGCCCGTTTTAGAGGCATTGCGTGCCGGGCACCGGCACTTGGGCGAAATTACGATTGCGGAGGGCGCCCACGATAGTCGGTTGCGTGAATTGCTGGAACTCGCGCGCACAGCAGGTGTACCCGTGCACCGTGTACCACGGCTCGCAATCAGTCGGGATGTCAGTGGCACACATCAGGGTGTTGTGGCGCGCATTGCCGCGGCACAATTTACGGATCCGGAACTACTTTTTTCAAGGTGCGCAGCAAAGATTGGGACGGATTCTCCGCCGCTGGTGACGGTGCTTGATGGGCTCGAGGACCCCAGAAATTTTGGCGCCATTCTGCGAACTGTTGAGTGCGTCGGTGGCGATGGAGTTTTTATTCCCGAACGCCGGGCGGTTGGATTGACCGACGTTGTCGCGAAGACATCTGCCGGCGCAGTTGAGTACGTGCAGATCGCTCGTGTTACAAATATCACGCGGACGCTTGATGAATTGAAGCGACTCGGTATTTGGACGGTCGGAACCGCTGCGAATGCGGAGTTGGAGTATAGCGACTGGGACTGGACGCAACCGTCAGCTCTTGTCCTGGGTGGCGAAGGTTCCGGTCTGCACCGGTTGGTTCGAGAACATTGTGACACCCTCGTCTGTATACCCGTCCTTGGTCACATTGAATCGTTGAACGTTTCCGTTGCTGCCGGGGTGATACTCTATGAGGCGCTTCGCCAGCGACGGAAGTCGAAACCTTCCACGGTTGTAAACCGTTCTTAATGTGAGCGAGCACAGACCTTTGGTCAGTGGCAGTCTGACTGCAGGGTTGGTTGATTCGGAGGATATGCGATGTTTTGCCCAAAATGCGCAACTCAAAATGCCGATGGAGCAAGCTTTTGTCGTTCCTGTGGTGCGAATATAAGTATGGTCTCGATGGCGGTAAATGGTCAGATGACACAGTCGCCGCCGGCGACTCCCGACCTCAGCCCAATCGACTCTCGGAAACGGCGGGGTGCGCGAAAGGTCCCTACTCAAGCGGAAGCGATCAAACAGCTCTTTATTGGTTTGGGCTTTGTCATTGTAACGATCGCACTCGCGTTTTCAATAACCGGGACGGGCTGGTGGTATTGGATGTTGATACCTGCATTTTCATGTATCGGAACCGGCGTCTCGATGTTTCTCAAGGCTCGTGAACTTCAAGGGGCTCCAAAACAGGTTTATGGGAGCGGGGCTGCTCCATTAGGCCCGCAGCCTCAATACAGCAACCTGCCGCCCAGGGACACAGGTGAACTTTACCAACCACCGCCAAGTGTTACCGAGGGGACGACGCGTCATCTTGGCGTCGAGGCACCGACACGCCATCTTTCCAACACGCCCGGCAGTAAAGAGAGTACTGGTTGAGCGCCTGACTTTGGTAATGATTGACACAACCATGTTGCACCTCTATATCCAGCGCGGTATAGTTTTGCCCTAACTCGTTTCAAATAGAAATTATCTTTTTCCCAAGGAGCTTTCCATGCCGCAACGACCTAAGATCGCGGGTAATATGCTGGAACTTATCGGTTATACACCGCTTGTTCGGTTGAATCACATACCTTACCCGGATTCAGCAGAGATCATTTGCAAACTCGAGTCACAAAATCCGATGGACTCAGTCAAAGATCGAATTGGGGCTGCGATGCTCGAGTCAGCCGAGAAAGAGGGCAGGATCACACCCGGCAAAACGATAATTATCGAGCCAACCTCCGGAAATACCGGGATTGCGCTTGCGTTTGCCGCAACTGTCAAAGGGTATAAGTTGATAGTCACCATGCCGGACACCGTTACAGTCGAACGCAGGCGTGTGCTGACCTCGTTGGGAGCGGAAGTGGTTTTGACACCGGGCACGGAAGGTATGAAGGGCGCAATAAAGAAGGCGGCGGACCTTAGCGAGTCGACGGAAAATGCCTGGACGCCGGGCCAATTCGAAAACCCTGCGAATCCTGAAGTTCACCGTCGCACCACTGCTGAAGAGGTTTGGGAAGATACTGACGGCTGGCTGGATGCGTTCGTTGCGGGGGTCGGAACAGGAGGGACGATATCAGGGGTTGGTCAGCTTTTGAAGGAAAGGCTCGGAGATAAGGTCCACGTAATTGCAGTTGAGCCCGCATCGTCTCCCGTGTTATCGGGGGGGGAACCCGGACCAAACAAGATTCAGGGAATCGGAGCTGGATTTGTCCCAAAAAACTATGACGCCTCAGTTGTCGACAGAGTGGTGCAGGTCGATTATAACGACGCGGTTGCGATGGCTCGTCGCCTGGGCCGAGAGGAAGGAATTTTTTGTGGAATATCGTCCGGGGCTATTACCTGGGCTGCAAGGGAAGTTGCAAAGGAGCTTGGACCCGGAAAACGCGTGGTTTCGATCATATGTGATTTTGGCGAACGCTACCTCTCGCATGAACTGTTTGCGGTGGCCGAAGCGTAAGTGAGGCCGAGGGAAGAGCACATCTTAGCGTGTTTGCAAAATTGGCGATGCTCCTGGTAATTGTCAGATCAGGGCATCGCCATTCCTTTTATGAGCGATTCTAAGAACTCCAGGATCTGTATTCCGTTGTGCCGGGAAAGTGCGTCGGGTTTGGCGCGCGCCCTGACGGAGGCGTCGGCCAAGGCGGGACTGGTTGAACTTCGCCTGGATTGTCTTCAGCCTTTGGAACTCGCGAAAGTCATTCCCGAAATACCAGAGCTGGCTCGGTATGCAGAACTACCTCTGATAATTACTCTTCGCGCCGCAGATCAGGGCGGACACAATAAGCTCGACCGGTCCGAACGAATTTCGTGTTGGAAATCAATTGCCGAAGCCTGCGTCAACCCTGACTCCGAAGCTGACCTGCTTTTTGATCTTGAGCTCGATCTTTTAACCGACGAAGGATTGCGCCCAATTTGGGATAAACTCGGTTGGAAGCGAATAATTAGTTCATATCATGACTTTACAAATGGTTCACCGGATCTTCGTGCTATTTACGACCGCCTCGCAGCTTCCGGTGCGGGAATTATAAAAATTGCCGTTTCGATCGCTGATGCCAAAGATTTATCTCCCATTTTTGAGCTTCTTGAAGTTGCGGAACAACAGGATCGATTGCTTATCGCCATCGGAATGGGTGGTGCAGGACTCGCAACTCGAGTTCTGGCACCTGCTAGAGGCGGCTTTTGTAGTTTTGCATCCCTCAACGACGCCGAATCGACGGCGCCGGGACAGTTAACCGTAGAGACGCTCAGATCCGTCTACAGATTCGAATCGCTGAACCGGGAAACAAAGGTGGCAGGCCTGATAGGTTCGCCGGTATTGCATTCGCTTTCGCCGGTCATGCACAACGCCGCATTTGGTAAAGTTGGTTTGAATGCAATCTACCTTCCGTTTGAAGTTTCTGACGTCATCGGGTTCTTCAATTCAATCATAAAGCCTGGAATTGCCGGTTCCGGGTTGCCCGTTCTTGGGTTCAGCGTCACAATTCCGCACAAAACTGCCGTGATGCAGCTACTTGATTGGATCGAACCGGTCGCGAAATCGATTGGCGCTGTCAACACCGTAGTTGTCAGGGAAGGGAATTTGCACGGATATAATACCGACGTTACTGGATTTATAGAACCGTTAAAGCAACGTATTCCCGACCTGCGCGGGATTCGCGCAGCGGTGATTGGTGGCGGGGGCGCGGCACGCAGTGTCTTGTGGGCTTTGGGAATCGAGGACGTCGAAAGCGTGGTTTTCGCCCGTGATACCGAAAAAGCCGCGGTTTTGGCGCGCGAATTCAATGTCGAGGTCGTAAAACTTCAGGGCGCTGATTTTACTGGCTTCGATGTCGTGATAAACACTTCGCCCCTGGGAACCATCGGGGCGCAACAGTCTCAAACGGTTGCCTTATCCCATCAATTGCAGGGGGTTCGACTAGCTTATGATTTGGTTTACACTCCGAAAGAGACGGTCTTCATCCGCGAGGCTTCTCAAGCCGGCTGCACGGTGATTGGGGGCATTGAAATGCTGGTCTCGCAAGCGATGGCCCAGTTTAAGCTATGGACCGGCATTCAAGCGCCTGCTCAAGTTTTTCATGAAGCGGCGTGGAGTGTTTTGAACGCGAGTTAATTCGCAGTCTTTCGATTGGTGAATTTGTTGCAGATATGAGCGACCGTTACAGCAGACAGATACTCTTCCAGGGCATCGGGGCGAAGGGCCAGGATCGCCTCTCAAATTCTCGTGCTTTGATCATTGGCTGTGGCGCACTTGGAACGACACAGGCGGAAATGCTTAGTCGCGCCGGCGTCAAACAGCTTCGGATCGTCGACCGCGATTTTGTCGAGTCTTCGAACCTTCAACGGCAAACGATGTTCACCGAAAGTGATGCTGAACAACGGCTTCCAAAAGCTATTGCGTGCTCCAACCATATTGGACAGATAAACTCGGACATTCAGGTTGAAGCAATTGTTGAGGATGTGAACAACTCAAACATCGAACGCTTGATCGAAGAGTGCGATATCGTTATTGACGGAACGGACAATTTCGGGACGCGTTATCTCATTAACGACGCCTGCGTAAAGCACCATGTGAATTGGATCTACGGCGCTGCTGTTGGTTCATATGGCGTCACGATGACTGTCCAGCCAGGTACAACGCCATGTCTTCGATGCGTTTTTGAAGAAGCGCCGCCGGCAGGAAGCGCGCCAACCTGTGACACCGCCGGCGTTATCATGCCAATCATCGCAGTTGTTGCTTCGGTTCAGGTGACCGAGGCTATTAAGTTGTTGACAGGCGATCTCGATGCTCTGCACAAATCCCTTATGCAGTTTGATGTTTGGAAAAACGAATGGCGGCGTATCAAGCTTTCGGCGCCGGCTGATGATTGCCTTACTTGCGTTCGCAACGAATATTCGTCGCTGAACGCGGAGCAGTCGGAGTTTGCCGCGGTCTTGTGTGGACGAGATGCAGTCCAGATTTCGTCGCAGAGTGGAACTCATCTGGAGCTTGAAACCTTAGCCGAAAGGCTCCGCAGCCTCGGGCAAGTCAAGGTGAATCAGTACCTTTTGCGATTTAACACGGCAGAGCACGAGCTGACGGTATTCCGAGATGCTCGCGCCATCATTCGCGGCACAAACGATATCGGCGTTGCGCGGTCACTTTATGCCCGTTACGTTGGTAGTTGATCGTGCGGGCCGCAAGTACAATCGGTCTATCATTAAAGAGAAACATTGATGCCCTTAAACTTTTTCCACTTTTTTGCAAGCAGGTCCTTTCTCCTCCTTTCGATTGCCTTCTTAATTCCATTTACGGTTATCGCGGTCGAACCTGTGACGTGGACGACTAACACGCGTGCCGAGCTACTCAGAGGTGACGCTCTCGGCGTATCGATTTCAGATACCGGGGCAATAACCCTCGCGCCGAAACTCGAACAGCTCTACAACACTGAACAGGCATACATTTGGTCCAGTGCGATTGACGCGGCTGGGAATGTATATCTCGGCACGGGTCATGACGGCAAGATTTTCAAAGTTGGCAGCGATGGACATGGCGCTTTGCTTTACGATGCTCCGGAACTGGACGTGACAGCGCTTGCTGTGGCCTCAGACGGCTCGCTCTTTGCGGGAACGTCGCCAGATGGAAAAGTGTATAAGATCGGCGTTGACGGAAAGGCTGAGGTCTACTTCGACCCGGCCGATAAATACATCTGGTCTTTAGCGGTAATGAAAGACGGCTCGCTTGCGGTTGGAACTGGTGACAGCGGTAAGATTTATCGCGTCAAGGCAAAAGATGCAAAGCCTGACTCCTCTCTTCTGGCTGATACAACTGAAACGAACATCATTTCTCTCGCCGTCGATTTGCAGGACAATCTGCTGGCCGGTACTGATCCTGGCGGGATTGTTTTACGGATATCGCCTGAAGGGAAGACGTTTGCCCTCTTCGATAGCTCTTTGAGAGAGATTCATTCAATCTCGCCTGCGGCTGACGGTTCGCTGTATGTTGTGGGATTAAGCGATTCAGCCGCGGGTGCTCGTGCACCTGGCGCCACGGCGGGCGAGGGGGCTAGTGGCACGACCCCCGCCGCGACGACCGTCCTCACCGCTAGTGATGAGTCGAGTTCCGCTGCTTCTCAGAGTCCACCACCTGTCAAGAGCAGATCGGACCTTTCGAATGCTAAAAGCGCAGTGTTCAGGATTTTGCCGGATGGCGGAACGGACGTCCTCTGGAATTCTTCGACGGTTAACGCATTCTCAGTGATTGCAAATCCATCGGGCAACGGCGCGCTGGTCGGAACTTCTGACAAGGGACGCATATATTCGGTTTCGAACGATGGCAGGGACACTCTGTTGCTGCAAACAACAGAAGGACAGGTTTCAGTTCTTCAGGTGCATGGCTCGCAAATTTATGCTGCGTCAAGTAATCAGGGCAAGCTTGCCCGATTCGGCGCTGCGCCATTCGAAACGGGTACTTTCGAGTCCGCAATCCGCGATACCAAACTCGTGTCTTCATGGGGTCGAATCTGGGGGCGCGGGCAGGGAAGAATCGAACTCCAGACCAGGACTGGAAATAGCAGTTCGCCGGATCCAACCTGGAGCGAATGGAGTCCCGCCTATTCGGATTTGAAGGGTGCGCAAATTGTTAACCCTCGTGCGCGGTTCATTCAGTGGAGGGCAACGCTCAAAGCCGGGACGGGCGGCAGTGGGGTTCCGAGTTTGGAAGGGGTCAACGTCGCATATTTGCCCAGGAATGTGGCGCCCGAAATTTTAGTTATGACTTTCCTTCCTCCTGGCGTGGGGTTGCAACCTGCAATACAGGTCCAGGCCGATCCGAATATCGAAGCTTCAGGGTTGGATCCCAATTTATTTGGGATTCAAACACAGGCTCCGCCTAGAAAGGTCTATCAACGCGGAGCAAAGTCGCTGCAATGGCAGTCTGAAGACCGTAATGGCGACGCACTCGAGTTTTCGCTTTATTACCGTTCGTTGAATGAATCAGAATTTCGTCTACTGAAGGACAAGATTCGGGACAATTTTTATACGATCGACGGGTCCACTCTTCCTGATGGAAAATACATTTTCAAGGTCGTGGCGTCCGACGCTCCGGACAACCCGCTGGGTCAGTCACTTTCCGGCGAACGTTTGAGTGAACCGGTAGAAATTGACAACACGCCCCCGGAAATACGTCAACTCGGCGCCACACAGGTTTCCGGGGATAGTGTGAAAGTCGTCTTCGATGCCGAGGATGCAACTGGAATTATCAAAAAAGCCGAAATCAGCATTGACGGGGGATTGTGGCGGGCAGTAGCCCCTGACGATGGCATTGCAGACAGTCCCAAAGAGCGTTACTCGCTTAATTTACAGATCCCCGGACAGGGTGAACATACGGTTTCTTTCAGGGCGTTCGATACCAGTGGGAACGCCGGGAGCACGAGGGTGACATTTAAGAAATAGTATTTATCTTCGATTTATTTGATTATAATCGCTGCTAATCGTGCACCATTCGGTGCGAGAGTGTTTGAAATGGTGGGAAAAAGGGGGTAAGGAGCCGGAAATTAGTCGCAAAGTCGTGCTGAGCTGCAAAGCCTGCTCGCGGCACCGCGATTGCATCGGTACTGGCGGCGCGAAGTTTAATTCTCCCTCCTCGTTGCGCTTGTTTGAAGTCAACATGGGAGGTTGGTGGCCATTATGAATCAGATCAGGAGGGTTCTTTTAAGTACCCTAATACTGCTTGCCACGGTTGGTGCAATTCCGGCGCTCGGTCAAAAGAAGGACGACCCTCCGCCGCCTCGCAAGAAGGGCGACGTTGTGGTGCCGGTTGCTCCAAAGCGTGATCCGCCAAAGGGAAATGGTAACCAGAATTCAAACCACGACAGGAAGAAGCCCTAAATCATTTTACATAGTTAGGTTTTGAACCAGGATGGTCTTGCCCGCATTCGCCAATTGGGCTATGCGGGCATTTTTACTAGAGGTAAACCGAGGATGAAAAGATTCGACAGTGCTCTCGTTGGCGGGATAGCAGTTTGTTTGCTTGTTTTGCTGGTTTCGACGCATCTTACGACTGCATTTCCGCGACAGTTTGGGGTCGATCCGATGCTCTTGCAGCGAGCCGAGCAGATCACGAATGATCGGTTCACTATGGCGACCCGGACCCGTCTTGGCGCCAATGTGATAGCCGTGAAAAAACCGAATGATGCGATGTTGGAGGCAATCGATACAGGCCTGACTGATCTTTTCGCTGTTGCGCGCCGGCATGGGTATAACAAGCGGTTGAACTACGATGCCTATACTGTTTTTATCGGCAACGCCGATCGAACAAAAGATAGTGCAGGAAATTACTCGCCGGATATTGCAGTTCCAGCCGGCCAATATGCCGGCAGCACTTATGATCAGGGCGGTTATATATACGCAGCAGGGATGGTCCTTGCGTTTAATCCTTGCGCGTTTGTGATAGCGAACCACACACAGGATTTGCAACGTGTATCAAACGTGGTTCGATACGAAGGTGAACATCTGGTCCTTTACTATAATGATCGAAACTTATATGAGGCCACGGCCGATCACAGTAAGGGCGGCGGTCATCCAATATTGAAATGATGCCGACTAAGCCCCAGTCGCTTGCTCCGCCAATCCAACACGCACGGGATCAAAGTCTGGGAAAACTTTATCTAAGTTTCGATGCCCAAGGACACCGGCAAGGACTTCTGACAACACCGAGCGATAGTCGTATTGGACAGTAAGACCTCCGGGGCCCGGGATGTCGTCTTCTGACAAGCCTGGCCATTTCCCATGAACTTTTCCGCCGGCTATTCCATGGCCCATCGCCATCAGCGCAAAGCCCCGGCCATGATCGGTTCCAAGCGAGCCATTCTCGTAAACACGGCGTCCGAATTCGGTCATGACCAATGTTGTTACTCGTTCGCGCATCCCGGCAAGATCAGTATCGAATGCTGCCAGACCAAGTGCGAGTTGATTCATTAATTCCGCTTGTTGTCCGCTGGCCCCGCCCTGAAAGAAATGCGTATCCCAACCCCCTAAATCCAGACAAACGATCTCCAGCCCCACGTTTGCTTTTACCATTCGCGCGACTTCTTTTAGACCCTGAGCAAAATCGTCTTCCGCATATACGGCGTTACCGTCTGGCTTGTACTCGACACCTCTCAACTTCTCGACGCGCTTCAGCAGGTCCAACGTTGTTTTCCCCGGCTGGGAAAGAACTCCTACTTCTGCCCCGTACATTTCTGACATTGCGGCCGAAACAGCCTGTGGGTCACCCGATGACATCTTGATCTGTACTTCATCAAGTGTTTTCATCGAACTCGCGGACGGCGCGCCGCGGAGGGATTCTGGAATCGTTGGCCCAATCGCCACTGCGGAAAGGGGAGTCTGTTGCGTCCCTGTTCGCGTACGCATGTATCTTCCCAGCCATCCGCCGCCGATAGTGCGGCCGTATGCCTCGCCATGCTCCATTTGATCCTGGGCTTCGAAGTGCGAGCCCGTTGGATTATCCGTTCCAACTGCCTGCACAATCCCAAGGCGCCCTTCCTTGAATATCGGAACAAGGGGACGAAGTTTGGGATGTACCGCATAAAAATCGTCCAGTCGAATGGCTGCATCGTTAGTTGCCAGATCCGGACTCGGAGCCTTGATCGAGAGCGTCGGCCGCAGTTTGTAGTACTGATCGTCGCCGTAAGGAATTACCATGTTAAGCGTGTCGGCTGCTCCGCGAAGGAATACGCAGACAAGGGTCCGTTCGGCCCTAACGGGCGCGATCGCTTCGCCGCCCAAAAGTGCATGTTGGAAAAATTCGCGTCGCGTAGTGCGGCTCATAATCAACACCTTTGAAAAGCGGGGGAGGCAAGGGCAAGCCCAATCAACTCGGCGGTTCGCTCAGAGATTTCTTTGCTATCCACCTTGCCGAAGGTGTTTCCGGCTATATATCTGTTCAAGACATCGAGTTCAGTCCGGGTGCCAGCGCGCCCTATGAAATAGGCAAGCAAGCGCGCAGGGTTTATCCCTTCGGTGATGCTTCCGCCGATTGCCCTGACTAACTTGTCTAACGGCACCGCGACCGACGGAATCTGGTTTGCACCAACCGCCAACGCAAAGTTCCAACGCCATAAAAGTGTCCCCATCCACGGCGCAGCCTTTTCCGGGTAACCGTCGGGTGTTGGGTATTGAAAGGGAGCCTGCCCCATCTTTAAGAGGTATTCAATTAAGGGCTGGTGAGCATGTGTATCCGCGCCCAGCGCACGCAGTGCGCTGACAACGAACTGAAATGGCCGTTTCACTTTGACGCCTCTGGACGCCCTGAATTCGTCCGAGGTAAAGATCGTTCTCAACAGAGATTTGATATCGCCATTAGTACCGGCAAACACAGCGGCAACGCTGTTTACCAGTGACGCAGGTTCATCGTCCGCGACAAATCGGCGTACCAGCTTTGTCGCAATATGCCGTGCGGTGGATGGATGCTTACAAACGATTTCAATCAGGTGGTCCAAATCCGCTGGCCCGCCACCGGCGGGGATCGTGTGCCCAAGTACATGCTTTTCGCCGTTATCGTGCATGCCGAGATCAAAATATACTGTGCCCTTACGCCAGCCAGTCCTTAGCCGCCATCCTGTCAAACATCGCGCTGCTTCGTAAACATCCTGCTGGTTATAACCTCCATAGACGCCCAGCGTATGCAGTTCCATCAACTCTCGTGCATAGTTCTCGTTCGGCACATCGTTTGGATTCGATTTCTTGTTTTCCTTCCCGTCGAGGTAGACAAGCATTGCAGGAGATGTGGCAGATCTGCGTATCAAATTCTGGAATCGCCCCAACGCATGCTCGCGTATCACAAGTCGGTCATCCGACGGCTTCAGATAAATGCAATCACCCTTTTCAAGATTAATGTTCAGATGATCGGTCCAGAACCCGACCATTACTTCAAAGAGCTGTTGCCGGCTGTACACAGCTCTCAGCAATGTGTGTCTGGTGATTTCCTCTCTCAAAACCGGTTTCTTGTATTCATAACAGGTACCGGGCTCGTGCCATAAAGTTTCGAATCGACGCGCGCGCAAGTCACAAGCAGTGTCATCAATCTTCTCCGGCGCCAACTGCTGCTCAAGCCAGGCCTCCACACCAATTAACTTCACAACTTCCAGATCACCTGGCCACGGACCATAGGCCGCCCTCGACAACATATGAAACGCCGGATCTATGTCCTGACCATCCGATATACATAGGCTACCAGGGATCGACTGGCCTATCTGCTGGTCGACCTCGCTTATCAACCGTTCGCACCCCGTCAACGAGGCAAACGGTACAGCAGCACCAGCCAGCGCCATACCCTTTATTAGATTACGCCTTGCAAGCTTCATTACACTGCTCCGACGGATCCCTCAATATGGCCAGAACCTTGCCCGGCTTTCACGTTTTCCGCGACGGCTGCCGGCACTGGTTTAATCCTCTTCGTTGCATTTCGGAGCTTACGAAGCTGGACACGCGTAACCGCACCGGAGCCGATGACAATTGAAGCAGGAAGAATCACGAACCAGCCTAAGATAGGAAGCAGATAAGACAATTCAAGTACAACGCCCCCGCGCAAAGTCGCGCGCCATCCTCTAGCTTGATCAACTGGCGAGGCTAGCCGCCGGCCGATCGCCGTGGCAAGACCTGAAACGCCGATATGCGCATTGAGCATAAAAATACAGAACAGCCCAATGCCCGCCGCCTTGCCCAGGCCACCAGCCAGGCCAAGAAGTTTCAGTGAAAAAATAACGCTGACGACTGTGAAGGGAAGACCCACAAGAAACGATAATCGAATGCCGTTGCGGCAGCGTTCGGCAGCATCCTCGACCGTCCGGGGCCAAAGACCAAGACACAACAACCAAAGACCTGGAAACGCAAGCATCATCCCCACGATCACGAAAAAGATCGCCATGGTATCTGCCATCAACATTGATCGCGTCCTCCCTATGCGACAAAATACTGGCCCTTAGCACCACATGAGGCTTACGCAAAAGTGGCACGTAATTAAACGAAAAACGGCGTGTCGAGGTTTCAGAATGCTTGCGGCAGTGTACGGATCATGTCGGACAAACTCGACAGCCAACAGGCTGGCCGTTAGCACCCGAGCTTCTTGTCACCCTTCACTGTCACCTGTCACGTTTGAGTAAGTACGCGAACGCACAGACGGCGCGCCTTTGCCCTGTGTACAATCTGAACGGTTATAATTGTGAGTACGAGTGTGCGTTGTTGCAGACGCGCCAACGCCTTGGGGCTGACCTTCAATTGTCGAGTTACTGAAAGTCGAAGCTCATGCCTGGAATTGATCGCGAGTTAAGGGAGGAGAAATGCAGGCACAGATCAAGCTCGGTCGCATCTTCGGTATTGCCATCGGTTTGCATTATAGCTGGCTAATTCTTGCGCTACTGGTTGTGCTCTCGCTCGCAGGTCAATTTCGCGCGGTCAACCCGATGTGGGGCGCACCTGTCATATGGATCATCGCTATTATCACGGCCCTGCTCTTCTTCGCATCCATTCTCCTGCACGAGTTGTCGCATGCAGCTGTTGCGAAAGCACGCGGCTTGCCTGTTAGTTCGATCACGCTGTTTGCGCTTGGCGGCGTTGCACTTATTGAGAAAGAGTCAGCCGACGCCGCTACCGAGTTCTGGATGGGAATCGTTGGCCCCATCACGAGTTTCCTGATCGGTGTGGTCTGTTTGGGCCTGGCATGGACAACGGGCTGGACGCCCTCCGCTGCGCCGCCCAGCCCGCTACCGGCAATGCTGATGTGGCTTGGCTACATCAACATCGCCTTGGCGGTCTTTAACTTGATTCCAGGGTTTCCGCTTGACGGAGGGCGCGTGCTCCGTGCCATTGTTTGGTGGATCACAGGTGACGCAACCCGCGCTACGCGGACGGCAGCGCTGGTGGGCCAGTTTGTCGCGTTTAGCTTTATCGTCCTTGGCCTCTTTCGCTTCTTCGGCGGCGAAGGTTTTGGTGGCTTATGGATGACCTTGATAGGCTGGTTCTTATTGGACGCATCGCGTGCCAGTTATGCTCAGGTGGAGTTGACTGAATCTTTGAACGGCGTGAATGTCCAGCAGGTGATGGCGCTGGATTGCCCTGTCGTGGATGCCAACTCCAACATCCAAACCTTCGTCGACGAGCACTTGTTGCGGTCGGGACGTCGCTGCTTCGTCGTCGAAGAACAGGGTCGGCTCGTTGGCCTCATCACGCCGCACGAAGTCAAGGGGATTGAGCGGGCGCTTTGGCCCATTACGACCTTAGACAAGGCGATGCGACCGCTCAACCAACTACATGCCGTCGCCCCGGACACCCCCATTACGGAAGCACTTGCGGTGATGGGGCGCGAAGATGTGAATCAGTTACCTGTGGTTTCGGATGGTCATCTCGCGGGGATCATCTCACGCGGCAACATCATGAGGGTGCTCCGAACCCGCTCCGAACTGCATGTGTAAAGAATTGCTGTCGGTGAGAATGCGGTCGACCTCACCTATGGCGCTATAGCCTGGGAAGCTTGCGACGGAGCGGATCAATCGGTTTCAGTAGCATCAGTCAAATTTGTTGAACTCATTGCATTGTCTCGTGGTTTCGACCTTGCCAGATTATGAATCTCTTTCGTCATTTAAAGGAATGAGGTTATTCTGAAGATAGCGAACCTCTTTCTTCCTCCAAAACCGAAAGAAAAGGAGGCCGGTTTCGCTATCTGAAACCCAGTTGCCATTTGGCCTACCCTCAACGATCCATTTGTAAGCAAAATCGCCACGCCGGCATTCTTTCAAACGACAGTTATCGGACAATCCAAAGGTGAAACAATTCAATGCTTGTTTAAGTTCCGTGAATTCTTCGTGCCATCCGTTGAAAGAAACTACATACCGCTCCCGTGCAATGTCAAGACGAACTGTGAAGCCATCAACTGATGTTGGCAACACAGTGATTGACGCCGCGCCAGTTTCATACCGTACGTGAGGATACTTGCTTAATCGTTCTTCAATTTCTTCAATTATTTTCATTCAGTCGTTCGACGCCCGGCGGCCCTCCAACAATCGAATTCTGCGGAGTGATCGATCAGGACAATGACATCGCCGGAGCACCTGTCAAGCAAGCTCGATCGTTCTCTGCCGGAATGATCTGCGGATGCCATGCGTTAAGAGAAATGCCTCCGTGAAGTATGCAGCCGAAGGAAAGATATAGCGAAGCACATGACCACCAGCGCCACAGCGATTGCGACGAAAAACTCCGGATGAGCTTCGTAAGTCCAACGCAGCGACGCTTTCAAGATATGCCAAAAGCCATTTACTTCGGTAATGTTATTCCAAAAAGCAAGGTACCCAACGGAGTAAAGCACCTTCACGCCAGCGAGTAAAGAGACGATTGCGGGCCAACGTCTTGGGACTAACAAAGTTGATGCCGCGATGAGAAGGTAGAAGGCTTGCCGTGTTTCCCAACCACAGTCCCAACATCCAACAAGCTCCTCGGACTTGCGTTCGCGATAGGCAACATACAGCAAATGAAGAATGGCGGTTTCCCAAATAATGGCTTTTGGTTTAACCAGGAAGAGAATTGATCGCCTGGGGTTATGTGGCATTTGCCCTTTAGACACCAGTGTACGTACCTTTGTTCCATATTACCCGCGCCCGTGTTTCTTTTCACCAAAGTCCCTGCTGATTGGCGTGGTGTGCAATGCAATGTTGCGCTTAAAGCCAGGCGCCCGCGCTTGCAAACAATGAAATACTTAAGCAACCTCCGGTGGTTTGTCCCAGACGATGGTGTGGCTCCATAGCAAGTGGTAGAAAAGCCGGGTGCCGGGAAGGAGCCAGCCAAGTCCACGCCCGACGTCGAGGACGGTCAGCGCATTCGTTATCCGTTTTCAGGAAATCAGTCGGAATTATCGTTGTTTAAGGCAACTGGATCGCGAACGTGCGGCCAATCTCGCTATCGACCTTCGCAAACGCAGGCAGCGTCTCCTTACGCGCCCAGCCGCGATGCCGACAGAGTTGTCAACCAGTTTCTGCCGGTCCATCGAGGCAATCGAGTTCTCCTCCACCGGCTGATTATCATTGATAATGAGCGCTGAGTCGTTTGGTGTGGGCAGATGATCTTTAGCGGGGTCTCCTGTTGGGTCACTTGCCATCGCCTTGCTCTTTCCAGTCGTTCATTTCTGAAGCTCGGTCTTTTTGTACCACGCAACCAGGATGCCAACGCAATACATTGATAAGGCGGGAGGGATAAACTCGGGTCTTAAGTTTCTCGCGAACTCTCGCGCAAAGGTACCGTGGGTGGGCTCGCAGGCCGTCGCAGAATGGTTCGTTGGGACGTGGCAGTTCGACGGGACGACGGTTGTTGCGGTAGGTTTACCTCATTAGGACAGAGGCGAAATATAGACATCTGTCAACATGTGGTCATGAATAGAGCAGCACGTGCGGACCGAATGTTTGAAAGGGTGCGCGGATGTGGGTACGCGAAGCAAAACAGGCGACTCGGCGCCGCCCGTAAAATATTGAAAATATTGGTGCCCGCTAATGGATTCGAACCATTGACCCCTCGCGTGTGAAGCGAGTGCTCTACCACTGAGCCAAGCGGGCACATGTTTGTGGTAAGCGCAGTCTACACTACTACTTCCTGTGTCTGCAACGGGTTAGCGGATTCCGCTGGGCTGTCCCTGCAGTCCCTTAAAACCGCCCAATAAGGGCCCAACGCTCTCCATCGCTTGTGTAGCAAGTATCCGCCCCTGTTCTGTCTGATGCAGATAGATCGAAAGTGATTCCACCGTCTTATGTCCGGTGTATTTCATCCCGGTGCCTGGGTCGTTACCGGTCTTTTCCCGTGGCGTCCCGGTTTACGAACTGATAAAGCCGCTCATCGTAGGGCGCGCCCAAAAGCGGATCTATATTCGTCCTGAAATCCACCGTGTGCTGAGCGCTCACGTGGGCGTCGAATGCCTGCAGGTTAGCGAAGGTCTCGACGAGCTGAAAGTGGTTCGTGGTCGGCGTTTGGCTGAGCAGGGCGAACGTCTGGACCCCGGTATCGTTGAGGCTTTCGTTCACGAACGTATCAAGCAGCGGTTGGGCCTGGGGGACGTTCTGGGGGTCGACATCCACGTGCGTGATCACAAAAATCTGACGTGCCTCCGCGTGACGAATGCGAGGATTCACGGTGCCCGTGAGCAGATTGCCGGGCCGTTCATCCAGCGGCGCCTCCAACAGAGGCATTAGCTGGGTTAGGCTGGCCTGGAACGCAGACGAGCTCTCGAAAGCCGCGAACGTCTGCGCACTGCTCCAGATCTCGAACAGGGCGAAGAAGTTGGCCCGGTCTACCTGCTGTAGCACATCGAAGCGGATGACGCCGGCACTGGCCAGCGCTTGCGAAGCCAGTTCTTCGAGCACTTCGCCCCCGGCCTTAGCGTCTGCGGGCTTGAACTCTACATATACGACGACGAACTGCTGCTCCTGGGGCTGAGCCACCGCCTTGCCAGCGAAGCTGGAGAGCGCTGCGAGAAGCAGGAACACGAACATCAATAGCGGGATCAATCTTCGTTTGCACATGATTTAGCTCCTTATCTTCTACCAATGAGTTGACACACAACCATCGCAACCGCACGCTACGAGAGCGCACGCCCCCAACGACATTTCTGCCCCCTTACACCGGAGCCCGCTTTCACGTACACAAAACGGTAAAACAATAGCGCAAGTTAAGTGCCAATCGGAACCTATTTAAAAAACCGGAACAAAGCGCGAGGAGGAATTGCGAGCTTCGTAAATTCGCGAAGGCTCGTTCGTAAGTTTGCGGATTCTCGCGAGTAGCTGAAGATGAGGATCCAAATCAAAACAGTCAAGATTGGCGCACGATGGCGATTTTCCAAATCGAATATGACTTTCCCGGCTTTCAGTACAATACGGCCCCTATTGGTTTTGATTCGCAATTTCTCCGCGTGAATCCGCGGCTAATTTCTTTTTTAGCCGGCGAGATTGGAAGAATTTGTTTGAGAAATTCGCTTTGATGGGTTGATAATATGCGTCTAGACGACGAGATCAATCAATATTCCCCGCCGCGAGGGTTGAATGCGGATGCGGTAGCTTTCCGCTGCGCATGAAAATAGGGGGTGAGGCGAGCATGATGAATCGTCGAATCATAACTGAGATTCTTGTTGGAGCAACCATTGTATCTTCGATCGCAGTTAGCTCCGCAGTGAACGCTATAACCGGCGCCCGCGTTGGAGGTCAGGCAAAACCGACCTGTGGCGATTGGTTTCGCCAGGCAATGGACGACATGCACCGGCAAATGCACGCGGTAAAACCCTCAGGTAATGTCGATGAAGACTTCGTTCGGTTGATGTTGCCGCATCACCAGGCCGCAATCGAAATGGCTAAGGTTGAGTTACTCTGTGGGAATGACGGAGTCAACCGCCGGCTGGCGCAAGAGATAATAGTCGACCAGCAGTCGGAGATTGATCTGATGCGTCTCTGGCTCTCGAAACACGAATTGCCGAAACCCGTCTCGAGCCGGCCGGCAAAGTGAGGATAGGAAGCCATGAAATTCAAACTCGTCGCATTGCTCCTGTTTTATAGTGCTATATTGTTCGGGCAAACGGCAATACCTGTATCCAGCCGCGACCGCGTCTATACTGCAGACCAGACTTCCAACACCGTTTCAGTCATCGATCCATCGTCGAATAAGTTGCTCGGCGTGATCCGGTTAGGCGACACAGTCCCATCCGCTTTGAGCCCTCTATACAAAGGGGCGCTTCTTGTGCACGGCCTTGGCTTTTCCCCCGACTCGAAAACTTTGGCAGTTGTTTCCGTTGGCTCAAATTCGGTGACACTGATCGAGACCGCTTCAAACAAAATCAAAGGTACAATCTATGTCGGGCGTTCACCCCACGAAGCGTTCTTTACGCCTGATGGCAAAGAACTATGGGTGTCTGTCCGGGGCGAGGACTACATCTCTATCGTCGACCCCATAGCGATGAAGGAGGTGCGCCAGGTGAAGGTCGCCAACGGGCCGGGCATGGTGATATTCCGCCCTGATGGGAAATATGCCTTCATCTGTTCCAGCTTTACACCTGAGGTGGCTGTCGTCGAGACAGCGACCTACCAGATTGTCAAACGGCTCCCACAGGCCAGTATATTTTCGCCGAACATCGCCGCAAGTCCTGATGGTAAAGAGTTCTGGCTGACTCTCAAAGACGGCAGTAAAACGCAGGCGTTCAGCGCGGAGCCTCCGTTCAATCAGATTGCCGTACTGGATACCGGTCCTATCTCTAATCACGTTATCTTCGCCGACAACAATAACGGCAAGTTTGTTTACGTCAGCATCGGTGGAGCGAATGAGGTGAAAGCATTTCGCCGCGGGGCGAAACCGGAACTGATAGCGCAAATTCCTGTTGGCGAACTTCCTCATGGAATATGGCGCTCGGGCGACGGGTCACGCGTCTACGTCGCATTGGAAAACGGCGGCGCGGCCCAGGCCATTGATACACTGACAAATAAGGTGGTCGCAACGATTCCTATAGGACAGACCGCCCAGGCTCTTGTTTATGTTCCTAACGCGGTGCCTACAGGTACGGGGACGGAGAACCTTGTGCCTTTGGGCCAGGCTGCTGACACTACCAAAATTGAGTTGAAGGCAGTTTCGGGAACAGCATCTCCCGGCTCAAGCGCGACGATTGCCGTCAATTCGCTCGGGCTGCTTGACCTGCTGGAGATCGCTGTATCCGGTCTCCAACCGAAATCTCAATACACGCTTCTGTTGTCTGACACTAATCAGCCGCCCTTCAAAAATCCTGAGCCTCTGACCACCTTTATGACTTGGCCAGATGGAGCCGCTGTCGCTCAAGCGATAGGACCGTTGAAGAAAGCTGTCACAACTGGGGCTCAGCCCAGCCCTGAAAGCCTCAAGCGCCGCTATCTGATGGTTAGTCCGGCAAAGGACACTTCTAACCCGGTTTTAGTTGAAAGAGCTCAGTGAGACTCAACACATCGCCTAATCTTCCGTGGCGTGATTTAGTCCGGCTTGAAACGATTCTTCTTGATTTTGAGCGCCTTAATCTTTGATTCCAGGGTGGACGACGGTATTCCTAGTTTGGCTGCCGCGCCACAAGGGCCTGAGACTCGGCCCTTGCTTTCAGCCAATGCGGCCTCGATCATTTCCTTTTAGCCTCGATAGCCAGCTCTCGTCAACCGAAAAGATCTCGGTGTCGGATAGGATCAAAGACCTCTCAATCACATTTTGTAGCTCTCGAACGTTGCCCGGCCAATGATAGGACTGAAATAGTTCGACCGCTCTCCTGTCGACGTTCTTTATCTTTTTCCCTATCCTCCTGGCGTAGCGCTCGATAAAGTATTCGAGCAGCAACGGGATGTCCTCCTTACGTTCGCGCAGAGAGGGGACTTCTATTGGGAATACATTCAGCCGGTAAAACAGGTCCAGCCGGAACGTGCCCGCGACAATGGCAGCCTCTAAGTTGCTGTTGGTGGCAGCAATGACTCGGACGTCGGTTGAAATGGGGTGGCTGCCGCCGATTCGCTCAAACTGCCATTCCTGGAGCACTCGCAGTAAGGCAATCTGAGCTTCGGCAGGCAGCACGCCAATTTCGTCCAGGAAGATCGTACCGCCCTCAGCCAGCTCAAAGCGACCGAGGCGTCGCTGGTGCGCTCCCGTGAAGGCCCCCTTCTCATGACCAAACAGTTCCGAGGCAATCAGGGACGGCGGGACAGCAGCACAATTGACGGAGACGAACGACCGAACGGACCGTTGCGAACGCTTATGGATGGCACGGGCGACGAGTTCTTTTCCAGTGCCCGTCTTCGCCCACGATGAGAACGGTGGAATCGGCCGGAGCGACCCTGGCAACGCGTGAAAGCACGGCTTGCAGAGCCGGTGATGAGCCGACAATTTCCTCGAACATCGACAGATGATCGATTTCTTCTCTCCGCGCCAGATTTTCTCTGTGCATCTGGTCTTTCAGTGTCTTGATCTCTTCCAGGGCTTTCTCGAATGCAGCTCTTCTCTGGAGCTGGCCGGTTACGTCCATAACCGTCCCAATACACTCAAGCAGGTCAGCGTCCTCGTTTACCACGGGGTGGCCCACAGCGTGGTAATCGGTCAGTAAGTGGGGGTAAGTTGGGTATTGACAAAGGGAAGGTAGAGGCGTAATTAGCAAGGCGCGGAGCGAACTACGGGGATGCAGTTCCAGCCAGCGAAGAGGCACGATTATGGTATTAACGCCTGCCCCGGCTGTTTTGAAAAGCAGCGAGAGGAAGAAGTCGACTGCGTGCGTGAAGTTGCGGTTGAGGCAATCTGTCCGGAGTGCCATTGCGTGATGAAGGAGAAAGATTACCGCGAGCGGTCAGTGCTGGATATCGACCCGATCAGGGTGTTGAAGGTGCTATACCGGCTGCAAAGACGTCTGTGCCCGCAATGCAGGCAGATCCGGACGGCGCAGGCGGCGGAAGTGTTGCCGCGCGCAATGTTCTCGAATCAGCTTATAGCAGAGATCGTGGACTCTCATTACGTGCAGGGGATGCCGCTGGGAAGAATCTGTGCCAGATGGCAGTTGAACTACGGTTCGGTGATTGAATCGCTGCACCGGATGGCGGCGATATTCGCGCCGGTGATGAAGCAGTTGCAGGCCGGTTACCGGCAGTCGCTGGTCCGTCATGCGGATGAAACGGGTTGGAGAACGGACGGGCAAAATGGTTATTGCTGGCTGTTTGCGAGCGATTCGGTGAGTTTGCACCTGTACCGCAAGACGCGGTCAGCAAAGGTGGTGGAGGAGGTGTTGGGGAAGTCCGCGCTCCCGGGATATCTGG
>WNFR01002289.1_pt1 | contig 24139 bp, 20 predicted proteins | sample 5400221 | NCBI WGS metagenome assembly WNFR01 (sample SAMN13153357, study PRJNA577476) | soil metagenome | isolation source: 40 cm soil under Madrone tree | place: USA:California | collected 2016-06-14 | reverse complement strand
CGTGATTCGCTCAGAATCGCCGGACATAAGCTAATTCGATTGTAGGAATCGCCGAGCAGTCATCGTAACGTTTCGCTGTCCAGCTCCGGACGGCACAATGTGCAAAAACGACAAAGATTGGGGGGGGACGCTAAGAGTCAGGCGGCTTGGTCTAGGAGCGTTCGACCTTGGGCGTCGACTGAGCTCCTAGCGGTTCGCGGAAAGGATCCATCGGAATCGGCGCGTACTCGACTTCGATGATCTCGAGATGCTCCGTCTTCGCTGGCGCGCGCAGTTCCACGCGGTCGCCGGGGCTCGCCCTCATAAGCGCATTAGCGAGAGGCGAGCGCCAGCTGATGTAGCCGCGGTCGAGGTCCACCTCGTCGATGCCGACGATCGAGACGACGTGTTCCAGGCCGGCGGCGTCCTTGTAGGTCACGGTTGCGCCAAAGAAGATGCGCGCTGCGGCTGACCCCTGCCGCGCAGCGGCGGGATCGGTGACCACGGCAGCGTCGATGCGTTTCGTGAGAAAGCGAATCCGCGAATCAATCTGGCCTAACCGTCGCTTGCCGTAGACGTAGTCGGCGTTTTCACTGCGGTCCCCATTACTAGCAGCCCAGGCTACGACCTCTACCACCGCGGGCCGTTCGCGCCTCAGTAGGAACACATGCTCGTCTTTCAACCGCTGCAATCCGGCGGGCGTGATGTAGTTCTTGAGCGTCGGCCCCGCTGGCTCCGGCCGAGGTCCTCGGAGTGGCCGCTTTTCTCGCATTTGCCAATCTGTCATGGGATTTCGTGTACTTGCGGATGACCCAATCTCGGAAGTTCCGCGCCTCGGTGCCGATAATTCTTCGCACCGTGAACGTGACGCACGCGGGCTAGATGTCGAATGATACATCGGTCTTTCCTATAGCACTCTTAGAAAATGCGGCGACCCGTCCGATTGCAGATCAGGCAGAAGAAGTATCGTTCACCTAGGTGATGAGCCGATGAGGTGCCCATTTCCAATGAATTGTTTGTGTTCGACTTGTAGGCTCACACTGATTCCGGGCGGATGGTCGGCAACCCGGAAGTAATCTTCAGACCGAATCGTGTGCGCGCAATTTGGCGATGGGTGGCGTTGCCTTCTTCGCGCGGCCTCTAAGGCCGCGCTCCCCCGATTAAGAGGTTGCGGAAAATGCGGCGAAGCTTTCTTCAGGGGCTAAAAGCCCGTAACTCCATTCGCTTCACGTCGGGGCTCAAAGCCCCGGCCTCCTAAAGAAAGGAGTTTTACGGCCGCCTACGGCACGACTGAAGTCGTGCCCTGACACAAGGAGGGAAAGCTACTTCACCGCGCGCAGCTGCACGTCCGCTTCGCGCAACGCCTTCGCGACTTGGGCGGCGATTTGTGTGGAGCCGGGGGTGTCGCTGTGGATGCACAGGGTGTCGGCCTGCAACGCTACTTCGGAGCCGTCCCGCGCGACGACTTTTCCGTGCTGCACGATGGTCAAGGCTTGTTGGGCGGCTTCGGCGGGATCGTGAATGAGCGCGTCGGGGTGTTTGCGGGAGCGCAGGGTGCCGTCGGGTTCGTAGCGGCGGTCGGCGAAGGCTTCGGCGGCGATGGGGAAGCCGGCGTCGTCGAAAACGTCGAGCATAGGCGAACCCGCGAGGCCAACCAGCACAACTTGCTGCGACCAGCGGGCCACTCCTGAGGCAATTGCGCGTGCCAGTTGGGAGTTGCGGACGGCTTGGTTGTACAGCGCGCCGTGGGGTTTCACGTGCGTGATGTTTGCGTGGTGCCGCGCTGCTACCTCGGCCAAGGCGCGAACCTGCGCGTAAACCGAATCGGCGACTTCTTCGGGCGAAAGCTTCAGCTCGATGCGGCCAAAGTTGGCGCGATCGGCATAACCGGGATGCGCTCCGATGGCGAGTTTGTACCGGAGAGCCTGCTGGATGGTTGTGGCCATGGTTTGCGCGTCGCCGGCGTGGCCGCCGCAGGCGATGTTCACAGAAGTAATCGAGCGCATTAGGGCTTCCTGTGTGCCGTCGGAGATGTGCTCGGGCACTTCGCCCATGTCGCAATTCAAGTCGATGTGGTTCATGGGTTCGCAGAAGGTAATAGGTTTGAATTCTAACCCCTATTGCTTGGCTTATGTCGGGGGCAAAGCCCCGACCCCCTAAAGAGAAGAGGGGAATGATTGTGCTGGGCTATTTTCAGCCGTCCCTGCGGGACTCAAGAAAGGTATCCGTCGGTCACGTAGTTTGGCCGTCTTTAGATTGGCCTGACCGGTCTAAAGACCGGCCACTACTCACGCGATTGCGGAGGAAGGCGAGGGCGGAGTTTGCCGGCGGCGAGGGCATCCAGGGCGCGGAAGCGGGCGGCAAGCTCGACGTCGGTCAGGCGGCGCTGGCGGTGGAGCGACCTGAGAAAATCCGCGGCGGGGAGATCGCGTTTGTGGACGTTGCATGCTTGACAGCAGGAAACGAGATTGCGGCAGGAGTTGTCGCCGAACTCTGCACGTGGGACGACATGATCGAGGCAGCGGGTTGCGGTGGTAAGGCGGCTCAGGCAATAAAAACAGCGGCCGCGTTCTCGGGCATGAATGGCCCGGCGCAGCCCCGGGGATTTCAGGAAGTCGAGATCCTCGAAGTCGAAGGCGCGAGTACGGCTTCGGGGGCGGCGGGCAATCTGGCGTGGGCGAGCGGCGCGAACCTCACTGGGGAGGCGTACCTCGACCACGTGACCCGCTTTGCTGCGTTCCACGAGGCGCAAGACACCCTGCGCGACGAGGCGGCGCACCGCCCAGCGAACGGCGTTGTGGGAGAGACGCGTACCACGAGCGAGCCAGAGGATGGAGAATTGGAGCCGAAGCTCTCCTTCGAGACGGCTATGGCGGACGAGATGAGAGTAGACCACGCGGTCGGTGGTGGACAGACGTAGACGAGGGACCAGGAGGTCCTCGAATTGTTTCCACACCTGTTCGGCGTTGGGTTTTTTGGTTGGCATCGTTCAGTCCAGAGAGTTGGATTCTTGGCGCAGTTGGCTGTTCAAGCTCGCCGCTACGAAGACGGGCACGGGTGTCCCGTGCCCCTACGCTCGGCTCGGGTGCCTCGCCATCTGTGCTTGCGTTTGCGGTCTTTGTAGCGGCCGCCGACCGCTTGCCCTGAGCCTTGAAGGGTGGCAGGCGCCATCAAGAAATGACACAAAGACAGAACAGAGGGAGCGAACTCCGGGACAGGGCGAAGATCGGGAAAGAAGGCGAATTGAACGTCAGGCTGCGCCTGGGACTATCACGACCGGCAGAAGAAAGGCAAAACGGACGGTGACTACATAAAAAAAGCCCCGACTTCCGTCGGGGCGTAGTTTTCTACAGGAGTGATGGTCTCAGGATAGGGATGGATTGTCAAGCAAGAAATATAACGGATAGTGGTCAGTTTGAATTTTGACCCCCTACTGTCACGATCAAGAAAATTCAAACTGACCACTACCATATAACGCTAGAGCACAAACAAGTCTGGAGATGTCAGCAGTTGCTCTTGCTCCAGTAGCAGGGCGCGGGCCGTGTCCCAGTCGATGCGCTCAAATCGAATCTCGTCGCGCGGGCGAAGCTGTCCGACGCTGTGCAGGTCAGCGGAAATCACGTTCGCAATTTTCGCATAGCCTCCGGTGGTTTGTTGCTCCACAAACAGGATGATCGGCAAGCCTCCGGCGGTAATCTGGACGGCGCCAAGCGAAACGCCTTCGGTAATCATTTCGCCGCTGGATCCCTGCGCGATCGGCGGACCTTCGAGGCGGAGGCCCATGCGATTGGACTCTTCCGCGACGCGATACGTGCTTTTGTAGAAGAGTTGCTGCGATGGCTCTGGAAACCAATCACTCTGAGGACCGGGAGTGACGCGCAAGACCTTGCGAGGCGACAACCGATCCAAAGTCCGCCGAGCTAGCGTTTGTTTTCGAAACGAGGTGGTGATGGGTCCGATGTGCAGCACATCTCCCTTGCGCAGGGCTCTGCCCTGATGACCGCCGAGCCCACTCAGGAGGTGCGTCGAGGCGCTGCCCAGGAATGGCTTCACAGCGATTCCTCCTTGCACCAATAAATAACAGCGCGCGCCCGAACGCGTCGATCCCGCACGAAGTGTTTGACCCGGTTTCGCTTTAACCGGGGTCCACAGAGCGAAAGGTGCGCCATCAAGCGTTGCTCCGAAGTCGGACGCCGATGGGACCAAAACCTTCTCGCCCTAAATCTTGTACGGTGGTCAGCAGGCCCGGCGATTGCACCTGAATCACACTCATGCACTCTCCAGCGCGGCGAATTGCTCCGGGGAGATCGGAATAAATCGCACACGATCACCGATTGACAAGAGGCTCAAGGCGTTTTGGTCGGGCCGGAACATCTCGATGGGAGTGCGTCCAAGCAGTCTCCAGCCGCCAGGCGTCTCGACCGGGTACACTCCCGTTTGATTCCCAGCGATGCCGACGCTGCCGGCCGGCACTCTGCGGCGCGGCGTCGCCAAGCGCGGGGTCACCAGCGCTTCCGGCAATTCGCCGAGATACGCGAAGCCAGGGACGAAGCCGAGAAAATAAACAACGTACGTAGTCGAAGAATGCAGTTCAATCACTTGCGCCGCTGTCATCCCGTGGATGGCGCTTACGTCGATCAGATCGGGACCGTGGTCTCCGCCATAGCAGACCGGGATTTCCACCTGGCGTGGCTCCGGTAGAGTCACGTCCTCCAGTCGCGCGAGATACTGCTTCAGAATTGCTTCCAGTCCCTCGTGCCGCCACTTCAGGGGATCGAACTTGACCAGCACGGAGCAATACGCGGGATGAAGATTACGGACGCCTGCGATGGGTTCCAGCTCAAGCAGCCGCAGGAATTTTCTGACGCGTTCATGAGCATTCAGCGAGATTTGTTGGCCGAAGTAAATGAGCAGCGATTGATCGCTCGCGGGTTGGAACCGCGCTTGGTCGGGTGCAGGAGCGGGCATGCGGGAAAAGTATACAGCCGGACGACGGCGATGGGTGCGCAGGCTGTTTAGCCGCAAAATACGAGGTGAAGAGTGCTCCTGCTAGTTCGGTCTGCGCGCATTCCCACTTGACGCTCGGTTGAAGTCGGGACCACAATCCGCGCCCAGGAGGGAAGCGCGTGAAACATATGATCCCGGTATTGCTGCTGGCCATGGCGGTGGGAGCGCCCGCAAGAACTCAGAAGAATCGCGCCGAGCAGGGAAGTGGTGCGGCGTCACAAGAGCTCATAGAGCTTGAGAACAAGTGGGTGAAAGCTCTCGTGAAGTCTGATACCGAGACTTTAAGCTCCATCTTCGGCGACACCTATGTAGACACCGATGAACACAGCCATCGGAGCAACAAGGAGGGCGTGCTTTCCTTTTTGAAATCGGGGGATCTGAAGCTTGACTCAGTAAAACTTTCGGACATGCAGGTACACCTTTACGGTGATGCGGCGGTGGTCACCGGCACGGCCATGCAATCCGGAAGTTTTTTGGGTGGCCCCGTTGCCGCCAGAATAATTTTCACGGACACGTTCATCAAGCAAAGCGGAAAGTGGAGAGCGGTGGCGTCGCATCGATCTGTTGCTGAATAGCGCACAGGTATGCCAACCAGTCATACAGGGCCACCGCGTTCTGTCTATTTCTGCTGCCTGAAGGAAAGCGGAAACTCGAGCGTCTGGTTTTCGATGGGGATGCGGAGCATCAATTGTTGAGGATTCTTGCCACGTTCGAACCAGACCGCACCGGAAATTTTGTCGTTGGGTTCGATTGTGGCGGGTTTGAGCGCCAGAGCCAGGATTTGCTGCGCTGTCTTGTTTAGAGTCTGTTTGCCTTGCTGTCGCACGGCAGTTTCTTCCGCGTATTGATGTTGAAGGATGTAGTTAGGAGCGGAGGCGGACGGCGCGAAAGAGGAGCGGTAGCCAATGTTGGTGGTGCTGACGGATTCGGTTGACGAGGTGGTGCGCGCCGGCGCATTCGAGGGTTCCGCGATGGCCTCGGTCCACAGCACCTGGTGAGTCACGTTTTTCGCCAACTGCGCGGGATCTTGATAGAAGAGGGGCTTCCCATGGACGCCCACGTCGTCCAGGATGAAGTGTGACGGCTCGATGTGAATCGGCTGCGCGCCGCTGTTGGCGATGGCCACGTTGGCGCGCAGTTTCCATCCGGTGTCGTGCAGAGAGACTTGCACGGTGATGCCGTCAACGGTGAGAGATTCGACGAGGATGCCGTTGCTCATAAAGTGGTCGCAGCCGGGCGCACCCTGCTGCCAGCGAGCCACGCCGTTTTCCATGTTTGCAGATTCCACCGTGGGAGCGCGCCTAGGTGCGGGGATCTTCTTGACGTACATCGCGGCGACGTATCCGATTTTGCCGTCGGCGGTTTTGATCAAAATGGTATAGCCTTCGTCATTGGCTAGCACGGTGACTTCCTCGCCGCACTTAAGCGTGGCGATGATCTGCAGGGGCAGCGACTGCTCGGGGTCGGCGGTCATGGGTACGTTGCGAACGCCAGGGCAGGTGATCCTCCAATTAGGAGCAGCCGGGACAGCGGCTCCCGCGGGTTGCGCCTCGGTCTGCGCCCGCGACGCCGGAACCAGCGACGCAGCGACGATGCTCAGCAGAGCAAAATTTACTGTGATTGATTTGCGCACTGAAGCCCCCCTCCGGGTTCAGATCGGAAAACCCTGATATCGCTTTACCGGCATCGTCTGCTCCGCGCGTTGGCGTGTCCATAGAACGCGCGTACAGGGTTTGGTGGTTTGTTGGACAGCCGTCCGCGTGTTTGGCTGCCGCGAACCTTGCTGTCGCGTTCCTTGCTTGAGGGCTGTGATTGTTTCTTGTAGGCTCATGCGGCGAGGCGATTCCGTGAATAATCCAAGCAGAACGGTGCGATACACAATTGTGGCTGTGTTACTTGTGGCGGCAACGGCCCATGCGCAGGCTCCGGCGAATGCGCCGAGCAGCGCCTCGCCGGATTGCGCCGACCTGCCATCGCTCGCTGCAAAACTGGAAAGAACGGACAAGATTCTGCACGATTGGCCGAACCTCGCGCGGTACGCGGACGCCGACGCGGCAGTCCCTGCACCAGCTAAGTTCGACTTGCGCGTTGTGTTTATGGGCGATTCGATTACGGATGCCTGGGTAAGTCCGGAGTACGGCGGCTTCTTCCCGGGCAAGCCGTACATCGACCGCGGAATCAGCGGACAGACCACGTCGCAGATGCTGATTCGCTTTCGTCCGGATGTGATCGCGCTGCAGCCGAAGGTCGTGGTGATTTTAGCGGGAACGAACGACATCGCTGGGAACACCGGGCCGATGACGCTGGGCCAAATCGAAGGGAACCTGGCATCCATGGCGCAGCTGGCGAGGACCAACAAGATTCGGGTGGTGCTCGCGTCCGTGCTGCCGGTGAGCAACTACGGGCACGACCGCCAGGGCAATCCGCTCGACATGCGCATCAACCGTCCGCCAGAGACAATTCTGGAGCTGAATACGTGGATCAAGAAATACGCGGCAGACAACGGCCACACGTATCTTGACTATTTTACGGCGATGGTGGACCCGCAAGGGATGTTGCAAAAAGATTTGAGCGAGGACGGGCTTCATCCTAACGCAAAGGGATATGCGCTAATGTCGCCGCTTGCGGAACAAGCGATTCGCACCGCGATCAAGAAACGACGCTGAGTTGTAGGTATCAGGACGAGGCGTTTACCTTGACCCCGCAACACGGGTGCGTTAGGGTGTAAGAAGTTTCTCCGTGAGTTGGCCGCGGTAACTGAGTGCAGAAAAGCGGTCAACGGACAGCCAGGAGGAATCCGCCATCGGCCACCCGGTTTCTGTAGAAGCAAAGCCCGCCACTTGGATGCGACGTACCGTTCACATTTCCGGACAAATTGAACCTTTCTTCGGCACTCTCGATGAGAACGTGCGCCTGCTGGAGGATGCGCTGCAAGTGCGCACGCATCTGAACGACACGCGCTTGACGATTGAAGGCAAGCAGGAAAGTGTCGACCAGGCAGTGAAAATCATCGAGGAATACAACCACCTTACGCGGCACGGGCGCGTGCTCTCGAGCGCGGAAGTGAAGTCGCTGATGCGCGTGGCGACCGAAGAGCCGCACGAATCGCCGCGGGGAATGTTCGAGCATCCGCGCGCGCGTTCGTTTGGCAAGAAAGTGGTCACACCGAAAAACGCGAGCCAGCGGCGCTACATGGAGGAAATTGAAAAGCACGACATGATGTTCGCCGTCGGGCCCGGGGGCACGGGGAAGACATACATTGCCGTGGCGATGGCGGTGAGCGCGCTGCTGACCAAACAGGTGAACCGCATCATTCTGGCGCGGCCGGCGGTGGAGGCCGGGGAGCGGCTGGGTTTTTTACCGGGCACGCTGCAACAAAAAATCGACCCGTACATGCGGCCCTTGTATGACGCGCTCTACGACATGCTGGATGCGGACAAACTCGATCGGTTTCTGGAGAAGGGCATCATCGAGGTGGCCCCGCTGGCGTTTATGCGCGGGCGCACGCTGAATGATTCGTTCGTGATTCTGGACGAGGCGCAGAACACCACCAGCGAGCAAATGAAAATGTTTCTGACGCGGCTGGGCTTTAACTCGAAAGCGGTGGTGACCGGCGACGTGACGCAGATTGATTTGCCCGCGGGGAAGAAATCAGGGCTCGTGGAGGCGCTGGAAGTCTGCGGGAAGATCGAAGGGATCGGCGTGGCGCAGTTCACGGAAAAAGACGTGGTGCGGCACAACCTTGTGCAGCAGATTATCCGCGCGTACGAAGAGTATGATGGCTCGCAGCCGCAACGCAGCGGCGGCGGGAACGGAAAGCCCGAACCGCGCGCCGAATCCGGCAAAGACCAGGCTAAAGAATCTCTGCGAGGATGATCCTGAACCGCCAGCGGGCCGTGCGCGTGGCACGGCGGCCACTTGAGCTATTTTTGGCTCGCGTGCGGCGGGAACTGGGGATTCCAGAAGCAGATGTCACCATTTGCTTCGTCAGCGACACGGAGATCGCCCGGATGAATCAGGCCTTTCGCAGAAAGAAAGGGCCAACCGACGTGCTGTCGTTTCCCGCGATTTCTCGCCGCGTGCCGGTTTCGCAGCCGCGTTGGCGCCAGTCGGGCAGCGGACGCCGCTCAAAAGGTGATGCATTTCTCGGGGATATCGCCATCTCGCCTGCCACAGCGCGCCGCAACGCCAAAAAGCTTGGCCGCACCTTGCCGAGTGAGCTGCAGATACTGATTCTCCACGGCGTGCTGCATTTGCTCGGCTACGACCACGAAACCGACCGCGGGCAAATGGATCGCGTCGAAGAGCGATTCCGGCGGAGGCTGGGACTCACGTGAAGCTCTTTTTCTGGGTCTACACAATCGCCACTCTGCTCCTGGCGCTGGGTCTCCCGATATTTTCCTACCTGACGCTGATCTATCGCGAGCTTGGGCGCATGACCACCGGGCGCATCCACGAACACCTGGAAATCTTCGAAGCGGAAATCGAGCCGAAGCTCAAAATCAACCGGCGCAGTGGGGGACGCACGTTTCGCATCCTCGGGCATTTTTGGCTGGCGTTTCTCGTTCTGGAGACGACGCGCGGCGTGGTGTACTTCGTTCCGGGCACTTGGGAATCGTTTCTTGAATTCACTGTTTTCCTGACGCTGGAAGTCGTGATCTTGATGCATTTTATCCCGGACATGCTTTTGTACCGCACGACCGGACGATGGCTACTGCCTCTGTTGCCGTTGATTCGCGCGGCGATGTGGCTGGTGTGGCCGGTGCGAGTGTTCCTGGAAGGCGCGGAGTCGCTGGCGAGGATCGCCGAGCACGAGCCGGAACGGACCGAAGAGCAGCGCACCGAAGAGGGCATCGAGGCGCTGGTCGAAGCCGCGGAAGAAGAAGGAATCATCGAGCCGGAGCAGGGCGACCTGATCGAGCAAGTGGTGGAATTCAGCGACAAACGCGTGCGCGAAGTGATGACGCCGCGGCCGGACATCGTGGCCATTGCCGCGGACGCCACGCTGGAAGATTTGCACGCGAAGGTCGTGGGGACGCGATTCTCGCGGGTGCCCGTGTATGAGAAGTCGCTGGACGATATTTTCGGCGTGGCGTATGCGCAGGATTTATTGCACATCGCGGACCAGGATTTGCCGAGGCGAAAGGTGCGCGAACTGGCGCATCCCGTGATGTTTATACCGGAAACGAAGGCGGGCTCGGAATTGTTGCGCGAAATGCGCCAAAAGAATCACCCGCTGGCCATCGTGATCGACGAGCATGGATTGGTGGCGGGACTGGCGACGGTGGAGGATCTCGTCGAAGAAATTGTCGGCGAGAGCGGGCGCGACGACAAGCAGCCTGCGCCGGACGTGGTGCGCGAACCCGACGGCGGACTGGTCATGCGTGGAAGCATGTCCATCGACGACGTGGAAGATCTTCTTGGAGTGCACTTTGGAGACAAGACGGATGAAGCGGTCACCACCGTTGCCGGTTTACTGAGTCACGTGTCGGGAAAAGTCCCCGCGCCGGGGGACAAGGTGGACATCGCGGGTTATCGATTTGAAGTGCTGGAAGCAAACCAGCGCAAGGTTCTTCGGCTGCGCATCCGAAAACGCCCGGCGGCTACCGTGTCCGCGAAGTAGATCCGCGCTTCATTCCTTGCTTTCCTCGCTTGCCTCTTCCTCTTGGTTTCCTTGCGCCTCGCTCAAGCCTTCGAGCTGAAAGTGCCAATCCAGCTCGCGGACGCGCTGGGGATTATCCCGCCAATCCAGCGCGACCTTGACGAACAATCCCAGAAAAACCTTGGCGCCTAGAAGCGATTCCAGCTCCTTGCGCGCTTCCGTGCCGATTTTTTTCAGCATGGCGCCTTTGTGCCCGATAAGGATTTTCTTCTGCGTATCGCGCTCGACGTTAAGAGTGACCTCGATGCGCACCAGCCTCGGCGTTTCCTCGAATTTATCGACAAAGACGGCCAGCGCGTAGGGAAGTTCGTGGTGCAGTGCGCGGATGGCTTTCTCTCGGATGATTTCGGCGGCGAGAAACCGCTCGGGCTGATCGGTGACCTGGTCCTCCGGAAAATACGGCTGGCTCTCGGGCAGGTACCGGAAGATTTCGTCCAGCAGGTCCTCGCAGCCGGTTCCCTTGATCGCGGAGAGGGGAACGATGGCGGCAAAATCGAATTCTTTGCGGAAGCGGTCGATCAGCGGCAGAAGCTTGGGTTTCGGAAGGGTGTCGACCTTATTCAAAACCAGGATTGTTTTTCCGCGGAAGCGCTGCGCTTTCTCAATCAGCATGGAGTCGGTATGCGGCGAGACGCGGGTGGCATCCACGATGAGTAGAAGGAGGTCGATGCCTTCTACGGCGGCGGCGACTTCGTGCATCATCTGGCGCCCGAGCGCGGAATCGGGGTCGTGCAGTCCGGGCGTATCGATGAACACGATCTGCCCGCGTTTTTGGGTGACGATGCCTTGGATGCGATTCCGCGTAGTTTGCGGCTTGGAAGTAACGATGGCGATCTTCTGACCGACAAGACGATTGAGGAGCGTCGATTTTCCCGCGTTGGGGCGGCCCACAATGGCCACGAAGCCGGCGCGGAGGCCGTCTTTCTGCGGCTCGATTTTTTCGTTTTCAGGTATCACGATTAGAGGAGATTCATTAATCCGGTGCGGCGATGCCGAGCGATTTCATTTTGCGGTACAGGTGGCTGCGCTCGAGGCCCAGAGCCGTCGCGGTCTGCGTCATGTTCCAGCGGTTTTCCTGCAGCTTGCGCAAAATAAATTCGCGCTCGTAAGCGCTGCGCGCTTCGTGCAGCGTGGAGTACGGATGCTGCGGGCTTTCCGCCACTCCGCGAAAAATCTCCGGCGGCAAATGGTGCGGCTCGATCCGCGCTTGCGGGCAAACAATGACTAAGCGCTCGACGAGGTTGCGAAGCTCGCGGATGTTTCCCGGCCACGGGTGCCGCAGCAAAATCTCCATGGCGGTATCGGTGAGCTCGCGCGTTCTCTTGCCGTACGCGGCGCTGAACTCGTTCAAGAAATACCTGGCCAGGATGGGAATGTCCTCTTTGCGGTCACGCAGGGGCGGCACGAAGAAGGGAATTACGTTCAACCTGTAAAAGAGATCCTGGCGGAAGGCGCCGCGCGTGATCTCCTGTTCGAGATTCTTGTTCGTGGCTGCCAGGACGCGAACATCGACACTCAGCGTCTGGCTGGAGCCGACCGGCTCGAAGCGCTGCTCTTCCAGCACGCGCAGAACCTTCGATTGCGTGCGCAAACTCATGTCGCCAACCTCGTCGAGGAAGAGCGTTCCGCCGTCGGCTTTCTTGAATTTGCCGATCTTATCTTCGGCGGCGCCCGTGAAGCTGCCCTTCACGTGCCCAAAAAGTTCGGATTCGATCAACTCCTCCGGAATCGCCGCGCAGTTCACCTCGACAAACAGGCCTTTGTTGCGCAGGCTGGCGGCGTGCAAGGCGCGCGCCACGAGCTCCTTGCCCGTGCCGCTCTCGCCATAAATCAGCACGCGGCCGTTGGTAGGCGCGGTGACCGCAATTTGCTGCCGCAGCGCTTTCATCGGCACGCTTTCGCCGATGACCTGATAGCGATGGCCCAGCTCCGTGCGCAGAAGCTGATTCTCTTCCTGCAAGCGCCGCTGCTGAATGGCGTTGCGGACGAGCACGATGATTTTTTCGAGCGAAAGCGGCTTCTCGATGAAATCGAAGGCCCCGAGCTTTGTGGCGCGCACGGCGGTTTCGATGGTGCCGTGGCCGGAGATCATGATAACGGCGGGCGGGCGCTGCGAAGCTTGCAAGCGGCTGAGAGCCTCCAGGCCATCCATGCCTGGCAGCCACACATCGAGAAGAATCACTTCCACTTCGCCGCTCGAGGCGCGCTCCAATGCTTCCTCAGCGGAGGCCACGGATTCGACGTAGTAGCCTTCGTCTTGCAAAATCGACGATAGCGATTCACGGATGCCGGGTTCGTCGTCGACGACCAGCAAATGCGGTCGGGTGGTCATGTCGATGTTTCCACCCCGGCGCGTTCGGGAGTAGCAAGCGCAGGTTCAGAGACGGGCAGCTCGACAACAAAGCGCGAGCCGACGGGGAAGTTATCTTCGACGTGAATACTGCCGCCGTGCTCGGCAACAATCCGCGCTGCGATGGCTAGACCCAAGCCCGTTCCACGATCCTTGGTGGAAAAATGAGGCAGGAAGAGCTTGTCCTTATCCTCAGGGGAAATGCCGTGCCCGGTGTCCTGCACGCAGATCTCGACGGTCTCCGAGTCATCATCCGCGCGGGTGATCACAGTAATCTCGCGCAGCGAACAGGTTTCCAGCGCCTCCGCGGCGTTGTCAATGAGATTTACGACGACGCTGCGCAGCAGCCCCCCGTCGGCGCGTACCGTGGGCAGATTCTCGGCCAGTGACGTTTTTAGGGTGATGCCGTCGAGGCGCCCGGAGAAAACTTCGACCGCCTCGTGCACAATCGTGTTCGCACTCGTGGGAGTCAGCTTCGCGGCGGGGAAGCGCACAAATTGCGAGAACTCATTGACCAGCGCGGCCAGTGTGGAGACTTCGCGCTCGATCAGACGGGAGCATTCCTGGACCAGGCGGCTGAGCTCAGGGTCGCGGGGCTGAGCCGTGGGATCCGAAGCGTCCCGGCGATCCAGAAATCGCGCAAGGCGCTGGGAAGAGAGCTGTATGGGCGTGAGCGGATTCTTGATTTCGTGAGCGATGCGGCGAGCCACTTCCTGCCACGCGGCGGATTTTTGCGCGCGCAGCATTTCGGTCAGATCGTCCAGCACGAGCACGAAACCGGTGTTGGCGCGCCGCGGCCCGAGCGAACTGACGGTAACGGCAGCATGCAAGACGCGCCCGGCAACAACCGTTTCAATTTCGCGTGAAACCACGCCCATGCGCAGCGACCGGCGCATGAGATGTTGCACGGTGCGCGCCGCTTCCGCACCAAGGAGTTCCTCCAGCGAATGCGCATCGCGGGCCGCTGTGCCGAACATGCGGCCGACAGCGGTATTCCCGCGCAAAATGGTGCCGTCGGCGCCCAGAGAAATCACGCCAGTGGGAATGTTCTCCAGCACGGTTTCCATCAACTGCCGCCGGCGCTCCAGTTCCTGCACCGCTTGCTGAAGGTTGCGCGTGAACTGGTCGATTTGCGAGCGGTTGTCGCGCAACTGCGTGGTCATGGCGTTGAAGGAGCGCACCAGCACGCCCAGCTCGTCTTGCGCCTGTTCGGGAACTTGATAATCAAAATTGCCCGCGGAGACTTCGCGTGTGCCTTCGGCAAGGGCCTGAATCGGCACGGTCACTTGCTTGGCAAGAAAAAGCGCGAGCCACATCACGGAAAAGAGCAAAAGGATGGTGAAGAAGGCGAGGATCAGCAGCATCTGGCGTTTCAGCGCGCGCAAATTCTGCTTCTCGGTATCGTACTCTAGTATTTTTGTCTGGATCAGCGTGAATCGGCTCAGAAAATCGGGGCTTGTACGATAACCGGCGGCGACATATCCGGAGTTTTTTCCGAGTTCGACAGTGGGAATGCGGGCGACCAGATAGTTCTTCCCTTGCGCTTGCCATACCTCGACGCCGCTGGGAAGCGTGCGCAGCGGGCTGCCGAGAACCCCGGCGTGCTGACAGATTACGCCGCTGCGGTCTTCGGGCTGTTCTTCGCAAACGACGCCGCCACCCACGGTATTGCCGTCTTTGTCCAAAAGCCAAACAGCGTCGAGCCCAGAGGAGAAGGAGCGTTGCAACAGTTCGTTCATTGGAAGGGACGAATTCGCTTGCACCTGCCGCGCCAGCGTGCGAAGGCGCGGCAGCATACTGGTGCGCCCAAGATCGTTCAGCAGGGTCTGCGTCTGCTCCGAGGCGATTTCCAGGGGGCGCGGAAACCAGCGGCCCAGTGTGCGGTTAAGCAGCGAATAGCTGACAAAAAACATGAACAGCACGGGGAGCAAGGACAGCGCCATGGCGCCGACGACCATCTTCGTTTTGAAGCGCGCCCCCAACTGCTCCTTGCTGCGCTCCGCCCAAAGGCGCAGCACCGTGCGTGTAAGAATCAGCAGAAAAACGAGAAGCGCGGCAGTGATAAAGCTGGAAACCGCATAGAGGGCCATGGCCTCGCGCCAGTTTTTGGGCTCGAAGGGCACGTCCAGCGAGCCAAAAGTAAACACGGCCGCCAGCAACAGGGTGAGAAGCGCGGCCCCGATGCCCAAAGTCCACCGCTGTTTTGGCTCGAGCGAACTCATAGAGAACCCTGAATCGCGCGCGGCAGAAGTGATTGCAGCGGACATTCGCTGCAACGCGGATTGCGCGTGCGGCAATACTCCTTGCCGGTGCGAACGATCAGAGCGTGGAATTCATTATACAGTGGCGCGTCCGGAGTGAGGTTGCTCTCGAAGAGCTGGCGAATTTCTTCGTAGGAGTGTTGCGAAGTGGCGAGTTGATGCCGCTCGAGCATGCGGCGCGTGTAGGCGTCAACTACGAATACCGGATGCTCGCCGGCATAGAGGAGAATGGAGTCCGCGGTCTCGGGCCCGATGCCATGCACCCCGAGGAGCTGTTCGCGCAGTGCGGCGGTAGGTGTGCGGAACATCCTGCTGAGGGACCCGCCGTATTCCGAACGTAGAAACTGCGTGAACGCTTTCAGCTTTTTGGCTTTTTGCCGAAAGTAGCCGGACGAGCGGATCAGGCGCGCCAGCCGCGCAAGGGAAACCGCCTCGATGGCGCGCGGACTGAGCAGTCCCTCGCCACGCAAATTACGGATAGCGGGTTCGACATTCCTCCAGGACGTATTTTGGGTCAAAATAGCCCCAACGATGATCTCGAACCGCGTCCGGCCAGGCCACCAGTGTTGCGGGCCATGAGCGGCGAAGAGTGAATCGTAGTACCTGTGGAGAAGGGAACGGCCGCCCTCGGCCGGTGCGGGCATCACTCGAGCAGTCTCAAACTCTGCGATTCGCGCGGGAGCAGACATCTTCTTGGCACGATAGCGGCGGCTCGCGGCCAAGTCAAGAATGCGCGCTCTGCGCCGTGTTTCTGCGCCGGGAGTGCCCGTTGGTCACAAGCGGCAAGGAGATTTGACTCACCTGTTCCATAGGGCAGGTATTAGCCATTTCAGAACGGAGTAACAATTTCTGTCAGCCTGCGTCGCCTGCTTTTGCTAAGGTTGGCGATGGTTGCTGTTCGGTTGGGAGCGCACGGATGTCCGTCCGGCTCGGCGAAATTTTGCTCAAAGAAAGCCTGATTACTCAGGATCAGCTTCAGAAGGCGCTGGAATTCCAACGCGCCAATGGGGGCAAGCTGGGAAGCTGCCTGACCAAGATGGGCTTTATTACGGACGACGACATTACCGGAGTCTTATCTCGCCAGTACGGCGTTCCTTCCATCAATCTCAAGTTCTACGAAATCGATCCCAACGTCATCAAGCTGATTCCGCAGGATACCGCGCTGCGCTACCAGGTGATCCCGCTTTCACGCGTCGGCTCCGTCTTGACCATTGCGATGACGGACCCGACAAACGTCTTCGCCATGGACGATATCAAGTTCATGACGGGCTTCAACGTCGAGCCCGTAGTTGCGTCCGAATCCGCGATTGGCGAGGCGATCACGCGCTTCTATGGCGGCTCCGACGCCGACTCCGAAGAGCTCAGCAAGATGATGAAGGACCTCGTCGAGGACGAGGAACTGGAGCTGGCCGCGGAAGAAGCGGAGATGGATGCGGCGTCGCTGGAAAAGGCGGCCGAAGAAGCGCCCATCATCAAGCTGGTGAACCTGATTTTGACGGATTCCGTCAAGCGCGGCGCGAGCGATATTCACCTCGAGCCTTACGAGACGGAAATGCGTGTGCGCTTCCGCGTGGACGGCGTGTTGCAGACGGTGATGAGTCCGCCGCTGCGCTTGAAAGACGCGATGACCAGCCGCATAAAGATCATGGCCAAACTGGACATCGCAGAAAAGCGATTGCCGCAAGACGGCCGCATCATGATCAAGTACCGCGCGGACGGCAAGAAGAAGGAGCTCGACTTCCGCGTTTCCTCGGTCCCGACACTCTACGGCGAAAAAATAGTGATGCGGTTGCTCGACAAAGAGAACCTGCGTCTGGATATGACCAAGCTGGGTTTCGAGCCGGAATCGCTGAAGAAATTCGAGCGCAACATTTTGAAGCCTTACGGCATGGTGCTGGTCACCGGGCCGACCGGTTCCGGTAAGACCAACACCTTGTATTCCTCCGTGTCCCGACTGAACACGGTCGACACCAACATCATGACCGCGGAAGATCCCGTCGAGTTCCAGCTGAGTGGAATCAACCAGGTACAGATGAAGGAGCAGATCGGCTTGAACTTCGCGGCCGCCCTGCGCGCCTTCTTGCGGCAAGACCCCAACATTATTCTGGTCGGCGAAATCCGCGACTTTGAGACGGCGGAAATCGCGGTCAAGGCCGCGCTCACGGGTCACATGGTGCTGTCCACCCTGCACACCAACGATGCGCCCTCCACGATCAGCCGCTTGATGAACATGGGCATCGAGCCCTTCCTGGTGGCGACCTCCGTGAACCTCATTTGCGCGCAGCGCTTGGTGCGCCGCATCTGCTCCAATTGCAAGGAAGAGCTGGAGGTGCCGGAGCAGGCTCTCGTGGACGCCGGATATTCGCCCGAAGAGGCCAAGAAAACCAAGATCTATCATGGCAAAGGCTGCCAGACGTGCAACAAGGGCGGCTACAAAGGCCGCACCGGCTTGTACGAAGTGATGGAGATCAACGACGAGCTGCGCGAATTGATCTTGGTGGGCGCGTCGGCGCTGGAATTGAAAAAGAAAGCTATCGAGCAGGGAATGATCACGCTGCGGCGCAGCGGCTTGATTAAGGTCGCCTTGGGGCAGACCACCATGGAAGAAGTACTGCGCGAAACGGTTCTGTAGGAAAGGTGCGAGATGCCTGGAATTACGCTAAGTGAATTGTTAAAGAAGATGATCGAGATGGGCGGCAGCGACCTGCATGTAACGACCAACAGCGCGCCGCGCGTGCGCGTGCATGGAAAGTTGCGGCCGCTGGACATGCCGCCGCTTACCGCCTCGGACACCAAGTCGCTGGCCTACAGCGTGCTGACCGACGCGCAAAAGCATCGCTTTGAAGAAAACCTGGAGCTGGACTTCTCGTTCGGTTTGAAGAATCTGGCGCGCTTTCGCGGAAATGTTTTTAATCAGCGCGGCGCGGTCGGGGCGGTGTTTCGCACCATTCCCTGGGAAATTAAAGGCTTCGATGCGCTTGGCTTGCCCCTGGTGATAAAGGGGCTTTGCGACAAGCCGCGCGGATTGGTGCTCGTCACTGGGCCGACCGGTTCCGGCAAGTCGACAACCCTCGCCGCCATGCTCGATAAGATCAACAGCGAGCGCGAAGAGCACATGATCACCGTCGAGGATCCCATTGAGTTTCTTCACAATCACAAAAAGTGCCTGGTGAATCAGCGCGAGGTGCACGCGGATACGCATTCCTTCGCAAACTCGCTGCGCGCGGCGTTGCGCGAAGATCCCGACGTGGTGCTGATCGGTGAGATGCGTGACTTGGAGACTATTGAGTCTGCGCTGCGCATCGCGGAAACCGGCCACCTGACGTTTGCCACGCTGCACACCAATTCCGCGTCTTCGACCATCAATCGCATCATCGACGTCTTTCCATCGCACCAGCAGCCGCAGATTCGCGCGCAGCTCTCCATGGTGGTTGAGGGAATCCTTTGCCAGGCGCTGCTCCCGCGTTCTGACGGGCGCGGCCGCGCCATGGTTATGGAAGTGCTCGTGCCCACACCCGCGATCCGCAACCTCATTCGTGAAGACAAAATTCACCAGATCTATTCGGCAATGCAGACGGGCACCGGGCAAACCGGCATGCAGACCTTCAACCAGGGATTGGCAAATGCCTACTTCCAAAAGCTGATTACGCTGGACATGGCCTTGTCGCGCTCGTCGAATCCCGATGAGCTGCAAGACATGATTAACCGCGGCGTATCATCCCCCCAGGGAGGAATGAAGGCGCCGGTGGCGTTGAAACGCTAAGAATCTGGGAATAGCGACATGGCGGGAAGCCGTGCGGCCGAGTGACTGAGGAGGAGTGAAATGCCGGTCTATACATATCGGGGAACTAATAGAGCGGGCGGTGCCGTCAGCGGCGAAGCCACGGCGACCAGCAAGGCAGAGCTGCAGAATATCCTGCGCCGCCAGCAGATTACCGCCACGAAGATGTCGGAGAAGGGCAAGGAATTCAACCTGCCCACCTTCGGCGGCTCGGTGAAAGCGAAGGAGCTCGCGGTCTTCACGCGGCAGTTCTCCGTAATGATCGATGCCGGTCTGCCGCTGGTGCAGTGCCTGGAAATCCTGGCCGGCCAGCAGGAAAATAAGCTGTTTCAGAAAGTGCTGACTGGCACCAGATCCGCGGTCGAGTCCGGCGCTACGCTTTCCGCGGCTATGCGCCAGTTTCCTAAAGTCTTCGACGCGCTGTACGTCAATATGGTGGAAGCCGGCGAGACGGGCGGTATTCTCGACACCATTTTGCAGCGTCTTTCCCTATACATCGAAAAGAACGTCAAGCTGCAGCGCGCCGTGAGATCCGCCCTGGTCTATCCGGTCGGCGTCTTGACCGTTGCCGCGGGCGTCATCATCTTGTTGCTCTGGAAGGTGGTGCCGGTCTTCGCAACGTTGTTTGCGGGCTTGGGTGTGGCCCTGCCTCTGCCAACCAGAATCGTCATTGGCATGAGCAACTTCATCGGAAGTTATTTCGGACTGGCCCTTCTTGTGGGAACTGTGGCTGCCATCTTTGCGGTTAAGGTTTGGTATGGAACGCCCCAGGGACGCTACGTTATAGACGCAGGACTTCTGAAGGCCCCTCTGATCGGCCTTTTGCTCAGGAAAATTGCGGTGGCCCGCTTCACGCGTACGCTTGGCACGCTCATCTCCAGCGGCGTACCCATTCTTGAAGGCCTGGACATCACCGCCAAGACGGCAGGAAATGCTGTCGTGGAAAAAGCGCTGCTGAAGGTTCGCAAGGCCCTCGAAGAAGGCAAGTCGCTAACCGAGCCACTGCGTGAAACCCAGGTCTTTCCCGGCATGGTCACTCAGATGATCGGGGTCGGCGAACAAACCGGGGCGATGGACGCCATGCTCCAAAAGATCGCGGATTTCTACGAGGACGAAGTCGACGCCGCTGTGAAAGACCTGCTGACCGCCCTCGAGCCGATCATGATCGTATTCCTTGGCGGAGTGGTCGGCGGTGTAGTTATCTCGATGTACCTGCCGCTGTTCTCGCTGATTGGCCAGTTGAGTCAGAGTCACTAATTTGCCCGGGTCGGCGAACAGCAGCTAATCTATTTGTGAAGGCCGGAGGGGGCTAGCCGGCCTTCACGCATTAGCGGCGAACCGGATATTGGGCGGCAGCCGCAACCAAAAGCGACGCGCCGGAAGCACCATGGAACAACGCCACACGACACGCGAATGGCTGGATTGGCTGACGCGTGTTCGTTTGCTGATGATTGCCTTAATCCTCAGCGTGGGCGTTGCTTGGCCCTCGTATCTACCCTTGGCGGGCTCGAGCCGCTACTTCCTGCCCTTGGTTATCTTCTGGATCACCCTGGGAACTCTGCACATTATCCTGGTGCGCTGGCTGCCAAAGGCGCGGTGGCACGGGCCGGCTCAAGTAGCTAGCGACGTGGTGATGATCTCCGCGCTGGTTTATGCCACCGGCTTACAGGAAAGCTATTTCATTTCACTGTACCTGCTCGTGATCATCGTCGCCAGTATTCTGTTTTCCCGGAGCGCCGCGTTTGTTACCGCCGCCTTCTGCGTGGTATTGCTCGGTGGACTGACACTGCTCTCTTACGTGGGCAAGATTCCCCGAACCTACGCGGGAAGCCCCACCGTGGAAGTGCTTCGCCTGTGGTTCCTGAGCAACCTGCTCGGCTTCTTGGCCGTTGCTTACCTGGCAGGTCTCCTGGCGCAATCTCTTCGCAGCAAGGGGCGCGAACTTGAAGAAAAACGCGAGGAACTCCTAGACCTCCAAGATTTCACCGAAGACATTATTCACTCCATGCGCGGTGGCTTGATCACCACGGACACCGAGGGCCGCGTTGTGCTGCTAAACCGCACCGGCGAAGAGATTTTGGGCCATCGTTTCGCGGACATTCGTGGGCGCAAACTCGTCGAGATCAACGAAGAATTCTGGACAGTCGGGATTCCGGGCATGAATGAAAGCCTTTCCCTGCGTCGCGAGATTGAGTTCCGCACCCCGGACGGCCAGCAGCGGTATCTCGGTATCAGCGTGTCTCCGCTCCGCTCGCGCGACGCCCAGCGCAGCGGCTACGTTTTCAATTTTCAAGACCTCACGGACTTCCGCAGGCTCGAGCAGGAAGTTGCCACAAAGGACCGCATGGCGGCGTTGGGTCGCCTTTCGGCCGCGATTGCTCACGAAATCAGGCAGCCGTTGACCGCCATGGCTGGAGCGGTAGGAGAGCTCGCGCGCATGGTTCCTCTCGAAGACGATGAAAAGCACCTCGTAAGCATCGTGAACCGCGAGTCGGAGCGCCTGAATCGCATCATTACGGAGTTTCTGAACTATTCGCGCGAAAAGACCTACGAATTTCAGGATGCCGACGTGCGCTCCCTTTTGGACGAAACGCTCATGCTGGTCGAGAAAAAGCCGGAGGTCGGCTCCAAGTATCAAATCCTACGTTCGTTCAACGGACACGAGCTGCGCGCGCGGGTGGATTCCAACAAGATCAAGCAAGTGTTCTGGAATTTGTGCGACAACGCGTTACGCGCGATGCCCGAGGGCGGCACGCTAACCGTGGGGCTGGAAGAACGCCCCTTTTGGTTGCGTATCGCGTTTCGAGATACCGGCGTCGGCCTGAACCCCAAACAGCGGGCCAAGATCTTTGAACCGCTGCAATCGAATTTTGAGGGCGGGACAGGCTTGGGACTCTCCATCGTGTATCAGATCGTGCAGGCTCATAGTGGGCGCATTAGCGTCATTTCCGAGAAGGACCGCGGTGCTGAGTTTATTATCGAGCTGCCGAGAATGGCCTGAAGATTATGCAAGCGACAAAAACAGCCGCCAAAGGACCGAGCAAGCACCCAGTGCACATTCTGGTGGTCGACGACGAACGTTCCATTTGCGAACTCCTCGAGATTACTTTTCGCAAGGAAGGTCATCGCGTCGAGGTCGCCCACGACGTCCCCGCTGCCAAGCGCAAACTGGAATCGCAAATCTTCGACATTGTCGTCTCCGACGTACGCATGCCCGGCGAAAGCGGCGTGGATCTCCTTAAGCTCACCAAGGAGATTGCGCCGCAATGCGTCTTCCTGCTGATTACCGGCGTTCCTACCGTGGAAACGGCCATTGCCGCCATCAATTCTGGCGCTGATCGCTACGTTATTAAAGATCACGAATTGGTCGACCAGCTTCGCCGCGCCGTCCGCGAGGTATCGGAGAGCTTGAAGTGGAAGAAGGAAGCGGGGTATCTCCGGCGCGAGCTTCGGCGCCTCACCGGCCTCGACAATATCATCGGGCAAAGCCCGAAGATGCGCGAAATCTTTGACATGATCCAGACTGTCGCGCCGCAGACCAGCCGGATCCTTATCACTGGCGAGAGCGGTACCGGTAAAGAGTTGGTCGCGCGAGCCATTCATGAAAACAGTCAGCGTTCGCAGGCCCCCTTTATCACCATCAATTGCGGTGCATTTCCGGAAACGCTGCTGGAATCGGAATTGTTTGGCTATATGAAAGGCGCTTTTACGGGCGCCGCGGAGAATCGACAGGGCCTTTTCCAGGCGGCTCACGGCGGGACGTTGTTCATGGACGAAATCGGTAATATGAGCCTGACCATGCAGGTCAAGTTGTACCGCGTGCTGCAGGAAGGCAAAGTCCGGCCCGTGGGCAGCAATGAAGAAAGCGACGTCGACGTCAGAATCATCGCGGCTACCAATAAGGAATTCGAGAAGGAGATTGCCGAAGGCCGCTTCCGCGAGGACCTTTATTACCGGCTTAGCGTGATCCCCATCCTGTTGCCCCCTCTGCGCGAACGCCGGGAAGACATTCCGCTTCTGGCCAGGCATTTTCTGGAGAGTTTTCGCAAGACCATGGAAAAGCCGATCAACGGAATCTCTCCGGAAGCCATGCGCCAGCTCGAGTCCTACGATTGGCCGGGCAACGTGCGCGAACTGGAAAACACCATGGAACGCGCCGTGGCCCTCGAGAGCGGCTCCGAGATTTCCCTTCCTGTATTGCCCGACCGCATTGCTGGATATTCCGGCGTGGGTGCAGCCACGATCTCGGGTGGGCGGCTGACCATTCCCGCCGACGGCGTGGATTTCGAGAAGGAAATGGCCGATGCGGAGAGGCGCTATTTGCAAGCGGCGTTGGAGAAGGCGGATGGGGTCCGGACCCGCGCCGCGGAGATGCTAAAAATCACCTACCGGTCATTCCGGCACTACGCTAAGAAACACAACATTTGACGTTTGGACGTGACCGTAACTGCTGTTTTGGAGAGACAAAAATTGTCGACATGAAGTGTCCAGGACGTGCCAATCCGTCCCGGCGGGGCGCGTAAAATAGTCCCAGTACCACGTAAAGCCAATGTTTGCTGCTGCTTGCAATGATTGGGACCGTGGATTCTAAGTGGATTCTGAGTTGGTACTAGGCCTGCAGGTATAGGCGCCGTGCTCTGGTAACAGATTCTCAAGGAGAGATTCTAAATACACATGCGTAACAAACAAAAGGGTTTTTCGCTTATCGAGTTGCTCATCGTGGTGGCGATTATTTTGATCATCGCGGCGATCGCAATTCCCAACTTGATCCGCTCCAAAATGGCGGCCAACGAAGCTTCTGCGGTGGCTTCGATCCGTACCATCAACACCTCGGAAGTGGTTTATTCCAGCACGTACAACGTGCCGAACGTCTTCTCCGCCGACCTTAAGTCACTCGGGGATGGCGGCACGGCCGGTACATGCACGGCCTCATTCGTTCCAAGTTCAACGGTTGCTTGCCTGATTGACCCTGCGCTAGAGGCTGCTACTAGCGCAACAATCACCAAGTCGGGCTACTACTTCACCTATCTCCAGGGTACGGGAACTTACACTGTCAACGGCGACCCGTCGGCTGTGAATTCCACGGGTGTGCGAGGATT
>WNFR01001531.1_pt1 | contig 24145 bp, 16 predicted proteins | sample 5400221 | NCBI WGS metagenome assembly WNFR01 (sample SAMN13153357, study PRJNA577476) | soil metagenome | isolation source: 40 cm soil under Madrone tree | place: USA:California | collected 2016-06-14 | reverse complement strand
AGCGGAAGAACCGCGTAATAGTCGAATCGCGCAGGTACTGCGCCGAAAGAGCCAGCGGTGAAAATTGCTTCTTGCCGTAATGGAAGTAGCGAGGATCGAGGAATTCGAAGCGGATCAACTGCTGACGTTGACTGGCGCGGATGCGAATTGCGCCCTGGCGCAGCTTGTTCATGAAGTTGACGTTGGTCAACTCCAGCAGACCGAGCACTCCGGTGTCGGTCGAATAACCGCCGCCGTACTCGATTACTCGCGGCCGCTTTTCCTCTACGTCGATGATGACATCGTACTTTTTGACACCGCCCGGCGCGTCGCCGGCAGGTTGCTGGCTGATCAGCACCTGACGAAATGCGTCGGTAACGTAGAGCGCGCGCTCGGCTTCAGTAATTCGATCCGCGCGCAGCACATCGCCTGGGGATAAGGGAATCGCGCGAATGATGGCGTCGCGCTTAGACTGTTGGACCGCGGCGCTGCCGGTCACGCCATTGATAACAATCTCGTTGACAATTCCTTTACCGCCTTCTTTGTTCACGTTAAAGACGACGCGCACTTGTTCGTCTGCACCCTTCCTGGGCAGATCATCAATCGACGGCCTTATTTCAGCTTCGATATATCCCGCGCGCGCGTAGAGATTAAGGAGTTGATCATTGTCGGCGCGCACCTGGGCCGGCGAGTATGGTCCGCCTCTGATGGTGTTGACTTCCTTGAGCAGACGATCCTCAGGAAAGACCTTTTCGCCGCGCACCTCGATTTCAGCGACGCGCGTGAGTGGTCCTTCAGTGACTTCGAAAGTAATGATCAAGCTGTCCTGGGTAGGCGAAATGCCTTGTAGCGCGTGCACGTCCGCATGCCGGTAGCCGAGATTTTGCATGTAGGCTTTGATGGTCCGAATATCCTCCTGGAGCAAGGCGGTGCTGGTGAAACCCCGCCCGTACCCTCCGAGAAATGGAATGAAACCAGCGGCGCTCGCCTTCTGCGTTTTCAAATCTGACTGCACGTCAGCGAACGTGATCTTGTTAGTGCCGGTGATCCGTATGTCGGTCAGTTTTAGACGGCGGTTGAGCTGAACGTCGTAGGTGATATCGACCGTGCGACCGTTTAGCTCCGCAGGATTCAGGTTTATGCATGTCTCTTCAGTGCCGTTTTCAACCGTACTCGGTGTTGGCGGGGTAACGGTGCACAGGGGCGTAACTTCGGAAAAGAAATAGCCTTGCTCCTGTAGTTGATTTTTCACGCGCCGAGCGCCTTCCTGGAGCGCGGAATAGTCGACGTTTCCTTCGCGCTTGATTGGCAACAGCTCTTTTTGTTTTTTCTCGCTCAGAGTGTAATTCCTGAACTTGACGTCGACTTTCGGGCCCGGCGTCCCTTCCAGGGTGATGTTGATTTCGTTCTTTGGGGAATCGATTTTTACGACGGGATCTTTGAGCTGAGGAGCCAAAAACTCCTCGGCGATAAGCGCCTGTTTTATGCTATTGAGATCTTCGCCGAGAATATCGCGAGTGAACGGGGCGCCGGGCTGGAGCTTGAGAGAAGGTCTGACGGCACTGACGTTAAGCGCAGGATCGATTGTGAACTGACCCACCCGGGCCTGGGCGCCCGGCGTAATCGTATAGACCACTACGCGCCGGGCGCCACTGACATCCGATGGATCTGGTACCTCCTCATGCTCAACGGTGGCATTATAGTAGCCACGATCACGAAGGTATCCCTGAATATCATCGGCGTTGCGTTCGATTGCCTGCACCGAGAAGCGGCGCCCGGGTTCGAGCAGATTCAAACGCGCGCGAATTTCGTCTCTGGCGATTGGCGTTCCGGTGGTCGGCCCGATCTTTAAGGTCACCCCGGCAATTACAATTTGACGCTGGACGATGAAACGGACCCGAATCGGACCGGTTTGCCCACTTCCCGGTTGAACTTCAGCAACTTCAATTCGCGCTGCAGCTACCCGGCCCGAGGCGAATAGATCGTGGAGTGACTGGCGGGCATTTACAGCGGTGTACTCCTTGCCCGAGACGATCTTCAAGAGTGATTGAAACTCAGCCTGGTCGTCGGGGTCGGGTGGCGAACCTTCCAGGACTACTTCGACGTTGGAAACCGGCCGCCCTTCATAGTCGCCGATCTGAGCAGGGACCGTTACGGGCATCAAGAATAAGAATAGCAGGCAGTAGGCAGCAGGCATCAGGCAGAAAACTCGAATACATCTTCTGCTGGCGGTCTTCTGCGTTCTGGTGACTGCCTGCTGGTTTCTGGTCACTGGTTTCTGGTCACTGGTTTCTGGTCACTGGTTTCAATCCGCCAATATCAAAACCGCTTTCTCATCCGGATTTCAAAACTGAAATTATTGTTTCGAGTGCTGAGATTTCTGGTAGAACCCTGTTCATATTCGGCGACAAATGAAAGCCGGTTCGACACCCGGTACTCCACCGCCAGCACCTGGTTCGGATCTGAAGCGATGTTTGTCGAATAGGTCAGCGTTAAGTCTTTACTGATTCGCCGTGCGGCGGTCAGGCGCGCCGTCGGCGCCGATCCGGTGCCGCCGATCACCGGAGTTATTTCCAGCCGGCTAAGACCGAACAGTTTGTTCGTGGCCTTTGAAATCGGTGCGTTGATTAACGCGTCCGTCAGTAAGCTGGCGGCCGTGCCCAATCCCGATTGCGCCAGGACCGACGTGCTGGTGTCGGTGGACGACAACGTGCCGGTCAGAATTAGCGACACCACATCAGCCTGCGGCAATGCCGGTTCCGAGCTGACGTTCGTCGTCGGATGCGAGAGGGGTCCTTCCAAGAGCGCCGTCACCCGATACCCGCGAATCACTGCCTGTCCTTCAATGTTCAAAACCGGATCGGCACCCAGACGCGGAGGAAAATAGATCAGGCCGCGCGTAATCTCGTAAGGATTATTTCGAAAGTTGAGTGTACCGCGAGTGGCGGTAATACGACCTTCGATGGTCGGATCCTTGACCGGGCCATTGAGTTCCAACGACACCGAAGCGACGAGATCACCGAGATTGTTCCGCATGATCAAAGCATTGCGGCCCTCAACACGCAGCTTGTCAAACTGCGCCGTCCGGGAGAATTTGAATTCACCACCCTCTTCGATCGAAGTCTGCGGGCGCTGGTTAATCAGTTCGGACAGAACGATGTCCCGGGTATATTCAGTGCGATGCACCTGCACGTTGCCGCGGACGAATTGGACCTGCTGGTTGCCACGCAATTCCAAATCGGCATCGACGGTCGAGCGAAAGTCAGGCGGGTAATTAAGCGTGACGTTATTGCCATGGACGTTGAAGAGAAACTGCGAGACGGAAAAGCCGGAGAGTTGGGCGCCGCCAGTCGCTTCTATCTTCCCGCCGCCCAGCGTCCCCGTCAGCCTTTCAATTTGGGCCTGGCTGGAATTAAAGAGGATTACGCCGTCGAGATTTGCCAATTGGATGCGCTGGTCGCCAAGTAAGACAGAAATCGACGCGCCATTAACCGAAGCTCGCCCGGTTACCCGCTGGTTTTCATAAGTGCCACCGACATTGATTGCCAGCACCGCAATGCCGGAAGAAAAAACATCAGGTGAGAAGCCGCTGAGAATCCGTAGATTGATCTGGCCGTTCACGGCCAAAGTGTTACGGCCACCGCCAGCCGTGGCCACGGCGCCGGCCAGAGTCACGTTGGTGTTCGTTCCCGTGAACCGCGTCTCATGAAAGTTAACTTCGTTTGGCGCAAAGTCGATCACCAGGGGACCGGCGGCTGAGAGCGCGACTTCTTCGACCCTGACCGAAAGATCCGTGAAAGTTGCTGTACCTGTCAAACCCTTAAATGAAAACACTTCTTCGCCTTGATCGTTTTCAGTCATCAGATTACCGCTCAACTTGAGGGTGCCGGTGGTCCGGCCGGTAACCGACACGTCGCTGGCCGGCAGCAGAATTTTGAATACCTGAGCCAGGTCCGCCCCGGTGATACTTGATTCGATCGTGGCTGGAAGTTTCTCGTTTGAGAGATCGACGATCGCCTTGACGATTTGTGCCTGTGGCCCCAGCAGTCCGGTGGTCGTAAATGTGATGTCGAGCTTTTTGTTTTCAGTGCGCCCGATCAGAGTCACCGCGCCCGCCGAATGGCCATCGATCGACACGTCACTACTCTCTGCGTCGAAACTGATCTGATAGCTGGCCACATCTGCGAAGACGCCGGTAGCTTTCAACTCCCTGACCACCGCAGTCCCGCTCAGCTTGGGCAGGTTCGGGCGGTTGGCAAAAGCCTCGAGGCGATCCAGTTGCACTCGATCACCGCTGGCGACGAGCTCGAAAACCTTTGTCTGGGTATCGAACTGCCCATGGCCAATCAGATGTCCGGCGTTGAAGTTCACATCGACCTTATCCACATTTACGGTCGAGCCGCTGAAAGTTGCATGCGCGGTGAGATCTTTTAGGGGCTCGCCGCCGAGGCGTCCCGGCCCGAAACGCAAGTCAGCGACGCCGTTCATTTGATTGGGCACGCCGCCTATCTTCAGGTTGCCGGAAACGTCAGCCTCAGTGTCGGAGAGTTGCTCTCGCCAACTCTTAAAGGGCAGCACCGCAATCACATTACCGGCATTCATTCGATCCAGGGTCGCATCAATCGAGATGTTGTCTTTGCCGACGCGTGGCACTACGAGAGTGAATTGCGCCCCGCCACCGTTGGCCTGGGCCAGCCGGCCTTCACTAACCCGCGTTTCGATATCAGTCGAGGAAATGTTCGCGGTCAAAGAACCCAGATCCCGTCCATTCATCATCAAGGAACCAAGTTCAGTGTGACCGCTAACGATTGGATTCTTCAGCGCGCCATTCAAAGTGCCGTTGAAAGCCAGCTTGCCGGCGAGGTCTATTGCGTAAGTTCTGAATTGTTCTTCCAATTCCGGAAGCGCGCCGGAAGCGATCAGCAGGCGTTGAAGTTCGGTGGCATCGGACGAAGCCAGGTCAATTCGGAGATTCGAAGTTGGTTGTTCGAACGAGAATTGTCCTGCAGCCGTCAGCCTGGTTGCGGACGTTTGCAGATTGGCGCGCTGAATTTGAAATTGACCGTGATCTGCCGTAACCGCCAGTTCGCCTGAGAGTGGAGCGAGATCCGTTCCCTGCGGGGCTTCACCTTTAAGCTGCGCATTGACGTTGCCCGTGGCCATGCTGAGATCGGTTCCCACGAAAGCCAGCTCGGCGGTTCCGGTTGCCTTGCTCGCAATTGGCACCGCGCGTCCCGACAGGACGGTAATCAGACCACTGAGATCGAAATTCTCAAACCCGGCACTGATTCGCGAGGCTCCGTTCTTCCTGAGGGAAATGGTGGCGTTACCGTTGGCGTGGCCGTCCAGCGCTGCGACGACGAAATTGTTCAATTGAATCTGATCGCTGGTGGTCACGAGGGCCGCGTGCGCCGGCCCGAGGGTCATTTGACCCAGAATACCGCCGCCCAGACTGAGGTCGGCACTGGCGCGATATCGTCCCGAAGGTTCGACCGTGAAGACCGGCCGCGCGAGTTTGACGTTTTCGACGCGGCCATCCTTCAGAGTCACGTTGCCGGCGTTGATGTCATTCGTTGAGCCTTCGACGCGACCGCTGCGTATCGTCAGACGCACCCCGGCGATGTTGATGCTGCCGGTTTGCGCGCCAAAGGCGCTGGCCTCGCCCACCTGAACTTCTTTGACGGTAACATTGGTGACGTTTCCGCGACCGTTCACAGTGATCGCTTTCGCAGTTACGCCATTGACAGTAGCATTCGCTGCCGCGATCTTACCGGCTTTGGCGCTGGCCACAGTCGCGGTGGTGGTTCCGTTTTCAACTTTCACGCGCAAGTCTGTGGCCGAAAGCCCGTCTCTGACTTTTGTCGAAGACGAAGTCAGAGTGGCCCCTGAGAGTTGCGGCGCTGAGGCCGTCAACACCCCGTCGCGATACTCAGCTCGCGCATCGCGCAGGATCAAACCGGTGATCGTCGTGCCATAACTCTTCTCGGCCGCGGCGCGCAGCTGGCCGACCCAACGGAAGTCCGATCCGGTTCCCATCACGCCGCCGGTGAGCTGCACGGCATTAAGTTGAAAGTCACCCGCGGTCAAGAGCTCAGCCACGGCGCGGCCGTTAATGTCGTAAGACTTGCCTTGCCCCGATCCCTTTGCCGTAGCGTTGAGGCCCTGCAAACGCACGCCATCGGCTGCCAACGCGTCGGCTTTGATAGTTCCCTCGACCTGATAATGCGCACCCTCCCCGGCTATCGTGCCCACAAAGTTGCCTGCGCCGCGCATCGTCGTGCTGGTTTGCAGGATGTCCGAGGTCTGAGTGAGATCAACCGTCGAAGTTACATTGAAGTGATATTTGAGCGCGCGCCAGTCATCCATTACGCCCTGCAGGTGCGCTTCGGCGACTGGCGAACGCAGTTTCAGATCTGAAATCTCAGCGCGTGTTTGATTGACGCGCCCGCGTCCTTCGATGTCGATGCTGTTAACCGGCCGGCCGTCGTAGACAAAAGTGGAGTTGGTCGAAATAAACGTGACGGTATTCATCCAACTTGCGGCCGGGGCACCAGGATCGTCCGGCTGGATCGTCGCGCTCAAATTGCGTGCTTCGCCCGACAAACTGTGTCGCACATCACCGTAATAAATGTGAGCATTCTTTAACGCCACGTGCGCGGTTGAGTACGCAAACAGAATGCGCTGGTTCGGCTGGGGCGGGGGAATGCGAAGGTTGCGGAAGTTCGAGAGTCCGTTCGCGTCAAAGGTCACCCAGAAATCCAGGCCTTCGATCTGCAAGTCTTTCAGATTGATATTGCGTTGCAGGTTCAGCGCGTAAAGGTCTTCGATGCGCACAGTGGCCACCAGGCGATCGACTTTTCCCAGCTTCTCGCCGCTCTTCGCATCGAATAGTTCAACGCCCAGCATCTCTACCGTTTGTGGTGACAGCGAGGTATGAAAAGTTTTGATTTCAGCGCGGATGCCGTATTGCGCCAGCGTGTCTTTGATTTGTCCGGCGATGTAACGATCGATAAAGCCCAGCCGATAAGCAAGCAGCCCTATCAGGACGAGGGCGATCACGCCGGTAGCGATAATGATCCCTGAGATCACTGCGTGGCGGCGCGTAAAGCGTCTGAGCCCCCGGCGAGGCGAACTGGTGCCTGGAGTTGTCGTCTGGTTGTCGCTCGGTGCTTCGGCCGAACGATCTTGATGGTTATCTACAGGCATTGGCAGAAGCCGCGTCTGAGATCTATCGCTTCAGATTTCAGATCGACGGGCAGTTACTAAAGCTTCCAAATTTTTGAGGGGAGAGAGCCCCGAAAAAACCGAAGATCAGAGGTCAGAGATGAGGGCCTAATTAGCGAAACCGCTTAAAGCAAATGACATCTGACATCTGATCTCTAACCTCTGCTTTGTTTGTAAACTGAAAGCGGGGGAAATTCAAGGCTCGAATGTGGCACAGACTTCAGTCTGTGATTTTAGCCAGCCCATCACAGACTGAAGTCTGTGCCACAGTGTCAGGTGCCGGAGAACCCAGCGGCACGTTGCCTACGACCTCCAGCTCGAATCCTTCGAGGGCGGCAACTTTGGGGGGGTGATTAGTAAGAAGTTGAATGCGTCGCAGTCCCAGTTCGTGCAGGATTTGCGCGCCCACACCGTAATCGCGATTGAGTCCATAGCCGGTTTCGGCGCTGGCTTCGGCTTTGCCCACCCCGCGTTCCTGCATCAATGCGTAGGTACGCAACTGGTGAATCAAGTCGAGTCCGTGCTCGCTCTGACGTAAATAAAGGACCACGCCCTGTCTGGCTTCAGCGATTTTTTCCAGGGCCCGGCGCAATTGATAGCCAGTGTCATCGATCGTTGAGCCGAACATGTCGCAGGTGACGTTTTCGCTGTGCACGCGCACCAGCACCGGCTCGTCAGTGCCCAGGTTACCCATCACCATCGCCAGATGCACGTCGCCATTGACCGTGTTCTCGAAAGCGATGGCGCGAAACCGTCCGTAGATCGTCGGCAGATCAGTTTCGACTGCGCGGCGCACCAGGACTTCTTTGGTAATGCGATGGCGAATTAAATCAGCGACGGTAATGATCTTCAAACCGTGCACGACGGCAAAATCACGCAGTTGAGGCAGCCGCGCCATTGTGCCGTCTTCGTTCATGATTTCACAAATCACACCGGCCGGGTAAAGCCCGGCGATGCGCGCCATGTCTACCGCGGCTTCGGTTTGTCCCGGGCGCACCAGCACGCCGCCTTTCTTGGCGCGCAGCGGAAAGATGTGTCCCGGCCGCGCCAGATCCTGCGGCCTGGTCCGGGAGTCGACGGCAGTTAGAATCGTGGTGGCGCGATCCGCGGCTGAGATTCCGGTGGTCACTCCGCGGCGCGCTTCGATCGAAATCGTGAAGGCGGTGCCCAGATGCGAAGTGTTGTCGGCTACCTGCGGCGGCAGATTCAATTCGTCGCAGCGCTCTTCAGTCAGCGGCAGGCAAATCAAACCGCGCGCGTGCCGGGCCATGAAATTGATCATGTCGGGGGTGACTTTTTCGGCTGCGCACACCAGATCGCCTTCATTCTCGCGGTCTTCATCGTCCACGATAATGATCATGCGCCCTTCGCGAATGTCGGCGGCGGCGTCAGGAATGGAAGCGAATGCCATCGTTCAAATCTCTTATCTCAGACTTTCAGTCCGGATTTGGGGTGCCCGCCAATATTATCGCGAAACGGGTGAGATTTGCGACTTTCAGGAGGCGGTAGTTTGGGTCGTCAGAATTCGCTCGACGTACTTGGCAATCACATCAACTTCCAGATTGACTTCATCACCAGGCTTTAGTTGCGAGAAGTTCGTAACTTCCCATGTTTTGGGAATCACCGCAATCTCGAAATAGTCATCAGTCAGATTGGCGATCGTCAGGCTGATGCCTTCTACCGCGACTGAGCCTTTGAAAACCAGATAGCGCGCAATCTCTTTCGGATAAGCGATGCGAAACGTCCATGATTCGCCATGACTCTCTGACCCGAGGAATCTTCCGCGCGCGTCGACGTGGCCCTGCACGATGTGGCCTCCCAGACGCGTTGCCGGCGTGACTGCGCGTTCAAGATTTACCGGCGAGCCGGCAATCAGGCTGCCCAGTGTCGAACGCAGCAGCGTCTCTTTGGAAACGTCCGCGGCAAAGGAACCGGCCTGCACATCCAGTGCCGTCAGGCATACACCGTTGACGGAGATCGAGTCTCCATTGCCCGAGTCTGCGGTGACCGTGCGCGCTTCGATCACTATGCGTGCATCGTCGCCGCGCTTTTCAACTTCGCGCACGCGGCCGAGCTCTTCGATGATTCCGGTGAACATGTGGTTCTTTGCTTGCTCTTTCTAACGGTCGGGCTTCTGACCCGCGTGACGATCAAGAGTGTCAGAAGCCCGTGCGTTAGCAAAGGCTGGCTAACGAGCTATCTCCTAACGAAGAGTGTGATCAAGATAGCCAGGAGTGCAATGATGACCGGCGCAATTGAAAAGATAATCATCCAGATCGCTTCGTTCTTGAATGTGAATCTGAGCAGTTTCATGTTGCTCCCCCTCGGACGATGGTAATCATCCTCTTAAACACTTCCTCGATGGGCTGACCCGTCGAATCAATTATTACGGCATCGTCGGCCGCAATCAGCGGCGAGTCCGCGCGCGTTGTATCGCGCCGGTCGCGTTCAGTGATGTCAATGAGAGTTTGCTCATAAGTAGCCGCCGGGTTGTGTTCCCGCTCTTCGGCCAGGCGGCGTTCCGCTCTTGCTTCCCGCGCTGCGTCCAGAAAGAATTTCACGTCGGCCCTGGGAAAGACCACGGTGCCGATGTCACGTCCGTTCATTATGGCGCCGCGGGCGCCCAACTCCCTTTGGCGTTCGACCATCGCGCGCCGCACCGCGGGTATCGTCGAGATGATCGAAGACATGTTGGTCACGTCTTCATCGCGAATCAGATCAGACACGTCGCGACCGTCGAGCGTCACTCGCAACGAATCAGGATCGCCCGCCAGATCGATGTCGATTCGTTGCGCCAGCGATCCCACGGCCACGTCATCATTTTCGCTGATCGTGGATTCAATAACGGCCAGCGCCACCGCGCGATACATCGAGCCGGTGTCGATGTAAAGCAATCCCAACTCGCGCGCGAGCATCCGTCCCAGCGTGGATTTGCCCGCGCCGGACGGTCCATCGATAGCAATGATTAACGGTCGCGCCATTTGACGAAAGATCGATGAGAATATTAGCGCTGTTCGTGAGGCTGCGGTCAAGGGCTGTTTGATGTGGTACGCGCATCCTGCGCGTGAAAATCACGGGCTGGAAGCCCCCACCACCTTCTGCAAAAAAAGCAGTCACCCCGAAGCTTTCACTTCGGGTGACTGCCGTCTCAGCTGGCAGCGGAGTTCTCCTGTATTGAATCTACTGCTTGCTGATATCTTTCGTTCTTAGCTATCTCGGCTACCGATTCCCTAGTGCTACCGCTTCGGTCTTCGCCTTGATTCCGGCGATCTCGCGCTCAGCGGCCCGCTCGGCACGCGACTTGTGAGTTTCAAAACCGGTGTTATCGCCGTCGACCCATGCCTGGGCAAAGAAGTATTGGTTCTCGTAGCGACGAAAGACTAGCTTCGCGCTTTCCTGGGTCTTGCCGATCACGGAAGTCGTCTGCACCATCGCACCGGCGCGGCCATCTTTGCTTCTGAGCTGGAGTATTGCGCGGTCGGACGCAGGATTGACCTGGACAACTGTGTATTCTCCAGCCGGCAGAGTCTTGTTACCGACATGGAACTGAAATGGAATGTTGGCCATCAATTGGCGGCGGCCACTGGTTTGCGCCCTGACTGCCAGGGCCATCGAACCAACGAGAACGATCATCGCGAATACTGTGTAGGCTTGCTTTTTCATTTGAGTCTCTCCTTTTGCTTGCTCGCTGCGGCTGAAGCGACCGGCGGCCCGATTCGTGGCGTCCTTCGACTGGCTGCTTCACCACCTTTGTGTCTTCACTTGTTAACGCGCAGCCTCTGTCCCAAATCCCTCACGTGGGGAAAGCATTTGTTGTAGAATCTCGGCGCGTTAACCTCGCGCGCTTAAATGTTCGACGAACTTCAGTTTGTCGAGACGGCTTGCAACCCGGACCTTTTTCAACGGCAACGACAAACTGAAAAGTTTGTCGAAGATGTGACTCATGCAGCCTCCCGAAGGCATTACCCAGCTATTAGTTGATTGGAGCAAAGGCGATCAGGCAGCTCTCGAAAAACTGATGCCGCTGGTTTATAGCGAGCTGCGCAAGCTGGCCGGCAACTATTTACGGCGAGAACGCCAGGGACATACCCTGCAACCAACTGCGTTGGTCAATGAAGCCTATCTAAAGCTGATTGATCAAAGGAATGCGAAATGGCAGAACCGCGCGCAGTTCTTCGGAGTCGCGGCCCAACTGATGCGGCGCATCCTGGTGGACCATGCCCGTGCGCATCAAGCCGCGAAACGCGGCGGCTCTGATCAGGAAAGACTCTCGATCACCAGTGCCGAGAGGATTGTCAAACAGCCTGAAGTCGATCTGTTGGCTCTTCATGAAGCTCTGGAGGAATTAGCGACCCTCGATCCTCAGCAGGAACGCATTGTCGAACTACGATTCTTTGGCGGGCTGTCTATCGAAGAAACCGCGGAAGTTCTGGCGATTGGTCACGCCACCGTCGAGCGCGACTGGAAGATGGCGCGCGCGTGGCTGCGGCGAAAGCTGGAATAAACCGCCTTTACTTGAGGCAAAGGGTTAGGACTCCTCGCGTTTACCAGATGAGCGCCGGGAGGCTAAGGCAACCGTTTGGGAGAGCACAGACTGAAACCTCAGCCACAATTATGACACCCGAACGCTGGCAGCAAGTAGCGCAAGTTGCCAACTTGCGCCACAACTTATGAGCCCCGAGCGCTGGCAACAGGTCAAGGAGATATTCGATTCGGCACTGCAATACGAGCCGGCGGAGCGGGCGCGCTTTGTCTCTGAGGCATGTGGGGAAGACGTGGCGTTACGCAGAGAAGTCGAATCGCTCATCGCCTCGCACGAGAAAGACGGGAGCTTCATCGATTCTCCCGCATACGAGGCAGCGGCTGGGTTGTTGGCAAGTGATCCAGAATTAACAGTGGGCGAAAAGATCGGCCATTACGAAATTCTCTCGACACTGGGCAGTGGCGGTATGGGTGAAGTCTACCTCGCTCACGATACCAGGCTGGATCGCAAGGTTGCGCTCAAGGTTTTGCCAGGTGCCTTTACCCAGGACCAGGATCGTTTGCATCGCTTCGAGCAGGAGGCGCGTGCCGCGTCCGCGCTGAACCATCCGAACATTCTTACTATTTTTGAAATCGGCGAGGCTGATGGCCGGCATTACATCGCCACCGAATTCATTGAGGGTGACACTCTGGGACAGCGCATTGCCATTGGACCCTTGAAGCTGGGCGAAACGCTTAACATCGCTGAGCAGGTCACCTCGGCGTTGTCCGCGGCACATGGAGCAGGGATCGTGCATCGCGACGTTAAGCCCGAAAACGTCATGATTCGACGCGATGGCATCGTGAAGATCCTCGACTTCGGCCTGGCGAAGCTGGCTCAGACTCAATCCAGCCGGTCCGGTCCCGAGGACTCGACCCGTGCGCTGGTGAAAACCAGGACCGGCGTAGTGATGGGTACCGTCGCCTATATGTCTCCGGAGCAGGCACGCGGACTCTCTCTGGATGCGCGTACAGACATCTGGAGCCTGGGCGTGGTGATTTACCAAATGCTTACCGGCAGTAGTCCTTTCCCCGGCGCAACCAGCAGCGACACCTTGGTTTCGATTCTCGAGCGCGAGCCGAGATCACTGAAGAGCCTCTCGCCTGATATGCCTGAAGAGCTCGAATGGATCGTCACAAAAGCCCTGACAAAAGATTGTGATGATCGCTACCAAACCGCGCGCGAGATGCTCAACGACCTCCGGCGACTGAAGCAACGCCTGGGTGTGGCTGCTGAGCTCGAGCGCAGCGCGGCGCCGCAAGTCCCTGAAGGCTCAGTCGCCGCACTCGCGACAAGCCCGGACGCAGCTGTAATTGCTCCGAGTCGACCGAGATCAAAGAGGCGACTGGTTTGGGCGACTCTGTTGGTGGCGATGGTTGCAGTCGCGAGCGCGATTATTTGGAAAGGCCGGGCTTACTGGTTCAATCACGCAGGACAAACGCCCGTCGTGGTGCTAATGGACTCGCCATTACCCGACAGAGTTTACGATCCTGAGACCCGGAAGAATGGCGGGACGAACGCAGATGACATCACCGACATCCTGCGAGACTTGCCCATCGTCATCGAAAAGGAAAATACGAGTCCGCTCTGGCACAGAGAAGATCAGACCCTGCTTGAGAAACCGTCTCTGATCGTGATTCATCGTTCCTGTTTCGCGGATGCTACTGTCGGTTTGAACCCCCAATCAACCGCATTGCAGATTGCAGACAAGAAGCTCGAGAGCTTCCTTGGCTATGCGAGCCTCGGGAATCCGACGACGAAATTCCTGACTTATACTCGCAGATCTGATGACCAGGGAGCTTGGGTGTTAGATATGGAAAAGCGATTCCCTCAACTGAAGGGCCGCGTGGTTGCGTTGACCGTGCCAGGCGGGTCGGAACATGCAACATTCCGTGATCCGAAAACGAAAGAGATGCTAAGGCAACAGGTAAAGTCGATTTTAGGATTACCTTAATTGATCGCCGTTGACCTCACTCGCTGCACGCCTTCGCTAAGACGAGCTTACCTTCTGCTCGAGGCGTTGATAGTCATCCTCGAGGCGCACGATGTCGTCCTCGCCCAGATAATCACCAAGTTGAACTTCGATAATTGCCAGAAGCACATCGCCGCTGTTTCCCAGGCGATGATTGGTTTCGGGCGGGATGTGGATGTGCTCTCCCTTGCATAGTTGCAGTTCCCGGTCGCCACAGACAACGTCAGCGACGCCTGCGACTACGACCCAATGGTCGCCACGCCGCGCATGTCGCTGCAGGCTCAGTCGCGCGCCGGGTTTCACTTCCAGCACCTTGACCTTAAAGCCGGGTCTTTCTTCCAATACTGTGTAGCTGCCCCACGGCCTCTCGTCAAACTCTCGCACCAACATTCCTCCTTCATCAACCGCGTTCCGTCAGCGAACTGCAAACGAGAATAGTTGAGAGTCGGCGGCGCTGCAAACAACGAACGCGTGTGACATACTCCCAAAAATATAGGAACGGCGCGCTTAAAGCGTTCGCCGTTCCTTTTGAAAGGGCCTTCAAGGCCTCAGAGGATGTGCGCCACTTGAACGTGGTCGTTGTTTCTTCGTGCGTGAACGAGCTATCTCTTCTTAGCGGATTTCTTGGCCGCTTTTTTCTTGCCGCCTTTTTTTGCGGCCTTCTTCTTAGTTGCCATAGTGTCGTTTCTCCTTCTTTAGCTTTCTGGTTATGACCACAAGATAGTGTGTTGCAGTAACTCTTGTGGTCTAGAGAAAACGGCGCACAACATCTTGCTATATAAACTTAAATTCAAGGCTTGTCAACAAATTATTACTCGTGGGATGAAAAATCTTTGGCTCTCTGTTACCGAGTGAGAGCGATCAACCTGCGCGCGGAGAGATTAGTTTACTCTCTATTGATCGTTGTACTCGTGCATGTTGACGAGTCACTACGCCCGCCATTTTTGAAAATCAATCACGCTCTCCACGACGAGCGAATTGCAATTCGCGAATATCGACGACAGCGAATCGTGATCCTGTTTGAAGAATCAAATAGTGGTCAGCGGAAGATTGGTGTGAAGATCCATTCGTCGTGTCGAGCGATGCCGTAATAGGTGATCACAGAGTTATGCTGGCTGCGGCTGGTAACGCCCAGGAAAGGGCCGGAAGAGTTTTGAGAGTTGTCTTCGCCACCCGGCGCGCTGTCGGTCGACTTGGTATCGAGCACGTTGGTCATTTGCGGGATTAGAGCCGCCAGTGCGCCGAAGTCACTTCGCGGGGTTGGAGGCACGCCTCCACTGTAAACGGTCAGGTTGCGAACCAGTTCGGCCAGGTCCTGCGAGGTAGGTGCGATCAGTTTCCACTCGCCAGAGCTGGAAAGCGGATCCTTTGCCGCGGCGGTCCTGAGAATCTGCAACTTCTTGGTTCTTCCCGGGATCTGGATACCTTCCAGCAGTTGATCCAAGTTCGTAGGCAAGGAATTAACTCCTTGCCCGCCCCGACTACGGTAGTAAGACCGAATGGCGTCGGCCACTTGTTCGCCTCTAAATATGGCCTCTTGCTCGCGTTCGCGCTGGGCTTGTTGCTTTACGTTCGAGGCGGCGGTCATCGCGAACAACGCCAGAAGGCTCATCACGACCAGCAGCGCGACCAGCGCATACCCGCCCTCACGATTTGAATTCTTGGTCCGCATTGCGAGCTTCGGATTCCGCTTGACAGCCTGACTCCTACCGCCAGAATTTGTTTGATTTGAGCTGGTGCGTTGCGTCATACGAATCTTCAAATTCAACGTTCAGGATGCGTGGCTCGCAATCTACTGTGGATCTTCATCGTTCACCCGAACCGGCGGTCGAAATTGCGGATTTGTCGTGGATGCGTCGGCGGAGAAACTAATCGTGTGCCTGATTTTTAGAGTCGTATCGATCAAGACGATCTCCTTCTCGGAGATGCTGTTGACGCGAAAGCGTCCCCCGAGTAGATCACCGCGCTGCGCGTTGATGAGATCCTTGCTGCTCTTATCCTGCAACACCGCCGTATCATTGAAATGCGGCTTGCCGATGATGCCGATGTAGCTATAGTTCGGCAGCGGCGGAGGCGTGACACTCAGCGTTAAGATATTCGAGTAGAGCTGACCGTCGTTGCTGCGCACTGACACCTGGCGCGGACCGGGGTTGGCAATCAGCGTCGCCGGCACGGTGGTAAATAGCTGTTCCGCATTAATGAAACGAGTAGGCAAATCTCGGCCATCAATCGTGATGTGGAGGGCCGGTGTGAACTTGTCTCCCATAATCTGAAGACTGAAATCGCCGGTGCGCGCATAGATCGTATTTGGCATTAACGACGAAGCCGTCAGGGGCGGAGGGGGCACTGGTGTTGGGGTCGGCACGTAAGGGGTTCTAACCGGGATCGGCGGTGGCTCGTAGTAAGCAAAGATATTACGGTCGGCTTCGGACGCCGCCGGAACGGATCCGTTATAAACAACAGGCTGAAACACTGACGGATCATCGGCCACCGTATCGGGACCATCCTTAATGATCCTGGCTGGTGTCGGTGACGCCTTAGCGATGCTGTTGTTGGTCGTTGTCTTTGTTGAGCTACCGCCAAAGAACACATAACCAAGTACTACAATTGCGGCGATGCCAAGGACGGCGGCGGCAATCATCTTCTTTTTTTCGTTCGGATTGTTGGGATCAAAAAGTTGCATGGCTGTAAGTCCGATCTAAAACTGTTGCGGCCCTCTCATTAAACGCTCCCAGGTCAACTCGGTTCCTTCAGGTTGCCGACGAGCAAACTGGGCAGGTTAGTTTGATGCCGCGGAGGCGGTTTTCACTTCGGGCCGCTGAAAATATGTCGCAAGATCCAGTCGCAGACTCACCAGCGAGCCGCGGCTCCCCGCCGGCGCAGTAACGACAGGCGGGCTAACCGCGCCCGGGCGAGTTGCGCTCGTACGAGGTGGCACGCCCAGGGCCCGCGGTTCCGGTGTCGGCAGATCGAGGGCCGCGCCGGACTCTCTCACACCCTCAAGCTCGACGGAATTAATAATTAGAAAGTGCCGGCTCGTCTCAATGTCGTGCACAAAATGGCGGACCCGCTGGTACGGTCCCTCGACCGTGACGCTTACCAAAATTCCCGGATAGATGCTTTGCCACTTGGCAATGCCTTGCTTTTCGGCGCTCTCAGTCGCTTGTCCCTGAGACTTAGAGCCGACGGGCTCTAGCGGCGCATAAGTAGGGCCTGCCGTGTTGCGCAGCCCATTGTTGCGGATGAGGTCATTAATTTCGGCGTAAAGCGCCAAACGTCCAGATCCGGATACGGCGAGCCAGCGATCCTCAAAGTCCTTCACGCTGGCGAGTCTTTGATCGACCGCATCGCTGGTGCTCGTCGTGTCACTGTAAAGTTTTTCTGCGGTGCGTTGTTGGATCTGCAACTGATCGCGTTCACGTTGCAAAGATTTCAGACGAGAATCAGCGGGCAGATAAAAATAAAGATAAGCGAAGATGGTCATCAGGGCGAGCAGCGCGGCGCCGGCGAGACCTATTAGCTCCGGCAGTCCAATCACACGTAAGGCCGGGGCACGCTTCAGTTGATTGAGGCGAATCGAAATCTGCCGGCGCTCACCCACGGCCGGGCCTTGCAGTGGTTGCTCCTGGCTCATTGCGTTTTGCTCTTCTCGCCGGCGGTGTCCACGGGCCGGTTGTTTCTTTCGTCCGGCGCAATGGATACGCCGGCGCGCGGCACGTAGCGCACGTCCATTTCATATTCGGCGCCATTCTCGCCTCGGCCTCTTTGCAGAGTCTGCGTTCTTAGTTCCGCATGAAATACCCCCTGCCCTTCCATGTCTTCGATCATTTGCGTGATGAGGGTGGGATTCTTGCTGGCAACCGTAAGATCGAGACTTGCGACAGTGCGATCATCCTGAGCCCGCACTCCCGTAACAACGATTCGCGAGACGCGCACGCTACCCGGTAATGCCGCCTCGAGATCGGTGAACAGTTGCGACCAGGAAAACCTTTTGCGATCGACGAGGCCGTGCGCGGATTTGAGCGTCCGCTGTTGTTCGGGCGTGAGCGCTGTTTTGATAGCCTCTGCGCGCTTGTTAAGGGCGGTAATGTTCTTCTGCAAACTGGTTACATCACTCTGAGTCGTCGCGACCTTCGCGTTTGTCTGAATGGTCGATTTGGCGATTAGAATCAGCGCAATGAAGGACGCCAGCGTCACGATGATGGCGACCGTCCACGGCAATGCGCGGTTACGAAAAGGACTGCTCGCCAGATTAAGCTTCGCTGTCATTACTGGTACTTTACCTTCATTCAAGTCAAACGTTCGTCAAAAAGGATACACGCCAGCGGCGAGGGGGCGCAAACCGACGCCTGCCTCCCGGGCACCAGCAACGGAGTTACACGTTAACAAAGAAGATTGGTTGCGGAAACAGCGGGTGAGAAAGCTAGGCGCTGGCGCTCATTTGATACCGGTCGAGCTTGAGGTATAAGCCTCGCCGCGTAAGTCCAAGCTCACGCGCGGCCCGCGAAATATTGCCATTATGCTTGCGCAATGCCTCGGCGATCATACGGCGCTCGACCTCAGCCAGGGCGTCGGCCAGGGTGACGTTTTGCAGCGGCACGGTAACCGAAGGGCCGGTGCCGCCGGCACTAATTGGCGTAACTGTACCCGGCGGCGTGACCGGTGCGCCCATGTGGCGTAACTCCGGTGAAAGTTGCTCCGGCGTGATGATCGTCCCATCTTCGCTGCGGGCGATCACCCGCTGTACCTCGTTGCAGAGTTGGCGCACGTTTCCCGGCCACTCGGCGACCATTAAGAGGTCGATTGCCTGCGGCGTGATCTGAATGTCGCTCCGGCCAAATTTCGCCGAGTAGTGATTGACATAGTAATTAACAATCGTAGGAATTTCCGAGCGGCGTTCGCGCAGCGGCGGCACACGGAGCCGGATCACATTCAATCGATAATAGAGGTCTTCGCGGAACCTGCCCTGCGCCACCATCTCTTCGAGGTCACTATTGGTCGCGGCGATGATTCGCACGTCAACCTTCACCGGCCGTTGCTCGCCGAGCGGTTGAATCTCGCCCTCCTGAAGGAAGCGCAAAATTTTCGGCTGCACGTCGAGCGGCAAGTCACCTATCTCGTCGAGAAAAAGCGTACCGCCCACCGCCGTACGGATTACGCCGGCTGAATCTTTTACGGCTCCGGTGAACGCGCCGCGACGATAGCCAAAAAGATAACCTTCTGAAAGTTCTTTTGGCACCGCCGTGCAGTTGAACGGGACAAAGACCTTGTCCCGCCGCGACGAGAGCGCATGAATTGCTCGGGCGACAAGTTCTTTTCCCGTGCCCGATTCCCCGGTGACCAGGACTGTCACATTCGACGAACGAATCTTGTGGACTTCTTCGACCAGGCGCGTCATGGCCGGACTGGAGTGGATAAAGCCGGGCATCAGACTGGCGCCAGCCAACGCGCTTTCCTCTTCGGGCCCCTGACCCCCGTGACCCCTGATTCGCAAAGCGCATACGTCCATTCCCAACTCAACCACGCGCAGCAAGGGATCCAGCGAAAGGCCGCCGGGAAGTTCAGCGCGATCGCGCGGCGAGATCAGAAGCGTGGCGGGTGGCGCGTTGGTGGATTTTAAAGCAATGATCGCCACATCATGCTTTTTGCTGAAAGATTCGATCTGAGAACTCTTCTCAAGCGTCGCAAACTCATCAGCCAGCGCCGTGCCTTCATTGTTAGGACAACCATGAGCAATGACCACTCGTTGTCGAGTGCCTTCGTCCGGCTCGATCACTATGACCTTGCGGCAGTTAGTTTCCTGACGAATTACCGCAGCCAGTTCGCGCAGTAGCAACTCGCGCGATGCGACGGCTTCCGCCAGCCGCAAAGTTAGCAGTTGCACAACTGTGTCGCGCTGGAGCAACTGCTGCGGCCTGGTCTGATCGAGTTCGGCGGAGGCTTCTTCCGCGCGATGCAGGTCAATAGGCGCCCCCAATTCGCGGAAGACGTTTACCGCGCGCGATAGATGTTCGGCGGCGAGTTCGGGCTGAGCCATGGCATAAGCGCGTCCCAGTTCATAGTGCGCGCGCCCGCTCCGGTACCGATCACCGAGGAGATCGAAAATCGATACGCTACGACCGAAGTGCTGGGCGGCGGTCGCCGCATCGCTCCGCGCCATCTCCAGCAGTCCGTGCAGACGCTGCGCCTCTCCCGCCAAGAGCAGGTCAGTCGGCGAATCCGTTATCAGTTGTGCCAGGCTCTGAAGGTTCTCAGCGGATTCTTCCGTCGCCCCGCATTTCAGAGAGGCCTCGGCAAACAGGAGGCGTGACTCGCAAATTGCCTGCCGGTCCCCGATCAGTTCGGCGATTTCCAGCGCCGTCCTGGCGGTGGCCAGCGCCTCGACACCTCGGTTCATTGCCAGGAAACATCGGCCCATCGTGCGCTGTGTTTGTCCCTGGTACCACTTGTTCCCGAGCTCATCAGCCATCGATATCGCGCGTTGCAAATAGTTCCGGGCCTCGTCAAGATCGCCGCGCAGCGTGCACAACTCGCCCAGCGAGTCCAGAATCATTGGTACTGCGGCGCCCTGATCGTCGGCTTCGGTAGCCAGGGCCAGCGCCCGTTCCAGTGCTTCCTGCCCGCGATCCCAGTGGCCGATCAGCACCAGATTCATGCCGAGATTGTTATAAGCGTTTGCCGCACTCTTTTTGTGATCAGTACGCTCGTAATAGCCGATCGCTTTTTCGAGGTAACGAATCCCCTCTTGAGGGCGCTTCAGGAACCAACAGGCGCCCGCCATGTTTGAGTAGATTCGGCCGAGCAGGAAACTTGCGGGGTGATCCCCGGCCAGCTTCAGGGCCTGTCCAAAATTCTCCAGAGATTGCTCGTTCAGTCCTTCCTGCAGATCCGCGGCGCCCAGGCCGAAATAGCTTTCGGCCAATCCGCGCCAATCACCACTCTGTCGATAACTCTCCAGAGCCCGATGCGAATAATCACGCGCGATGGGGTACTCGCTGATGCTGCGATAGACGCGCGCCAGGGCGGCATAAGCCGCGCCGACTTCGGCGCCCTCTTCAGGCAAATCGCGAAGTGTGGATTTCAACAACGCGATTGCCTTGGGGTGATCGCGGTTGTAGTTGTAGGCCAGAGCGATTTGCACCTGCAGTTGCGCGCTCAGAGTTAAATCAAGCTTGGCGCGTGCCTCGGGGTCTTCATACATCGCCACCGCATCGAGCGACTCGCGATGTTGACCCTGCATTTCGAGGGCGATCGACAAGGCGCAACGCGCTTGTGCCAGGAGCGCGGGTTGGTTGCGGGTTTGCGCGAGTAATGAGCTAAGACGCGCCCGCGCCTCGGTGGTCAGGCCCTGATCGAGTAAGCCGCGCACCGCTTCCAGATCGCCAGCCAGCGCTTCTGGAGAAGCCTTGCCGGCGCGTGAGCGCAGCCGCACGCGGGCGTGCTCCAGATTGACAACTGCGTTCTCGGAGTTCTCTTTGCTCAAGCAGGTAAGTCCCCGTGAAAAGTTGATCGCCTAATGCCGCAACTTTCGTGGCTGTCCCGAAAATGTTAGTAAAAGCTCAATGAGTTGCGCTTTTCACCTCTGAAGTCCAGGGGCAGGACATGACGGGCTCGAGAGTAGCGCGGCTGAGCGCGTTCAAACGACCTGAAAATACCACAGTCCGGACGAAGCGTCACGTACTTATCTACTGTTTCATCAGGGCCTTTGGCCGCATTCTAACGTGGATAGAGGAGGATAGCGTCGCTGACGGGCCGTTCGCCGCTAGCGTCCGAAGGCTTGTTTACCAACTTGTTCCTGATGACCATCGTGGTAGATCCGCCACCATCGAGATTGATTGCTTCAACGGCGCCAAACTCGATTAACAGGTCGGCCAGCATCGTCAGAGACATGCCGATGCTTTCGCCGGGCTGGCGGCCATCGACGGTAACCAAGAGGATCTGTCCCGACTTTAGTTTGGCAATGGCGGTGCGCGGGTGACCGTCACTGACAAAGCTCGGCAGGATTTTTTCCGCGGCATTGGTGATCTCAATGCGTCCGTTTTTGATCAATTGGGGGCCACCGCCGATGATGCTGGTTGCCTGCTTCAACGACGCCGCTTGATCCGGTTCGACCGGGGACAGACTAAGATCGATTCGTACTCGCGCGCCGCGGCGCAGATTTTTCAGGGCCCAGTCACGGGCTGAGCCCAACGTTGAAATCACGAAACCGTCCGCCGGAATCGTGCTGCTGCCCTTTAGATCGCGCAAATCAACAACGCGATCACGGCGCACAATTATTTCCAAACCGTTTGGTTCAGAGAGTGTCGTGCGATGAAACTCGGGAGTGAACACGATTAATTCGTTGTCAGCCCGCGGCCGGTTAAGGCCATCGATCGCGTGGTTCACGTTCAGACCGGCGATAACCATACCGTCAAACTTTAGGTGTGCAAAGAACAATTCCTGCCTTCCGCGCCTGTCGATCAAGCCGACCGCCGCGCGAGCGTTGTTTGATTCGCTCAGGATTTTTCCATCGAGTACCTCAATGCCTACTGAATCGCCGCGATACGTTCCGGTCGTGCGGAAGTAGCCGCTGTTGACCGCCGCCAGGGCTCCGTATCTCGCGGCCATCGAACTCACTGTTTCCAAACCGACGGCTTCGTCCAGTGCATGAACCAGCCGCACGCGCGCCTGGCCTAGATCGATGCGCAGCATATTAATGAACCAGGGACCGGTCGCTTCTTTCTCGGATTTGTAACCACGCGTGATTTGGATGTGCTCGATTCCCGGGGCGATGACTTCGGATTTCAAGCCCGAGGGCGCGTTCGCGGTTTGTGCCGCGATCTTGGTGGATTCCTGTGCGCGGGTGAGGATTCCCACGTCAAAGGAAAGGAATAGCAGCAGGCTCGTTAAGAGGATTCGCAGGATTTGATTAGTGCTATGGTTCATGAGTCGTAAAGCCTATTGATCGTCGCGACGGCGTCGGTTGCATAGTCAGTTTTTTGAGTTCAGCAAACACGACTTTAAAGTATTTCTCATGCGTAGCGAGTCTACGGATCACAGCCTTAAACTTACGGTTTAGCTCTTCGTCTGATTCCAATAGCTCGCGCAGTTTTACGAAAGCGCGCATGATAGCAACATTGACTTGTATGGCTCGTTTGCTTCGAAGTACGCTGGACAGCATAGCGACACCTTGTTCAGTGAATGCATAAGGTCTCGCCCTGCGCACCCCGCCCCAACTTGAAATCACAATTTGTGATTTCAAGTTTTGGTACTCCTTCGCATTCAGCTGAAACATGAAGTCAGCAGGAAAGCGATCTCTATTGCGCTTCACTGCCTGGACGAGTGTGCGAACTTCGACCTGGTAAAGTTCGGCCAGGTCGTTGCCCAGCATTACCTTTTTGTCTCGAATCAGGTAAATCCGTTGCTCGATGATAGAGACCGGGGCGAGGAGCTTGCTCGGGGAAGACATTCTACGCGCGGCCATGGGGTTAGCGTAGCAGGTGAATCGAATCCGTCAAGCGACTCTTTTACTTGCAACGCAAGTTTTGGCCGCTTGGAATTACTGACCGGCTAAGAGCGGCTAAGATATTGTGACGTTTCTAGAGAAGTGACATTGATCTTTTCAGTAGATAATTAATCGGATGGCTCCGAGGGCCAGGAAGGCGGGACAGTCTCCGGATTTCTAAATCTTCGACATTGCAGTGAGCCCACTCCCTCACCACGGTGTTGGGGCATTAGATCTCAACACCCTCACCACCCATTCCTTGACACCCCTCAGACCGCCCCTTATCATGCTTGTTTCCGCGTAGACCGGGAATCTTCGTCTAGCAACGTATGTTCGAGTCTCTTTCCGACAAGCTAAAGCGGACGCTGAAGAATCTGCGCGGCGAAGGTGTCCTGACCAAAGAGCACGTGGACGCGGCTTTGCGCGAGATTCGGCTGGCGCTGCTCGAAGCCGACGTCAATTACAAAGTCGCGAAAGACTTTATCGCGTCGGTCAAGGAGAAAGCCGAAGGCCAGCAGGTTTGGCTGGAACTGAAGCCGTCCGAACAGGTCGTCAAGATCGTTTTCGATGAGTTGGTCGAACTTCTGGGCGGGCAGTCTTCGCGCCTGGTTTTCACCAGGACGAGTCCCAACGTCGTCATGATTGTCGGTCTGCAGGGTTCAGGCAAGACAACCTCGACTGGAAAGATTGCACGCTGGCTGGCGCAGAACCAGGACCGCAAGCCGCTGCTGCTTTCAACTGACGTCTACCGGCCGGCGGCGAGAGAACAGTTAAAGGTCATAGCCCGTGCGACTGGCCAGTCGATCTTTGAAAAGCCTGAGACGAATGATCCGCTCGAGTTGACCCGCGCGGCGCTGCAACAGGCGCGCGACGTTGGCTATGACACGCTGCTGATTGATACGGCCGGACGCTTGCACATCGACGATGAGTTGATGGAAGAGCTGGTTTCGATCAAGAGCGAAAC